>Ga0180438_10009355_pt1 | contig 12233 bp, 15 predicted proteins | sample SS_ome_12_FD_132455 | JGI IMG/M metagenome (GOLD analysis project Ga0180438, IMG submission 132455) | Hypersaline lake sediment archaeal communities from the Salton Sea, California, USA - SS_3_D_2 metaG | ecosystem: Environmental > Aquatic > Non-marine Saline and Alkaline > Hypersaline >...
ATCACACTTTTCAATTTCGTGTGTAGTGAAATATATATCTGGTTGTTTTTTGAGGAATCTATTGTAGACGTTTGCTCGAAGCATTTGTCTTGAAGTCAGATACATCATTATCCCATTGCTGCTTTTCTAAATGCTTGTAGAGATTTGATGATATCAAAAACCATTGCCATAAAATGCATATGTGGTACAAGAGCATTTTGATGACCGTTTGAATATTTATTAATGATGATCTTGGCGGGTGCTGGAATGTTATTTCCAAAGAATAACTCTGTGTAAACATTACGATATTCTAAATCTTGTGCTGAAACAATATCAACTATTGCGTTTACAACTCCACCTATTTTTTGTGATTGTCCTTTCTCAATATGACTGATAATTTGTCTGATAAATGTAACAACCTTTCGTTCGTTTGTAATAACATCTTTTTCACTGAGTTTAAGTTTACCTTCCCACGAAGCACGCTGTAAAGCATTAACAATTTTACGGACGTCAGGATATAGATTAGTAATCGCAACTTTAATGTCAGCATCTTGATATTCCACCTTCTCTGCATCAAGAATTGTTTTACAATATCTTAAAACAAACTCTTTTGGAATTTGACTGAATACATAAGGAATAAACCTACTTTGAACTGGATCAGGAATTCTTGATAGATAATTACATGTAAATATGAAACGACCGTAAGCAACATGATACTTCTCAATTAATGCTCTAAGTGAATCATATCCATCTGCTGTAAGTTTATCGGCCTCGTCAATAAACACAACTTTGTATTTATCTCCGCCTGGTGGGTGTTTTAGAAATGGTTCAATTACTTCATCGACAAATCCAATACCACGAGTCTTTCTTGCTGAACCGTTCACAGAAAGCATGTTATCTTGTTTGCTGAACAGGACGCCATTTTTTGAACACAACACTCTTGCCAGAGTTGTTTTTCCTCCGCCTGGCGGTCCCGAAAATAATAAATTTGGCAATTCACATTTTGCAATCATACGTTTGAAATCTGCTGTGTATTGCTCAGGTAAAGCCAAATCTTCAAGTTTCTTTGGGCGATACTTTTCAACCCAAATCGAATCCATCAATTCACTCATTCAAAATCTCCTTTAGCATTCGTGACAATTTACTGTTTGAAGTAATTGTGCATATGCTTCTTCTCTTGCATAATCGGTTGCACCTTCTGCTTTGATTGTATCCTTTATAAGCTGATGTGCTTCTATTCCACATATTAATTTGTTATTCCCACAATAGATAAACGACTCCATAATGTCAATCTCAATATTTGGGATTTCTTTAAATATTAAAATTAGTCTTGCAGATTCTTCTGGTTTTGTTGTTGCTTGAAATGCAATGCTTACTTCGTCTGTTTCATGAACAAATACAACCATCGAATCACATAAAAATACATACTGATTATCATCAGCTGGATGATGTTTAAATATAACAATTCCATACTCTTCAATTTTATCTTTGACAATCTTACACATATTTGTCATCTAATTAAGAACCTCCAACATGTAATTTATATTATGTTCCAAAAGGCAAAAAAAATTACCGGGTGGGGACCCGTAGGCCCCCTTCCCAGCAATCAGCTACTTGGCGCGGCGGGCACGTTTGGAAGCTTTCAAAGGATTGATCTTGGCCTTTTCCTTGCTCGTTTCCTCTTTGGTTTTCAGAAACGAATCAGCCAAGGGGCAATCGCTCCCTCTCCACTTCTTGTCAGGCCAGGCGTAAGCACCACAGAAGTTACCATCAGCTCTTGAGCAGAAGGTAATTTTGGTCGGTCCATCCGGTTCATCATCACCCGGAGGCTCTGTAAAACAACATTGCTCCACCAAAGGTGTGCGTTCTTCCATCAGTCGTTGAATTTGCTTAGACACAGTTAATGCTCCTTTCTTTTTGTCCGAAACATGCTTTTCCAAGGGGAGTAAGGTAACATGCTTTTTTGTCACCAGACCTTGTTTCACCAGGTCTCACCAACCCTTTTCTACACAAGGAAACTACAGTTTCTGGTAGAGGAAGTGGAATACCTTTTCCTTCATGGTTGCCAATGAAACAGAAACAGAAATGTTCACGTTCAGTAATAACAATACGCTTCGACATAATTCGGCTCCTTTAAATCCAGGCATTAGTAATTATAAACAACTTCTCCCTTGCTCGAGTCACGGCGGTGTACAACCATTTAGCAAAGTAGTCGTCATCCCACCGTTTAGTTCTCTGTTGAAACACAACAACTTTTTCCCACTCCGATCCTTGTGATTTATGAACTGATATTGAATACCCATAATCAAAGAAATCAACATTATGAAAACCTTCTTCATTTGCATAATCTCTTTGTTGTTTCAGGCGTTTCGTTTTATCGTGCATGGTGTATGTTACTTCTCCAAAACACTTCTTGGATACCATACATTCATAAACCTCATTGTCGATTTCAACAGTCATTCTGACAAGTCCTTTATCAGCTGGCATTACCCACAACAACTTCCCAATTTGACCATTCATAATCTTGATGTTATGATTGTTTTGAAGACAAACAATCTTTTCACCTGGGTATGGGACTGCCTCTTTGAAACCAAGTTTCTCTCTGATCTGATCATTGAGGTTTGCTCTTGTCGTATTGAAAGCACAGAGCGCTATAAGATCATCATCGAAATTAACAGAGTTCCAAATTTTCTGCGCAGGCTTGCTTCTCCAATCTAAACTAAACACCTCCTTTGAAAAGAATGTATTTTCAGGCACATACCCTTCTTCCCGGATAAACTTTGAAAGCTTAATGATCGGGGAGTTTAATGCCTGCCGATGAATCTCGGTAAGTTTGTATTCAGGGTTCTCTAACAAATTGAAGGCACTTCCAACTGGTGGTAATTGACCTGTATCACCAACTGAAATTGTTGTTTTTTCATAATAACAGAGATCCCTCCAAATCTCTTTTGACACCATTGATGCTTCATCAATTATAAAAATGTGATGCCAAATATCATCCCGATCTTTACGAGTCCAGTCAACAATGACATGACATTTTAAAGTATCATCCCACCGTGTTTCTGCTTTGTAAATAAGACCGTGGATTGTGCCAATGTAATCGTTTTCGTAATGAGCACCTGCATCGACAAGTTTGTTTCTCAATACACTTGATGCCTTGCCTGTGAATGTAAGAAAGGCGACTGAAATCTTTGGGAAGTCAGCCGCCAATCGTTTTCTCAGCTCAGCGATTAATGTGGTTTTCCCTGTGCCTGCATACCCAACTATTGTTGTTTGAAATATGTCAGGGTCCCAAGGTCTGTATGAATAACCACATCTACCTATTCGATGAAGGATATCACTAATTGTTTCCGTTTGTTCCTTCGACAGGTTCACTTGCTAATGGTACCTCCTTTTTCCCGTCCCCATTTAAAGTTACATCGACTTCCTCATCGTCGATAGTAGATCTAAAGGCAACGAATTTTCCCATGGCCTCATATACCTTACCGGAATAAGCATCGCTTTTACCGACATAGTAATAAAGACCCTTTGTGATATTACCTTTACCGTCTTCTTCAATGTGAATCTTTAAAACTTTGATCCCACATTCGATCCCTGTATCAATATCATGAAGATCAGATATTTTCTTGAGTCCGAATTTGGGTGCCCACTCAGGCATAACTTGCATCAATCCTCTGGCATTCTTTTTGCTGATTGCCATTGGATTAAACGCTGACTCAACCTGAATGATTCCGACTATCAACTCAGGTGACACTTCATGTTTTTTCGACATGATCAAAATCTGCTCTGCAATATCAAGAGCAACAGTTCGGGGAATGATCTGAAATTTCTTGTCGATGTACAAAAAGATGTCTCTCTTGAGAAGGTCGTCTGCATTTTTAATTCCTGTCATGCGCTCTTTCAATTTTTCAAGTTCGTCATGACATTTTACAAGTTCGGTGTTAAGAGATTGATTTTCTGCGATCTTTGCAGAGATCTCAGATTTCATCTTGGCCTGGTCGGATTCAAGTGAATTGTTGTCCTTGAGTATCACATTCAAATTGTACCCGAGAAGAACACATAAAGCAGCCATTGTAATTACAGAAATGATGAAACCCTTAATTAACTTACTCTTCGGTTTATTCTTAACATCTTTTGATTTAACACCTTCTTCCATCATTTAACTCCTTTTCTTTTGATAGTTTAGAAAATAATCCATTTGATTAACATGCCAGCACCAATGCACCAGGGCATAATAATAAGTACCACAAATGCAAAAGCGACTCCATAAACTTTCAACATCATTTTGAATTGTGCATCTTCTGAATACATCTCAAACCTTGGATCTTGATAAAGGTCGTCCTGTTCGTTCATGTCTTCCTCCGATCAGTTATAGATTTATAGTTTGTTCCAAATTAAAATTTCACATGCTTTCCTATCATCAATTTATATATATAGTTTTGGGATATTAATCTTAGTAGTGGGAACAAAAAACAAAACCATGAAAGGAGATATTTATATGAGTGTTGATGACGAAGCCAATGCCTTGTTAAAAAGATGGAATGCTCAACAAGCTGCAATGCAAGGAATAAATCCGAATCAAAATATTGGCAATGATGGGATGAATGTAGGAACAGACCAATCACCACATTTATTTGAAGGTGGGAATGCAGTTCCTAATTCCCCTGATCAAACCCCAGTAGATCCTACCAATTCTGTAAGACCAATGGATTTTTCAATTCCAAAATCTGGACCAGCTATGCCTGATGCTGGAATGGCAAATGCCGCAGGTGGAGCAACAGGAGATGTATGTAAACAATGCGGAACAATGCATCCTCCGGTTGCGGCAAATCAAAAATGCCCACTGGCATCAGTAGCAGATGAACCAGACAAAAGCGGCGGACTTGATGATGCACAGATTAACAAACATTTAGTTGATTTGAGGAATATTGTTATGGCTCAACTATCAGCTAAGGGAATCAAAGACGGAAAGAAATTTTTCCAATATGCTGTCATTGAGTTAACAAAAGCATTAGAGGCCTACAATGAGTGAAGCATTGGGAGACTTTATATACTCAAAACCCATTGAACAAGATGGAGATGAGTGGTCAGGACACATAGTCTCCCGAGGCGCTAAAGTGATCAAATTCACCACATACTACGAGTGTGACCTCATTACATATAAGGATTCTGATATCGTTGAAACTCTTACCTATGAAGGTGATACGGTGCATAAATTGTGGTATCAGAACATAATAAAAATTGAGGGGGTATATTAGGTGAAAAGTGAATTTGATTTAACTGAAGATATGAAGGGAAATTTGGTTGATGAATTTTCAAATGTCTTTGTGATAGAGTGCGTGAAGGGATTACAGGCAGGAATAGTCCGAATGGTAATTGACGTTGCTGAAAATCGAAAATATCTACGAATTGGAATGTATGTTTCATTTTCAGATAAAAAGGTTAAGTGGAGAAGTAAACCTCAAGGAGATCGTTTTCTTGCTGTAGTGAACAGTCGTTGGGTAAAAGCATTTAACCATGATCCAAAATTTCCGGTTGTTGTTCCTGTTCTTGTATCAAAGTTAAACGAGAAAAATGAAAGAGTGTATCATGAAGAATTAATTGAAATGGAGATGACGTACAATCAATATATTAAAAGGCGTCTTTCAATTGATTTTGCAAAATTTGATCATATTGAAATGATTGCTTATGAAAATCACAAAGCGATGATCAAAAAATATAATGATTATTATAGAGCTCTGAATAGCACATCAAAACATTATCGAATAAAACATGATAGATTGAAGACAGTAATATCTCTTATCAATAATGCAAAAAAGAAATATAAAAAAGAATGGATAGAGTTCAAAACTCAATATCTCGAAAACAAATTCTTAGAAAGACATCTTGATGAAATGGCAGATCAGGTAAGAGAAAAAAGAGGGAAAGTCATTGACTTGAGGGATATCAAGTTTTAATCTATAATGTATTTCGTAAGGAACCTATATATTATGTGAATATATAATATAGGGAACTGTCTTTAGTTAATTATAAGAGGAAAAAATATAGAATATAAAATTATTTAAATGCGCAGGGGCGCAATTACATCATTAAGTGCCCTACCCGGGCGGGCGACCCCGTGGGTCGATCCCAGTTGCTGGAGCAACAAATAAATATAGAGAAATTTGAAAGGAGATAGACTGAATGTCAGATCAAACCAAATGGTTCAGCCAGACGTTGCTTACGTTTAAAGATAAACAATATGCAACCGATGGTTATTTAAGAGTAGCAATTTCAACAAACACAGAAGATTATAAATACTTCAACCCACCGATGTTTAACATTTCAATTAGTAATGCTAATAACTATCAAAAAACAGCAAATCTAAATATTCAAAATGCTGAAGATTTGCTTACGTCATTTCAAAAGGTATTGAAAACAATGAATGGTGAGGACGTTATAGTTGAAAAACATTATAACAAAAAAGCCAAACTATACTTCAAATTTAGTTTAAATTCAAGCACAGGTGAAAGAGTTATTACAATTGAGATATTTTCAAATGACTCAGATGCAGTTAAAGTTATTATTCCAGCAGTTCCAACATTTCAATCTTTAGGAAAACGGTTGAAATATTTTGTTGAGAATTATGATATGATTTGTATGAGATTATTAGAAAAAGCAATTAACTTTGAATCAAATCAGATTATTCAACAATTACCTGGATTGATTAAAGGGATTTCATCTCAGATTATAGAGCAGGATATTGCCCCAGATTCCCGCGCACCCGAGCCAGAAAAGGAAACGGTTGCCGAAATGGACACAACAAATTATGATTTCGAGAAGTTTCTCGGGGAAGATATGGAGAATGTGAAAATTCCGGAAATTGAAGACGGTGGATATGTGGAGCAAAAGGAAGCAGCGCCCGCTGTTAAGGTCGATAGTCCATTTGTTGAAAAGGTATTGAAGAATGATTTAATTAACCTTGAAAGCAAGTTGACGAGTTTTGCTGTATCGAAAAATCCTGTATTGGATTTGGCAGAGGATTTGAGAAAGCAATTGGGGTTTGATGTGTTGGCAGGGATCAATGAGGATGATAAGAAATCATTGTCATACATCTCAAAGGTTATGACCGATTTCCATTCAAAATCATACACGATCAATAATGTGCCAGTTCCAGATAAGACACCAACTCTGAAATTCAAAGGAAAAGATACAGAGGAAAATATGGAGTTTGCGAAAGATCTCTTGACGATCATTGGTTTCATGAGAATACTTCGCAGAAGATTGGAAACCAAATTTGATAATGCTTATGATAGCAAGGCGTTAGTTTACATTTATCTTAGATTTGTAATGGATTCATACTGCTTTAGCTTCTTGCAAAATTTCACACATTCAGAAATCAAGTCTGCAATTGCAAACCGATTCAAGTATTTCAATGAAGTCGGTGTGTTTGATGCTTATCACAACATAATCAAAACCAACAATTGTAGTGAAATTACATTGTCTGATTTGGAAGCTTTTGCTGAGGAAGTGTATGATAGCATTATAAAAACGCCCATGATCTCAGAGGTTCATGAGATGTTACATTCAGGCGGATCGTTGAAACTTCCTTCCAAGAATACGTTTAATTTAGAACAAATTATAAATGAGTTCGTTGTCCTGGAAGTTAACCAGATGATGGGTTTTGATTTCAAGGATTCAGGTGCAGTTGATAAATTGAAAGAGTCCGGTATCACTGATGAAATGTTGAAGTTTTTCATCGGCAACAAGAAGGTTCAAAAATCAGGTGGGATTAAAACTAAAAAGATCACACCACTTCAAAGGGTTGTTGAAAAATTCAAACAGGATATTCCAGAGCAATATCGAGAAGAAGTAATTGACCATGTGACAAAGCTTGGTTATGATAAATTCGACTTCGAGACATGTAAATGGCCATTAGAGGAATTTGATAGTCGTGTGGTCGTAGCATTTTATGTTTGGGATGTTGAAGCTGATCCTGATATGAAAACGAACTTTCAACATTTTATGTCATTAGTAGAAAGTGAGCAAATGACAAAAGATGATATTATTATTGCATATAAAGAAACAGAATCACCGAAGAAAGAAGAAGCAACTTTCGGATTTGAAGATATAAATTTTGAATTGGATTGAGGTAGAGAATGTCACTTAAATTAGGAAAATCATTTAATCGAAGTTATAATTTGCGTATTCCCATTTTAGATGGGTATTATAATATAGGAATGTTCTTCGATAAAAAATCGACGTTTCTATTATTTAGAGTCGATCCTGACTTCACACATAGCACATTCCAAAGAAATATTAAAATTAATATGTTCAAGAATTTAGAACAATCCAAATTCTGTGAGACATTTGTTGATCTTCATAATTACCGAAAAAACACATTAGACATATCGAATCAATATGACAAAATCAAAGACGATTATACACATGATATCTCAATGGTTTTGAATGAGTCAATTGTTCTTTCTAAGGTGGAGTTGTATGATAAAGACGTTTATGATACATTGAATATTTACGGATTTTCAATGAACTCATATGTCGATGAATTTTTGTTTATTATTACAGAGCGACATAATGTATTAAAAAGGCTTGGTAAAAAAATTGTTAGAACAAGCGGACTTCAAATTGCTACCACTCCGGCATTAGATTTGTTGGATGAATATCACACAGAAAGACAAACAACAACTAATGCTGGTCGTGAGGGATTTAGGTCCCAGCGTTCAAGGGAAGATATTATTAAATTTTCCGACGCTGAAAAAGAGGCCATAAAGGATGAGTCAAAGTAGAGAACGATACCATTTTATTCATAATGTATTTGCAAATTTTTACAAGGATATGCTTGATTGGTTTTCAACAACCATATATCCAAGATTTGAATATCGCGTTATTGGCACTTACGATAAAGCTGTAGAATACATTCAAAAACAATGCCAATATAATCGTGAGACTGATATGCCGATGTTGCCTGCTTTGATTTTAAATCCAAATGGTGACTTTGAACCTGCTGATGCAAATGCAGGTGGAGCACAATATTGGAGATATCCGAACCTCAGTCCTACTTTAGCAAAGAGGTTATTTAGACCTATTTATAGAGATACACATGTGACTATGAATGCTTCATTCATTCGTATAAAGGGTGAAATAGAGCTTATCATGTTGCTCAATAGTTTTTATGAGTATTGTGATGTTCGTATGCTTTTCATTAATATGTTCGGTGGGATGAATAGAATCATTTATCCAATTTTCTTTTCATCGTTTATCATCCTGCCGGACTCATTTTTAGCATATCAATACAAAAATGATTACACAGGAACTCAATATCAACTTGACTGGGAAACTGCTGGAGCATATGATCTACTTGTCCGTTCAACAGCAAGGGATGAAGTTGTCGTTCCTTTAAATATTAAACCACAGATTTCATTACAGAGTTTAAGCGATACAAGCAACAGATATGGCGGGTCTGATAATATAGCTGAGTGGAAACTTGGAGCGACTGTAAACTATGAAATTGAAATTCCAAATTACATGGTTCTTGAAACCGATTATTTGGCAGAGAAGATTGATTTTGAAGTAAGATATGGATCATCGTTTTCAGAGTATAATGATTACAGACCACCTGATAACAGAATGCTTAGCAATTTTAGTTGGGATTGGGGTTTGAATTTTGACACCAATACTCCAGATAAACTCGATATTATGTATACTGCGGCTGATGCTACAAATGCACATTGGACTTATGTTGGAGATTTCGTTTATAGTGAAAGATACTTTCATGAAGTAACACAAGCTGAACTTGACGCAACAGATGGCACAGCTTATCTGTATATTGATTTAACGGCTGTACAACAAATAACATATCCGAAAATTTTAATTGTAAACTCCAAAGAGGGAGAAATGGCATATGGGGATCATTATGAAATTATAAATAATGGATGGACCCTAATGATAAAACAGAATGATACTGTTTTTCTTGAGGCAGGTTGGTTCCTTGAGCTATTTATTTACAAGGCAGTGGGGACATAACATGAGAACAATAGACAAACTTACGTTGCATTTAGAAGCAATGATCAGTGATGAAGATAAAGTAGAAGAAGTTGTTACGGTTGCCGCCGGTATTATTGTTAAAGAAGATGAACTCGGTAAGCCGATTGTGCTATTAATTCAAAGAGCAGCAGATGATCATTGGCCATTACATTTTGAATTTCCAAGGGGTAAATGTGACAAGGGAGATTCAAAAGATCCACGTAAATGTGCGCTTAGGGAAATCAAAGAAGAAACAGGACTTGATGTTGAAATTGAAATGTTTCTTGGAAAGTTTGTGTATTATGCCGATCAAGGTAAAAGAAAAAGCATTTGTTATAATTACAAATGTACAATGAAAAATCCAAATCAGAAAGTTAAACTTTCAAATGAGCATGACTCATACAGATGGATTATGGAATCTGGAGAAGCTGAACTTATGGTTCATCCTGATCAACGAAGATTTATTGACCAGATTTTGAGTCCGGATAATAAAATTAAAAATACACCTGATAACGACTTTACGATTAACAACAAGTTAGATGAAATTATGGGAAGATTGAAATGATAATTCTGAAAATAAAAGATGCGGGGCACACAATTGCAATTCCAGGGTTGAAAGTCTCCCGTAGTCCTGTTGAACTCGATATATCAAAATTAGATATACGAGTAGTGGCTATGTATTTGAAAACATCCGGTATTGAAAAATATGAGATCGTTGCTGAGTCTCCACAGGGTGACAAAGAAACATATACAAAAAAGGATTTTGAAGGAGTTGAAAAACGAAAATCCGAACCAAAACGAACAGATGTTGATAATAAAATTGAAAAACTCGAGAAGATGATGGAGATTCTACTTGCTCGAGAATTGGGTAAATCTGAACCAAATAAAGAACAAATTAATAATAAATTAGATAGACTTGAAAAACTCTTTGAGAGTGGTATTCAAGTTGTTGATAAATCCCCTGCAAGAAGGGAAATATTGAAAGGGGATGAACCTGAGATTGAAGAGCTGGATGCCTTCATTCCCGAGGTTGATATAAGTGATATGAAACTCAGTTCTGATAATGTGAAAAAAGTTAAACAAGACGATGATGGACTTGAAGATGCTGCAGATGCATTATCCGGGTTGATCAGAAGGGGATAAACATGACAGAAGAAAAAGAGACTCCGAAAGTAGAGAAAAAAGAAAAACCAAAAAGTGTTGTAAGCATCGGTCTTGATTGTGGTACAATGCATCTTGTTTGTGCAAGATCAGATTCAGATGATATTGGTATAACAAGAAACGTCTTTTTGAAAGTTGATAAGGATGATATTTCAATTAGTCAATTAAGCAACATAAGTTATGTTGAAGGTGAAGACGGTGAGTTGTTTATCATCGGATCAGATGCATTTGAATTTGCAAACATTTTCGGCCAAGAAGTATCAAGACCAATGGAAAAGGGATTGATTTCATCAAAAGAGATTTCTGCAATTGATGTTTTGACATTGATGCTTAAATCCTTAATTGGCGAAACAAAAGACAAGGATGTTTATTGTTCATATTCAATTCCTGCTGCGGCAATTGACGAGGAAAGGTCTGTCACATATCATGAGAATGTGTTTGCTAGAATTTTAAATACATTGGGTGTAAATCACACATCAGTGAATGAAGCAATGGCAATCATTTATTCTGAGTGTGCAAAAGAAAACTTCAGCGGAATCGGAATCAGTTTTGGTGCAGGTATGGCCAACATTGCAATCTCATATAAGGGCGTGGAAGCATTAAGGTTTTCAACAGCAAGAGCAGGAGATTGGATTGATAAAATGGTTGCGGCTGACCTTGATATGGTTCCCAATAGAGTCACCAATTTAAAAGAGAAGTATATGAAATTAAGTGGTGAAGCAACTGTAAAAAACAAAAAGACAAAGAGGGTGCTTGAAGCACTTTTCTATTACCATAAAGCGTTGATTGAATATACGGTAAAACGTATAATCAAAGAGTTTGATGAAAAAGTTGACATTGAAATTGACGATGAAATTCCAATTGTCATTGCTGGCGGAACAAGTCTGCCAGAAGGATTTGTTTCATTATTCAAAAATGTTATTTCATCAAGTGAGTTACCGTTTGAGGTATCGGAGATACGGAGAGCAAAAAATCCTTTAACAGCAGTTTCTAATGGTCTGCTTGTTAGGACTATGGCTGATGTTAAAAGCATGGGTAAATAATAATGAAAACAGTTGATAAATATTTAA
>Ga0180438_10009356_pt1 | contig 12231 bp, 9 predicted proteins | sample SS_ome_12_FD_132455 | JGI IMG/M metagenome (GOLD analysis project Ga0180438, IMG submission 132455) | Hypersaline lake sediment archaeal communities from the Salton Sea, California, USA - SS_3_D_2 metaG | ecosystem: Environmental > Aquatic > Non-marine Saline and Alkaline > Hypersaline >...
CTTATCGACGCCATCAATCAGATTAAAGAACACAGTGTTGTGGTCCTGGTCGAGCAAAACTTTCATCTGGCCAGCAGTGTGGGGGATCAATACTACATTCTGGACGACGGGACCGTCGTCCAGAAAGGCGTTATGGAAGGACTCGCCGGGAACCAGGAACTCAAGAGCCGGTATCTCGGTATCTCTAAAGCTGAGAACCCATTTGGAAATGAACAATGATAAGATCGCGATGGCACTGAAACCCGCAGGGCACTGGGAGAGGCGTCTGCCCCTTGCAATCGGAATGGGACTCTTTTTGCTTCCCCTCCTGGGCATTCCAGTTAAAACATATCTGACGTTAACCATTGCGGGGCTTGCCATGGGCATGCTCCTCTTCCTGGTGGCCTCAGGTGTGAGCATCATATTCGGCCTCATGGACGTCATTAATTTTGCCCATGGGGCGTTGTTCACGTGGGGAGCTTATGTAGGCTTCAGCATTTTTCGGCTCTTGAACAAATGGGTGGATGCGGAATCGGTCCTTCAGAATGTGGGAGCTTTCACCATTGCCGTTGTGGCTGCGATGGTGGTCGTGGCTTTTCTGGGAGTTGTGCTTGAAAGGGTGATCGTCCGTCGAGTCTACGGTTCCCATTTGTTTCAGATCCTTATCACCTTTGGATCCACTATTGTGCTGGTGGAACTTATCCGCGTTTTATGGGGACCCAACGATGAGGTAATGCCCGTTCCATTGCGCTTTCAGGGAAACTGGGACGTTATGGATGTCATCGTTCTCAGATATCCCATTGTTTGTATCTTGATGGGGCTGGCCGTATATGCACTGATCCAACTTGTTCTCAAACGGACCAAGTTGGGTACAATTGTCAGGGCCGGCGTAGAAGATTTGGACATGGTCCAGGCCATGGGGCACAACATCTTTTTGCTGCTGACGGGCGTGTTTGCGGTCGGTGCGGCACTCGCGGCGCTGGGCGGCCTGGCCATGGCCATGTTTACCCTCCAGGTTTATCCGGACATGGGTTCGACATATCTTCTCTTTGCCTTTATTGTTGTGATTATCGGCGGACTGGGCAGTGTGACCGGATCCCTTGTGGGCGCACTCATCGTCGGACTCGCCTACAACTATGTGGCCTATCTAATCCCCTGGGCAGCCGCCGGAGTCAATATCCTGATCATGATTGTCATCCTTTTAATTCGCCCCACCGGTCTTTTCCCGGTTGGAAAGTAGCAGGCAAGCGCCATGACAACGCCGACGCCGGTTCAGATCTTTCGCTCGGAGGAGAGGAGGGAGCGATATATCACCGGCAGCTTCTTTCTGAAAATCGGCCTTTTGGCGCTCTTCATTTTGGTACCTTTCCTATTTCCGTCCTTCAAGTCCGTCGATCTTGCCATGAAGGTCATCCTTTTTGCCACCCTCGTAGCCAGCTTTGACATACTTCTCGGATACACGGGGATCCTCTCTTTTGGACACGGGATGTTTTTCGGCATCGGGGCTTACAGCGTGGCATTTCTCATGGGCAAGTACGGCAGTCCCTCCTACGTCAATTTGCTCTTTGGGGTCCTCATTGCCGCCGTTATCGCTTCTTTCATCGCACTTTTCATCAGTTTTCTCTCCCTTCGCGTCAAGGCCATCTTTTTTGCCATGATTACCCTTGCAATAGCGGAGTTGGCCATTGTCCTGGCGACCAAATTGACCGGCTTGACGGGCGGTGAAGATGGAATCAGTATCAGTATGCCCGGCGTCTTTTCCGTCTCCTTTACCCTCGGCAAATTTGCGGGAGTAGAAATCACAGGCAGGACGGTGACCTATTATCTGATTCTTCTATCATGTTCCGCGCTCTTTCTCACAATGCTCCGCTTTACCCATTCACCGCTGGGCCGCGTCCTACAAGCGATCCGAGACAACGAAGCACGTGCGGAAGCGCTCGGTTACAAGACTTTCATTTTTCAGAGCATTGCGATCACCTTTGGATGTGTGATGGCTGCGATTACAGGCGGGCTTTACGCCATGTGGGTGGGATACGTGAACCCCGAGTCGAGCCTGGGAGTGATGACCATCATGCTGGACGTCCTCCTCATGGTCATCATCGGAGGCATGGGGACCCTTTATGGCGGCATTATTGGCGCCGGTTTCGTCAAGGTTACCCAGACTTTTCTGCCCGATCTTCAGGATTTGGCGATGACGCTCTTTCCGCAGGCGGAATTCATGCATCATATCTTTGAGCGATGGCTTCTGCTGTTTGGGATTCTTTTTATTCTCGTCGTTATCTTTTTTCCAAAAGGGGTCATGGGCTCGATTCGTGATTACATGGCCCGCCGGTCTCGATAGTCTACGGGTAACCGTCAAGCGTGCCGGCGTCGTGGTCATAAGAATCGGGTGACAAATGAGACGTTCGCAGAGAATACTTTATTGAAGCCGTCACTATTTGATGAACTCGCAGAAATTCGGAAATTACCTATTTCCGTCATTCCGGCCCCGCATCCAGTGCGGGATAAACTGCAGTCGGAATCCGGTTTTTTCAGCCGGTTAAGGGGTAACTGCACTCCGGTTTTTACCGGAGTGCCGACTTTTTACGAGGCCATCACCCTTTGAGTTTCAAAAACCTGAAGGGCGATGATTAAAGAAAGGATATGGATATGTCCGAACCCATCATGAAAAAAGTCAAGGGAGACGGCGCTGAAATCAATCTGGCCATATGGGAGGGAGCAGACACCCCGATCCTTTGCGTTCACGGCATCACGGCGAACTGTCGTTCCTGGGATGTTCTGGCTGCGGCTTTGACACCAAAGCACCGGATGCTCGCCATGGATCTGAGGGGAAGAGGCCGCTCGGACAAACCACCTTCCGGATACTCTCTGGAACAGCACATTCGGGATATCATCGGCTTGATGGACGACATGAGGCTTGACCGGGCCGTGCTGATGGGCCACTCCCTGGGAGCGTTTATCTCTCTGGTCTTTGGTGCCCAACACCCGGAGCGCGTGGATCGAATCATCCTCGTTGACGGTGGGGGCAAACTCTCGGCGGATCAGCTGGATGAAGTGTTTGCAGCCATCAAGCCTGCGCTGGATCGTTTGGGGCAGGTGTTTCCGTCCGCGGATGCCTATATCGAAGCCATGAAGTCCGCCCCCTATATTCATCCCTGGTCTCCCGCCATCGAAGGCTATTATCGCTACGAGTTGGAGGCGGTCGATGGCGGCGTGAGGACCAACATCGATGCTGTCCACATTCAGGAGGAGAGTGCAAACATCAGAAAAGTGGAGCCGGATCAGTTTTATGCGAAAGTGCGAAGCAAGGTCCTCATACTTCGCGCAACCGAGGGGCTCCTCAGCCAAAACGATTTGCTGTTGCCTGAGCCGGTGGTCGAAACGATGGTTCGGGAGATACCCGATGCCACCCGGTTTGACGTTGAGGGCGTAAATCACTACGGCATTGTCTTCCAACCCAATGCCGCGAGAGACCGTGCCATCCTCTCTTTTCTCGAGGCCTAGCCATCGAGGGAGTCATCTGAACGACAACAGAATACCGGATTTGCCGGTGAATAAGGCCCAAGGAATATCTCATCTCCAAGACCTCATCCGATCACAGGGCTTATGTTCTGCAAACCGAAAACCACTGCCCGCCTTCATGCGCTTATCGAAGAAATAGCGATACAGCCCCGGCGATTTATCTCTCACCCTTCCCCTATTAACAACATAGCCGCAAACCTGGAACCGTTCAACCGCTTCAACCGAGATACCCGGATTATTTCTATTGCGTTTTTTCATCTTTAGCGCTATCCCCTAAACAGAGGGACAGCGAATTCAGGAGAAACATTGGATTGGCTTTTTTGTCGGCTGGGACAAAAAAGCGAATCGTGTCGTTAACCTTAACCAAAGGAGGAGGGTTATGAAAAAATGGTGTGTTGTGCTTTTTGTGATTGTCTTTATTTGGCCCCTTTTGGCATTCAGCAGTGACAATCCCGTCACGGGCGGGACGCTCATCTGGGGTCGCGGCGGAGACTCGGTCAATCTGGATCTGGCCCAGGCCACCGACGGGGAATCCATCAAAGCCGGGATTCAAGTCCTTGAGAACCTGGTCATTTTCGGAAAAGACTCCATGGATGTCGAGCCACAGTTGGCGGAGTCCTGGACGGTATCGGATGACGGCATGACATGGACTTTCAAGCTCCGCAAGGGCGTGCGATTCCATGACGGGACCCCCTTCAACGCAAAGGCCGTTTACGACTCCTTTGCCCGAATCATCGACAAGAGCCATCCCTTCCATGGCTACGGCAAATGGGTATACCTCAGCCTTTCCCTTGGCCAGGTAAGCGAAATCAAGGTCATCGATGACTATACCATCGCGCTGTTGACCCAAAAACCTTACGCGCCCCTGCTGAATAATTTGGCCCTCTGGCTGTGCCCGATTCTTTCGCCCAAAGCCATGGCCGAGCATAAAGACCAGATCGGACTCCACCCGGTGGGCACCGGCCCTTTCAAATTTGTCAAGTGGGTCAAGGACGATCAGATCATACTGGAACGAAACGCGGACTACTGGGGTGAAAAGGCGAAAGTGGACAAGATTATCCTCAAATCCATTCCCGAGCCCTCGGCGCGGTTGATGGCCCTTCAATCCGGCACCGTCGACATCGCCGACGACCTCGACCCGGATTCCATCACCCTGGTCAAGAAAGATGCCAAACTCGCCGTCATCGATCGACCCAGTGTCAATGTCGGATATCTTGCCCTCAATACGGAAAAGCCGGTCCTCAAAGACGTTCGGGTTCGCCGGGCCATCTCCCATGCCATCGACAAGGAAACCATCATCAAAACCATCTTTCAGGGGCTGGCCATAGCGGCCAAGAACCCCTTTGCCCCCTCGATCTGGGGGTACAACGATGCCATCGAGCCGTATGAATTCAATCCGGAAAAGGCGAAAGAATTGTTGAAGGCGGCGGGATTCGACCAGAATGAGGAGTTGGAACTCTGGGCCATGCCGGTATCCAGGGCCTACATGCCCGAACCGGTGAAAACGGCGGAGCTGATCCAAGCATATTTGGCTTCGGTCGGTATCAAGGCAAAGATCGTGCGCCTGGACTGGGGAACCTACTTAAAGAAAACGGCCAATGGTGAGCATGATATGTGCATGCTGGGCTGGCTGGGAGGCAACGCCGACCCGGACAATTTTCTTTACGGGTTGCTTTCGGCCGACACGGCCAAGACACCCGGGGCCGCCAATGTTGCGCTTTGGAAAAGCGCCGAGTTCACCGAGCTGTGTCTGAAAGCCCAGAGGACCTTTGATAAGGACGAGCGCATAAAATACTATCTGAAGGCCCAGGAGATTTTCCATGACGAGGCACCCTGGGTTCCCATTGCTCACTCCACGATCGTTCGCTGCTACAATAAACGCTTGCACGACGTGCCGCTTCGGCCAAACGGGCTGAACTCGTTTCAGATGGTTTGGAAGGAACAATAAAGGGTAACCTTTAGATGCCTTTGGGTTACATATCAAGACGCCTTTTTCATCTCGTCTTGATTCTTTTCGGGGTCTCCATTTTGGTCTTCCTCATGCTCAGGATGATCCCCGGGGACCCCGCCCAGCTCCTTCTGGGTGAGTATGCCAACCCTGAGGAACTCGCCCGTTTACGGACCCAACTCGGCCTGGACAAGTCTTACCTGACTCAGTATTGGATCTATCTTAAAAATACCCTCCAGGGAGACTTCGGCAATTCGGTTCGCACGGGTGCGCCCGTGGTGGACGAAATTGGGGTCCGCCTTGTTGCAACCATTGAGCTTTCCATGGCGGCCATGCTGATTGCCACCCTCTTTGGCATTGCGGCGGGGGTCGTTTCAGCGGTTAAGCAATACTCAATTCTGGACTATGCGTCCATGTTTTTGGCCCTGGTTGGGGTGTCAATGCCTATCTTCTGGTTGGGCTTGATGCTGATTTACCTTCTGGCCGTGAAATTCCCGATTCTTCCCATGATGGGCCGTCTCAGCATGGGCCTGGAGACGACCCCGCTCACCGGTCTTGTCATGATCGATAGCCTGATCGCAGGCCAGTTTGGCGCCTTCTGGGATGGGCTGCGACATCTGCTTTTGCCCGCCTTTACCCTGGCGACCATTCCCATGGCCATTGTCGCCCGAATCACGCGTTCGAGCATGCTGGAAGTTCTGAATCGGGACTATGTCAGAACCGCCAGGGCAAAAGGCCTTGGCGAGGCGGTGGTAATCCTCCGCCACGCTCTCCGCAATGCCTTTTTGCCGGTGGTTACCGTGCTGGGCCTGAATCTGGGCCTGCTCCTGGGCGGTGCCGTCCTGACAGAGACCATTTTCTCTTGGCCCGGCTTGGGCCGCTATGTCGTGGATTCACTCATGGGCCGAGATTACGCCGCCGTGCAGGGTTGTATTCTTATCTTCGCCGTCCTGATGGTCCTGATTAACTTAGCTGTGGATATGATCTATGTACTGCTGGATCCGAGGATTCGTGTTCAAGAGTAAAGGGCGCTATCGATGACACGGTTTGAGGCACTTCGGGATCTGTTACGCAACTGGAGCGCATCCGTGGGGATGATTGTCATCGCCTTGGTCCTGGTGGTGGCACTCATTGGGCCGGCGATGGCGCCCTACGACCCCATTGCCCCGGCACCCCTCGACAGGCTGAAGGGCCCCAGCCCTGCCCACTACTTGGGGACGGACAGCCTCGGTCGTGACATTTTCAGCCGAATCATCCACGGCAGCCGAATCTCGTTGATGATCGGGTTAATTTCGGTGACCATCTCACTGGTGCCCGGGACGTTTCTGGGACTTCTGGCCGGCTATTTCGGAGGATGGTTGGATAGCCTCATCATGCGGCTCATGGACATGCTGCTGGCCTTTCCCGCCATCTTGCTCGCCATTTTTATTACCGCCATCCTGGGGCCCAGTCTGCCCAACACCATGATAGCGGTCGGGATTGTCTATATTCCCCATTATGCCCGAATCGTTCGTTCAAGCGTTTTGTCTCTGAAAGAGCAACTTTTTGTCCAAGCGATTGCCCATTTGGGGGGCAGCCACGCTCGGATACTGGGCCGACATATTCTGCCGAACTCCTTGCCGCCAATCATCGTGTATGCCACGTTAGGCATGGGCACCGCCGTTTTGCAGGCTGCGGCGCTCGGTTTTTTGGGCCTGGGCGCTCAGCCGCCCCAGCCGGAATGGGGAGCCATGCTCAGCGAGGGCCGCCAGTATATCCAAATCGCGCCCCACGTTGCGGCCTTCCCGGGAGCGGCAATTCTCCTCTTGGTCCTTGGATTCAACCTCTTCGGCGACGGCCTTAGAGATGTGCTGGATCCCTCGTTGAGGTCGCAATGAGGGAAACGGTTCTGGAGATTAAGGGGCTTACGACGCAATTTCGAACCCGGCGGGGCGTAGTCACTGCGGTGGACGGGGTCGATTTGACCCTGGGCAGAGGCGAAACGCTTGGAATCGTTGGAGAGAGCGGGTGCGGAAAAAGTGTAACCGCACTATCGATTCTCGGGCTGCTTCCAAAACCGGCCGGAAAAATTGCTTCCGGTAGGATTTTTTTTGACGGACGGGATTTGGTCACCCTCCGTGAGGCGGATCTTCGTCATATCCGCGGAAACGACATTTCCATGATTTTCCAAGAACCGATGACCTCGCTCAATCCTGTGTATACGGTGGGCTTTCAAATTCAGGAAGCCATACGGAAGCACCGCCATATGAACAAGGGCGCTTCGCGAACCGAGGCCGCTAAAATGCTCGGTTTGGTGGGTATCCCTGAGCCTGAGATGAGGATCGACGATTACCCCCACCAGATGTCAGGCGGGATGCGTCAAAGAGTCATGATCGCCATGGCGTTAAGCTGCCATCCTCAGATTATGATCGCCGACGAGCCCACCACCGCGTTGGACGTAACCATACAGGCCCAAATCCTCGACCTGATTGGGCGACTTAAGGATGAAATCGGCATGTCGGTCCTGCTGATCACCCATGACCTGGGCGTCGTGGCTGAGATCAGTCAGCGGGTCATGGTCATGTATGCCGGCAAAGTGGTCGAGAGTGCGAACGCCGAGGAGCTCTTCGGCAATCCGGCCCATCCTTACACGGTCAGCCTCTTTAAGTCCTTGCCCAAAATTGGGGGCCGGAAGGGCACTCTCGAAGCCATTCCCGGTGTGGTTCCCAGTTTGCTCAACCTGCCGAAGGGTTGCGCCTTCCAGGAACGTTGTTTCAAGGCGCAATCTCGGTGTCGGCAGACACCCCCTTGGCAGGAGATCAGACCCAGCCATAGGGTACGGTGTTGGAAACCGGTGGATCAATGAAACGATCCCCGCCCATACTTGCTGCAGAGCAACTCACCAAGCATTATCCACTCAAGACCGCCGGTTTCTCCCGTCGATCAGGCATTGTACGGGCTGTGGAGGACGTGTCTCTGACCGTGCTTTCGGGCGAAGTTTTTGGCCTGGTCGGCGAGAGCGGCTGTGGCAAATCAACCCTGGGACGGGTTCTCCTCCGCCTGGAAGCGCCCACGGCGGGTCAGGTTTTTTTTGCAGGTCGGAATCTCGGCGCGTTCGGGTCATCTCAATTGAAGAAGTTCCGCCGCGAGGCCCAAATTATCTACCAAGACCCTTACTCGGCCCTCAATCCACGGCAGAAAATAGGCCGACTTATTGAGGAGCCGCTGAGTATCCACCAGGTCGGAACGCGCCGGGAACGGCTGGACCGGGTGCACTGGTTGCTGGATATTGTCGGACTTCAACCCGACCATGCACAGCGCTACCCCCATGAATTCTCGGGCGGTCAACGGCAGCGAATCGTCATTGCTCGCGCACTGGCACTCAATCCGAAATTACTTCTTGCCGATGAACCGGTATCCGCCTTGGATGTGTCCATTCAGGCCCAGATACTCAATCTCCTCGAGGGGCTTCGGGCCGAATTCGGACTCACCTACATCTTTATCTCCCATGACTTGAGCGTTATCGAGCACATCGCAGATCGCGTCGCAGTCATGTATCTGGGCCGTCTCGTAGAAGTCGGTCCCAAAGGAAAATTCTATAATCAGCCGATCCATCCTTACTCACGGGCGCTGCTCTCTGCCGCGCCAATTCCTGATCCCACTGCGCAACGGAATCGTGTAATTTTAACCGGTGACGTCCCCAGTGCCGTCAACCCGCCTTCCGGCTGCGCGTTTCACCCCCGCTGTCCGGAACGACGGGACATCTGCCCAACAAAAGTGCCGACCTTGAGGCAAATTAGCCCTGGGCGCTGGGTGTCCTGTCATTTGAGGTAGATACAAACAAGGCCGACGCGCGCTTGGGAAACCAATGAGGTCTTCCGGGGCTTTTTGAGCGGGATTTCCAACCGGGGGTCTGGATTCATTCCTGCTTTTGTGGCTCACTGCCCGAAAGCCAGGTCAGGCGAAGGCAGCCTGCTTTGAGATCGAATTCCTTCCTGAGAATCCCTCGGGGCCGACGCGTCCGCATCATCAAGTGCTTCTCGATCACCCGATGGGCCTGAACACAAAGCGCCAAGAGCCTGCCCGAAGCCACTTCATCCGGCACCTCGATAATGATTTCTGATCGGGTGACTTCGGGATAACGAACGGCAAAATTGATTTTCCCGAGACGGGAGACGGGAGGAAACACCCGCAGCGGTTCGCCCGTTGACACTGGAAATACCCTGGGCTCGGGGGTATGGGCGTAGCGCTGATAGCGGGCTGCCAGCTCCCGGTTGAGTTGAAGGATTTCCGCTTCACGCCGCATGGCTTCACCCAAATGCCTCCCCAACCTGATCGCTTCCCGATGTCCCGGGTGGAAAGGATCTTCAATGAATGGGATGTATGCATACACAATCGTCCTGGGAATCCAAAACTCCCGAAAGCGAAAGGGTACATACCCTGAAAAAGGCTGATCCCACTCATGGCACGGGACGCCATGGTGGTCCACCATGATTTCCGGTAACCAACGTCTCCAGAGCCTCGCTTTGGCCCGCGCCTCCGGAAAGCGGGGAATCCTTGAAAAATAATCGCTGTAATACTCAGACCCCAGGGCATTGTATCTGGCAGCGTGGAGTTTATGATCTTTGCAGTGCGCTTGGAGTTCTTCGAATGTCGCAACACCGTCCGGATTTTCCATCGGAATCCACGCCACATTGACATGTTTAAGCAGCGCGGTACCTTGCGATGAAACGGCCAGGAACCAAGCCGTTTGCAATGCTGCGTTGGTGCTGGAAATCTCGTTTGCATGGTGCCGCGCATTGAATACCAGGGTGGGTTTCAACAACCGCACTTTTGCTGTGGAAATGAGTTCTCCGCCGCCCGGCAATGTCGCCTCCAAGGCCCACACCGTCCGGCCCTGCCAAGACTGTGCCGCTCGCCAGGCCGCTATCTGCGGAAGCCGGCCGAGGTGTTGAATCCAGTTTTCCACTTCCGTGGCAGTCAACAACCGATCCTCGGGCGGCCTCTTTCCAGGCAACGCTGCGGCATTCGTTTTGCGGGCTGTACCTGTCAAACGCGGCGCTTTCAGCCAAAGCCGAAGCGCATCGGTCGCCCCATCCGCATTCAACCCGAAGGCACGCGCAACCTGGACCAATCTTTTACGAACGGTTGAATCAACCCCTCTGATCTTGCCGCCGAATTCTAAACGCCAGCGGTCTTTTCGAAAATGCAACGCCGTTACCGGCGGGACCTGAACTGAGCGGATCGGCGGGGACGATGGGGGCGTCTGAGCCCACGTCAGGGGAATTGCTTTTAACGTGGCGAACGGCCCCTCGTTTTGAAGTTTGGAAAAAACTACCGGCACAATTCGGCCGAGCTGAAGGAATGGAGGCAATTTATTCCTCCTTGCAAAAGACGAAAACGCGTCGAGAAGCACGAAATAAATGTCTTCGTGTAAAGCTTCCATCGCGCAGATCCGCTCCTCCCCAATTCCCAACCGCACATCGGTTTCCTCAATGCATACCGTCACACGGATCTCCTGCCAAAACGCCGGTTGTCCCTCAAAACGCTCCCTTTCCAAGCGTCCCTTCATCTGTCCTTCCAGGAACGGGAGCCATTGATTTTGAAAAATCCGCCAGAATATTTCTCGATCCGTAGCCACGGATTCGTTCAAAATCACCGTGTCGCGCTGCCATAATTTGACGCCCCCTGTGGTGGGATGGACAAAACCGAGCTCGGGGTCGACGCTCAAGTACGGCAATCTGGACCAGCGGGGGGAAAATTCGGTATTGAATACGAGTTGCCCCGGATTGTCCCATGCGCGAACACGGTACACACTGTGGAGGCCCCGCCGGACAGGCAAGTGCAGTTGTTTTTCATCCAGGCCCAGTTCGCGTACCAACAGCTCAGGCGCCGGGTAAAGCTCCTCAAGCCAGCGGCTGCGCAATTCCAGGCATTTACCCTTTCTGGGAAACGGTCGGCAGCTAATTTCCAGTTTGGAGATCGAAATCAGGCCTTTAAGACGCGGTAGGATATACTCCAGCAGCCAAGATTGTCCCGGTTTGTAAGCATTGAGGATCTCTAATTTCGGGGCATACCCGCGTGCCTTGAGTAAGGCGTTCAGACGGGATTTGAGTATCTTTCGTCGCCCCGGCGGTTTGCTCACCTGGATGAGACCAAAGAGCTCACCCCGCCCCGGAGGCACTCGTTGGACGAGGTCGAGAACCCCGTCCACTTCCCCTTTCCACTTCCTCTGTCGATGCCGCGTCCGGGGTCTTGGAAGGACCGGAGGTCCAGGAATAGATAGGCTATGGCAGGCTTTTCGCAGCTTGCGTCCGGCACAAGCAGGCGCAGAAGGTATTTCATGCGCATCCACGCGTTCGCTTTCGGCAAGAAATCGAGCCCATCGACCCCAAAAGCCCTGCCCGATAAGCAACTCTTGGAATTCTTTCACCTGATCTCTCAATCTATCCGCCGGTTCGCAACCTGGGCCGCTCTCAATCATGGCCAATTCGCACCAGTTTTTAAGTGCTTGGGCCAGTGACCGCGGAGCTCCGCGAGCCAGGATGGTGGTCGGACGCCGTCTTTTCGAATCAAGCAGCCTGATTTCATTTTTCTCGCGTGCGGTTTCCTGAACTTTAAATATCACGTCGTGCGCAAGTTTCTCAACCGCGTCAACCATCGGGAGTATAATCTCTGTCGCTTCCAGAACGAGACGCGCAATTATTTCTGCCAGGGCCAGACCCAAATGAGGAGAAAGCGTCCCTGGATCGAGAGCAAAACCGACGCGCAGTTTTCTGGCTCTCGGTTCTCCATCGGGAGTC
>Ga0180438_10009357_pt1 | contig 12231 bp, 11 predicted proteins | sample SS_ome_12_FD_132455 | JGI IMG/M metagenome (GOLD analysis project Ga0180438, IMG submission 132455) | Hypersaline lake sediment archaeal communities from the Salton Sea, California, USA - SS_3_D_2 metaG | ecosystem: Environmental > Aquatic > Non-marine Saline and Alkaline > Hypersaline >...
AAGATCGTCTCTGAGGTGGACGATGTTCCTCCCATTGCTGCTGATGTCGGTCCCGCAAACCTCCAGCTCTGTGTGGGCGAGGAGATGCTCGGCAAGATGACTGCCGGCAAAACCACTTACCCCTGTGATCAACGCCCTCAAATCGCTCTCCCAGGATTATGTACCCAGATCCTGGGATATTATATCCCAACTTGGGCGCCAGGCAAACCCCCGGAGCGATCACCAGATTGCGCACTGACCTTTGGCCAGGCGGAATGTGAAGTCATATGTTGTATCCATCTCCCGTGACATGATGCCCTCGACCGAGTTCGGGCTCATCCCCTACTCGAGCGTCAGTTGAGCTGAGGCGATCAGAGGCTGGTCACTGGCTCATCCCATCTGGCCGAACCTGCCCACGTACTCCACGTACAGCGCGGCGAATGTCTCCTCAACGAACACTACGCATTCGGGGTGGAAAGAATTCCCCCCTCATGCTACCACAGCCCTACCTACTGACCCTCGGTTGGGGGCATCTGGCATCTCCACCGTCAAGTCTCTCGTTCTCCTTCGCCCCCCGCCCTACGTTCCCTCCTCCCACGAAGACAGGTACTTCTCCTGCTCGGGTGTAAGGGTATCGATCTGAAGGTCCATGGCGGTCAGCTTGATCCGAGCGATCTCCCGATCTATGTCCTCCGGCACGGGATGGACTTTGATTTCCAGCTCACTCGCGTTGGCGATCAGGTACTCGATCCCCAAGGCCTGGTTGGCAAAGGACATGTCCATTACAGAAGCGGGGTGACCCTCAGCCATGGCGAGGTTCACCAAGCGGCCGTCTCCCAGAACCGACAGGCGGCGTCCATCGGCCATGAAATACTGATCCACGCCCTGCCTTGGCTCCCGTGTCTCCACTGCCATCTCTTTCAAAGCCGGGATATTCAGCTCCACGTTGAAGTGCCCGGAGTTCGCCAGGATCGCTCCGTCTTTCATCACCTCAAAGTGGTGCTTGTCGATGACGTTGATGTCTCCAGTGGCGGTTACCAGGATATCGCCAATCTTGGCGGCCTCCGACATAGGCATCACCCGGAAACCATCCATCACGGCCTCCAGGGCCTTCAGCGGATCCACCTCGGTCACGATGACACTGGCACCCATGCCTCTGGCACGCATGGCGATACCTCGTCCGCACCAGCCGTAGCCAGCCACCACAAAGTTCTTGCCGGCGAGCAGGATGTTGGTGGCGCGCACGACCCCATCGATGGTGGATTGGCCTGTACCATACCTGTTGTCGAAGAAATGCTTAGTCAGAGCATCGTTCACGGCGATGATAGGATAGCGGAGTACTCCGTCCTTGGCCATGGCCCGGAGCCGCACCACCCCCGTCGTGGTCTCCTCAGTGCCTCCGATCACATCACCAATGAGGTCTGTTCTCTCTTGGTGGAGCGTAGAAACGAGATCCGCGCCGTCGTCGATTGTCACCTGAGGACCATGCTCGAGCGCCGCACGGATGTGCTGGTAGTATGTCTCATTGTCCTCGCCTTTGATGGCAAAGACTGGTATCTCGTCATAGGCAACCAACGAAGCGGCGACATCATCCTGGGTGGATAGCGGGTTGCTGGCGCACAAGACCAGATCTGCCCCTCCGGCCACCAAGGTCTGCGCCAGGTTGGCAGTTTCGGTGGTGATGTGGAGGCAACCCGAAAGCTTCACCCCTTCCAGGGGTTTCTCCTTCTCGAATCGCTCGCGGATCAGACTCAGTACGGGCATCTCCTGCGCTGCCCACTGGATGCGCAGTCTACCTTCAACTGCCAAAGATGTATCCTTGACATCGAAATCATCAGTCATGTGACTACTCCTTTTCTCTTATGGCGGCAGCCAGGCGACGATCCGCCCCCACGATCACCTGACCGTCAATCAGTCCTCCGCCAGCTTTTCTCGCGACACCCGCTGGCCCGGGTCAGTCTTCCCCTGAGTGATGCGGATCCAATGCTCTGTTGCTCGCGATGGCCCATTCTCACTGAGCCCCCTGACGAACGCCTAGAGCCTCAATGAACGTACAGTAGGTGTCGAACCCCAACCCCCTGTACAACTTGCTCGCTGCTTCGTTCCGCTGTGCCACGTTCAGCGCAACATCCAGCGAGAGCGAGAGCAGTTCCTCCACAACGGCGCTGGTGCACACGGCAGCGTGACCCATCCCGCGGTACTGCGGATGGGTGAAGACGTTGCCCACTACTCCCAGACGGTAGGTGCGAGAGACAAGGTGAGTCCCTGCCGTGGCCACGAGCCTGCCGTCCAGCTTCACTCCATAGAATACGCCCCGATCCAGTTGATATGGCGCGAACGCGACATCTCCATACCGTCGATAGAGGTCTTGAAGAAGCGTCACGTCCCCCGGGCCCAGCCTTTCCACCCGACCTTCGACGGGGTTAAAGTTCTCTGGTTCGAGGACCATCCGTAGCATCACCTCGATCCTGCTGAGGGAATAGAACCTCTTCAGAACATTGAGATGCTGCGCTCTGCACGAGATGTACGCCCTCGCAGCCGTCGTCACGTTGCCGAGAATGTGAGCCAGGTCCTCCACCGCCCCCATCAAGAATAGGCGGTCCGGTGGCAATCCCGTGAAGCACAGACAGAGAGCTGTCAAGTGTCCGCTCCTCAAGGAGGCGTACCATTCACACTGCTCGAACAGGGCCGGCTCGAGATCGCCGATGGCGTAGGCCGCGTAGAAACGATCTTTCTTCAGAAAACTGTAGATCTCTGCCCTGCTATGCAAGCGCTTGATGGAGAAAGCCATGTTTCTACGAGAGGTACCTTCTCCGCAACTCTCCAGAGACTCCAGCTGTCAGCTCAAGGGCGCGTTCCGCGTCCTCTACCTCCAGCGAGCCCAGCCCGCAGCAGGTGCTGACCAGTGAAGCCGACAGGAGGTCGTCCAGACGCACTCCCTTTTCCACCAACAGAGTCATGGCCCCGAGTAGCCTCTCCACCAGACTGCCGGGCGTCTCCCGGGCCAGCCTGTGCGCCTCGCGTGGTACGATACCCCACGCAATACTGCCGCCTCTGTCCAAGAAATCCTTCACGTCCTGGGGATACAGCGACAAGGACTCTGCATAGTCGTAGGTATCGAAGCTCAGAATATCCACCGGCGCGGTGAGAACCATCGACCAGTCGGTGTTGCCGCAGCAGTGTATGCCCGTCAGCCCCTGGAGTCCAGTAAGGACCTCTCCCAGAAGCGACAGAACCTGCTCCCGGGTCAACGAGACGTAGGCGGAGCCGAAGGCGGTCATGTAGGGCTCGTCCAGAAAGAGGATGCTGGTCGGATGAAATCGACGGAGCTCCCTCTCCTGCCACATCGCCTTGAGCCTCAGGTGTTTCGCCACTGCATCCGCCAGCACCTCGTCATAGAGGATCGGACGTAGGTCTTGGTCCACAACCGTCAAAGCCCAACTCACCGGGCCCGTGACCTGTCCTTTTACCGCCCTGCAATCCGACACCACTTCCCCAATACACTCAGTGAACCCCGCAGCGTAGGAACGATCGAAAGCGTAAGCATCCAGGTCATTCTCTAGATAGGCCGCGTAAAGGCGCTCCAGGTCCGACGAGAGATCGCGGGCACGATCAACGTAGATGCGATCTTCCTCCAGAACTAAGCCTGGGAATCCTTCGCTGAACTGTACGTACATATTCTCGAGGAAGCTGCGCCTCGGCAGTTGGGGCCAGCCTGGCAATTCAGGCAACCAAGAGCGGATCGCCGAGCAGGCTTCACGTGGGTCGTCGTGAGGCAGGCTACCCACATTGATGGGCAAGAACTCTCGCCTGAATCCGGTCATATCTTCCTCAACTGTCGCTGCATCGCCCATACTAGATCGAACACACAGAGCGCAAGCCCTTCTCGAACGGTGGATACACTATCCCGTGTTCGGTGATGATGCCGGTCACGTAACGATGTGGTGTCACATCGAAGGCCGGATTGGCGGCTCTGACCCCTTGAGGACCGATGGGCCGCCCTCTAACGTGGGTTACCTCCTCGATGCTCCTCTCCTCTATCGGCACCTGATCGCCCGACTCGATGTCCAGGTCGATCGTCGATGTAGGAACGACAGGATAGAAGGGAACCCCATTCTCTTTGGCCACCACGGCCAGTTTGTAGGTCCCAATCTTGTTGACGACATCGCCGTTGGCAACCACCCTGTCTGCGCCCACGAAGATTATGTCTACCTTCCCTCTCTGAATGTAGAAACCGGCGGCATTGTCGGCAATGAGCGTCATGGGGATATCCTCGCGCATCAGCTCCCAGGCCGTCAGCCGGGCTCCTTGAAGGCGTGGCCGGGTCTCATCTACGAAGACGTGTACGCGCTTCCCCTGACTGCTAGCCGTCCTTATGGGGGCCAGCGCTGTGCCGTAGTCCACGGTCGCCAGAGCGCCCGCGTTGCAGTGAGTCAAGATGTTGTATCCTTCCTCCACGAGTTCCGCCCCGTACTGACCCATCCGCTTGTTCGTCTCCACGTCCTCTTCGGCAAGCGCTTCGGCCTCAGCGACGAGAGCCTGGCGAATCTCATCGACATCGTGCAGGCTGTCATCCTCCAGCCGGGCCAGCATCCTCTCCAACGCCCAGAAGAGATTCGATGCCGTGGGTCGGGTCGCACGAAGTAGATCTGCGGCCTGACGCACTGCGGTCATCAATTCGGGTTTGCTCTGCGACTCGCTGTGCGCCGCGGCCAAAGCCAACCCATGGGCCGCCGCCGCACCTATAGCTGGCGCGCCGCGGATGTACATCTCCTTGATGGCCTTGGCGACATCACGATAGTCCGTGAACTCCACCTCCACGTAGTCGTGGGGCAGCTGTCGCTGGTCGATCATCCGTACTACACCGGAATCCCATTCGATGGTCCGCATCGCCGCACCTCATTCATGCATAAGCTGGCCGCGGTCAAAAAAAATCCCTCCACATTGGAGAGAAAGCTGGCATGACTTCCTCTCATCATCCGGGTTCCACTCCCAGCAGCCAGCCCTCTCTCGACCCACCGTCGAAAGAGCAAACCTACCAACTGGAGCGAAACCCGCCGGAATTGGCACCGAAACCACGGACTAGAGGCACTCCCAGCACAGTGGCGTGCTCGCCAAACCGTGCCCCTTCCGCGGAAGGTTGCCGGGGCTTATCAGGGCCGGTCCCTCCACCCCTCTTGATAAGAGCTCACATCGTTTTTCGATGGTCAAAGAGCCCATAGATTGTAAACGAGCTCTTTCACGCCGCCCACGCGAAAGTCTGTCATTAAAACCGGATAGTAGCACCGTTTGGGACTGCTGTCAAACCGCGCCTGCCACTACCATATCACGAGCCGCCTCGCTCTCGCCGTTCCTCCAAGGCAAATGCTACTCAGGCTGCTACCATCAGCGGCACCGAGTGCTGTGGAGATGCCTCAGTAGCACGCCCCACCGATCTTCAGCGCCGCCCCTTCACATCCAAGGCCTCCGGGTTCACAGGATTTCGAGGCATCCGTCCCTGCAGCGCAGCCACCAGGTTCTCAGCCGCCATCGTGGCCATCAGGGTCCGGGCAGCAACGCTGGCGCTGGCGATGTGAGGTACTATCACGCAGTTCTCCAGGTCCAGCAGCGGGTCGTTAGGATCGATAGGCTCAGGGTCAGTTACGTCAAGCCCAGCGCCGGCTATCTTTCCCGACGCCAAGGCGTCGTACAGCGCGGCTTGGTCTACAACTTGACCCCGGGAGGTATTGACAAGAACGGCTGTATGCTTCATCTTCTCGAATTGCTCAGCGCCGATCATGTGGTGAGTTTCATTGGTCAGCGGCGTGTGGAGGCTGATGAAATCGGACTCCCTCAACACTGTGTCCAGGTCAGCATAGGTTAGACCCAATTCCTTCTCCAGAATCGGCTGACGATTCAAGTCGTGGTACAGAAGGCGCATGTCGAACCCCGTGGCACGCTTGGCCACCGCACCACCGATGCGACCCAGACCTATCAGCCCCAAAGTCGCTCCGTACAGATCGTGCCCCAGACACAACATGGGGCCCCACGTCTTCCACTTGCCGTCGCGCACGTATTGCACTGCTTCGACCACCCGGCGGCCCACCGAGGCCATGAGTGTGAAGGCGAAATCTGCCGTCGTGTCAGTCAGCACGCCAGGCGTATGGCACACCATGATGCCTCGCTCGGTGGCTGCCTGCACGTCGATATTGTCGTATCCAATGGCGTAGTTGCTGACCGCCCTGAGACGGGGGGCCGAGTCCATCAGCTCGGCATCGATGCTATCCGTCAACAGAGTGAGGGCACCATCAACGGTCTTCAACTCCTCCACCAGGACATCCCGAGGAGGCGGAAGCTCTCCTTCCCACACCTTAACCCGAGCGCAGCCACGCAGGAGATCCAATCCGGCTCTTGGTATCAATCGGGTCACATAGACGCTCGGTGCCTCGTCCACGATCTATCCTCCCTCTTGACAGCCCGCATCCGCTGAGATAGTATCAACCAGGTGCAGCCGATTATACCTTTGTGAAGAGGCCAAGGCAAAGGAGTTGCGTACCGTGAGAGAGCAACTCCAGCCACAGTCATCCAACCCTCGCGGGCCGGCAAACGAAAAAGGCGCGCTAGAGCCTAGTCAGGCTGGCTTTAGTGAGCGTTCTGAGATATCGGCGCCTGGAGAATGTCTCGACATCAGGCGGGTTCCCTTTCCCGGTCGATAGATGAAAGAACTGACTCCCGAAACTGTTGGAAGAGATCTTGGCACCCGGTTCATGGGCCAGCGAGTGGTCTGCTACGAGACCATAGCCTCCACCAATGACGCAGCGAAGCAACTCGCAGTGGAGGGAGCCTCCGAGGGCACAGTGGTCATCGCTGAGGAGCAGACCGCAGGTCGCGGCCGGCATGGAAGACGATGGTTTGCACCTGCGGGCAGCAGTCTGTTGGTATCATCTATCCTGCGTCCCTCGCTCTCGCCGGCAGAGCTCCCGCTCCTGCTCATGGCATCCGCTCTGGCAGTGGCCCAGGCCATAGAGGAGTCCACCGGACTCCTGGTCAACCTCAAGTGGCCCAACGACATCCTGTTGGGGAACAGAAAGACCGGAGGGGTTCTAATAGAGACGGGCCTCAGCGGCGAGGACGTGGACTACGCGGTGATAGGTACAGGACTGAACGTGAATGCAGACATGGCCACCATCCCCCAGTTGGCCACTACTGCCACCAGCATATCGGCTGAACTGGGCGAGAGTGCGTCTCGTCTGAAGATTCTGCGGGCGCTGCTCAGATGCATGGAGAGAGAGTACCTTCTCCTACAGAGCGGCGCGTCACCAGCGTCCAGATGGGCGGGGCGCCTCTCTCAACTCGGCCAGCAGGTTGAGGTGGATACCCCCTGGGGACGTGAGATTGGCCGAGTTGAAGGCGTGGACGCCGACGGTACGCTGATCCTCCTCCGCTCCGATGGGACGATGGCACACATCACGGTAGGAGACGTCACCTAGCCCTCAAGACACCAGAGCTATCCCGTGTCCGCGCTCAGGCAGGCGCACCTCTGTATCCTTACCGCTCACCAAAGTGATGAGGTAGTCGGGTCACTCCCTCTGGACAGTTCTCAGGATCCGCGAGGACATGACGTGCAGGATCTCGAACGGGTGCAAGCCACCAGCGCGTGCGGAGGAGTGCAAACCCTCCTCACCCCTATCGGCATCCGCCACGGAGCAGAGCCAAGAGCCGGACCGATGGTCGCGTCCTCAGACCCTTTTCTAGGACGCCACAGCGACGGCCCAATCGGCTGTGAATGTAGAAGGAGTTGCCAGTACTGTGGTCTTCGCGCGAGGTCTTCCGACCACTAATCCCGTTGACGCCACCGTAGCTGGTGACGCCCAGCATCGCCCCGGCGTCTAGGTCTCGTCGTGAGGCTTGGTGGGTTTTCCCGGCACCTCGTGGCAGCGCCTACAGCGAGCCTCGTAGGACTCGCTCGCGCCAATCATGATGATGGGATCATCGTATGAGGCTGGCTGCCCATTGATCAGTCTCTGAGTTCGCGTGGCCGGCGCCCCGCACACCACACAAATGGCGTGCAGCTTGGTCACTTCGTCCGCTTGAGCCATGAGAGGGGGAACAGGCCCGAATGGCTCTCCGCGGAAGTTGTTGTCCAATCCAGCAACTATAACGCGCTTCCCCGCGTCGGCCAGGGCGTCACAGGTCTCTATGATGCCTGCGTCGAAAAACTGCACCTCGTCGATGATCACGACATCAACGTCCGGTTCCACTGAAGTCAGTACGTCACTGGCCTCACTCACACTGATCGCGTCGAAGGATACTCCATTGTGTGAGGCCAACTTCTCCACGCCGTAGCGATCATCCAACGCTGGCTTGAACACGCGAAGCTTCTGCTTGGCTATCTGGGCACGCCTGGCCCGACGGATCAACTCCTCTGTCTTCCCGCTGAACATGCTCCCGCAGATCAGCTCAATGGAACCACCCTCGTATCGGTATCGGATCTCTCTCCTCCTCGCAAAGCTACCCCAACATCGCCCAAACACAAAAGGGCAAGGAGTCCTTGCCCTTTTGCACCTACTGCTTACCAGCAGCCTTACGCTTGCGCCGCTTCTCTTTCGGCGCTGCGTCTTCCTGCTGCTCCTCCTCTGGCTCAGCTGCTGAAGCGACGGTCTTACCTATCTCCTCGCGCTTCTCCAGGCGCCTCATGTAGCGCTCTACCTGGCCAGCTGTGTCGACAATGCGCTGCTCTCCCGTGAAGAAGGGGTGACACGCAGAGCAAATGTCCGTCTTGATCAGCTGCTTGGTCGCCCCAGTGACGAAGGTATTGCCACAACCGCACACAACCCGAGCCTCTGGGAAATACTCTGGGTGGATATCCTTCTTCATCTAAACAACAACCTCCGGATATACGCTGACCCGCTTCTTCGCCCGGGAAGCCTGTTCGAACTTCACAAAACCATCGACCAGCGAGAACAAGGTGAAATCCCTACCCATCTTCACGTTCTCGCCCGGATGGAATGTGCTGCCCCGCTGACGCACGATGATCGTTCCCGGCTGGACCTTCTGCCCATCGTAGCGCTTCACGCCCAACCGTTTTCCCGCGCTATCTCTACCGTTGCGGCTACTGCCGCCGCCTTTCTTGTGAGCCATGTTGACGCCCCCCAGCTACTCCTTGATTAATCCCTTGTCTTTCAGAGTTGTGCGGACCTGCTCCAGTGATTTGGCGCCAAAACCTCGTATAGCCAGCAGCTCTTCCTCGTCTCTCCCCAGCAGGTCTTCCACAGTCTCCACGCCAGCACCTTTGAGGGTGCCCGCCACGCGCGAAGGCAATCCCAACTCCTCGATCGAAGCTGCGGGAGCACCAGCAGCCTTCTTCGCAGGGGCCGGCTTCCTCTCCTCCGCTGCCTTCGCAGGGGCCGGCTTCTTCTCTTCCGCGGCCTTCGCAGGAGCGGGCCGCTTCTTCTTGGAGACACCCCGCAGTATGTCCTCGATCAGAAGTGTGGTGTAGCTCTGCCGGTGGCCGAGCTTACGCTGATAACGATTGCCACCCCTGAACTTGAAGACTGTAACCCTGCGGCCTCTCCCCTCTTCCACCACCGTGGCTCGCACTCTGACCCCCGGCACTGTGGGCTGGCCCACCAACACCTCGCCATTGCTGGCCAGAAGTAGAACATCTCCTATTTCCACCGTCTCGCCGACGGCCGCAGAGAGGCTCTCTACCTCAATGCGCTGTCCTGGTGACACTCTGTACTGCTTTCCACCTGTCCGAATGATGGCATACATATTGGCCTCCATCCTCACATTATAACAACTACCTATCCAGTTGTCAAAAACCAGCCAGACCCTGTTGAAAAACACCGTCCTGGGCACCCGTGGAGCACCTCCTCCACATGTGCTACTGTCTACCCCCGATTGGTGCTGTGGCCGGTCGCCGGGCGCGGGGTGCCCGACGCCTGCAGCCGTCTCTTTCTCGACGGGTACTGGCACGCAGGCCTTGAACCCGTCTGTGGGGCTGGCAGGGCGGACTGAAGGGATGCTCCACGTGACAGCGCGGGCATGCATCTCACGATCCATCCCCGTTCCGGTGGCCGCCCTCTGTCCCGTGGCCACAATCCACACCGCCTCAGCTCCAAGCACCTCCATCTGGACAAGACAGCCACACTCCTCGTTGATAAGGGGCGCAATAGCACCTCTAAGCGCCGCGCTCTTGCACCCCCACCCGACCGACGTCCAGCGCTTCAGCGGGAACTGCTCCCCCGGCATCGTCACTACAGTTCACTGAAGGCTGAAACGATGCAATCGCAATTAGTACCATCGTCCCATTGACCGAGCGCAGCGATGCCTGTAGTCTGAGATTAGAGATGGTAGGTCTCCTGCACACCAAGCCATCACCTATGGCCCTGAACGTCCGCTCTTGCAGGAACTGAGGATCCCCAATGGCGAGAGGTGAATTCCGAGCAGCCGTACTGATATTGGGCACGGTGGCGCTCATATTACCTACCTTCTCGCCCCTGTGCGGGGACGAGGGGAATAGTGACGCGGCAGCTGTGGCACCGGCCAGTGAAGCGGAGTTTGCCGGGGCAACGATCATCTCGAAACAGCAATCCGAGGCCACCCCTGGACCACTAGGTCTGGGCAGTGCTCCTCTAGGCCACCAACTCGTCTACCAGACCAACCTTAGGCGCATCAGTCGCGGTCTTGCGCCTCTGAAGGCGGCCGCAGAACTGATGGAAGCCGCGCAGTTCCACAGCGATTGGATGGCCGAACACAACTGCTTCGCCCACCACTGTGATGGCGAACCCAGCACGCTGGAACGGCTCGAGAACGCCGGATACTTGAATCGCACTTGTTCCGGCGAGGTCGTGGCGGGCGGCCAGTCTACAGCCGGAGAGGTTGTAGACTACTGGATGAACAGCCCCCAGCACCATGACATCATATTGAGCTCCGCCTATCGCGAGGCAGGCGGGGGCTATGCCTTCTCGGACAGCGCAACCTATCACCACTACTGGACTATGGATCTCGGCGCCCGGAACGACGCCCAGGGAAACCCGGTATACCCCGTCGTCATCAACGACGAAGCGTGGTCAACCACCAATCTCGACGTCGATCTCTATGTCTACGGCAGTGACTGGCCAGCATCGCAAATGCGATTCCGCAACGAAGGAGGCTCATGGTCCAGCTGGGAGTCGTTCAGCGCGCACAAGACCTGGACTCTGTCCTGTGGTGGCGGATCGCTTCCGACGGTATATGCTCAGATCAAGAAGGGCGCAGTCGTCCTCGAGAGTAGCGACGAGATCCTCGTTGACATGCCTCTGTCGGCCAGCCCCTCGCTGCTCGTTTTCTTGTCCGAAGAGGGCTCCAGCGAAGCGATACCCGAATCTTACCTCCTGGAGATCTCCTGCTGTGACAACTGGAACGCAAGCGCCAACCCGAGCTGGATCAAGCTGAGCGAGGAGAGCGGAAGCGGAGCCACCAATCTGACCGCGTATCTGGAAGGGTACCCCAGCACCCCCGGCACCTATCTGGGGACGATATCGATCCAAGCTTCAGCTGAGCAAGCCGATATGCAGGTCGTCTTGGTGGTCACCAACGGAGCATTGCAGCAAAGCAAGGTGCCTCTGGTATCCATTCAACGATCGTGAGGACTTATCGCCGATGACAGAAGGGGGCTGGTATCGCCAGCCCCCAGATTCTTGTCACTGCCGCGAATTGGTTTCTACGCTAGCCCAGGCTCTTCAGCTTCTCGGTCAACTTAGGGACCACGTCCGCATAGTCACCCACAATGCCATAGTCCGTGAGATTGAACATGGGTGCCTTGTCGTCCTTGTTGATGGTGACTATGATCTTTGAGTCCACTATCCCGACGGTATGCTGGATCTGCCCTGAGATGCCGACAGAAACGTAGAGGGTGGGCTTGCATTTCTTGCCGGATAGCCCCACCATCCGCTCCTCTGAGAACCACTCCCAGTCGCTCGCTGGGGTCTTGGTGCAGCCAATTTCCGCGCCAAGCAGGCCAGCCAGTTCCTCGATCATCGCCAGGTCTTCCTTGGCCTGCACCCCTCGGCCGACACAGATCAGCATCTCTGCCTCTTCCAGGTTGACTGCGTCGCCGGCCTTCGCTCTCTTCTCCACAACCTTCACAGGAGGCTCGGCCAGGTCGAGATCTACGTTCGCCACTTCCCCCTGCTTTGTCTCCGGTGCGGTCACCTCGAAGGTCTTGGGCATGACAGCTATGACCTTCTTGGAGGTCGTGACGACCTGCGATGCTACCGTGTTGCCACC
>Ga0180438_10009358_pt1 | contig 12229 bp, 10 predicted proteins | sample SS_ome_12_FD_132455 | JGI IMG/M metagenome (GOLD analysis project Ga0180438, IMG submission 132455) | Hypersaline lake sediment archaeal communities from the Salton Sea, California, USA - SS_3_D_2 metaG | ecosystem: Environmental > Aquatic > Non-marine Saline and Alkaline > Hypersaline >...
ATACTCGCAACCGGCTCAAGCACAATCTCCAGGTCATGTTCCGGGTCGGCTGCCTCGGACTTTTCCCAGAACAAGGCACGCCCAAGCTTCTGGTCCTGGTCAAATGCAAAACACGTGCGCCTCTTCGGGTATGGCCCTTCGGGCTCAGCCACTTTGAACCTGCCCTGTTCATCACTCTCCAGCCGCTGATTGCCAAACCAAAGGTATCCACTGACGCTCGAGCCCGCACTGTCGACTATTCCGCCGTGAATACTCGGCCTCAATGTGACCGCAACTTCAACGTTCAGGTCTTCACCGCCCCCGACGCCGAATCCCTGCCTGATCTCCTCGTGCGCGCCCTCTTGCCAGCTTTCAGTCCTCAACACGTAGTCGCCTTCCACCAGCACCGCCGCGAACTGGCCCTGTTCATCGGTTATATCCAACGTCAGGTCTGCCTGTTCAGCCCCTGAGACAGCACGCGAGATTCGGAACGGATGATTGCCGACCGGCTCTCCCGTGTCCCTGTCGATTATCCGAAGTGTCACCCAAAGGCCCCGCTGAAGCTCCAGATCAACCATCGCCGGCGCCGGGCCGTCCACTTCGACTGTCACCACACTGCTGCCCATCATGTCCGTTCGCTGCTCGCTGATCTTGAAGGTCCCCGGATCATACGCCGAAAGAGTATAACTGCCATCACGTAGGCCCGGAATCTCGAACTTTCCGTTTTCATCCGTCTTCACCAGCCTGTCCGAATCCGGACCATAAGCCCGAATAACAATGCCTTCCTTGCGATATTCCTCCCCCTGCGACACGAGCCGCCCTTCGATCATACCGCCGGCGCCCAGTGTCACCACCATGTCCTCGCGCCCGGCGGCAACGGCTCGGCCCTCGCCGTCGTATCCCCGGGTACTGTACGGCCCGAAACCGTCCTTAGTGACATTCACGTGCACGCTCGCGCCCTTGGCTATCCCCTCTATCAGGAACTCGCCCTCGGCATCGGTGGTGCCCACGGCGATGCTGCAGCCGCGTACCAGCCGGTACGAAGGCGAATTCGGCTCAATCGATAATACCGCCCCCTCCACACTATTGCCCTCGCCGTCGACGACCCGGCCCGCCAGGAAGGTCGGCTCAAAAAGCTGCACCCTCAAATCGACCCCGGCCACCGCCAAATCGGCATCCACCCAGCCGGACGCATATCCGTCATGCTCGAAAATCAGTAGCCGACGTATTTTCTCCGTGCCTGCCGCACCCGGCTTTTCCATCTCGAAAATACCCTCGTCGTCGGTTCTCGCCGACTCATCGTCCTGCCCTTGTTCGAGCGACCAGAAATACCGCCCCTGCCGCAGACACAGGACGCTGCGAACCACCACGCCCCCCACAGGCTCACCGGAGGCGCCGACTACGTTCCCACTGAGTATCGCTTCGGCGCCGGCACTCTCACGAACTTGGTCCTCTTGCTGTTTCTTCTCTTCATCGAGTCGGTTTTGAATCTTCTCGACAGCCTCGGCAAAGAGACCTTGCCCGTAGCCTTCCGGAAGACTCTTCTGCGAGAGCAGATAGAGCGCCTGAAGTACCCCGAGCGCCTTTTCGTCGCCGATCTCACCCAGGTATCTCGCCGCCAAAAGCTTGCTCGCCGGAGCGCCTTCCATCAGCGTCCTTATCAAACCGTCAATGTCGCCCGCTTCATACAACTGGCGCACCTGCTGCAGCTCTGCGTCGAGTTCTGCGTACCCTTCGTCCCACAACTTCTTCTGCTGCTCTTCAGCCGCGGTCTGCTTTGTCGTCGTGTCAAGGATTTCTTGAGGACCGCTTGCTCCGGGCCTCCGGCTCGAATCAATAAACAACCTCACGCCCACCAGAACCGCCGCTGCCATTGCCGCCCCGACCGCGGCTATCGTAATCCGCTGGGCAAGTTTTGTCCTGCCCGCTATCCGTCTCCTCATTCCAGCCGTCGCCGCTTCGCCCGCCTCGCGACCCGGTAGCTTCGAAAGAACCTGCTCCACAACTTCCTCCCCCGGCCCCGGTGCGATCGGCTCCCTGCGCAAAGTGCTCACCGCTTCGTCCAGAACGCTCACATCTTCGTGCGAATCGCCGCCCTGCTCTCGGAGCGGTCCCATGTGCTCCGAAAGCTTCCTCGCCGCACGCCGCAGCACTATTCTGCCTGTCTTGGCGTTGATCCCCAGTTCCGCGCTGATCTGTTTGTACGTAAAGTCGTTCAGCGCGTGAAGGCAGAATATCTCTGCCTCCTGACGACCCAGCCGGCACAGCGCCTTTTGCAGTTGGCCCACCAGCTCGCGAGTTTGTATCTGCTCGCCGCCCTCCCTCTCATCGGAAGGCACGTAAATAAGGTCAACCGCATCGCTCCTGCCGCCGTGGTGGAACCGCCGCCGCAGCCGCTCGAGCGACTTCGCCGTCACCACGCGAACCAGAAGAACCGAAAGATTTTGAACACGCCGATTCTCCAAGACCTCCCATGCTGAAACAAACGTCTCCCCGAAGCACTCAGCCGCTTCCTTCCGGCTGCCCAAAAGCCGATATGCGCTCCCCCAGACTTCCCCGCCGTACCTTTCAACGATTTCGACCCAATCGCTCACCGCAGGATGCCTCTACGCCCAAAAAACCACAAAACAATTATAATAGTCGGCCCACCGGCATGTTTGATTAGAAAAAAACCGCGTGGTTCCATCTCGTATACCCGCCGACGACAATTCTCAAAGGCCCCGACAACTCAGAAACGCTCGTAACCCCTTGTCATATAACAAGTTAAACAAAACCACCCCGTCGCCGTGCCCGCGGAAACTCTTGCCCTGACCCCGACTGTTCCGAGCGACAGATTTTTCGCCCCGGCCCCCGGAATATTACCGAACGAACGCCTTTCGCACCGCCTTCGGCCAAATTATCGTCACGCACCCCCAACGGCGCATGGCGGCTAATACCGGTAGTGTTCCGGCTTGAAGGGCCCGTCTACGGGTATGCCTAAATAGTCGGCCTGCTGCTGTGTCAGCTTTGTCAGCCTGGCCCCCAACCGACCGATATGCAGCCTCGCCACCTCCTCATCGAGCTTTTTCGGCAGCGTATAGACCTTCGCCTCCAGCCGCTCGCCGGCCAACATAATCTGCGCAAGGCACTGGTTCGTAAAGCTGTTGCTCATCACAAAGCTCGGGTGCCCCGTCGCACACCCCAGATTCACAAGTCTTCCCTCCGCAAGCATGATAATCGACCGCCCCGACTTGAGCGTCCACTTGTCAACCTGCGGCTTGATATTTTCCTTCCTGCAATCCGCAGAGTTCTCCAGATAGCTCATCTCGATTTCGCTGTCGAAGTGCCCTATGTTGCATACTATCGCCTCGTCCTTCATCTGCTCCATGTGCTCGCCGCGAATCACGTCGCAGCAGCCCGTGGCCGTTACGAATATATCGCCGACCGCCGCCGCCTCCTCCATCGTCACCACCTCATAACCTTCCATAAGGGCCTGAAGCGCGCAGATCGGATCGACCTCCGTAACCAGAACACGCGCGCCGAACGCACGCACCGACTGCACGCAGCCCTTGCCCACGTCGCCGTATCCGCACACCACAACAACCTTGCCCGCTATCATAACGTCCGTCGCGCGCTTGATCCCGTCCGGAAGCGACTCGCGACAGCCGTAAAGATTGTCGAACTTCGACTTCGTCACCGAGTCGTTTACATTAATCGCCGCAAACGGAAGCTCCCCCGCCTCGGCCATCTGATAAAGCCGGTGAACACCCGTCGTCGTCTCCTCCGACACCCCGCGAATCCTCGCGGCAATCTGCGTCCACCGCTGCGGATGCTCCGCAACGCTCGCCCGAAGCCGGTCCATCAATATCTGCATGTCCCTGCTCTCGTAACTCTTCTCAGGCAGCGAACGGTCCTTTTCGACCTTCATCCCCTGAAATACAAAAAGCGTCGCATCCCCCCCGTCGTCGACTATCATATCCGGCCCCGACCCGTCAGGCCACGTAAGCGCCTGCTCCGTACACCACCAGTAATCCTCCAGACTCTCGCCTTTCCACGCAAACACGGCGCTTCTGCCGGCCCTGGCAATCGCCGCCGCCGCGTGGTCCTGAGTCGAGAAGATATTGCACGAAGCCCACCGAACATCAGCCCCTAAAATCTCCAACGTCTCAATGAGCATCGCCGTCTGTATGGTCATGTGAAGGCTGCCCGTGATTTTCAGCCCCTTCAGCGGTTTTTCCTCCCCGTATTTCTCACGCACCGCCATAAGACCCGGCATCTCGTTCTCTGCCAGAACCATCTCCGAACGACCCCACTGGGCCAACGAAATATCCGCAATCTTGTAAGGCAGCGACGCCTCAATCTTCATAACCGTGTTTTCCACTTTCTTTACCGTATCCATATCAGCCCTTTCAAAACTACCACACTACTACAGCCCCGAAGTATAGTTCATCCCCAACCCCCTTTCAACAACAAACCAAAACACCCCCCCGCGCCCCATACCCCTAACCTGCAAACACCCTCCGCTTCACGCTCCACGCGCCAACACACAACCTCCGAATGGCAAGCCTCGTCGCAACAATACCGCCCTATGTCTAAGGAAACAACCCAAAAGCCATCGAAGCCGTCACCAGACGCCTCGCAAGCATGCTCGGACTGCACGTCGAGCTTGACCGGCTAAGGTCCGTCAGCGACGAATTCGAGAGAAAGCTCTCCGAGCTGATACAGGACCAGCCGGAACTATCAGCAAGCTCGAAGAAAGCTACGACGACGAACTCTTCGAAAGCGAAATGGCAGACCTCAAACACTGGCTCCAACAAAAAGGCGTTAGAGTTGACTAACCCCCTAATTAGCCCCCCAATTTATTGGGGGGTTGCGCCCCTCAATTTATTGAGGGGTTATGTAGTACCAATTTATTGGGGGGTCATCCAGTTCCCAAATCGCCCCTCAATTCACCCTTCACGTCCGAGCCCTTCACATATCCTTCTCACAACACCCTCGAGACTTCTACGCTTTAGGGGTGCCTTTCCAAATTGTTCCAATTATTCTGTTTTTCCGCATTTCTTCTACCTTTATTGCAATCTCAGCAATATCTGCGACACGATACTCCACTGCTACTTCTACCACAGGTTTCTTAAGCTTTCCAGACCTTGGTCCCTCGTCCGCAGGCCAGTTGGCTAAAGAAACAAAAGTATCACTTCCACGAGGAGAACCACCATATGGCATCGCACCTGAGTTAATTGATGATAGAACAATGTTCTTCCCATGTCGCTGTACTAAAGATTTTGAATCAACGGTAATAATTGCATGGCTACGTGCTCGATATGCCCGCGCTCGAAGAAGATCTAAAACTCTCTTTTTCATTGCCCAAAAAAACACTTTTCTGTTTAGCGTCTCAAACCATTCCCTCGGTGACATCCCCTTTAAGCAGCATTGCAGTTTACTTTCAGTTATTGGTTTATTGTCTCGAATGGTGAATCTGCCATGTTTCGGGTGAGAAATTACTACTGAATTGGGACGACGAAATGATTCTAGGGGTTCTCTTTGGGTGGCCGGCACCTCGAGAAAATCAAGCAACGCTGTTGTGCTCATTAAACCGTGCTTGCATATACTTTCCCACCCATCAACTTCCGCCATATGATAAACTTGTGGGTAATGTTTACAGAATTGTTTGGGTGTCATGAAGACCTCACCATGCTCTCCTGTCAATAATGCTTCTATTACCATGTTTAAATCTCGTAGAAATCAGCGAAACAGGTGCGGAAGCCACCCTTTCCACCTCTTCAATAAAATGAATTGTCTCTCGTGTGAGTTGTTCAAATCTCCTCGCCTTAATATTTTCGCTGGAAATATAATCTACAAACGTCAAGGCAATATCTGTGGGGGCATTTAGAGAAGCTGCCTTACGTAGAGATGCCCATTCAAATTCCCCTACTCTTCTTCTCCGCTCGGTAGTGGACGTGCGTTCCTTTCTTGAAAGGGAACCTTTACTGAGTTTCGAGCGTCTTTCCACTTCAGCCCATGATATTTCTTGTGACATTGGTCCAGAGGTCCTCCCTTTTGGGCTTTCAACGCGGATGGGATAAGTTCTACATACCATGATTACCTTCCGAGTTCTACTGGGAGAAATACCAGCTTCTGCAAGACATCCGGCAACTGTTGTGTCTCTTGAAGTCACATAAGGATAATTCCCGTGGTACAGACTTAGCCCCGTGCCTTGAGTTCCCTCAAGAAGAATTCTTTCTTTATTAGTAAACGCCTCTTCCAAAACTTTGCAACTCTCACATAGAAACGGCTTGAGCTCACGAATATCACGAGCAAGTTTAACCTTACCTGGGTCCCGCCCTAAGATCCTTCTGGCTGCTGCCGCCCCAACACCTTGCCCGGTGGAACCCATGCTCTGAACTAGTCCTTTCTCCTTCTCTCTGTCTTCTTCCGAAATAACCATCGCCTGTGGATCTATGAATAACCGGTCTACCCCAATCCAACTCTTGTTCACCTCCTCCATCAATTTCGGAATATAGATAACTGCGCCCGGCCCAATCAAGAGCTTGGCATCAGGTGCCTTAAGACTCCCGGAGGGTAGATGATGGAATACTATAGGTGGTTCCGAATAAACAGTGTGTCCTGCATTTGGTCCACCCACACGGACAAGGGTATCATATTCTCTGGCCAAATATGAAGCGATATGCCCCTTTCCCTCACTTCCATATTGGCCACCAATCAGCACATCTACCAAACGTAGATACTCACGACCGTATAATGCTAGGTGGCTTGCAGCTTTGACCATAACATCTTCTTCTGTGCATAGCTTTGTATCAATTACAACATCTGCTATTTTTTTTAGCTCTACCACTTTTTTTTCCGTTGGATTTTTTAACACCTCCTTATATGTTTTGAATTCTTCGATCCCCTTATGCTTGCGACTTTTATAGCGACGTTCTAATTCTCCTTTAGGTGCATCTAGGTGTATGTGAACAACCCTGCTTCCATAAGCTTTCCGTATAGCCACAATCTGTTCACGAATTCGTACAGCATCGACAACAAGTATACTTCTGTCTCCTAATCCATGCTCCCGCATGAATTTGTCCAAGCCCTCACGAACCCAAGTGCCACGTGTTTTCTCATCAAGGATCTCTCCAGATTTCTGCATGGATCTCCTTGACGCTTCAACACTTGGCTCCAACGTCTTTATGTAGTCCCCTGTTTTGAACACAGAAACATTTTTGAAGTGCTTGGCCAGCGATTCACAAAGAGTTGTTTTTCCCGATGATACATGACCAGATAAAACGGCAATTTGCTCAGCCATTGGCTGTCCCCACTTCGATGTAAAACAGTACTATTATTAATCTAAGAAGCTCAACTGGCGTGTCATTCCCCTTCCTGCCTTTCTAGGCAAATCGTACACGGTTACCTTTATATTTCGCCTTATCATTACGTAATCAATCATCTCACTTACGATCCACCAGGAGCCCCCTGCTTGGCCAGACCCAATTCTCGGCATATGAACCGAAGCTTTACGGCCAATTGCCTCTTGGGCGAGCTTTTTCAGGCACGTTTCTAAGGCGGAATACCTGATCCGTGGCGTTCTTGATGGTCCGTATCCGTGTTGACATACCATTTCACATGCAAAAATTCCCCCCTCAACTGCTGAAATGTTTATCGCACCTAAAGAGAACTCCTCTCGCTTGGATTCTCTCCACCGCTGGAATTCTTCCAGCACAAAAGGCCATTTCCTCTGCACAACTTTTGCAAACCCCGCTCCCCATGACCGCGCCTTATCATTGACAATGAACGCGATTATCTTCGTGTCATTTCCATGTGGTTTCGTCGCATCCCCTCTGACATATCGAATTCTCTGCAAAGACACTTTCTCCGAGGTAGCAACTTTGCCAAAACCAGCCACTCTGGGAAGACGCTGGCCCGGGTACGGAGGCAATCCAACGCACTCCACATGTACTCTCCCAAGCTTTTCTCCCCATTCTTCATCACCTTTCGCCGTAAAACCTATTGCAGTACATTCACCCACGACGCTATCCGCGGGCAATCTTGTGCCCGATGCCAAACGATACGGATTTGCCCCAGACGGCACCGCGTAATCAACCACATACCTCTCAGATCTCGCCCGTTTTCCCCGGCGAGAGCAACAAAAGACAAAGCAAGGTTCTTCTCTAAGTCTTACCATCCGAATGAGTAACGCCTCCGTTGAAACATCGTACTCCTTCTGCAAATCCATCAATGCGTCAATAGTCAATTCCTCCGAGCTCAACTTCGGAAAACTCCCAATCGGCATCAAGAGCTCAGCAGCTCCGATATTGCAAAGCGCTTCCACTTGCCAGCTCTCTCCCCCCATTTTCCCCGACCGCCTTTCCCTAATATTCTCCCTGCAATCAGCAAAGAACGTATGTGCCAACTCATGGGCTATTGAGTACCTTATTCGTGCTCTCGCCCGGTCAGGATTAAACTCTATAACGAGTTTCCTATTCCTACTTGAGACAATTCGCGCGTCCAGAACGTCTTCCCGCGGAACCGCGCCTATTCCTAGCAACTCAGCAAGTTGAAACGGGTCATATGGAGGGCCAGACCACCCTCTCTGAATACCATCAAAAACCGCTCCCCTTGCTTTTTCCACCATAACGCTCACCGGATTTCTTCCCGCCGCAAAAGAAACGACAGAAGGATGCGTCCAACACCTCGCATTCAGCCTTTCCGTTCCAACCATATCTCACCAGTCCCGTATTCCCTACCATTCTTCGTTACCAACCTCGATTTCTACCATGAACTGCTGTTGACAAACAATAGCCCATACCCCGTTTAATGTCAACATTTATTCCCAACCATTTTCAAACAAAAGAAATCACCCCCTCACCACAAAATCAACACCGTCAATTTACCCCGGGGAATTCATTGCGGCATTTCCCGAAAATTCGCCCCAACCCCGTTTCACGCTTCCCGCGCCCGCCACCCCGCAAGCACCGCGCCCGCTTCACCCTTTTGAACGCCGTGAAATCTTCAGCGAAGTCCCGATCCATCGGGAGCCCGCCGCGGCCCAAGCCCCCCTTCACTTTTCCTGCCCCCGGCAAGCGCCAGCCCGCGCACAAAGGAGGTCACATTTTTCGCCCATTTTCTTGAACTTTTTGACCTATGCTTCGAAGTTTTCGCACATTTTTTGCAAAATTCACGCAGTTTTCGCATTTTTGGCACCCCTTTTTACTCACCCAAACCGCCCACATACCCCATACTTCCACCCCCAACTCCCACCCAACTCTGACCGAACTCCTCACCTCCCAATCCCGAGTTCCCAACTCCCAGCCCTGAATTCCAAACTCCAAATTTGCCCTCCTTATCTTCCCCCCGTCCTTCTTTTCGTCAACGTCCTATAATATATACTCCCTGCAAGCCCTAAACTTTCACTCTCTTAACCCGCCGCCAGACCCACCCAAACCCGACCGGACCCATGCACCACCACCTCGGGCCCACACCTAACCGCCAATCAACCCACCACCTCTCTATGCCCACTCCCGACTTCTTAACTCTTCATTCACACCCCTGCATACTATATTTAGAACTCGTATCACAACCTCCATACACCGAAGTACCACCCCATCTGCCACCTCGAACCAAACCCAACTCCCCACTTCCACCTCTCTCTGTCACTCTCCCTCTGCTTACCTTCCTGTTCCTCAGCCTGTCAACGTCCTATAATATATATTCCCTACAATCCCTACACTTTGCCCATCTCAACATATTCGCCTCTATCAACCCACCACCTCCCGGACTCTTGCCTCTTGACTGCCAACACCCGATCAGCAATCATCACTAAACCAATGAACATTATGAACATTAAACGATCTGCGACAAAAAACGTCACATCTTTACCTCATTTTCCAGACCTTTTCACCCGTTTTCCTCAATTTTTCGCCCATTTTTCGAAAGAATCACAAACTTTTCGCATTTTTCGCGCATCTTTTACTCGCCCAAATCCCCCAGAGCCCCCAGTTTTCGGGCGAAATCCCGCTCCACTAACCCCCCAACCGAGCAAAATTCCCCTCCCCCTGTCCCAACCATCACGCTCCCTTTACCCTTTGCATTTCCACCTTAACTACCTATGAAGAATAGGCTTACGAAATCCTTCCCCCGAGCTCGATAAACCAGCCGAATCCCGCACCCCTGCTGCACCCTTCAACCCTCACATGGCCTAACCCTTTATGCCACAAACCCTTGCAGTACCAACACATACGAACACCCTCGCTCAGCTCTTCGCACGAGCATCAGCCTCTCGAAGGTAGCTCGGCGTCAATCCCAGCGGATCGCTAAACCGCTTTTCCACCGCCATCTGCCACCCCAAAAAATGCACCTTTTCAGCCTTCGGCGCCCAGAGCGATTCGTCGAAAAACTCAACGCCCATCGCTTCGAAATTCTCGCGATAGTAAACAAGCCCCTCGCCCAACAGCCGAACCGCCTTGGCGGGATTTGCGAATGATTCCAAAAACTGCGATGCGCTCAGCAGCGAATCGGCAAAAATCTTCCGCCATCCTCCGCCCGCCCAGCCCAAACCGGCGGACAAGGCCGGTTTAGTTTTCCCCGAAACAGGTTTTGCCCGCGCCTTTTCGTACACCGCGACAAAAAACTGGCCCCGTTTGGCGTCGATTATTGCGGCGATTCTCTCGCCGGAAACCCCCGGCGCACCCGGCTTATTCTCAATGTGGCAGATTGCATTTGCCGCGATTACATCGAGCGTGTCGACGGCGACGATTCGAACCGTATTATTCGCCAGATGCATGGTTTTCGCCATCGTTACCGCTATTCTCAGGCCGGTAAAGCTGCCCGGACCGGCCGATACGTACACCTGCTCAATCTCCACCGGCTTCCTGCCGAACCGCTCCAAAAGCCCACCGACGGCGGGGAAAAGCTCGGAACTGTGCCTCATCGGCGCCGAAAACGCCGTCTCTGCGAGAATTTGCGGCCCGGTCGCCAGCGCCACCGAGCCGGTTCGACCGCTCGTCTCAACGGCCAGTATCAGCGGCCCCGCCTTTTTTCCGCACCGGATGCTCGCTTTCTTTGGGGAAAGCTTCATAAAATAAATTTTCTCTGAAAAAATTATTTTGTTGAAAATCTGTCTACGATCGGGTAGAATTCCACCTTGGGAGTCGATGTAGTATAACACAGGTGAGAAGTTTTCCTTAAAAGCATTTTTTAGGGAGGACGCGAAATGAAAACGACACGGTTTTCGAACGAGTCTTTCGGACGAACATCGTTGCGGGTCGCTCTTACATCGATTCTGTTGTTCGCCACAGTTCTCTCGCGCGCCGCTCAATCCGAAAGCGCTCAGGTTAATAAGCCTTTGACACCCAGCCGCGCAGCCGAACTGCTTGCCCGTGCAAGGACTGCCGAGAAAGAGCAGCGATTTTATGCGGCCCTCGGCCTGGTGGAGACCGTTCTTGCGGCTGATGCCTCCGACGAAGATGCGCTGGCTATGAAGAAGCGGCTCGATAAGACGATAGATCTGCGCGCACGGGCGTTGTACGAATCGAACGGGGAACGGTTCCGTACCCTGCGGAGCGACGAACAAGACGACGAATCGCAGCAGCAGGATGTTTCGGATACGAAAAAGCCGCATGGAAATGTCAACACGTATAACAACCGGCTACGGCACCGGTGGCCCGTTCGAGACACTGAGGTTGGTGAGCAGCTCGAGCAGATGCGTGCAGACCTTTCGGCTTTGTCACCGGAAACGACTTTTGGCGATGCGATAGAGCAGTTGAAAAGCTCCGGCGGGGATGAGCCACTCAACATTGTTGTCATGTGGAAAGACTTGGAGGAGAACGCCGGTATCGACGAGACAACCCCGATAGAGATGGACCCGATATCGGGTGTATCGCTTGCGACGGCGCTGGAGCTTCTGCTGGCTTCGGTGTCGGGACCGGACGCTGAGCTTGGCTGCACCGTAAAGGGCGGTGTAATCCGAATAGCCACTAAGGAGTCGCTGGCCGAGCAGATGGAGACGGTTGTTTATGACGCAACGGATGTCCTGAATACCTCCGCCGGCCGGGACCTTGGCGGCTATTGGGGCGACTATGGACAAAGTTACGGTGGCGACTCTTACGGTCGCGGATACGGCGACGACTATGGCAGCTATGGGGGTGGCTATGGTGGCTCGCGAAGCACGGGATACGGAGGCAGGCCCGGCTATTATGGCAGGTCTTACCGCAGACCGGACGCCTATGACTCGACGGGTGGTTACTATGGCGGTTCGAGATATGGAGGTTCCCGC
>Ga0180438_10009360_pt1 | contig 12227 bp, 12 predicted proteins | sample SS_ome_12_FD_132455 | JGI IMG/M metagenome (GOLD analysis project Ga0180438, IMG submission 132455) | Hypersaline lake sediment archaeal communities from the Salton Sea, California, USA - SS_3_D_2 metaG | ecosystem: Environmental > Aquatic > Non-marine Saline and Alkaline > Hypersaline >...
ACCCCGGCGGCCCGTACCCCGGCGGCCCGTACCCCGGCGGCCCGTACCCCGGCGGCCCGTACCCCGGCGGCTGGCCGTACCCCGGCGGCCCTCCGAACGGTGAAGACCCCATCGCGGCCAACGGGTTGCCGCCGCCCATGATGGCCATGAGCATTTGCCACTCGGATTGGTTTTCGTGCTCCGGCGATGACGGTGGCGTTGGCCGATCGTCGGATAGCCCGCGCAGCATGCCGATCAAATGAATGACGCGCTCCACTTCGCCGAACGCATCGGTTTTCTGACCGATGATGTCCCGAAGCACAGACCGTTCGCCCTCCTCGCGCGCGAGCAGTGCCCGAACCAGCTCCGCTTCGGTGCCGCTGGACCCTTTGCGATCCATGAGGCGAAGCGCAAGCGTCATCGCGTCGTCATTCCCGCGCGCTGGCGCGGGCGCTGGCGCGTAGTGGACCGGCCGCCCATAGGTTGGCGGCTCGATGTCTGCAAGCTCCACCGTTGCCGCGCCCGGAAGGTACCGGCCACCGGGGCCCTTTGGTCGGAGCGAGTATTGCCCCGGGCCAAACTCGGCTCGCAGGTGCTCCAGCAACCAATCGGGGTCCGCTCCCTTCGGCACCGTGATGGTGCGGAGGTAGCCTTGCCCGCGGCGCCCATCGGTTCGCCACACGGCAACCCGAGACGATTTCCCGAGCGACGCGAGCAACGAAACGACCTCGTCCTCGATTCCTCCCGTTTCGGCCGGCGTAGCGCCGGTGGTTGGGCCCGTTTCGGCCGGAGAAGCGCCGCTAGAAGTCCGGGATCTGCCCATCGATCCGATGATATACGGTCTACCCGTGGCGTTCTATGCCTTTTTGGTGCAATGATTCCGCCACGTTCGCGCCCGCGGGGTCGCTTAAGCGGCTTGGCGGCGGGCGGTTTGGAGCAAGGAAATGGCAGATCTGAGAGTCATCATCGAAGTGGATTACGGGCGAGAAACCGCGGAGTCGGGTGGTGGATCCGGCCTCGCGTCGACCGCCACGGTTCCGGTTTCCGGCGCCTTGATTGCCCATCCCGACGGGGGCGGCGGCTTGCTTGGCCGCATCCCGGCGTGGGTTGGCTGGGAGCCGATGGCGGCAAACATCGAAGTCGAACCGCGGACGAACGCGTGGTTGAACAGCCGTGCGATCAACGGCGATACGCGGTGGTGGATCGAAGGCCAGGGCGCCGGGTTGCCCGACCACTTTCCCAACACGAGGCAGCCGCTCACCGCGGCGTGGTCTCTTGGGACCGGTCAGCAAATCATCGAGCCCGCGATCCAGATCGACGGCTTGGCGCTGGCGCAAGCCGGAGCTCCGGCCACGTTCCGCGGGTCGGTCGAGTTTCGGCGGTTGCTCTCGCCGTCGACGAGCGGCCAGCTGCTGCTCGGCGACTACGCGGACGATACCGAGATGAACCCCGCGCCGGATGATCTCTCCGCCTACGTCGAGCGCACGCTTAACCGACTGAGGTTCGCGGGCTCGAGGACGAACGTCGGCGACGATGCGAACCCGCGCGTCGCGTTGTCGTGCAACGGGACCTTCGCGGATCCGTGGGGTCGCGTGTGGCTCGGGCCCGGTGACATCGGCGTCGGGCCGGGTCAACTTCCGGTCGACATCCCGAACCAGTCCGCGGCGCGGTTGCGGTTGTTCCCGTCGATCTTCTTGCGACGCGCGTCGACGGTGCGAGGCATTCGTGCCGCGCAGAGTGCCTCTCAGAATCCCGTGACCACTCCCGAAAGCGCCGCGCGGCTCATCGTCACTCGGACGCGGCCGGCGTTCTCACGGTGGCGTCTGCTCGTCGACAAGCGCCTTGCCGACGTGTGGATCGAGCATCCGGGAACCGAGGACCTTCGGACGCCGCTCGAGGTTTGGAACACGGTCATCGTGGGCGACGCGTTGGGCCGGGCCCACGCGGATCCGTTCCCCGTCTGGCGTTTCATTCCGGACTTGCCCGCGGGACGATGGGCGCAGCAAGGATGCATCGCGAGGAACACGTTTCTCGAAGCGGCCGTATTCGTCGGGTTCGCCGATGAAGAAGGGGCCGCGCTGGGCGAGGATCAAGCGGACTTGAGCTAGTTCACCATTTGGTGAGGTAGGCAAGAGGGGCGGCCGAGTCTGTGCCATGACTCGGCCGCCCCTCAACTTTTCACTTGCGGTTGTTTCGCAATTTAGTGTTGGGCTTGGGAGGCATGGGCCAGTTGGCCGTTTCATCGCGGAGTATTTGAACGGCAACGTCCGCCCATGAAGTGTATCGACCCCCCGACGGTACGGTGTCCTGCATTGCCCGATACCCCAACTTGATACGAACATCCTCGGGAAGACGGATTGTGCATTTGACTTTCTTCGTGTGACTCATGATGCGGCGTCCTTTCGTTGCGCGGACTCGATTTGTTCCATTCGTCGGTAAAGACCGAGTGCCACGGCTTCCGTCGGTCATTGGTCATTGACTAGTTCTCTTACCCTCCGGTCCGCCGATTCCAATGCATGCCGCGAACGTCGCAACGCACTATCTAGTCTTGCGTCCGGAACATCATGCAATGTCGACTGAGCAGAAAATACGTGTTGTTTTGCCTCGTAGATTTGCTGCTGAATCCTCCGTTTTGGGTTGTCGGGGGTCAATTCAAGGACGTCTATCGCTTCCTTCGCTTCCTTCTTCGTGGAAGCTTTGACCACGAAATCTTCGGGGTCCTCGGAGTCGGTGGAGTAGACCACCCAGGTCGTTCGCAAGCTGGACAGCGGGCGGCTGTCCCACGCGGGTACCACCACATACCCGCGGTAGAAGACATGCTCGTCGGTGAGCCACGATAGGGTTCGGCGTGTCATGGCGCCATCCTGCCATCCGGCCACCGTCGGTGTCAATCCCCGAACCCGAGCGCCCGCCGGGCCCGCTCGATCGCCGATTCGAGCTGGATCTCGTGCCTCCGCGCACGGGAATCGATCCACCGACGCGCTTGCTCCACGGGGTCCGGCTCCGGCTTTGGCGGCTTGTCCGGCGGTCGAGTCGTCCGGTCCGGCGGCGGAGCTGACCGCCCCATGGGCGCGGCCCCGGGCCGGACGCGGTGATCGATCGGGGCAGGGAGGCGAAGCGCTCGATCGGGAGCGGCCGGCAACGCCGGCCCATGGACAGGGTGGGCCGGAGGCCCGACCCTCGAGCGGGGTTCGGGGCTTGCCCCGAGCCGGCCCCCAACGGGGGCGGGAGGTAACGACCCCATGGGGGAAGTGGGGTGGTTGGCAAATTTTGCCTTCGGTTTGGGGGTGGGATCCGGCTCGGGGCAAGCCCCGAACCCCGCTCGAGGGTCGGGCCTCCGGCCCACCCTGTCCATGGGCCGGCGTTGCCGGCCGCTCCCGATCGAGCGCTTCGCCTCCCTCTCCCTGTACGCGTTCCCGCTTCGCTCGCGTCGACGTTGCCGGGCCTTCAATCGTAGGGCCCTGGCCGCCGCCTTGCCGGCCGCGCGGGTGTGTCCGCTTCTCCGTGGTGGGCGCTTGCTTTCCCAGACCGTGACGCCGGCCAGGCGCAACAACGCGGGGCCGGGCCGCACGATCACGGTATGAGTCGCGGATCCCTGCGGCCGATCGGGGCTCCGCTGCCATGTCTGCACCCGCTCGATCAACCCGCGATCCTCCAAACGTCGGAGGTAGTTGCTCACGCTCCGAACGCTACAAAGTAGCGTCTCCGTCCATTCTTCGCGCGTAAGTCGAACGCCACCGGTCCCCGCTATGTACGAGCTCCACACAATCGAGAGCATGATGCGCTCGCGGCCAATCTTCGCCAGCTCGACGCCGTCCAGCTCGTCGACGAGCCATTGCGGTATCCGAACCTGCCGATCGCCTACCTCCATCGGACCCCATGTTTGGCTGCGAACGGACGTCCATAGCTCGTCGTCTTTGTCAGTCCAAGCCCTACCCCTGCGCTTGGCGAAACCGGCCATTCGTTGGTGCAACACTGGCCAGGGAATATGCTCGCCAGTGTCACGTCGGCGCCAACGTGCCCCGGGCCGGACTGCACCCATGCTCGCCGTTTGCGAGCGCCCATCGTTCATGCTATTGTCCATGGCTGCTCGTGATCGCCTCCGCGGGGTTCAAGCGAGGAGGGCTTTTCGAGTGGTCTTCGTTGGGGCCGGGTCATCAAAACCCGGCCCCTTTCTTAATGCCGGCCCCGGGTCTCTGCCTGTAGCAGATAGATCCGTGCATGGTCTGGTGGCATAGGCTTGATCATCGTGTGATCACTCCTTGTCTCGCCACTTCGTTATCGTAGGGGTTGACGGCCTGGTACCAAACCGTCAAAATTCCACCGACGTTCACTTGCCAACGTGTTGGAGTTGCCACCGCAACACGTGCAAACAATCGTACAATGGTGGAAGATAGAATGCTCTTGTGATCGACGCTGTATCTACCTTGCCACTGATACCGCCAATCGGACCACTGGAATGGTAGTCCGTCGGGAGGATCCGAGACTGGCACACTTTGAAAAGGTGCAGCAACCAACGGCGCTGGCGTTGGGCCTCCGTGTACTCGCAACAACCATTCAAAGTCTAGCGACTCTCCCAATGTGGGATGAGTCGGCTGTATGCACAAAGGCGTGTCGATGTTCGTCACGAAAGGCGCGCCGTCCGGTGCGCCCTGCTCGTCCAACGGCTGCGCCGATAGGAACGTTGCGACTCGCTCTAGTGTACCCGCTGCCCATCGAGGCACGACGCACCGCGCTACCTCCCACACTTCCCCGTTAGCGAGATCGATCGATCGGTGACATCGCGTCGAATCGCACCACCGCACCCGCTCGGGGTCGGCTCGAGAATATACTATGCCTTGCTGCTCGTCGATGACAGGGACGTTTTGTTCGCCCAGCTCGTCGATCGGGACCACGCCCCAGTGACGGATGAACCCTTCGGTTCGGTCCGCACTGTGCATTGGCGCCGGTGCCTGAAACACCGGCGCCAATCGTGACAACACCCGAAAGTCGTGTTGCAGCGGATTGATGTATGGCCGCCGAAAAAGACCGCCTTGCAGCAACCACCACGCTTCCCAGCTTTCGGTCGGATCACTCATTCAGGTATCCCTGTGGATCCTGGGGGCCCTTGTGGGAACAGATCGGTCACGAGCTGGCCGCTCACTAGGGTTAGATGGATCGTCGGAGTAATTCGAAACTCCTCCGCCGGGTCTCCCGTGAGCACAACCGGATAGCTAATCAGCCTGCGGCATGTAACGCGGATGTCGTTTCCTCCGCGAAACAGCATCGGCGCCGGGAAAGGATGCTTGTTGACTCCGGCGTGCCCTTGCACGTTCTCCATCGGCGTTGGATCGGCGGTGATGTTCGTCTGCGTGGGCTCGATTCGGACTGTAAAGCCCCCGTCGGTTCCTCCGTTCCGCATCCTCTCGCGAAAATCGTAGTTATCGCGCTCGAAGTCCTCCGGTAGATCGTAGAACACGGCGAACCGAAGTCCGTACACGTGCGATGGACGATTGTTCAATGGGAAATCGACTGCCGCCGTAGCACCCGCAGCACCGCTCGCCACTTCGTTCAACAAGAACGGAGCGACTTGCGTGTAGTACTGCGGGGCTTCGGTTGGCAGCCACTTACGCGGCCGCCCCATGTCAGCTACTCCGCGCGCCGCGCAACTGGAGATATCGCGGACCGCGATGCGTTACGCGAATGATGTATTCATTGATGAGAGGAATCGTTTCGTCGCTTGGCGGCTCCGTGGGAATTTGCTTGGCGGTTGGTGAATTGGGGAAGTTGGTCAGGAACGTTCGCGCCGGATTGTCGACGGTCGCGAACACGCTCACGCTGGCTTTGGCTGGGATGAGAATCGGCTCGGGCCAAATCCAACTGTTTCGGATGTTCGCCTCTCCGTTGGTTCCTGCGAACACGGTCGGGCCGGCGTTCTGGTCCAGGACCAACCCCGTCGGTCCGGATCCGGACGGCGCGTGCGAACCCGGTAGCTCCAAAATCGTGTCGGACTGCGCCAACTGGATTCTGAAGACCATTTTTTGCGGCAGAACCGTCGTGAAATAGAGGGGAAAGAAATTCGCCTCCAAATCGCTTTCTTCGTAGTCGCTCAGTCCGATCGGTGCGATGAACTCGATTCCGAACTGATAGAAGTCCTGCGCGAAGTCGTTACGCTCACGGCTTTGGTTGGTGTACGAACGTCCGATGCTCGAGGACCGACCCTTGAACCATTCGAGGTTCGACGCGTTGGCGAAGTCGGCGAAGTTGTTGAACCATCCATCGTCGCGCAATCGTGCATCTCTGGCGATGACCAGAGAATCGTAACGCTCCCATTGTTCGCGGCTGCGGGTTGCTCTGATGAGCTCGGCGACGTCGCCACGAATGGGCGACTCACCATCGAGTTGATCCTTCGCCTCTTCTGCAAGTGCGGCGATCTCTTCTTCGTCCATCTGACCAAAATCCACTGTCTTTGCTCCTTTCTATCGTGCGCCGTAAACGGCGTTGTATGGGTCTACGAATCCGCTCCCGGTGTAGCTTCCGCGAAGCGCTCGCGCGGGATCGGTGTCCTCCGGCAACAAATGCCCGAACGCCTGGCCCGCTCGACGTCCGAGACGAACGACCGTTCGCCCGTGGCGTTTCCAGAATCGGCGGCCGCCCCTGCCGATGCGTTTGGCTCGACGCATCCAACGCGGCCCCGACATATGCACGCGCGGACCATATCCGCCGTTCGCCATGTCGATGGATCGTGCGCCTGTCAGGCCGTCCAGCGGTCGCGCCATTTCGAGTCCATCGAGCGGTCGAGCGGGCTCCAACACGCCTTGCATGGCTTGCCAGCGCTTCCATTGGTCCAGCTCGAAGGTGTTCCCTCCGCCGTCCCTCCATAGTGTTCCAGGGACGTCGCCGAGATACGCTTGCGCCCCTGGCACGCGCGCAATGCCTTCGGTCCACAGGAACCGAGTTGCGGTATCCCGCACCGTCGTCTGCCAAAAGATCCTCGCGAATTTGTTTCGGCCGCCGCGCGATAGGATCTTGGCCAGCACGAAACCGATCGTGAGAGTGCCGATATAATTCTTCATCGGCCACGCCTGGCCGGCGTAGGGACTCGCGCCAATCGGCGCACCGCTAATCGCCGAAACGCCCCAACTTTTCCCAAACGTCCGCACCGCCCACGCAAGCATGATCCTCGAGAGCAACACGGGCCCGAGATCCACCATCCCGCTGTTAATCGTCACACCCCCGCCCCCGCCGCTCGAGGTGCTGGGATTGCGGCGCCGCGTGCTGCGCTTTGCGACCGCAGTCGTCGAACGCTTCCGCCGTCGCTTCGGGTTCGACTTGCGCGCCGTGGCGCCCTTGAATCTGCCCTTCGAGTCTCGCTTCGGTGTTGCCATTTTTCGCCTCCTAGGGTTGACGATCGACACTTCAAATTTGGCGGCCATCGGATCAACCCTCGATTCCGTGCGCCGTTAGTCTAAGTTTTCCGCCTTTTATGACCCACACTCCGTTTTCGGATCTAGGTCTATAAAGGCGCACATTCGGACCGAATGAATGTTCGTAGTCTTGTTGCTTTCTTGAAAACTTGTCGCTTCGATAGCCGAACGTCGCGGGTGTGAAAATCTCATACTCGTCCGCAACTGTCAGCGTCGCGTTTCCGATGCGATCCGCTTCCCATACAGACCAACGCTCATACACTCGCGCCGCTTGGCCCGTAGGTTCGCCGCTTCGTAGTTTGTAGCTTTGACCCATCGTCCACACCAACCAGCCCGCGGTTGATAGTCGCGGTCGTGGCATGGCTCGCCAAAGCAAGTCCGTCTTTCGCCGTGGTCTGATTCGAATGTCGTCTTGGCGTTGCCACACCACTACGTCTAGAAGTTGTCCGAGCAACGTCAGAGGCCCCTTGGGTTGCGGTCGGGCACTGGTCGACTTTCCTCGCAGCATCATTCGTCTCCCAACACGTCGGCAACCAGGGCCGCGATGAGAAGCACGGGGAATGCCCCGAGCGCTGGCGCTGGCGCTGGCGCTGGCGCTGGCGCTGGCGCTGGCGCTGGCGCTGGCGCTGGCGCTGGCGCTGGCGCTGGCGCTGGCGCTGGACGGGGCGGGGGCGGTATCACGGGCCGCGGTAACTCGATCGCTGGCGATTCCGGTTCGGATCTCTCGCGTGCCTCCGCTTGTGTGAGGTACGGACGCGGGTCCCGTAGATCGCTTGGCGGTGACTTGAGATGATACCAAGGTTTCGGCGCTCGGGTTCGCGGTGCATGGATCGACAGATGCAACATTGAGCTTCCATCTGGATATGCTCCAATCTCGCCGATTGGCTGTCCCGCAATTACTTCGTTGCCCATACGAAGCCCTTGCGTTTCCCACGAACCTGGAATCAACGGCGCATATAGCGTTGTTGACTTTTCGTCGCTCACCAACAACGCTGCGCCTTGCGTGCTTCCACGTCGCGGCCAGTCGAACGTTCCGATCAAACGACCGCCGTGTAGTGCATAGACTACGTCGCCATAGTTTGCGCGGAGATCGATCGCCGCATGATGACGGACCGGCGTTGGTGACCTTGCTGGGCGGCCAGAACCGAAGCTCGCAGGTTTCCACCGTGGCTCGCGATCCAGGGGCCAGACCAGCTCGTCCGCTTCGCGGGGCGGCGGCTCCGGTGGCCATGCGATCGGCGCAGTCATCGCTCACGCCCCTCCGGTCGCGCCGCGAAAAGTAGCGGTGCGAAGTATAGCAACAATAGTCCGCCCCCAACCCACCACACCCAATTCGGGATTGTAGGCCAGCCAAAACTTGGCAACCCTGGCCACGTCGGCAGACTTGGCAAACTAGGCAAACTAGGCAACCCTGGCCACGTCGGCAGACTTGGAAAAGTCCATTCGTCGTCTCCATTGTCTTCAGTTGCTTTCTTTCGTTCTTCTTCGGCCCTTTGTTCCCATACTGGCACCAAAGCGCACGATACTAGCTGACATATGGTAATGTAGTCTTGTACCAACGAACCTAGCGCCCACGGTCGAGGCACACCAGCGGCCAAAAGGTTGTACCTTCGCCGCATTTCTGCGGCCCACGCACTTTGCTCCGGATTGGCGGCTTGTCGTTCTGCCGCCATCACCCAAGCATCGGCGGCCAGGCGCCATGCTTGTACGTCACCCGGGCCACAGAACGAACCTACACACGGCCGCGCCGATGTTCGGCCGCCCGCAGCGAACACAAAGTTGCAGTCGCGGGGCATCGACTCAGCTCAGAAAATAGAGCGCGGCCAAGATCGGAAGGATCCCTCCCGCTTGCTCGCCGGGCGGTTGCGGCGGCGCGGGTGGTTGCGGCGGCGCGGGTGGTTGCGGCGGCGCGGGTGGTTGCGGCGGCGCGTACGGTGGCATGTCCGCCGGTACACACTGCCTCAAATTGTAGTCATACGCGTACCCCGGTGGGCAGACTGGAACTGTATAATCACCTGGGGGCGTAGGCGGCTCGTCGGGAATGTCCGGCTCGTCCGGTACAACCTCGGGATCCTCGACCACCTGGGGCGGCGTAGGCTCGACTGGGGGCGCCGGTGGTGGTGGTGGCTGGGGCTCCGGTGGCATGACCGGCGGTTGCGGATCGAAGATCTCCGGCGGCTCGACTGGCATCTCTGGCACGGGTACCGGCGGCGGCGGGCCTTCCGGCTCCTCCGGCTCGTCCGGCTCGTCGGTTGGCGGTAGCGGTGCCTCCGGCGCTGGTGTGACCGGCTCATCCAGCACACCAGGCAATGGCTCCTCCGGCTCGACGGGGGCGGGCTCCGCCGGAGGTTCATCGCCCGGCGCGACGGGTATGTAAATCAGAGCAAAAGAGTTGCCCCCTTCTCCATCTATCGCACCCTCCGGATCCGATGAAAATCGCGGCTTCATTGATATCACGCCGTCGGGATAGTTCTTGCGGTAAAACTCTCCCTTTGTTGGGACCCAATATACTTGGTTCGCGACTACGTTATTTATCCACTTGGAACGCCGCAGTCTTTCGCCTCCGGCGGGCAGATCATACGCGCGACCCGCAATACCCACGAGCGTGTCACCGAACTTGATGCGATACCATCGACCCGGCTCGGGTTCGTCTGCTACGTCGATCTGACCGAATGCATAAACGCCGTCGACTCCCATCATTGCGATGACGGGGGAACCGGTCCAAGAATATCCATCCTGGTCAAAGTCGACTTGGCCCATCGAATGATAGGCTCCGAATGGCCGCACTCCCGCGCGCAAACCAGCGGCGCCCGCTTGCGCTGCCATTCTCAGCGCCGCTTTTGGGTCGCGCCGTGTCACTTCTAGGAGTCTGCCTCCGGTGAGCCTGTTCAACTCTCCGGCGGTCGCGAGTGCGGCCCTGGTTGCTTGTGGTGGCACTCCGACCACCGAAGCTGCGCGCGCTGCAAGCTCGCGAAACAGCTTGCTACGCGCGAGAGCTCCACCGACGTTGGCCCCCGCCCTTCCAACACGGCGCACCGATCGACGAGCGGGACGCGTCGCCTTGATGACTCTCCGTACAATCTTGCGCTTTCGCAACCTTGCGCCCAATCGCTTGCCAATTCTGCGCAGTCGTCTGCGCCTTCCCAAGGGAATCGGCAACGCGGGACACACTTGCCCCGCCGGTACCCAAGCATCAGCGCCGACGTCGTATCTCCATCCATTGCCGTACTGATCCACCGCTGGGGTGTTAGGCACAACGAACCCGGCCATGAAATGCCTATGCGCCCAGCCTGGCATTGCTAGAACGCGTTCGCCACGGTCGTCGGCTGGATGCACCGCAACAAAATGCGGCACATTCTGAGCGGGGTAACCCGGTGCTAGCTCCACTTGGCCCATCGGATACATTGGAACACTCCCTTTCTGCTCGTCGATTGGTACTAGTCGCACTTGCTCGGATGGCGCGGCCCATCCAAACGGTTTGGTCGGATGTCCGACGGGATCGAGATTCACAGCGGGGCCGGTTGGCGTTCTAACCATGACTGATACATGGCCAGGAATGACGCGCCACATTGGCGTCATTCCTAGACTCAATGCACCGGCGGCTATGAGCGTTGCGACATCGTCACAATCGCCCCAACCCGGATTGCGCCACTGTGTGTTTTCTACGTCGCACTCTTCGGGACATCGACAGTTTGGACCACAGTTGTAATCAGCGCCCAACACGTGACCAAGCACCGCGTTAGCGGTGCCTGGCACTCGCTCGCCGTTCTCCATCACATAACGCCAGCGGTCGATCACGCCGAAATACAACTCTCGCAATTGCCCGATGTAGTCGCGCGGGCCTGCGCGCGCCGCCAACCGTCCCGCCCATTCCTGCATAGTCCACGTCTTTGCAGCGTCTTTCGCTGCCTTTGACATGGCACGCAACGCGACCCCGTTAGGGTCGTTGGTCGAGACTCTATCTATGCGGCGCATCGGCCTCTAGTCTTCCTTGGCAGGCTCGGCTAACTCGCGCTCCAGCGCGTGTTGTCGCGCTGCAACGATTTGTTCCGCTTCTCGCTTTTGGGCCTCCGCCCTTCTTCTTTCCTCTTCGGCCAACAACTGCTCGCGTTGTCGTGCTTCCTTGTCCGCTTCATGGGCGGCCCTTCGCTCGGCTGCCAAGTCGCGCGTTTTCGGGTGATTTGTCGCGGCGCGATTGGCCGCGTCGGTGTCGCCAGCATCCAACGAACGCAAATAGTCCGCGACCACTTGACGTAGCGTATTCAACGTATCCGCAACTTCCTCACGCGTTGGCGGTACTTTTCTCGCGACCGTCAAGTCGCGGAGTACGGCTCTCGACTCATTCATAGACGCGCCTAGTTCCGTCAACCATTCGCGGACTTCTACGGTCCACGGTACGGAGTGAAAGTGGACTATCGCGGGAGTCGGTTGATTTCGTCCTAGTTGACGGTCCATGACTTACGGTCCTTTCTTTAATGCGGCAGCAATGCCAGGCGGCATCAGTTTCAGTAGGTCTGCGATTTCGGTGTTGCCCTGCTCGTCGTGCTCGTCGTGCTCGTCGTGCTCGTCGTGCTCGTCGTGCTCGTCGATCGGCTCGCCGTGCGACGGATGGCCGTGCGGCTGGCCGTGCGGCGGCTGGCCGTGCGGCGGCTGGCCGTGCGGCGGCTGGCCGTGCGGCGGCTGGCCGTGCGGCGGCTGGCCGTGCGGCGGCTGGCCGTACCCCGGCGGCGGCCCGTACCCCGGCGGCCCGTACCCCGGCGGCCCGTACCCCGGCGGCCCGTACCCCGGCGGCCCGTACCCCGGCGGCCCGTACCCCGGCGGCCCGTACCCCGGCGGCCCGTA
>Ga0180438_10009362_pt1 | contig 12224 bp, 9 predicted proteins | sample SS_ome_12_FD_132455 | JGI IMG/M metagenome (GOLD analysis project Ga0180438, IMG submission 132455) | Hypersaline lake sediment archaeal communities from the Salton Sea, California, USA - SS_3_D_2 metaG | ecosystem: Environmental > Aquatic > Non-marine Saline and Alkaline > Hypersaline >...
CTCCGCAGGCAGGCGAGCATGGCGTCGAGGGTCGCCCGGGCCTTCGTCAAGAAGTCCCTCTACTGGCACGCCCGCGACCGCAAGTACCGGGTGAGCCGCGAGGAGCACGACAACGGGCAGTACCGCTGCCCGATCCGTGGCTGCGACGGCCACCTTCGGCGCGCGACCTACAAGATGCGCGACGGCGCGAAGATCAAGCTCCACGCCTGTCCCGCGTGCCTGTTCATGATCCGGGCGTCGGACCTCCTGGTCGACCACTGCGAGCCCGAGGAGGAGGTCTGCTGACGTGGCGTTCCTGAAGACCGCGCGCGCGGGCATCATCCACCGGGACTGGTCCCCCGAGAACTGGGGCAACTGGGTCGGACGACACCGCGACACCATCGCCAACGGCCCCTACCGGACGGCGTCGAGCTCCCCGAACCTCATCGCCCAGGCCTCGGAGATCCTCAAGGAGGACTTCGACCCGAGGAACTACCTGCTGACCCACGCGACGATAGTCGCCTCCGTAGACACGGAGGACGTGCCGAACGTGAAGCTCGGCACCGTCACCGAGCTCGGGAGGAAGATCGACCGGCGCTGGCCGAACTACCACATCACGCCCGAGACCGAGCGCTGGACCAACAACAACGGCGACTCCTGGGACCGTCCCGTGCTCCTCAAGAGCTACCGGACCTTCGTCGGATCGCACAACTGGGTCGAGCACGTCCAGGTCGAGGAGCAGTCGAAGGGCCGCATCATCGACGCCGTCGCGCGCGACATCGGCCCCTCCATCTACGTCGACATCCTGACGGCCACCAACCGGAGGCATGCCAGCCTGATCCGCGACATCGAGAGCGGACGCCTGAACACGCTGTCCATGGGCTGCTTCCTTGCCGGCACCCAGGTCACGATGGCCGACGGGACTCGCGTCGCCATCGAGGACGTGGTGCCCGGCGACATGGTCCTCACCCACAGGGGACGTGCTCGTGAGGTGGTCAACAAGCAGATCCGAACTTACCGGGGGCCCTTGCGCCGTATCAAGGCCGTCGGCGTGTCCTCCACCATCCGAGCGACGGCGAATCACGGGTTCCACGTCCTGCGTGCCGCGAAAACCTGCGCCTGTGGCTGTGGCGAGGCTCTGCCGACGACGAGCACCCTGACGCGCCGCATGACCCGGCGGTTCAAGCACGGACACGACAAGCGCATCTACAACCCGAACAACACCTACTCTCTGGAAGAGGCGCGCCGTCGCGAGGAACGGGTTCGATCTCTCAAGGAGTTCACCTTCGAGAAGATTCGTGCGGACGAGCTCGAGATCGGGGACTTCCTCGCCTTCCCGCGCCCCGCCGAGGGCGTCTCCGAGGGTTGGACTTCCGGCAAGGCGCGCCTCGTCGGCTACTTCTTGGCCGAGGGCTCGTATCTGAAGCACCGGGGTAGGCCCGTCGAGGTGCAGTTCAGTTTCTCCATGTCGGAGAGGGACACGTACGTCCGGGAGGTGGTCGATCTTCTTCGGCAGGAGTTCCCGTCGGCCAACGATCCCTGGGTGCAGGAGCGACCGACGAGGGGTGGCTGTGTCGTTCACATGACGGGCCCTGAGGCGGTCGAGTGGTTCTACCGGCATTGCGGCGAGTACAGCCACGGCAAGCGCATGAGCGCCGAGACCATGTCGCTGCCTGTCGAGCTACATAGGCATCTCGTGGGTGCGTGGATCAACGGCGACGGGACGTTCGGCGAGGCGAACAAGACCCTCTCCGGCACGAGCGTGTCTTACGACCTCGCCTGTCAGATGCACTACCTCCTCGCTCGGTGCGGAGTCTTCGCGCGCATGGGGTGCGACCAGGAAGGTCGCAGCATCGAGGTCTCGGAGGCCATCGGTGCCGGATGGTTGCCCGACCCGGAGACCAGAAAGCGACCCGCGCTCACGTTGGTCATGGGACTCACGGGGCAGCAGCCCCTCGCGGGATTCTCCGACAAGGTCGGCAGGAACTCGCAGGCCGAGCAACAGCTTCGAGTGCTCGACGACTACGTGATCTTCCCGATCACCTCGATCGAATCCGAGTGGTACGAAGGGCCCGTTCACAACATGGAGGTGGAGGAGGACCACACCTACGTTGTGGAGGGCGTGACGGTTTACAACTGCTCGGTCACCGAGACGCAGTGCACCAAGTGCGGAAACGTCGCGGCCGACGAGACGGAGATGTGCCCGTGCGTCAAGTACGAGAAGCACAACGTCTTCTTCGACTCTCGCGGGGTCCGTCGCAAGGTCGCCGAACTCTGCGGCCACCACTCGCTCGACCCGACCGGCGGCGTGAACTTCATCGAGGCGTCCTGGGTCGCCGTCCCGGCCTTCGCCGGGGCCGTCACCCGCAACATCCTCCAGCCCGAGACCATCAGCGTCCAGACGACCGAGAAGATGCGGAGCGTCCTCGCGTCGCCGCCGCCCGAGTGGGTCGAGGGCGCCATTCCGAAGGCCGCGTCCTTCGAGAGTCCCAGCGTGTCGCCGCGCACCGACGTGACCACCCTGGAGGGGCGCGTCGCCCAGATGCCGGCCGCTCCCGAACCCGCGCCGGGCGGCATGCCCGGGATGCCGGGCGGCATGCCCGGGATGCCGGGGATGCCCGGCGCCGAGGAGAAGGACCCGCTCGAGGAGCTCGAGGACGAGGTCGAGAAGTTCGTCGTTGACAAGGTGAAGAAGAAGCTGCGCAAGAAGCTGCGCGAGGAGGTCGCCGAGAAGGCGGTCTCCGAGCCCGAGCTCGGCGCCTCCACCAACGAGAACGTCAACCACCAGGCGTCGGACCGCAGGATCGCCGCGCTCGTCAGCGGCACCTCGGCCCTGCTGAGGATCGCCCGCTCGGACGTCGAGCTGCTCGACGGCGTGGCCAGGCTCAGCGACGACCTGGGAGTCGAAGTTTCGAGGGACCTCTACCGCGCGGCCCTCCGCGTCGGGTCTACGGAAGGCCACCCGTCCCTCGATAGGTACCTCTCGCGTGCTGCGGAGGTACTCGGCCGCAAACCGACAACGGGAGAAGCCAAGACCCTGGTGCGTCTTGGGCGGATCCTTTCACTGCGAAAGAAGACCCGGTTCTAGCCAACCGAGACCACCGAGGAGAGGTAATCACATGCAGCGTCAACGACGTACCTGGACGAAGAAGGCCGAGCAGGACAAGACGGCTTCCCCGCCGCCTCAGATGCCGGCCGTGGACCGTACCGAGGGGCCCGACCACCCCGCGTACCACGCGGACCCCGACGCCGACCAGTACAAGTCGGGCGACACCAGCTCGTGGGCCGAGGACCCCCACAAGCCGATGAGCCCGGAGTCCCCGCCCCCGGCAATGCCGGGCAACCTGACCACCGACGAGCTCGACCACCCGGGCACCTCGGACTTCCAGAAGACGCCCGAGAGCCCCGAGAAGGCCGAGGCGGCCGGAGGCGGCGGCAAGCAGGCGTCCAAGGAGCCGACGCTCCGCCAGCTCGCCGAGCAGCGCGCGACGCTCTGCGTCCGCATCGCCAGCGCCCTCATGCCGCAGGCCGACGTCAAGACCGTCGAGAACAAGGCCCTCGAGCTGATGGACCTCGACGACGCGCAGCTGCGGGCCACCGCCAGCACCCTCAAGATCGTCGCTGGCGAGGAGGAGGAGGAGGAGGTCGAAAAGGAGATGGAGACCGAGGCCGGCAAGAAGGCCAACGTCGAGGTCGTCGCCCGCGTCGAGAGGCTCGAGGGCGCCGTCGGCAAGCTCGTCAAGGCGATGAGCCACTTCTTCGGCCAGGAGGGCGACGAGTCCGACACGGACGGGATGTCCGACAGGGAGCTCCTCGCGTACCTGACGGCCGAGGACACGGACGGCGACGGCATCGACCAGAGCAAGAACGACTACCCGCAGGGGTACGACGTCGAGAAGATGAGCCAGGAGGAGGACGAGGAGGAGATGCTCAAGGCGATGCTCGAGGAGATGGACGAGGAGATGGCCGTCACCGCGGCCACCAAGGAGGAGGAGGTCACCGAGCCGCTCGCCAAGGGCGAGAGCATTCAGTCGGGCGAGGGCGGCAACGTCAACCCCGACGAGAAGGCCGAGACCCCTCAGGTCGAGCAGAGCGACGGCTCCGAGAAGACCGCCCAGGACGACGAGGCGAAGGAGAAGCCGAAGGAGTTCATCGAGGGCGAGGAGTCCGAGGGCACCAAGGAGTCCGACGAGGGCGAGAAGGAGGGCGCCTGCAAGAAGAAGGCGGAGGACGAGGAGACCCCCAAGGCGGCCGAGAACGACATCGACATCACCGCGGGCGTCGATCCGATGGGCCTGATGGAGGAGACGAGGGAGGCGTCGGCCGACGACGAGCTGATGCAGCTGTACGCCGACCTCGACCTGCCGAAGACCGCGGGCGAGGAGCCCGAGGAGGAGGCCCCCGTCGAGGAGGTCGTCGAGGAGACCGTCGAGGAGGAGAAGGAGGCTGGCAAGAAGAAGGCGGCCGACGAGCCCGAGCTCAAGCCGCAGGCCAAGGTCGCCAGCTCCGGCGCCAAGACCATCGGCAACGTCGCCCTCAGCAAGGAGGCTCGCGACGAGATCAGCGAGCTCGAGAAGATGTGGGAGCACGCTCCTAGCGTCAACAAGGTCTTCGGACTCCCCGAGTAGGGGAGCCCGACTCCAGGGAAACGCCCCATAGTTCGACTATAGGGGCGTTTGCCCTCGGTAAAACGTGAATAGATGGGCCCGTATGTGTACCGGAAGGGTTCGTGATCGGTAGCGTGAAAAGTGACCCCACGGTGGGGTCGGCCGGCGCGAACACCACCCCAACCCTGTAAACAAGGAGCAGAAGCACAGATGCCAATGCTTGGACAGGCGAGCGGTGGATGGACCGAGTCAAGCGCCGCGCTGAGACTTCTCCACGTGCAGATCAGGAACGCCACGGGAGTCCTCACCGCGGACGGCTTCACTCAGGCCAACCCGCCCATCGTCACCACCGCGGGCACGATCTCGACGCAGGTCAACACCGGAGTCTCCGGCGTCCTCTCGGGATCCGTCGCCTTCACACGGCCCGACCAGGGCTCGAACTTCATCGGCGGCCCCGTCGAGCCGGGCGCCCCCGATGAGATCCTCATCCAGCCCCTCGGCGTGTTCGTGAACACGGCCGTCGGCAACGCGTACGAGAACCAGCCGGGGCCCGCCTCGGGGAAGAACACGTACGTGTCGGCTTCGGGCACGTTCGGCAACCAGCTGTTCGAGACCGAGGCGCTGGCCGCGGCGGGCGCGCTCGCCGTGGGCGCGGACCTCATCTACACCGCCGGACAGCAGCTCGTCGCCTCCCGCAACGGGTACCTCATCATGAGGGTCACCACCCAGACGGGCGTGGCGATCTCACTGGACCTCGCGACCATCACCTCAGAGGTGGCAAACGGTGCCGCGGCGTCCACCACGCTGGCCATCCTCAAGATGCCGCCCGACTCGGAGCAGTTCGAGTTGGTCTACGACCAAAGGATCTAGGAAAGGAGATAGAAGATGCCTACTGGTGTTGACAACGCAGTAAAGCAGCGGCTGATCTCCGAGTACATCCGGACTCCGGCAGGTCGTGCCAAGCTCGCAGCCTCCCTCACCCAGCCCCTCCGCACGCGGCGGGACTACACGTCGGTCGGTCGGAAGACCTTCCTCGTCGAGCAGCTGCCCGACGGGGCCCTCCCGATCTACGACAAGGACCCGGACGTCACCGCGTTCGTGGTGGGTGAAGAGGGCGAGAACATCATCGCGGTCACCAAGCCGCGCCGGGTCATCTTCCCGTTGTTCGAGATCGCGAGCAACCCGGAGATCCCGCTCACCCAGATCAAGGAGCGCCGCTTCGACCTCATCGAGCGTGCCCAGGACCTCGCGCGTGCGCAGATCCAGGCCGCTGAGGACGAGCGCGTGTTCGCCGTTCTCGATGCCATCGCGACCAACGGTTTCGACAGCATCGCCGGCGGGACGAACCCGGACATCCCGGTCGTCGCTCCCATCTCTGGTGCGGTACTCGCCGACGCCTTCGCACTCATCGAGCGCCACGACCTCAGGGTCGCTCGCGTGTACATGAATGCGCGGGACTACGCGGACATCCGCAAGTTCGGCAGGGACATCCTCGACATCGAGTCGCAGGCCACCCTGCTGAAGACTGGTCTCCAGGCCACCCTCTGGGGTGCCCAGGTGATCACCTCGCGCATCGTGCCGGCAGGCACGGTGTACGTGTGCTGCGAGCCCGAGATGTTCGGGCGCATCCCCGTGCGCACCGAGCTGACTGTGCTCTCCGCCGACGATCCGAAGGCTCGAACCATTGGCTTCAGTGTGTTCGAAAACCTCGGCATAGGCGCGTATAACCCGCGTGGGTTGACTCGCCTCGTCGTCACGCGCTAGTCCAACTAGCCGCTAGAGACCCCGAAGGGCCGCGAGGTTCTTCGGGGTTTCTGTTTGGTCGGATGCCACGCTACACGGACAGACCAAAAAGCTCCACTAACGGATTCTGAAACACCGGAAGGCACGGTCTTGACGGCGAAGGTGTTGTTCGTCATGGTACCGAAACATGACGGACGCGGCGGACCCTCGAAGATCTGGACGAACACGTAGGCGTGAGCAGAGACCGACACGCCCGGACATGGAGAGCCCGTTCTGGACGCGTGCCGTTGGGTTAGGGTTGCCTGAGGAGGAGCGAGACGGGTACGTCGCTCTGTTCGAGAGTCAGCAGGGCAAGAAGAAGCGTCACGGGTTGGTGACGGGGCTCGGACTCTCGCTGGAGGCGTGGCAGACGCTCGCTCACGAGTTCACGGACTTGGAGATGGGACGGGCTCTAGGGCTCCTCTCGGCTGCGGTGACCGTCTTTCGCAAGCGCCGGGGCATCAACACCCTGACGGCCCGACAGCGTCGTGAGAAGGCGCAGGGAGGGCGACGACGGTCGCTCGATGACCTCACCAAGGCCCAACTTGAGAGTCTGATCGCCGAGATGCCTCTGAAGGCGGTGGCCGCCCTCTACGGGGTGGCGCCTCCCGCGATACGGGCTCGATGTCGTCGGTGGGACATTTACGTGCCCTCCAAGTCGGAGCGCGCCGTTTCCGACAAGACTCTGACCGAGGAACAGAAGCAGGCCGTCTGGGGGATGATGCTAGGCGACGGGCACCTGACCGAGACGGGCTACTTTAGGCTGGCGCACGGCTACGAGCAGTACGAGTACCTGATGCACTGCCGAAAACTCCTCGCCTGCATCGCCCGGTCCGTGACCTACGACGAGTCGGTGAAGGACAACGGCACGCTGTATCACGAGTTCTCCTTTCGGACGGACAACCATCCGTGGCTCAGGATGCAGCGCCCGCTCTGGTATCCGAACGGTTCGAGGACGAAACGGCCGCTCCCCGAGGTGATCGACCGCCTCAGCCCGTTCGGTCTGGCCCTTTGGTTCATGGACGACGGTCATCGGGGGGACGTGGCTTCGTTCGCCGTAGGCGACGTGCCGTTTGATTTGGCCGAGGAGGTCGCCAGACGGACCGCGGCTCGCTTCGGGATCGAGACGTACATCAAGCCGCACAGTCGTCACACGACCTGCAAGAGTTTGGCGATCCGCGGCGCGAGCCTCGACAGGTTTTTCTCTCTCATAAGGGACTACGTTCCGAACAACCTGTTGCACAAGCTGCCCGCTTCTTACTGGAAGGAGGGCACGCGCGCTGAGGGTCGTGTGGACGAGACGGACGGGCGCCTGTTCCCGAGAAGCGTTGCCGCACGCAGCAGAGACTACGAGACCTTAGACGACCAGGAACGGGAGATTCTCGTGGACGAGGTGGTGGAGTACTGGCGCCGAGAGGGGTTTCCCTTTCACGAGCCTCGCGTGCGAGACCTGAGGACGCTGGTGAACGTGACGGGGCGCCAGGCATTGAAGGGAGACCTGCTGCGGGCGTGGCAGGTGGGGCAGTCGTCCTGTCTGGCTTTCCAGCCCCATTACTGGGAAACGCCGGTTCACGGGCGAGAGGGCGAGACGCCGCTTGAGAGGTTCGGACGCGACGACGATCTGCGGAGGGAGATTCTGCGACTCCTCACGAAGGGGCGCGTTCCGAATGGTGCTCGTCTGAGGTCGGCCCTAGCGGGATCTCACAACTCGGTGTCGAACTTTCGTCCGAGCTCCGCGAAGGTTCTGGTGGAACGGTTCTGTCCCACGGGAGGCACAGTGTGGGACCCTTGCGCTGGCTGGGGCGGCCGTCTTCTGGGAGCTACGATGGCCTCCTGCATGCCGCGGTACGTCGCGTGCGAACCGCAGCCCTTGACGTTGCAGGGGTTGCGCGCGCTCGTTGACTGGCTGGGGCGGTTCGTGCCGGGTGCCGAAGAACGAGTCGAGCTCCACGCGGCCCCCGCGGAAGACTTCGAGCCGCCTTCTGGTCTTGACCTTGTCTTCACGAGTCCTCCGTATTTCAAGAAGGAGGTCTACGGGCACGAGGACACGCAGTCGTGGGTCCGTTATCCGAGCTACAGGGAGTGGATCGAGGGTTTCCTGGCTCCGGTCATGGTCAGGGCTCGCGATAGGCTCAGGCCCGGCGGCTGGCTCGTGCTCAACGTCGCGGACGTCACCATCGAAGGAAATCGCTATCCTCTCGTAGCGGACGCGAGGCGCGTGGCCGAGGAACTCGGACTCGGGGAGCCTGAGATCCTTCGCTACGAGCTCCCGTCGCTGCTCGGGGACGACCGCGAGGAGCCCGTCCTCTGTTGGTCGAAGTCAAGGGAGGCCACGCACCATCTCGGAGGTCCAGGGTTGCAGCTCGTCATGTGCGAGAAGTGTGGTCGGGTCACGGACCATCGGGTGCTTCGCGCTGGGATCTGCCCCTCCTGTGATGCGAAGGTCGTACGCTGTCAGTACCCGGGTTGTGGAAAGGACCTCCCCGGCGCCATCGCGACCCGCAGGTACTGTGATGACTGCGCCAGGAGGATCGACGCCGAACGGGCTCGGGATCGTCGGCGCGTCCTCCGGGAAAGGGTCCCCGTCAGAGTAATCAGGAAGTTTACCTGTACATGCGGGGTCGAATTCGAAGTACCAACGGACGGAGGGCGCCCCCGTGCATGCCCTTCCTGCACGAGCGCCCGCAAGGCCGAGGAGGCCGAAGCCGAGATCCGACGTCGCACCAAGACCTGCGCCTACCGACACTGTGATCGCGCGTTCGTAGATCATAGTCCGAGGAACAGTGCGAAATTCTGTCACGAGGAGCATCGGCGACGTGAGAAGGCATTTCGAACTGGTCGTGTTACCAGCGTAAAGGACTTCCGCAAGTCCGATCCCGTGTTGGACGAGAGGCCGTCCTCGGCGATCCACACCTGCAAGGGATGCGGAAACCCCTTCGAGTTGCCGAAGGGATCACAGAGAACGCGATGTTCCGACTGCGAAGCCGAAGCGCGGAAGAAGGTCTGCAAGACGGAAGGCTGCGAGACGGAGTTTCACGACGAGTCCGAGCGCAACAATCGGCGCTACTGTGAGGCTTGTCAGGCGAAGACGTCGGGACGGACGGGCAAGAGGAGGACAATCCAACGCAAACTCGATCCCGACAGGCTCGCCGTTCTCGCGGCTGCGGGCGTGCCTATCAAGAAGATGGCTGAGGTGTTGGGGGTAGGTGCTTCGACGCTCGATCGGTATCTCCGCAAGCACGGCATCGAGCACCCACGGACGGGGGGCAACCCGAAGCACCGAGGCGCCTGACGGGGTATAAGGGTCGAGATGGAGCTGTCTGAACGCGTGCGGAGCATGGGGGACGACGAGCTCGAGCGGGTGATCGCGAAACTCGAGACCGAGCGGGGGACCTGGCACGACGAGCTGGAACGCGACGGTCTCGTCGCCCTCCTGCGGCTGGAGCAGAAGAGACGAGACGGCACCGAGACGCATCCGACGAAACACGAGGACCGAGATGACCGACCCTGACGTGCCGGTTGACGAACGAGATGCCTGTCGGATCCTTCAGGAGTTCTATCGGGAGCGGGGCCACCGTCCTTCGTGCGGCGACCTCAGGGAACTCGACAGGGCACTCAGGCGACGGGGAACTTCCCTCTTCGTCCTGTGCAACGACATGGGGTTTCCGGAGACGTACCGCACCCAAGAGCGAGGCTGGACGAGACGGAAGGCTCAAGAAAAGGTGTTCCAGTTCCATGCGAGTCACGGAAGACGCCCGAGTTGTAAGGAGATGGGATCGCTTCCAACCTGGCTCAAGTACCATCTCGACGAGACGCTGAGCGACTTCTGCAACGAGATCGGCATCCCGGAGGACCAACCCCTCCGAACTCGGGACTCGATCCGGGCAGATGTTCAAGCGTTCTATGACGAGCATGGCCACCGTCCGACTCAGAGGGACTTCAAGAACCATGACGACTGGCTCCAGAAGCAGGGGAGTTCCATCTCGAGGATGTGTGACGAGATGGGCCTGGTCGGAGACCGATTCGGACGGAGGAGGAGACGCAGCGAGAAGGAGATCGAGCAGCGCGTGCGGGCCTTCTACACCGAGCACGGTCGGCGTCCCACCCAGGCTGACCTTCCAGGCGACAACAGATGGCTCCACAGGATCTTGGGGAGTTCGCTCCCGAAGCTCTGTGATGCAATGGGGTTTCCTCGAAGTCCCCCAACGCGTCGCCGACCCCCAGCTCGGATCATGGAGGCGATGAGGACCGAGATCCGGGAGTTCTTCGACCAACACGATCCCTCGACAGACCCGAAGCACCGAGGCGCCTGACGGGGTAGAAGGATCGAGATGGCCCACCTCGAGTTCCGTTGCCGGTATTGCGCCTCGCTGATGAACGTGAGCGCGGCGTCCTACGCGGAGAACCCTTGGTGTGTGAACTGCCTGGACGAGCGCATGGCAAGGGCGGCTGCCGAAAATCCGCTCATCGGCTGGCGCGTGGAGGGCGACTACATGGTTCCGATCTGGAGGGACGACTGACCCGAGGCACCGAGGCGCCTGACGGCTGCGCTAACAGCGCACTCCCTTTTGGAGTACAAGGGAGGAAGGCGCCGGGAGTGCCTGCCGTTCGCGCCTCCTCCGGGGGCATGGTGAAACTTCCTGGAATCCTGAGTCTCCTGGTCGCTGACCGTTTCCCGAGACCCAGCCCCCGCAACGCGAACACGGAGCCCTGACGGGTCTCAAGGAAAGGATCAACGATCATGGACGGGAAAAATTCGTCTACCGCTCCTCTCAAGACCCAGGCCAAGGCGCTTCGCAAGTATCTGGCCGAGCAAGGTGTCGAGCTCGGGCACTCGAAGTGCCTCGAGGCCGTCGCACGAACCCAGGGATTCAAGAACTGGGACACGGCGTCGGCCCGCGTGAAAGGGGGTGAGGGGGTTCTTGGAGAGTCCGAGTTTGACGCCCGTCGCCCCGCGGGGGCACGTGGAGTTCTCGAGGCCGGCGAGGAGGGGCACGTCGTTCGCGTGTTCGTGGACGATCAGGAAGTACTCGGCCAGCTCGTGGACGCGGGGGTGAGTTTGACCGGCTCGCGTACTCTCCGTTTCGATCGGGAGACCGAGATTCCCCTTCCAGAGCAGGGGGCTCGCGTCCTGCTCCGCGTGGGGAACGAGGTCGTTGAGCGCGGGGTGGGGGGCGCAAGGTCGGCGCACGGCGAGACCGAGGTGCGGTTCTTCGAGGTAGACGACCTCGCGGAGGACATGCCAGCCCACGTGTTCGCCAGGTATGACTGTCTGCTCCCCGTATCTCTCCCCGGAAACGATCTCCGTGATCAATTAAAGCACTGGCCTCCAGGTCGCGCCTTCCTGTGGCTCGCCAAGCGGTACGACGCGGCCGCCGCTCAGTGTCGCCGTGTCGGAGGGGTCCTGAAGGAACTTTCGGACATCGAGATTCGCGCCGACGGACACGACATCGTCATCTCTGCCTCTAGCGAAGCGCTGGAGCCTCTGCGGGACGAGGGGGTCCTGCAAAGGAGTCCGGAGGAGCAGCAGGAATCCTGGGAAACGAAGGAAGCGTTCTCCGCGGCCCTGCCTACAGAGATGACGGAGCTGGGTTTGCCATTCAGTCTCTCCGACGTGCTCAAGTGGTTCGAGAACAGGTACGAGGAACTCTGCGGACTGAACCCGGCTTGGGTTCGCCTTCAGCTCGAGAACATGACCCGAGAGGGCCTGCTTCAGGATGTCGGTGACGGGAAGTACGTGGTCAAGGACGAGAGCGCAGATACCTGAAGGGGTATAAGGACCGAGATGGAGTTGTCCGAGCGCATCAGGAGCATGACCGACGACGAGCTCGAGCGCGCGGCGGCGAAGTTGGAGGC
>Ga0180438_10009363_pt1 | contig 12223 bp, 20 predicted proteins | sample SS_ome_12_FD_132455 | JGI IMG/M metagenome (GOLD analysis project Ga0180438, IMG submission 132455) | Hypersaline lake sediment archaeal communities from the Salton Sea, California, USA - SS_3_D_2 metaG | ecosystem: Environmental > Aquatic > Non-marine Saline and Alkaline > Hypersaline >...
ACCGCCGATCTCGATCAGCCTCTCGACCCACCTGCAATGCGCCACGTACGCCGCGCGCTCCTCAGCTTCCTCGGTCTCATACTCGAACATGAACTGCAGGATGGTGAACCCCGCTCGCGCTCCTGCGTCGTCCATGCCTACCCCCTCGCCAGGTGCGGCAGCTCACTCCACGGCACCCCGTTACCATTCAGGGAGCCGTCTTCTATGCCCTTCTTGATCCTCAGCCCATAGGCGAGGCTGTCGAGCGCGGTGTTCCACCACCGCCGGGCTTCCTCCGCTTCCCACGCCAGATCCTCACGGCGGATGTCCGACTTGGGATGCTCGCGACAGAACTCCCGCCAAGCTGCCCGCGCCGTCTTGTACTCCGCGAGGCGGTCGCGCACGTCCTTGCGCTTACGCCTGAGAGCGCTCTGGGTCGCGTGATGGTAAGGCAACACCGTATACACCACTTGCCTCCGTACCTCAGTCTCTCCACCCAAAGTATACGATGACCGGGACACAGATTCAAGAGGTTTATTGGATCACGACCGCGTCGCCTTCCGGCGGTACTCCCGCCGTAGCTCGTCCAGCTCACTCCAGCACGTCGTCCGCTCCGCCCACGCGGCGAACCGCTTCAGACTACTCCGCCGCACGCCCCTGACAACCGGACCGACCTCTTGCGAGTAGTACACCCCCGGCTTCTGCGGATGACCGATCGCGTGCTCATACAGCAGCAACCACTCGACCACGCGGACCTTGCCATCACGCCCGAGGTACATCTCCCCCTTGCGGATGTCCTTCTGTCTCACGAGCCCGCCCCTTCGATACCCTGCGCCTTCTGAAGCGCTCGCTGGCTCAGCTTCTCGACCTCCAGCGTCACCGCTCGCAGCGCGGCGTCGTCCACGATGGCGGGCATCTCCATCTGCATGAGCAGACCGTTCGACAAGCGCCACGTGAGCTTCCCGCTCTTCGCGTCCCACCACATGAGGTAGATGCCGCCCCTCTCCGGTTCGAGGTACAGCTGCGCCCCGAGCCGGAACGGCTCAGTCTGCGTCTTGTTCCGGTCCCTGAGGCGGAACAGGATCTCTGCGACGACGGGGTCGACCGGACCGAAGCCCGGCACGGGATGGACGTGGTACTCGCTCACTTCTCCACCACCTCCCGCAACACCTCGAACAGGTCGCGCATCGACTCGGGCGTCAGGCGCGGCAGGCGCAGCATCCACCCGTCCGCAGCACGGCTCTGAACGTAGAACAGCCCCGCGTTCTCGCGCACCCGCCAGGAATGCGCCTTCGACGTCTCGCGCGGCTTCGGCTCGCGGATGCGGCTCTGCCAGATGGTCACGGGTCGGTTGTGGCATCCGACCCGCACCGACTCGCGCGTGCGCTTCGTGTTCGTGATGATGCCGTGCCGGGCGAGGCGGGCGAGTACGGAGCCCATCGCGCGTCCCTCGTGCGTCGTCACCCCGTTGGGGATGCCCTTCCACACGTCGTCGCTCGTGAACTCGTCCATCGTCTTCGCACAGAGGTGGGCGGCGTACTCCGCCCACTGCAGCCACAGCTGATGGGCGTTGTCGCGCGCTCGCTCGATCGCCTCGCGCTTCGCCTCTCGCTCGCTCATATTCGTTTGTTCGCCTCCGCGATGATGTGGTCCGCTCGCGCACGCTGGTAGTGAGCTTCCGGCGTGTCGATGCCGCCGAGCAGTTCCTTCGCGCGGGCGCAGTGCTTCTTCGCGTGGATGAGAGAGCGCTGCGAGCCGTGCCGCATAAGCCGTTCAGCACGCTCCAAGTTCTCATCAGCGTTGAGCTTGTGCGGGTCTTTGAGCTTCGGATCGCTCACGATGGCGACCGCTTGGTACATCCCCACCAGCCCCGTCACCAGACAGCCCTGCGTCACCAGACCGAGCACCACCACAACCAAAATCAGCGCAAGTCGTTTCACCACCTGTTGTCCCTCTCGCTTTACTATTTCGAGAGTATTATCCTACACAGACGGGCCACGGTCAAGCGCTGTTTCTGAAGCATGCACGGCTTACAGCCGGAACCTCATACTCCCCAACGCAATACGCGGATGTTCGCGATGACGCGGGTACGATGTCGCCCCTTGGCGGGCAAGACGGTCGACATCGCGTTACGCGCGTGCGCCTCTCATCTCACTTCTCACGATGAGGTTTGGTACCGTTGCCGCTGTTCACCTTGCACGGCGCGGGTCGCATCTTCGCTGCCGACACCTGCCTCGTCCGAGATGATCGCGCACATTCGATGTACGCGTACAACCGGATGGGCTTACCCTTCGTGATACTGAAACCCTTCAGCCACCCTACGATAGTGCCTCCCGATGGTAGGGCTGCTCGCACCCTACCCCCAATTCTGACGTTGCAGACAAGTTGCCCGTAGTGGTTCGCCACACGACGCAGCCGGTCCTGCAGGACGTCGATGCTCCTCATGAGCGGTAGAGCTTCCTCGTGCAGTCCCTCGCGATGCACGCTCGTCAACGCACCGTGCCCCGTCTCCAAGTCGAGGAGGATCGTCCCCAGTAACCGACGCTCGTCACGCGAGAACGCATCGAGGATGGTCCTGCGCAGGATGCTGTCAGTCTCTACGTTGGGTCGAGCGAAGTACCGCCGCATCGCGTCCACTAGGTCCGCGGGCGTCTTGAACGTGCGGGCGTGCGCCGCCGGCACCTCGTAGTCCATCACCTGCGCGAAGGTGCTCAAGCTGTCGGAGCCGTGGACGCCCGTCTTGACGTCCACGAACGTCACGCGCTGCCGGTCTTCCGCCTTGTTGTGGCGGATGTTCACGACCTTGCGCACGAACCGCTTGCGGTTCACCCTTCGGAGGCGGACGTACACCCCGCCGACTCGAATGTCTTCTATCCTCATCAACCTAAGTGTCGGCAGGATGCGGTGGAACCCGCAAAAGAAAGCGCCCCGCGGGCTACGTGAACCCGCGGGGCGCCTGGACGCACAGCTGTGGCGAGGGACGCTGGACGACCGCCGGTAGTGTACGGGCGGCAATGGCTGCCGTCAACTGCTACCTCTACAGTAGCAGTAGGAGGTCACCCTCCCGGCGACGTGGGCGGCGGCAGATGCGATGTCGCGTCCGTTCCGAGCCGCTTGTCGATCTCCTTCGCGATGGGCCGCAGCGTCAGCGTCAGGTTCGACACGTTCCCGGCCAACCGGTCGAGCTTGTCGATCATGTCCCCCTGCTGCTGCATCATGCCCTTGCTCGTCGCGGTGTTGTCCTGCAGCGCGCCCGTGATGGCTTTCGTCTCCTCCTCGCGCTTCGCCAGGAAGGTCCGCATCGACTCCACCCGCTCCCGCTGCGCCTGCTGCAAGCTCCTGAACAGGAACACCACCGCTCCCGCCAACGCGGTCACGATGGTGCCGGCGACAGCGATCAGCCGGTTCAGCTCCCCGCGTAGCGTGTCGAGCTGCTGCTCGTGCACGGCGTTCATCGCTGCCAGCTCGGAGACCGTCTCCGCGTAGGCGTAGCCCGTCACCCCCAACGCGATGACGCACACGACGATGGCGGCCACCGCACCGGCTATGCGTTTCCCACACGGCGTGTCGGTGATGCTCCGCCAGATGCGGCTCTCGCGCCGTAGACGCTCCACGAACCCCGCCGTCCTGCTCGTACGGATGCGGCTCCGCAGCGGCACTACGTCCGGGTTCGGCGTAGCTCTCACGTCCGCTGCGGAGGCACGATGTGGGAACAGCTCTCCGATGGTGCGGTACAGCACGTCGTAGAACGTCGTCATGTTGAGGTCGATCTTGTGGACGACACCACGCGTGTAGTGATCCGATGGCGCGTCCGTCGGGTCCATCGTCCCCGTCAAGATCAGCACCAGCGTCTCCGGGGCGTGCTCCCGAACTACCTGCAACGTCTGATCCCCGCTCCCGTCCGGCAGCCGCAGGTCAAGCAGGATGAGGTCGACCCGCTGACGAGCGAGAATCGCCTTCGCTGTCGCCAGCGTCGGCGCGGAGGTCACCGTGAACGTCCCGCACGGCGCGGCTTCCAGCCAGGCGAAGTAGAGGGACCGCATCCAAGTGTTGTCCTCTACGATGAGGACGCGCACGGTCCCCGAGAACTGCGGTCCCTGTCCCATCACACACTCCCAGGCTGGGTGGCCCCCTTCATCGGGTACCCGTTCAGGCTCCCGATGACGTTCGCGATCTCGCCGTCGCTGAAGCTCCCGCTCACCGTCACGCGGTACCCGGGCGGCTGCTCGTGCGCGTCGATGCGGGTCTGCAGGTCTTCCTTGTCCTTCGCGTAGTTCACGAAGCGGTTGACCTTGTCCTCGTCGGGCAGGTACCACACCTGCGTCTGCTGCTTCCGCGGGGCGGCGTCCTCGGTGTGCTGGTCCGCGGGTGTGGTGTGGGTCGCCGAAGCACCGAGCAGCGCGGTCGGGGCGGGTATGCGCCCGAGAGCGATTGCCATGCCCTCCGCGATGGTGCCTCCGTCCTTCACGTGCTCTATCGCGTTCTCTGCAAGTAGCTTAGTGCTCATGCCCTGCTCCTGTTACGTGGTCCAGTTGCGACAAGCGTAGCATACCCAACTTCGTCGTTTCTGCCTACCGTGTACGGTTTTCCGCGGGGGCGCTCGTCGATGTTCGGGTAGATGCTCTGGGGCGTGGCTCGGTGGGGATGGGGAGGATGTTAGGAACTTGTTACCCCATCTGGGGTTGGTTCGGGGAATGTTCACCACTTTGCGAAGTTCGGGTCATGGGATCATCGGACACGTCCAACGAATGATCGGACCGTCCGATGCCCACAACCATGCGGGTTCGCGGACGTGGTCCGATGAATGATCGGATCGGTCCGATGTCGTCCGATCAATGACCCGGCTTGAAGCGAGCACTGAGCGGGTTCCACTCCATCTCGCCTCGTATCTCCAGCGTGAAGTCGTCGTTGCACTCGTAGCAGGTCTCGTACAGCGTCATGTCGCAGCCGTTCTTGTCGAAGCATTCCCACGTGTCGAGCGCCTTGTTCTCGTGCCCGCAGTTCGGGCAAGTCCACTCGACAGATGCGGCGTCTCCCTCCACGTCGATAGGCTTCCACTCGGGCTCTGTAGGCGCCTTGGGCGGCGGCTGCGGCATGAAGCCCTCTTCTCCGAGGTTGGGTACGTAGTCCCCTGACAGGTACAAGCGTGCGCCTTGTGGCATGGTCTCACCTAAACGAATCCCACCGGGTAATCATCGAGGTCTTCCGCCGCGCCCTGCTTCGCTTCTCGTGTTGGGCGGTTTGCCGTCCCCGCCCCATCCTCTACCTCTGGCGCGGCGCTCCAAACGTCTTCGGGCTCTTCGTCTTCGTCATCCTCGTCCGGGTAGGGGTCTGCATACGCGTAGACGTTCTCCCCGTAGTGCTCAGCGCTCACGCATGGCGCGCTCGTCGCTGACGTACACGTGCAGCGGTAGATGACCTGCGAGTTCACCTCACCTCCACACCGCCACGACGATGGCGATGGCGGCTACCGCCAGGGCAGCCACGACGATCAGGGCGACGGCAGCTCGGGTATGTCGCGTTTCCGCACCTCTACGCCCACGTCACGGAGCGCCTCGCGCAGACGACGGATGCCGATGCCCACCGTCTCCTGCGCGGCGTCTATGCGGTCCACAGCTACCGCGACGTCGCATGACACGAGCACCTGAGCTACTCTACCGATATGCTTCGGGTACGACCACTCATCGAGCTTGATGCCCGCCTCCTGCTCGAACCTCTCCACGCGTTCCTGCAGGCGTCTCGCTTCGTTCTCTGCCAGGCGTCTATCGCGGTACCTCTCGTTCTCCACCTGCTTGCGACCGATCTTGATGCCATCGCGCCTGCCCGATGCCGTCGCGGCTGCGATGGCGGCTTCGGAGGCGCTTGGTTGAGCGCGAGCCAGGGAGCGGATGAGGCTTGCAACGAAATCCCGCGTGATTGGTAGGACGTCGCTGTTCGTAAGGGCGCGCTTCGTCTGGCGTAGCGTGTCGCTCTTCTCATGGTAGACGAGGAGCCCCCACCGCTTCGGCAGCTCCTCCGCCTTCACGATGGATGAGTCGGCGACCACCACCCACCACCGGTCACAGTACCGCGCGATAGCGTCCGCCTTCGTCGGGTCGCGCAACTCCGTCAGCATGTCGTTGCGGCTCACCTTGATCTCGAACCCGTCGATCTCCAGCCCGCGGGAAGGCCACATGCCCATGACGATGACGTCGGCGTAGCGTTCCTGCTTCTGGTAACCGGTCGCGTTCCGCACGTTGCGGAGGAGTACGTAGCCCTTCCCGAACGGGAAGCGGATGCCCAGCTTGTGCGCGAGGTAGTCCTCGTCGACCTTCACCTACTCCACCCCATAGAACACGTGAGGCGCACTCTGCTTCTCGATGAGCTTCACGAAGCGGTCCAGCGTCAACATCGCCTCGGTCGACACGTCGAAAGTGACAAGACTGACGACCTTGCTCCACGCAGCAGTCGCGATGACGTCGAGGTCGAGCGTGCCCCCGTCAAGCTCGCTCAGCTTCAGCAGGAGGGCGATGCGATAGCGGAGACGAGCCCGGGGCGGAGCCGGCGTTGCCGCCAAGCGCGCCCACTCGACGATGGTCGGATCACACTCCGCCTCGTTCGTGTCCGCGTCTATCAGCGTCCACTTCACGCGCCGCCCTCAGCACCCGCGTTCGAGTTCAAGCCTTTCGTACAGCTCCCCAGACAGGTAGTCCAGGATGTTGACGTAGTCCTCCCGGGAGAGGTCTTCGCGTTCGAGCTTCTCCAGCATCTCCTGCAGCTTCGCGCTGTACTTCCGCTCACCCTCGTCGTAGGTCATCCTGCCGCTACCGCCTTCTCGACCTTGAACTGCAGGTCGTCCTCGCGCATCTCCTCCATGACGTCCTCCGCCATGCTCTGCAGTGTCGGGATGACGCTCTTCAACACCAGACCGGCGGCGTTCTTCGCGAGCCCGCGGAACTTGAACGCCTGTGCCTGCGCGTGCCGCTGCGACTCGCGCACGCGAGCCATCTCCTCGATGGTCGCCTTGTGCGCCGCCCGGAGGTCGCTCAGCTCCCCCGTCAACCGATCACACTGCGAGCGGTAGTCGTGCGCGTTGCGGACCGCCGTGTCGCGCTCACCCTCCAACCGGGCGATGAGCATCTTCACCGTCGCCGTCGCCGCCTTCTCCGCCTGCCTGAACGCGTTGTCCTGCTCGCTCTTCAGGCGGCTGATCTCCGCCTGCATCTCGTTGCGGACCGCCGTCAGGTTCTTGACCTTCTCGATCAGCTGCCGCCTCTCCACCGCTCTCTTCTGCGCTGCGCTCATGTCACCCCCACCGCGCTGCCTTCGCCTCGATCAGCTCCGCCACGTCACCAGGCGACGAGCCCTCCGCGCCGATCGCCGCGATGACCCTCTCCCACGCACCCTGAAGCCCTTGCCACTTCTCCTCTGCGCGCTCCATGCGGTTCCGAGTCACCGCCTTCCACGCCTTCACGAGCCCGGGGATGGTCGCAGGGTCCACGTTCGGCTCCGCACCGAGCGCCTTCGCTACCTCTGCGAGCACGTGCGTGCGATCGTTCTGCCCCTGCGCGAGCACGTCCTTCATGTTGAGGCGGCAGGTCTTCTCCTGCTCCCTGTACCTCTCCAGGCGAGTCACGAGACTTTCGACCGCCTCGTCGATCGGCACGTTGGTTCCGACCGCGAGATGCTTGTACGCGCGCCCGAGCGCTGTCGTGATGTCCGCCTCGTCGGCGGCATGCCCTTTGCGTATCCGCTCCAGGTCCGGGCGCAGACCGACCTCCTTCACCGCACCGCCGAGCTTCATCTCCACGCGACCGATGAAGTCCCACAGGTCGCGGTTCCGCTCGCGCAGCAGCTCGATGCGGTTGTCAACCTCCACCTGCAGCGACGGTTGCGGTTGCGGCGGCGTGGTCAGCTCCTTCTTCCGCTCCACGTTCATGGCAAGGTTCGCGTCGTGCCACGTCATACGACCGCCGACAAGCTCCTCCCACAGCGCTCCCGCGCGCTCGCCCGCGATGCTCTTCGGCTCGTCGTTCTGCGTCTCTGGAGAGAGGTCGTAGAAGAGAAGCTCGTCAGGCTCGCGCATCAGCACGAACGCATGCGACGCGCCCGTCAAGCACAGGATGCTCCCGAACCCCGGAGACCGGCACACGTCCGCCGCCAAGTATGACAGCGCTACCCCAGCAAGCGCGGCGTCACAGCGCTCTGCGAGGTGCACGGTGTCCGTCTTGGAGAAGCGCCTCCCGAGGTCCGCGATGATCTCCAGTATCGACTTGACGAGCACGCCGTCCGCGTAGTTGCCCCCAATGAGCAGAAACCCCTCGTGCTTCACCTCTCCCTCCTGACAAGACGAAACCGCCGCTCTACCACGCCGATGGGCCACTCCACCTTGCGCAGCGGCTTCGTGTTCTCCGGGTCGCCAGAGTAGACCTCGACGACATTCATGAACGACGTCGTGCGGGTGATGCGCACGTAGCGGGGAAGGAACCCCATCGGCGCGCGAGCTTGCCACACGTCGCCCGTCTCCGCCTCGTCGCGCGAACGCTCTTCCTTCGTCTCTCGCTTGATGCGTCCGAGCGAACGGTAGAGCGTCGATGCCCCCACGCCCAGCTCATGTGCGAGGTCCGCCGTGCGCGCTCCGAGGTACGTCGCCGCTGCCTGCGCGTACGCAATGTCGCTCGCTGAGAGAGCAGGGCGCCGCCCGAGCTTTACTCTTCCGGTCCCGCCCATCGTCTCCCCATCTCGCGTACCACGCCGAGCCGGGAGAACCGGTGAGCGAACTCCAGCACGTCGTCACGCGTCAGCGCTGAACCGTAGAGGTAGATGCCACTCGCGTACGTGTTGTCGAACTTCTGCGCGGGTGTCTTCTTGTCCTCACACGAGAAGTCCGGAGGCATCATGAATCCGACCCGCTTGCGAACGAAGCAGATGGCACGCAGCTCTTCGCACATGACGTCGCGCTGCCAATACTGCTGCTCGCTGCGGCTCCCGAACGGGTAGATCGCGAGCACGACGACCGACGGGTTCGCCTCGACCGTCTCGCGCACCTTCTTGATGAACGCCTTGAACAGGTTGCCGTACGGCGGGTTGACCCACACGCTCGTGCGCGGTACGCAGATATCCCAGGGCTGCGCAAGCCCGTCCGTCTCCGGCGTGTAGACGTACCGCGCTTTGCACGGGTTCGAGTCAACCGTCGCTGGATCGAGGTCGATGCCGTCGAAGCCGATGGCGCAGAAGTAGTCGCGCACGGGGTCCATGATGCGAGGAGGTGTCCACCAGTCGGTACGCTTGCACTCCTTCTCCGCCATGTTGTCAACTGGCATACTATCCCTCCGCGACTCTGCCGCGGAGCGCCCGCAGCTCGTTGCGCAGCGTGGTGAATCGCTTGTCAAGCGCTCGGTGAGCAGACTCTATGTCTCCCCCGGCGCGTAGCTTGGCGATGACGTCCTGAATCAGATCGTCGTCTGGATTCGGACCGTTCTTCTTGATGGCTTGCTGCCGCTCAAACCAGAACATTGAGATGTTCGCGACGTCGACCGGGTCACCCTTCAAGAGGTGCGCTGCGATACTCTGCCGCAACGACGCAGATGACTCCGCAGTCCACCCATTGTAGCCCTGCTGCGCCTTGCGTATCAGCTTCTCAGCCATCGCCGTCACGAAGCGGACGAACGCAATCGCGAGGTCGTCTTCGATGTTGTCGACTATGTGCAGGTCGTCGACAGCATGCAGCAACCGCTGCAACCGCTCGTCGTCGATCAGCCTACTAAGCAGCTTGCGCCGCTCCGGTCCGTACAGACTGTCTCTGAGGTACTTGTCGACCGCCTTCACAAGCGCTTCAACGTCGCCCATCACGCCCCTCGCCCTCAGTACACCGGCTTCGCCAGCTCCACCCACTCCGATTGCCACTTCGCCATCGCCGGTGTCACGTCCGGCTTCATCAACTCCGTCACCTCTTCACCGAGCAGACGCGTGCGGTAGTAGCACCTCCTGAAGCCATTCGGCCACGAGACACCCTCGCGCTCCGACCCGCAGTAGCGCCACCCCGCCTCGCGGAGTTGATCGCCGAGCTTCTTGTCGAACGACGCCGGGAACACCCGCAGCTCGTACTTCGGCATGAGCTTCCGCTGGTACGCGGCGTCGAGGTCATGTCGCGCAGCCAGCTGACAGCAAGCCAACGCGTCAGGCACCGCCCTATGCGGGCGGATCGGGTACGGGATGCCGTAGTCGTGCATGAGGTGCCCGAGCCGGCGGGAGCGGACCTTGCCGATGACGTCCTCGTGCGGGAGATCGTCACACGTGCAGAGCCACGGCAGCTTCGACAGGTCGGACCACATGAGCTTCACGATGGGTGCATCGAAGATCGCACCGTGAGCCACGATGTAGCGCGCGAGAGTGAGGTTGACAACGTCGCAGGGGTTCCACCCGTCCGGGCTGTCGCGCGAGACGTCAGCCCACCGCTTCGGTATGCGGTGCACTGCCTCCGCGTCTTCTCCCCAACGGGTGACGTTGTAGATGCGCCCGAGCTGGTTGATCGGCTCTCCGACCTCCGTGTCGTAGAGCACGAGTCCCAATTCCAGCACCTCGGGCGCGAGTGATTCCGTACCCTCCGGGTTGCCGCTTGTCTCCACGTCTACGCCCAGGATGAGCATATGCCCCTCACCTCAGTTGGAGTTACTAAGCCACCCCACAGGCTTTAGAAGTAGCGAACTGCCCTCGGGCGGCAGCGACCTCACTTCCTCTTGGGATCGCGGACGACGAAGCCCGCCTGCGCCAAGCGCGCCTCGTTCGTCGTCGGCGTCGGCTGCGTGACAGCCTTGAGCGCGCCCGTCACGCTCGTGTGGCGCGTCTGCGCCGTCGTCGTGAGCTTGCCCCGCCCCGGTCCCGCAAGCGCGAGAGGACGCGATGCCTTGTTCGGGTCGAGCACGTTGTCGCCCCGCATCTTCGGGCTTGCCGGCTTCTTGACAATCTGCAGCGCCAGACCAGCGACAGGATCTTGCGGGAGCCCCTGGCTCTGTCGCCCCAGCTTCTCATGCCCGGCGATGCGGATGTGCGTGTACGCGTTCTCACCCACGTCGCGGAGGATGGTCAGGAAGCGCATCTCCACCGGCGTCTCCGCCCGCAGAACGTACCGCACCTCCTCCGGTGCGTTGCCCGGAGGCGGGCCAAGAAACTCGATCTTCACGCCTTCCCCTCCTTCTGCAGCGGCGGGCGCTTGCCCTCGATCTCCCGCGCCGTCACCTGATCCGTCACACCACGAACGATCGGGTCGAGCGCGCGATGCAGCGCGTCAAGCCCCGGGTACGACGCCGCGACGAGCAGGTTGAGCGGACGACCGGCTACCGGTGCGGGATCTTGGAGAATCACCTCGTAGAGCGGGTCACCTTCGTCTGTCGTGTCCGTCGCGTGACGTCGAATCGTTACCTGCAGCATCTGCGTACTCCGTGCTCGATGGTTCCACGACTCCCAACCCCGCCATTGTAGGATGATCACGCTTCCCTTGTGGCGGGTTCGGGATGAAACCCTTGTTCGTCAGGAGGATGGGAGAGCCGTTCGTACGCACCATGTAGAAAGGCTTCCCGCACTTGAAGCACACCATCGGCTCGCCCGCACGAGGTATGTTGACGCCCGGCGTGATCTGACGGAAGTCTGCGCTACAAAGGGGAGCGCCGTGCGCTACGTCACCGACGTACCAGAACAGCGGTACTCGACACTGGGCACAGTGAACCTTCAACGGTGTTCTAGGCATGCCCTCGCGCTTTCGCGATCTCGCCCGCACGCCTCTTGCGACTACGCGCGAGAACGCGAAGCTCGCTCGCCCGCTCCTGCGCCGCCTTGACGCGGTGCTGCGACGACGTGACAGCCCGCTCCGTCGCCTCTACGATGCTGGCGTGCTTCTCCTGCGCACGTGCGAGCTTCGCCTCAGCGTGCTCGATAGACCCCTTCGGGACGTCGTCGATGTTCTTCAGCTTCTCGACGAGAGCCTCTGCCACCTCGACAGCTGCCTTCGATGCCGCCACCTGCCGCTTCGCTTCGCGCTTTGCGCCGGTCAGCGCCTCACGGGCGCGCTTGACGACGCGGTCCGCCTTCTCCTCCGCCTCATCGGCACGCTTCCCCACCCGCGCGAGGTAATCGTCCGTCTTCTGCTGCTTCGCCTTGCGCTCCTTCTCACGCGCCTTGTCGAGCGCCCTCCGGTAGCGCTTCTGCTCCTTCCGGATGCTCTTCTGATCCGTCAGCTCGTCTGCCCCAATGAGAGACACGTCACTAC
>Ga0180438_10009364_pt1 | contig 12223 bp, 13 predicted proteins | sample SS_ome_12_FD_132455 | JGI IMG/M metagenome (GOLD analysis project Ga0180438, IMG submission 132455) | Hypersaline lake sediment archaeal communities from the Salton Sea, California, USA - SS_3_D_2 metaG | ecosystem: Environmental > Aquatic > Non-marine Saline and Alkaline > Hypersaline >...
CAAAGCCCGCTGGCCAAGACCGCCGCAACCAAAAAACCAGACACGGACTTGCCTCCCTCTACGGCGGTTGCGGGTCATCGTCCAGGTTGCGCCTTGAACGCACCACGTACAACGGCCGTTGTTTCAACTCGCGGAGCACGCGGCCCAGGTACTCGCCAATCATGCCCAAGAAAATCAGGTTGAGCCCTGAGAGCCCAAGGAAGACCACGACGATCGCGGTCCAACGCAGGTCAGGCGCGGCGCGCGCGGCTACCCACCGGATCAGCGTCGCGGCCAGGTACGCGACCAGCCCAACCCAAGCTAGCACGCCGGCAACCAAGGCCAAGCGCAGCGGCAGCAGCGAGTACGCCGTGACGGCGTCTACGGCGAAACGGACGACCTTACGCCACGGATACTTCGAGCGGCCCGCGTAGCGTGGATCCCGCGCATACGACAGCTCCGTCTGTTTGAAACCCACCCCGGCGAATATGCCCCGGATAAACCGGACGCGTTCGCGGTATTGGCGGACGGCGAGGAGCACGCGCCGGTTGAACGCCTTGAAATCGCCCGCGTCGAGCGGCAGTTCGGGCAGCGCACACCGCCGCATCACGGCATAAAAAAGCCGGGCCGTCAGCCGTTTCGGCAAGGATTCGCCGCGACGATTGTGGCGAACCATGTGGACGATATCATTGCCGTTTTCGAGCCGTTCGAGCATATCGGGAATGAGTTCTGGGGGATCCTGCAAGTCCGCGTCGATGACGACGACGTACTGGCCGGCCGCCGCGTCCAAACCCGCCGTAATCGCGATCTGGTGCCCGAAGTTTCTTGACAACGTCAGCACTTTTACGCGGGCGTCCTTGCCGGCAAGGTCATCCAAGGTCCCGGCCGTGCCGTCGTCGCTGCCGTCGTCGACGAAGACAAATTCGAAGGCATAGCCCGAATGTGCGCGCGCAACGGCCCCTACCCGCTCGAAAAAGGTCTCGAGCACCGCTTCTTCGTTGTAGCACGGCACGACGACAGAAACCAATGAATTGCCGTTCTCGTTCATAGGAGTTCAATTCTAGTGCGACCTCGCCCCGCCGTCAACCGCGACCCGTCAATCGTGACGCATCAACCGCGACGCGTCGACCGTGACCTCAACTGGCGTTCCTAGGCTGGCGTCTGGTAATATCACTCCCAGTTTGTCGGAAACCGTCATGAACGCATGCTGCGGGCCGGTGTACGTATAGGGTGCGATTCTAAGGACATGCCGCTTTTCTCGAAACAAATATCGACGAAGACGCTGGTGCCGATGTGCCGGCAATTGGCTACGTCGTACGAGGCGGGCATCCCCATTCTGCGTTCGCTCGAGATCGTGGGCGAACAGACGCCAAACCACCGCGTCAGAACCGTACTCCGCGAAATGCACGACAGTCTGCGCGCCGGGGCCACGCTCGCAGACGCGACCCAGGAACAATCGAAATACCTGTCCCCGTATCTCATCCAACTACTGGCCACCGGCGAGCGCGGCGGCCGCCTGGACATTATGCTCCGGGATCTGGCGGACTACTTCGAAGATCGGCTCAAGATGCAGCGGCAAATCGTGGCCGCCATGGCGCTGCCGATCATCTATCTGTGTTTGGGATGGTTCTTTCTTACGTTTGGCTTCATGATCCTCAAGGCGACCTTCCAGACTATGAAACGTGGAGGGGTATCTTTCAGTTTTCAGACCTTTTTCCGCGATTATGTTTTGTTTCAGGGAAAGGCGGTGGCGGTTGCTGCGGCTGTTTTTGCCGTGTGTGTCATCTTGTCGCGTCTTGGGCTGTTCAAATGGATTGTGAGCGCGTTTTCGACCCATATTTGGCCCTTTGCCCCCGTCACGCGGCGACTTTCCCTGGCGCGGTTCATGCGCAGTTTCTCGCTGCTGCTCGGCAGCGGGCTGCGCGTAGACCATTGTATTGAAAGCGCCGCGGATGTTGCCGTCAACCCATATATCCGACGAGAGCTTCTCAAAGCCGTGCCGCTCGTAAAGGACGGCGTGGCGTTGGATAAGGCGTTCGCCAACACAAGGTACCTGACGCCGACCGCGCGCGAGATGATCTACATGGGCGAGCAATCAGGCAATCTCGAAGCGATGCTCCGCAAGGCCTCCGAGTATTACTTGGAAGAAGCGACCCATGCCGTCAACATAATGACGCGGTTCTTCTTTGTCGGGACACTGGTCGGAGTTTTGCTGTTCGTAGGCTACTTTATCATCAAGTTCTACCTGACGCTATACGGAGGAATAATGGATGAGTTCGGAATTTGAGCTGGAAGAGGAGCCCAAAGACTGGACAAAGTGGGTCTGGCTTGGAATTGGCGTAAGCTTGGCCGTCATGGTGCTCCTGCTCTTTCTCCTCGGTGGTCCGCGGAAAACCAACGTCTCGCGCGTCCGGGTAAAGCACATCCTGATCAAGTTCGCGCAAGCCGACCCCGAGTCGAAAGCGCGCGCCCGCGAACAGATCGTGGAGCTGCGCCAGCGCCTCCTTGACGGTGAGGACTTCGGGAAACTTGCCCGGCAGTACTCGATGGATCCGCAAAGCAGTCGCCGCGGCGGCGATTTGGGCTATCAAAACAAAGGCGAGTTCATGGAGCCCTTCGAAGAATTTGTGTGGAACGCTGAGCCCGGCGAGTTGAGCGACGTAATCACGACGATTCACGGCTACCATCTCGCGGTAGTGGTCGACCGACAGTGGTCCGATACGGACGCTTACGAGAAACGAATCCACGAGGAAATCCTGAAGGGCGAGAAGGAAGGAGAACTTGCAGGAGCGGAGGAGTGATCTTGAAATCGCAGCGTCGTTGGGCGACAAAGGACTGGTTGGCCGTGGCCGCTACGCGGTTTTCGAGTAGTACTTCTGAAGGTTCGAGAACACCGACGGGAAATTGTCCCAATCCCGAAAGTAGACGCCGAAAACGGTCAGGATAAGCTGTTCCAGCGGTGTCGTTTCGCCCGGGGCGGGCTTGCGCAGTAGGGAGAGAGACCCAACGTGTTTCATAGCTCCTCCTCGCCGTCTGTGTTGACCTGCGGTTGCCCGGCATCGGCAAACGGCCAATGGGGTCTGTAACCACGGACACTCTACCATGGGCACAGATGTTTCTCCAAGCGACTAGGCGCTCAATAGCTGGGTAACGACCACATACGGAGCGTCGCCGTGAACCTATTCGAACGCTTGAGCAAGCCGATACTCGAAGTCTTCCCCGGACTTGATACCGGCGACTTGATGTTTGGGGCGCCGCCCAATCCCGATATGGGCGATGTCGGGGTACGCATGTTCGAGGCGGCCAAGAAGCTGCGCATGGCGCCTCCTCAGATCGCGCAACGGGTAGTCGGCGAGGCGCACTTCGGCCCCGAAGTTGTTGAAGCGCGTGCCGTGGGACCATTCGTCAACTTCAGACTCGAGCGGGCAGTTTTTGCGCGGGACATTGTGGCCGCGATCTATGCGGACGGTGAACGTTTCGGCTCGAACGGTTCCGGGGACGGGCGGCGGGCGCTCGTAGAACACACCAGCATAAATCCGAATGCCTCGCCGCATGTCGGGCGCGCGCGGAACGCCATGATCGGCGACAGCCTGGTGCGCCTGCTCCGGTTCGAGGGATACGACGTCGAAGTCCAGTATTATGTGAATGACATCGGCCGGCAGATTGCGCTCTTGGTGTTGGCGTGTGAAGACCCCGGCAAGATGACGTTCGACGACATGCTGACCACGTATGGGGCGGCCAACGCCCGCGCCGAAACCGATCCCCAGTTCGCGGCGCAAGGTTACGAACTGCTGGCGCAAATCGAGGAGGGCGATCCAAAGGCCCAACAGCGATTCCATGCGGTTACGGAGATGTGCTTGCGGGGACAGCTGGGCGTTCTGGAACGGCTCGGGGCTCGATACGACGTGTTCGTCCGCGAGTCCCAGTACGTGAGAGACCCGCGGCTCGAGGCCGTTCTCGATGCGCTTCGAGGAAAAGACGCATTGTTTACGGACGAAGAGGGCCGGGTTACCGTAGACCTGTCGAAACTGGGTTACGCTTACGAAGAAGGGCGGTACGCGGCCCTATTGCGATCAAACGGCAGTTCGATGTACTTCTACCGGGACTTGGCCTACACGATGGACAAACTCGAGCGGAATGCAGACCTCAACCTCATCGTGCTGGGCGAGGACCACAAACTCTACCTGCAGCAATTGACGCTGATCCTCGAGGCGGCCGGGAAATCCGCGCCGGAAGGCGTTCCTTACGCCCATATTCTTCTTAAAGAGGGGAAAATGTCGACGCGACAAGGCAACGTGGTGTTGCTTTCGGATTTTCTGGACGAGGCGACGGCCCGCGCTTCCGAGAAAGTCGGGGAACAGTGGCCGGACGTGCCCCGCGACGAGCAAAACGCCATCGCGGAGAAAGTTGCCGTAGCCGCCATCCGGTTTGCCATCCTGCGGGTGAACGCCAACAAGAACGTCATCTTCGATTGGGCGTCGGCCTTGTCGTTCACGGGCGACACGGGGCCGTACATCCAGTATTGTTGTGCGCGTATCAACTCGATCCTGCGCAAATACGGCGAACTCGAGGCGACGATTCCCGACGCGTTCCCCGTCGAGACCGACGCCGAATGGGCGCTGCTCATGAAGCTGGCGGAGTTTCCGGACACGGTCGCCGGCGCCACAAAACAACGATCGTGCGCACCGATAGCCCAGTACGCCCTCGAAACGGCCCGGTTATTCACGGCGTTCTACCATGACTGCCCCGTGCTCAAGGCCCCCGAGGAAACCCAACGCGTGGCCAGGGCGCTCGTGTGCGCCGCCACGCTCCAAACCCTGGAAAACGCCCTCGGCATCCTTGGTATCAACGCCCTCGAACGCATGTAGGTTGCGTGCGTCCGGCGCGTCAGTATGGCCGGTTCCGTTTGCCCGCACGGCGAATATCGAGTGCCGTGAGTAAAAGGCGCAGCAGCACAAAGAAGATACATGCCATACGGCGAGCCCGGAGGAAGACAATGAACGATACGATGGCATTGGGGCGGGCGCGGGAACTGCTCGAACGGTGGCAGGGCAAGCGGGTGGCGGTCGTGGGCGATTTGATGCTCGATCGTTACGTGTGGGGGAATGCGTCGCGCATATCGCCGGAAGCCCCGGTGCCGGTCGTCGCGGCGTCCCGGACCTCGGCGGCGCCGGGCGGCTCAGCGAACGTGGTTAGAAACCTGGCGAGCCTGGGTGCCGCGCCCACCGCGTTCGGTCTAATTGGCGATGACGCAGCAGGGCGCGAACTGCGTGAACTGCTCGAGGCGCTGCCGGCGGACCTGACAGGCGTAATCGCCCAGCCTGCGCGCCGAACTGTCGAGAAGACCCGCATCATCGCCGGCAATCAACAGGTGGTGCGGGTGGATGTCGAAGACCCGACACCGGCTGACGCAAAGGCAAAAGCGGAACTGCTCGAGCGAATTCAGGGCCAGGCCGAGCATGGTCGGCTCGACGCCGTCATCGTCGAGGATTACGCCAAGGGAACCCTCGATGCCCAGGTCTTGGCGGAAATATGCGGGCTGGGCAAGGCCAACGGGTTCCCTGTGGCGCTTGATCCGCATCCGGCTAATCCGTTTAACGTCAAAGGTCTGGCCGCGCTAACGCCAAACCGGAAAGAGGCCTTCATCCTGTCCGGGACATACTGTACGGAGCCAGCCGGACCCGTTGAAGAGGACGCGCCCCTACTCGCGGCGGCCCGGAAACTCCACGAGTTGTGGGCGCCGGATCACCTCCTGGTTACGTTGGGACCCGGCGGCATGGCCTTGTTCGACCAGGGCCGACCAGCGTTGCACATCCGCACGCAGGCCCGCGAGGTCTTCGACGTTGCCGGCGCGGGCGACACGGTGATCGCGTCCTTTACGCTGGCCCTCATTGCGGGGGCGTCAGCCCAAGAGGCCGCGGTCGTCTCGAACCACGCGGCAGGCGTCGTCGTGGGCAAAGTCGGCGCCGCCCCGGTTGCACGGAAAGAACTGCTACGGAGTCTTGAACCCGATGAATAGGGCCGTATTCTTGGATCGAGACGGTACGATCATCGTCGACAGAGCGTACCCCTGCGACCCCGACGGCGTCGCGTTGTTGCCCGGCGTCGCAAAACCTCTCAGGAAGCTCCAAGACGCTGGATTTCTATTAGTGATAGTCAGCAACCAATCCGCCGTCGGCAGAGGCCTATGCACGGTTGAGGAAGTGCACGCGGTCAACCAGCGGATGGCCAAAATGTTGGCCGACGCGGGCGTGCGTCTTACCCGGATCCTCTATTGCCCGCATACGCCCGAGGACGGGTGTCGGTGCCGGAAACCGAAACCGGGCATGATACTGGCCGCGGCCGAGCAGTTGGCCGTCGACGTGTCGTGCTCGGCGATGGTGGGCGACAACGAAACGGACGCGGCAGCGGGGGCCGCCGCAGGTTGTCGCCTCAACTTCCTTCTGGGCGATGGCCCGGATACCCGAGAGCGGTTAGTGGTTCCCGACCTCCGGATCGCTGCGGCGCAGATTCTCGATACGCTGCTCTAGCGGAGGCCGGCCCCATGCGAGCCGCACCGTTGCCTCGAAAACGCCTTTCTGTTTTTCTTGGTTTTATGGTAGAATTTAGAACGTAGCGCGCGCAGGAGAAACGGCTTATACGGGCTGGTGACGCTGCGGTCAGGGGGTGCCCGATGGGCGGCACGCATCCAGCACGGGTCCTGCATGAGCAATTCTCGACCATCGCAAAAGCGGCAGGCTATCTGGGCAGCGGGTTCATCTGCGACTTCCCGAACCAAGCGGTCGAGATAACGTTCCGTGCAAAAGGCCGCACCCGCACCCGAGTATGCAAGGCCAACGAAGTCAGCCTTTACGCCGAGCGCTTCTGCCGGGATTTTCCGAGGGCCACGGTCTACTATCGGCCCGATGATCCGGACGGATGCGTGGCCGAGATACACTGCCACTGCGAAATAGGCGTCCGGAAGCAGTGCTGCGATCACACCAGCAACGGGCGGCCGCGGCTTACACTGTGCGTGGCCCGCAGCCCCGGCCCGACTCTCGGGGCCGACGACAACGTTAGATCGTCCGACCTATCCCCGTGAAAAGACCCCGGTGAGACCCGCGCGGGCCGCCGGACTCGATCCCGTTCACCCCTGTGCGAACGTGATACGCCTTAAGGCCAATCGCCGTCGCGCGCCCATCGAGCGCGACGCGTACACGTAGGACAATAGGCAACGTCTATCGCACCCGCCAGCGGGCTCAGACGCCCTAAGCGGTGGTGCGGCTCGACCCGCCAGAGGCCCGTCAGCGGCGGTAAATCCATTTGCGTGTCGCGTATTTCTCGATGGCGAGTTTGCGCGCCGCGTCGAGTACCCGAGGTTCGAGGGGCGCCGCCGTGCCCCCGCCGAATGCCTCACACACCACCGCGCGCAGCACCGCCGGATCGGCGTCAATACGCCCCACAAATGTGTGGTGCGGCCTTTCACGGCGCCACACCGGGCGCTTAACGGGTTCCCGGAGGTATTTCCCCATACCCGCGGCGCCCATCCCGTATAGAAGCGTGCCGTGATGAAGGATAGTCTTCTGGCGCCTGCACTGGGCGTTGCCGGACACCTTGCCGCCGTCGAGCGCCAAATCCGAGACGCCCGCACGGCTTACTGAAAAGCCCCGATCCTCAAATGCCTTGGCAAGGCGCCCCAGGATTAACCGGTACGAACCCCGGAACGACCGCAGGTCCGGGCGGCCCGCGTACGTGAGAATCGCGGCAAAGTTGAGACACCCCGGACCCTGCAGCACACAGCCGCCCCCGGAACACCGCCGCATAATGGCGACGCCGTCCTTCAAGCACGCTTCCTCGTCGACTTCTTGTCGCAACACCTGCGCCGCGCCCAACACCACAAACGGCGTCGCACTCTCCCAGAACCGCAACACGTCCTCGCCCGCGCTAGACTCGACCTCGTCGAGCAACGCCTCATCCAACGCCAGATTCTCCTCGGGCGAATCTAAAGAAAGATCAAGGACTTGCATGGGCAACCGTAGCGTATTGTTTGGACAATTCTAATCCTCCCAGTTCTCGTTGCGGAAAGGCGACTTGCGTTCCTCCGTATCCGCTACCCTCGTTGATCTCATGCCGCGCGAAAGTAGGAATTCTCTGTACCCGACCGCGTCGGGCGCCGAATCCCGATTCCTCGCGTCGCTCCCCATGAAAACCCACACCCTCGTTGCGAGGAGCCCCGCCTCAGGCGGGGAACGACGGGGACAGTCTATTTGCATAAATCCATACACTCCCCGATGGGCCGCACCGTCGTCTATTGCTCCCGAGAGACGCCCTCAGTGGTTTTCCCGTGCACCGGACGCCCTGCAAACCTACGCGCGGCGGTATATAGCAACACCCATTCTGAATTGCCGGTTGTCGGTTTTTGCATTTTCATTTGTCAGTTGTCAAGCCCGGCAACGTAGTTCTCATAGGCCTTGGCGCCCATTAAACGGCTGAAGTCGAGCGGGTCAACGTCTTGGAGCTTGAAAAGCCAGCCCCGTTCATAAGGACTCTGCGTCACCTGCTCCGGTTCGCCCTCCAACTCGTCGTTGACTTCGGCCACCCGCCCGGCAACCGGCGTCAGCACCTCGATGGCCGAGTCCGCCGACTCGACGACGCCCAGTTCGTCGCCCTTCTTGACGTCGGCATCGAGTTCCGGCAATTCGACGTACGTCGCTTCCCCAAGTTGTTCCGCGGCATACGCCGTCAGGCCCACCGGATAAAGTCCGTCGTCGTCTTCGCATATCCACTGATGGGTTTTGGTGTACTTGCGTTCCTTGGGAACCATACCCGCGACTCCTCTGCGCAAACCGCAAGTCTTAATGTGCCATCCCTCCCGCCGTGGTGTCAACCGTTGCGCCCATGTTGCAATTCGGCCGCGTCTTCTGCATCATAGGCATTTGGGTAGGCATCACGCCCGACATGAGAAGAGAACGATGAGCCCCGAACAATGGTTTTACGTTCACACGGAAACGCGCCAGCGCTCCGGCCCCGTCTCGGCGGTGCACATACGCCAGCTTATCCAGTCGGGTAAGCTGCGCGACACGGACTATGTCTGGAAACCGGGCATGGCCAATTGGACGCCCCTGAGCGAAATGAAGCAGGTCTTCGTGCAACCGCAACCGCAGCCGCAAGCGCCCGCGTCGGCGTTTCCGACCTCGGATAGCGATCTGGATCTCGGCGGTCTCAAGCTCGGCGGCGGCTTTGACCTGGACGCGGGCGGAACCGGCGGCATCCAAGTCGACTTCGACCTCGGCGAATCCGTCGCCGAACGACACCCGTATCCGGCCGGCGGTCTCGGCCGGGCCGGTGGCGGGGGCGGCGGCCGGGGCGGAATCTCGGTGAGCGACCATGCGGGGATCGGACGTAGACTCGTCGCGTATATCATCGACGGTTTCTTGCTTGTCGTCATCACGCTTATTGTCGGCCTCGTCATGATGGGACCGTTTTTTATCGACATGATAAGTGAAAGCATGAAAGTCATGACGACCATGCAGCCATCCGGTCCTGCTCAACAAACTCCCGAACAGTTCCAGGCGGAATTCGAGGAGCGCATGGGCGCTCGCGGCGCAGAACTCGAGGAAGAGGCCCGGACCTTGCAGCGGAAGATACTCTGGATTGGCCTTGCCATCGCAGTCTTGTACGGTACCCTGATGGAATGGTGCCCCATTCAAGGCACGTTGGGCAAGATGGCGCTTGGGCTGGCGGTTACGGACAAAGGCGGCGACCGCGCCCCGATACTACGGATCTTCGTCCGAAACTTCGTGAAACGGCTACCATTGCTCATTCCCTGTTTCGGTTATCTGATTCTGCTTGTGATGACGCTCGTATCATTGTTTACGCCGGACAAACAGGGCGTCCAGGATTTGGTATCCGGCTGTCTGGTCGAGCGGAAGTAAGCGCCGCCCACTCTCGAAGCCTCAGCGAGGAAGCGTCTCGCCGCGCCATCCGCTCGGGTTTCCGTACGCGTGGATGATGCGGATCCGCGGGGAACAGGATAAGCCCCCGGGGTTGATGCCGGGTTCTCCTTCGGGGATCGGTGCGTCGAGTTTCGCATAGTAGTCGAGCCAAGCGGGGAATGTGTGGCCGATATCGGGATCGATGAAGGTCATGGGCGCCAAGGGGAAGAAAGGAACCGCGCCGTTGGCTTGACGGAAGCTTTCGTACACGAGTTCGGAACAGTAGAACGAATCGTTGTTGATGGCAAACGCCGAATCGTAGGGCCGTCCGAGCAACGAGCGGGCCGCAGCAGCCGCTTCCGGAGCGAGCCGCCGGTAACGAGGCCTGAGCCGGCCCACAAACACCTTCGGCCTGCCGGCGCCGTCCCGGCTGCGCCCAAGAAACTCGTCCAAAGAAGTCTCGCGAACGCCTTCCGACACGGCCTCGATTATGACAGTCTCGTCTTCCGCGACACGCGAGACGAGCCCCACGTGGCTCACGTCGGCCCCCCTAAAGCCGTGCGTCACCTTCTCGATCGCGTCGCAAAGCGGGCTGCCGTCCAGATCCTGAAAGAGCAGATCGCCGACTTCCAATGAAAACGTCTCTCGCGGCGGGGCCGTCGCACACCCGCCGACAAGCAACGCGGCGCTTGCCAGCGCCAACATGCTAACGCAGCCCGCGGCTTTCCGCCAAGCAACAATGTTGCATACGTCCCTCATGAAGCCGTCTCTCCTCAGTTACCCCGTCGGCTGGCACCCGCCATGAGGCGCCTTGGTCAGCAACAGGCAATCTGCAATGACCGTACCAGATTCTACATTGGTCAGGACCACATGGCTGTTCTTGTCGAGGAGAAACTGCCCGAGCGGCGTCCATTGTTCCGCGTGCTCCGACTGTACGACCTCGACCGTTTCTTCGCCCTTCGTATGGTGGATCGTGTAGATGGCGCGGCCGGCCTCTCTGACGGGCGGCACCCATTTGGGGATCCATGCGGACAGCGCGTAGGCGCCCGGCTGAATCGTGGCCAGGTTCCAGGTGAAGGCTGCCGGCACCCCGCGCGGCACCGAGAAGTATGCGAGGCCCGAGTACGTGCCGCGCCCCGCAAAATCCCACCAATCCCCCTCAATGACTACGCCTGGGCCAAGTACCCCGATCAGCGTTGAGCCGGCCTCGGGATCTTCAGCCGGCGCTTCGTAGGCGTTCGCCTCGACCACGGCGTGAGCACCTTCGGAGACGCGCACGGCGCCGACACGGCCGAATAGGTTGCCCGTGATTGCCCCGCCCCGAACTTCGGCGCCCAACGCGATGGATTCGGCGGCTTTGGCAAACCGGCATCCATTAACGCTGACGGTGCCGGCATCGGCCTGAATGCACGGCGCCTGCACGCGCGAGGGGTTCCACTCGAGAAAATGGCATTGATGAAAACTCACGAATCCCTTGCCCTCGAGCCGGGCGCACTGATGGCAGGGGCCCCAGAACGCGCAGTTGTTAAATTGGACCGTTCCGGAATGCGTGGGCTTGACCACAACTTGCGTGGGCTTGTCGCCGTATATGGCGACGAATTGGCCGTTGGTGATCAGCACGCCGTACGCCGCGCAGTTGTCAACCAAAACACACACGTTGCAGCCATCCGCGGCAATGCCCACGAAGTTGCCGTTGCACACCCCCCGCCCGTTCTCCGTAAACCGGTAGCCGACGTGATACCCCCAGCAAAACGTGTTCAACACATATTGCCAGTCGGTCATGGCGAACACAAAGGCTTCCCCGTGCGCCATCACAAAATCGCGGACCTCGCGCCGGTGCTCGCACCCCCACCAGAACGGCCAGAAATGTACGTTCTCGATACGGCCCACATCAAAACACTGGTCGACGAACAGGCCACGCCGCAGCGGGAATCCATATACGCCCCGAACGTAATGCCGGGCACAGGGCCTGGACCCGAGATCGATCCCCTGGAAAGGATTCACGAGTAAGCAGTCGAGGACGGCCACGTCCCCCCGGCCCCTTCCCCCGGCGCCGCTGATGCACCACGGGTAGGCCTCGACGGGATCGCCCGTTTGCTCGGGATAAAACACGGTTACGCCTTTCAACGTAGCACTGTCGTTAAGGGTGATAAACGCCGGCCCGGCCTCGCGGCCTTTCCCCTCGTAGGCGAGCAGCACCGTGCCCTTGCCCTCCTCCCAGGCGACGGGGCTCGTCCACACGCCCTCGAGGGTGACGTATCTCGGGATCTCGAGATGCCCCCGGACGGCATACGTGCCCACCGGCAACCGGACAATGCCGCCGCGCTCGG
>Ga0180438_10009366_pt1 | contig 12222 bp, 9 predicted proteins | sample SS_ome_12_FD_132455 | JGI IMG/M metagenome (GOLD analysis project Ga0180438, IMG submission 132455) | Hypersaline lake sediment archaeal communities from the Salton Sea, California, USA - SS_3_D_2 metaG | ecosystem: Environmental > Aquatic > Non-marine Saline and Alkaline > Hypersaline >...
ATTCATTATGAAAGGATTATGCGGGACATGAACGTGGGCGCATACGTACTGGCCATGATCGGGTCGTCCTGCTTCATCATCAATGACCTGGCGCATTAGCTGTACAGAAGCAAGAATTTTCGCGTTCTCACCTGCCAGACTATCCTCTTTAACAAACAATCGCGTAAGAATACCTTTTCCCTCCCGGTAAACTTCTTGCTGCAAAAAATTGGGCACAACACGCAATAACCAAAGATCCGCAAATTGACAAAACAACGAAGATAGGCTCTTATACCGCCGCAACATATCTTCATAGGTCTTGACGTGAGAGGCCTTTTGGTTAACCCACCAACTGGTTGGCGTATACATAGAAATTTCGTAGCCAGCATCATATAAACTTTTGGCAATGCCAGAGGATCTATGCTGCTCCCTCCACTCTTTCAAGCTGTCATTTTCTTCATAGAAGCTTCCAGTCATGTAACTGGGTACAGATACTCGCGTAAGCTCGTAATTTGAGCGATTTTTCTTAAAAAAAGTGAAACTATCAAATTCCTCCGTTAACATCATCTCCTCTAGAGATTCCAAAAAGACAGCGCCGCTGTAACCGTCAAAAGTAATGTGATAAACGTTTCCTCCATCGGCGAGTTTTTCAGGAGGGTTGGCTGTATTTTCGATCATATTAAAATGTATATTACTAAAATGCAAACTGGTCTCGGGCGAGAGTCCATTAAAGACGACGATGACTTCGGATACCAACAATAGCAATACAAATACTGACCCAAAACCCTTCACCCGGTTCCACGGCAGCTTGATCGCGCTAAATATGATAACGGCTGCCAGTACAATTTCAACCATTGTTAGAAACAACGGTTCATTTGGGGTTTCTCGTCCGCCCATCAGTTCCCCCATCTGAACGGGAGAAATTATATCGGATAAGCCTATGTAAACACCAAGATAAAACAATACAAGAACTATTCGCGTCCTCAACGGCTGACTGACAAAAAGCAAAAGTGCGATAAGTAAAACAAAATACACAATTGCAAGAACTAAATAAGGAATAACAAGTGCCAGGTTATTGTTAAGTGTACTCTGATTCGGCAAATATAAAGCAAAGGGCATCAATACAAACAAAACTACTGCTAGCAGGTATGCCGGAAGAACATCAAATATTTCATTTCTGATTTTACCAAATTCTTTGTGCATGTTACCTTCCTGCCATCAGGTACAAGGTTCTTTCAGAATTCTGAATCTGTTCAGAACGCTTTATAATGAAAAGTCTACTAAACTCGTTTTCAAACCCTTGCCGGGTATAATTGGGAAAGATATCTTCCCGCGTGGAAAGCAGCTTCTGGACCTTTGGATCACTTTTGGGAACAAACTCGATAATCAGCCAACTGCATAACTTGGCCAGAAAGTCGGCTACCCTGTCCAGTGGGACATTATTGGAAATCGCCAGATGGTGAACCAACGCCAGGGCCAGCGCCGTGTCAGCAGGGCCGCGTTTCAGAATGGACATTCTCTCTTGATTTTCCCACCCAATAGCGGGACTGGGATTGGTCAAATCAAGCACCAGGGGCAGGAGATTGGTTTCGCCGTTGGTGATCACCTGACGATAATTGATTTCCACACATCCCGGATCCATATCCCAGGAGACAGTCTGCATGCCTTTATTGGCGGCGATGCGGCTGAATAACCCTATGTTGCCCCCCAGATCCCAAACGGTTTTCGGAGCGGCTTTATCCAAAAAGTCCGCTACAAGTTGCTTTTTGTGTTCAAGCCCCACAGAGTCGTAGCTGTCGTCCTGGTAATAATCGGCCCAATCTGTGCCATGGGGGCTCCATTGCAGCTTCCTGATGGCGGATTCCAGATTGTCAATCAGCCCCAGCAAAGACTGACGGCTCACTCTCCCCCGTGCCGCGTCCCTGTCCACCACCTTGTCTGAAAAATGCCGCTGGCTTCTGGCGTGAAGGTGGATGTGTAGGAGCAAAGGCAACTTGAAACGGCTGCGAAGAGGCAGGAGTGAGGCTGCCAGATCGAGGGGAATCCCGTCTATGTACACCCGCAGCAATTGGTTGAGCCGGATGTCTTCATAACTTATCAGGGCCAAAGGTGCCAGGAAGTGCTGGCAGAATTGCCGGTAGGGAACCCAAGGCAGTCCTTCCTGATATACTTCGAAAGACAGCGTGTCAATAAGTGTCGGTTTCCCTTTTACAAATTGAATGTTATAAGCACTGCAGTCCTTTAGCGACAGGCCAAAAGTGAGTGCCCTTTTCTGGATTTCAAGCGTCGCCAAAGCGGCCGCTTTCAGTTGGCTAAAACACCACTCATAGGGGTACGATATAAATGGCACCACTTCGGGCTGGATGATCTCGTAGACATCGTCAGATCTGGCGAGATTAAGACTGGCCTCAGTATGGGCAATCAACAGCCCAGCATCCACCAGGTTCTGGTAAAGACCGGACTTGAGCAGGTGATCGTAATGGTCTCGGTATAATGCGTTTACCTGGCGGTAAATCACACCATCCTGGACAAATAGGAAGCCGCTAGGATCCCGAAATGAACTTGGAATGTTGCCCTCAGTCATTGTCTCTTTCCGATTGCACACTGGGAGCAGGTGATTCCACACCCTCTTTTGTCGGGATCTGATCGCTCATATCCTGACCGGGGTCTTGTACAATGGCTTCCGATTCCGAAGAGCTCTTGCTAAAGAACCCCACGATCCTTCCCCAGAACACCTTGAGCATAAACAGCGCTCCAAACAAACCGGCGATGAGTATCTGAAGAATGTAGCTGCCGGTTCCCGGGTCCAGATACGCATGCGCTTCCCGCACCAGAACCAGCGAGGCCAGCACAGCTAAGAGAGCAAATGAAGTTATCTCTGACAGAAATCGTTTCAGTTTCATTATTACCATATTCCCCCTTTAACTCAGATGAGGTCCCTTACGGAGAAAGAGACACAGTCTTCCAAGTGTGCCCCGGATTGCCTGGCTATGAGTTCAAATTCGATTTCGTGCTTTTGTTACCCTGAAGTGAACAAGGGTTCGGCGTGAAGGTGTCAAAAGGTATCCGTCGCAGTAAACAACACGCAGACCTCTGCTCAGACGAATCCACATGTCATAATCTTCGTGCAAATTGCGCAAATTCAGGTCGTGAAACCCAACTGGTTTCCAAGTCTATAATTGGGCATCATTTCAAATCGTCCAAATGGTAACTTTACACTTTTCGAATCGAGTGCAGGCAAGTAAACATAAGCAGCCATTTTAGCCATCTGGAAGCCCTTTTTCCGCCCTTAAGGATTCCAGCCAGTACTGAAGTGCGCATTTTATATTGCCTTTTTCAATCTCTTCCCTCGCTGCCCTTAAACCAAGTTGCGCGAATTTAGTTGACAGGCTCTTTTTTATCATCACGCGATCAGTCTCGGGCAGATCGCCAAGTAAGGGACGATTCTTGACATAGACTCTTTTCATCTCGTCTAAATGCCGCGAAGCGTTTGATCTAGATATGCCTCCTAGATGAAAACGATATTCAGCCAAAGGCATAGGACGATATGCCACTTTGAAACGCTTCGTAAGACGAATCCTAAGCTCCCAATCGTGATACATGGCAAATTCAGGGTCATAGAAACCAGTTTCTTTCAAGCACCGATAATAGACAAGTTCGTTTCGGAAAAGCGATCCTCGGGGAAAAGTCCGGGCAAAGGCTTCGCGGAACACGTATCCAGTGGGCGGCGAGCTATCACCATCGTACCACAGGTGTGACCGCCGCCCTTCTGGATTGATATGATACACGTTGGAGTAGACAATCTGTGCTTCTGGGTGATTCAGGAGAGTTTCAAGTTCCATTTCAAGTTTGCTCGGAAGAAACCTGTCATCCCCATCCACGTAAGTCACTAAATCACCTCGCACCTGCTCGAGGGCAAAACTCTTGTTCCTTGGGATGCCAATGTTTTGCTCATGGCAAAACGGTCTTATTAAATCCGGGTATGTCTGTGCGTATTTCCCAATAACTTCTTGAGACCCATCTGTAGAACAATCATCTACGATAATGATCTCAAAGGGCTGAAGCGTCTGATTCAGAACACTTTCAATTGCCTCAACCAGGTAATCCCTTTGATTGTACGAAGTGATGAATACGCTGACCTTCATGGACATTTTCCTGTCCCCCGATCTCCCTCCAATGAGCAAGTGTACCTATTTATGAGGTAGTGTCTTACTTGCTCGTGCCAAGCTCACGGGGGGCTAGGTATATCTCTCTTATAAATCTAATCAATTTTCTAAAAAAACGAATGTATACTAACTTAAAAGCTCTAAACTTGTACTTCCAAGGAGCCGCAAGCAAAACAAAATTCCCCCAATAAAAAGCGTTATATGCAGTTTTTTTTGATACTAAATGGTTAAATAAAAACTCTTTCAAAGTCTTTGAGTCATCTCGGTGTGAACCTGTTCTTGATCGGTCTACATAAACATGGGTGTCACTTGAAATGATCAGCTTGAATCCTCGTCGTTTGGCCCGAATTGTATACTCCAAATCAGATAAATAGTGAGGCAGCAACCGTGGGTGGAGCGGGCCGAGGGATCTGTAGGTAGCATAGTGCATGTAAAGCCCACGAGTCGTCACGGCATCCGGCTCCTCCCCTGCTTCAAGTTTGTTAACCATCAATGACGGCCAGTCTATAGCAAAGCCCCTTTCAATTTTAGGGCGGAGAGAGGTAAAATCCGTGGAAATACTGTGCCCAGGAGATACTACCAACGTTCCAGGTTCAAGGTCTCTGTCGTTAATCACCTTGTCAAAATAGTCTGCATCAAAGGTGGTGTCATCATTACCAATCAATACGATATCTTCATCAGCAGCTTTAATACTAGTTAGATACCTATATGCTTTAGTGAGTGAACCAGCCCACCACAAATTACCATTTCCATATAAAACGGTTAGATTGTCAATCTGTTTTTTTACGTACTCTGCTGTACCATCAGTGGAACCATCGTCCACCAGAATCAGGTGGTAGCTTTTGTAGGTTTGTTTTTGCAAACACCCTATAAAATTCTTGGTAATATTTACCCTATTGTGTACCGGCAAAACCACGTATATTTTAGGGTTGATCATTCCATTCCTCCCGTAGGAGGGTTCTTCGGTTTTGAAATTATGGGCACGTAGATACCTATGGGCAAGCTCACTTTCTCCATACGCTTTTGATCAAATTTATCAAGACCCCGCCCACTTTTCTTAAAGGCGCTGTGATCTTCCAACTCCAAGAATTCTGAAGCTGGCTCAACTGAAGGTTCAAACTTCTGTTTTGGGCTGCCAGGTGCTCCAATTGCTCGGCTTGCCGTTGCAGTCGCTCACTCTGCTGTTGCAGCCGCATGTCTTGTCGTTCTAGTTGCTCTTTTCGTTGTTGCAGCCGTTCTATATATACGGCAGGATCATAACGCCAGGCATTCAGGAGTAATTTAGCCGCCCGGTGAGGTTGACTTTCATCCAAAGCCTCATCTGAGGCGCGCACGGCTACTCTTGCTATCCATTCCCCAGACTTTCGGCCAACATAATCTCTTTCCGCCTTACTCAAATCATTCAAAAGCGGCTTGTTCTTCCGATAAATATAGTCAAGAGCTTCAAAATGTCGATCAGATTTGGAGGTTGAAAGCCCCGTGCTGTGGCGCCGGATCTCAGTCAAAGGCTCATCGTAATAAACAACCTGAAGATGTTTCGTCAGACGAATCCGCATGTCATAATCTTCATACATGTACAAATTGGAGTCATGAAATCCTATTCTTTTCCAGGCCTGGTAATTCACCAATTCCATACGAAAAAGATTTCGTCTTGGAAAGTCACGTGCGAAAGTCTGCCAAAAGACATATCCTTCAGGCGGCTTTGCCTCCTCGGCCCAAATGCCCGTGTGAACTCCATCCTCTGTCATATAAAAACTATTGGAAAAGGCTATCTGCGCGTGAAGATTCGCTTGAAGTAATTTTGCTTCTTTTTCAAGTTTTGTCGGTAAAAAACGGTCATCACCATCCACATAGGTCACATAATCTCCCGTGACTGCCTGCAAAGCATCAATACGAACCTGCGTAACACCTGTGTTCTGCGCGTGATAAATGGCAGTTATTAAATCTGGATGCTGTGAGCGAAAGCCAGCTATAAGCTCCTGCGATCCATCACTGGAACAATCATCCACAATGATAATTTGGCAAGGCTTGAGCGTTTGAGCTAGAACGCTCTCAACGGCTTCTTTCAAGTAACGTTTTTGATTGTATGATGTAATGTAAACAGATATTTTCATTGGTTAAAATGCGCGTCTCCTCACCTCTTCAGCCTACTCAAGACACCGCTCACTTTTCTTAGAGGCGCTGTGATCTTCCAACTCCAAGAATTCTGAAGCTGGCTCAACTGAAGGTTCAAATTCCTATTCTGGGCTGCCAGGTGTTCCAATTGATCACCTTGTGGTTTCAGTTGCTCCATGTACTGTTGCAGTCGCTCGCTTTGTTCCTTGAGTTGCACGTCTCGACGTTTCAGTTGCTCGCTTTGCTGTTGCAGTCGCTCACCTTGCTTCTTGAGTTGTTCAGAAGCCATTTCTATTTGTTGTCTTAGACCTCTGAAAGCTGGAACCACAAACAACTCCCTGTCTTTGCCAGTATATATCCGCCAGGATGGGTAGAAACGGTCCATCAAATTCCCACACCAATAGTCGAATGTCTTCCGTTCTTCAAAAGACCAATCAGTCCAATGATAAGGAACTCTTTTCGCAACGTTATGTCGCTCTACTGGTGACACTAATCCAACTTCTAAACCCATCCAATCAACAAGTTTCTTTAATTCCTTATCAATCTCCTCCAGTCGTAAAAAGAAGAAACGGCCAGGTGCATATTGCTCAAGGTCTTTTTCAATGACTCGATTAGTGTAACTCCAATACCAGCAGCAGCGACCAAACCGATCTAAATTCGCCCACTCAACCGCGCGCATATCTCCACAGCGGTCGCCCTGAATGCGACCGTCTATCCAAGCTTTTTCAAGAGCAGAGCAATCCTCATAACGGTCATGATTCTCAGAGTGGCCAGTATACCATTGCTTTTGATAGGCCGACGCGACTACATCTAGGCCATTACGAATTAACCATATATAGCGGGCTTCAGGGAATACATCAGCCAAAACTGGTATAATGAGAGATAGCGTTTGATTGGACTCACAATACACAGAACCATTAATGGTGGCTTGCCGGGTCTCTCGTAGAATTTTGGCAAGTTCTGCGGGACTAATATTTCCATAACGATATGCAGACGATTCCAATATTAGCTCTGGCGATGGCTCATGAAGACAGACACAACCAGGCACTAAAGAAAGAGCACGAGCAATCGTCTGCGTGCCAGAACGCCCGGAGCTTACAACAAAAAACATTGATAGAATCCCTTTATGCTATGATAATCATTTAGGTTTGCGTGCCCAGACATATAGTTGATTCCTCATCAGATGGGGCACCAACTTGCGAAGCAGACGCGCATCCCATCGTTTATCTGGCACTTCCTTGCCACCACGGTCAATCTGAACGATATGGTAACCTATGTGTGCCAGGATTCGTTCCACTTCCCTTTGTGAATAGAGCCGAAAGTGCCCCATGTGTCCAATGGTCTCAATCTTTTCAAACTCCGCAATAAGATCGCCTTGAAAATCTTCCCCTAGCAAAAAACGCCAACGCATGAGCGGCGTGATGTTGGGGACGCTCAACAATAAATGGCCGCCAGGGCGTAACACCCGATAGACTTGCTGCAAAGTAGAAACAGGTTGTACTCTCAAGTGCTCCAGAATTTCACAGAATAATACCAAATCGTAGCTATCATCAGCAAAAGGGAGAGGCTCCATATCCAGGTCTACTTTATAGGCCGGAATCTTCATAGTTTCCAACAACCTACTCGCCCTCTCCGGTGCAATGTCCACAGCAGACACATCTAACCCGACATACTTAAGCATCAAAGAAACATGACCGGGAACAGCCCCTACATCCAGAACATACCTGACGTCGTCCATGTCAACAATTCGACCAACACGAGCAATAACGTCTCGATAATGTTGCATGTGCCCAAGCCAGTAATTGTGGGTCCATTGGAGAATCGACTCATCTACAAGCTCAAGATATCCTTCTAGTTCTTGCACCAAGAGATCTACCATTGCTGCCTGCAAGGGACGACTGGCAGCGAGTTTAGATGATTCGTTCATTGACTATAGCCCACCTGATCGGGCAGAGTATTTTAAGTGGGTATAGATAGACCCATTCTCACGTATAGGCTAGTTCTTGTCTGGAAACACAGGTGCTGCCCCAGTTGGGGAGGCGAGTCCCGAACTTGTTCGGGGGGTCGCCCACCTGACAGACAAAATCGCCCCCAACAAGTTGGGGACTCCCCATGATCTGGGGTTTCCAGACAGAAACTAGTACTACAACGTGACTTTCACAAGCCATCCAATCGTTTTAGGGTGCGCTTGCGATGGGACAGATAAGCAGCATGGTTTTGTTTCTGGATAAATCGCACCCGTCTCAAGGCCTCCTGCGGTGTGAGCTGTTTGAGAGGCAAGACCGAAGCTACCAACAGACGTGCCTGCCAGAAGGTCAACGCAGGAGCCCCTTTTTTAGCCGCTTCTGGGCGCGAACCAAAAAGTGATGAGCCAAGATACACTGTGTGATGTGATGATGCCATCCCAACCAAGAGCGGACCTCATAGTGGTCCATACCCAAACCATCTTTACTCTCCTCGATGGCCGTCTCTATGGGCCAGCGCATGCCTGCCACACGTACCAGTTCCGTGACCGGCGTATCAGTTGGGGCATTGCTGAGATAGACCTTGAGTTCAGGGTCTTGGCCCAAAGAGCGGCGGAAGACGATCCACACCTCCGGTCCGGGCAGACCGTCCCGCACTGCTACGCCGGGCAGGAAGGCAAACTCGGCTACCATCGGCCCCTTGCTGCCTTCCTTGATGACATAGACTTGCCAGTCCCCCGGCTTCAAGCTGGTCGCTATCTTGTCCACTGGCTGAGGTTGGGGTTGGCCGGGCATCAATCGCTCTTTGGTAGGACGCCGACCTCGCCCCGACCATTCTGGCACTGCTGTCTTCGGCCGCGTCTCCCACACCCGCGTGTGGTGGGGCACTTCAGCAAAGTACCAGCGATCCAGTTCGGCCACGCCGTCCAAGAAATCCGGGTTGCACCCGAAGGCTTCATCACAGGCTACCCACTGGAAGCGCAGGCTCCCCTGAGCTACGATAGCCTGGAGCATTTCCAGGGCCAGCTCTGGCTTGGTCTTGAAGGACGTCTCAGCGGGGATGCCACACTTCTTCCAGCGTTCTCGGTGATCGTCTTCAAACCATTCTTCTGGCAGATACAAACGCCGATCCAGCAGCGTGTACCCTTGGCGACTGGCATAGGCTCCAAACACCCCCGCCTGGCAGTTCTCCACTTTGCCCAGTATGCCGCACCACTGGCGGGCTATGCCCACCGAGTGCTCGCCCTTCTTCGGAAATTCCGACCCGTCAGTAATGTAGACCCCGTCGTCTTCACCCAGCACCTCATCTACCAACTGCCAGTGCTTCTGCAGCAGTGCCTTATCTCTCCATTGGCCTTGGCCGATAAACTGCTGCATGGCCTGAATATTGCCACCTTCCAAGGTCATGGCCATGGGTTGGATCGCTTTGCGCTCGATGGGCAGCATCAGACCCTGCAGATACTTATACCCCCAGTGTGCCTGCTCCACGCGGTAGTACAGCTCGGCAAACTCGCCATGGTAGTCCACCAGTTCATCCGCCAGCGCCTCGATCTCCTCTGTCGTCAGATCCAGTGGTGGCGGCGTCTCGTTGATCTCGATGATCTCAAGCTTGTTGATGTTCATCCCTTCCCTGCCTTTCTACTGCAAGGAAGTATACCACAAAAAGTCACGTTGTAGTACTAGGCTAGGGCAAATAATCCAAAGTGGAACGATGCCAGCATCATTCCAGAGTTTCATTGCTGAAATGATCACTAAATGCTAATGCGTGCGCTTTTGACTCCCATATTTCCGTTTGTAAAAGGGTCGAGAGCTCGTCATATTGATGGATCAGTTCATCCCCAATATTGGTTTTTTTAGTGCTAATCGAGCTATAGGATACAAGTCCTTGAGAGTCTACCTGAAGAAATTCGGCCATAGCCATCAGCACCTGTCTCGGTGAAGTACACAAACGGGGATGATAATACAAGAAGTATCGTTCACTAGGTATCTGTTCTATTCCAAGCACTAGTGCACGTAAAAAGCTCGTTGCGTAGATAACGCACCTCTGAAAATCAGATACCGTCCGCCACAAATCTTGCCATTCTATGGGTACACCCGGTGGAGCGACCAAACGCCCTAGCTGGTCTTTCTCCTTTGCCCAACGCTTGTGGTAAGAAGCCAACTTCCACTCGAATCCCTTCCGATACATAGACTCAGCAATTTCTACAATGGGCCGAAAGACCATTACAAATTGCACCTTGGGAAGGGCTTGGGCCAAAACTTCCAGGAAAAATACAATCTCGGGTGATTTCAAGCATAGGCGAAGATCGCTCTGAAATCGGCCATATGGGACATCTCTGCGTCCTAGGGTATCTTTAGGAGGTCTGCCGTGCATTTGTAGAGATAGAGAAGATTCTTGCAAGACTGGATCGGGCCTCCATCGTGCCGGAGGACAGTCCTGAACGCTTCTAGAAGGGGCAATCCCTAAGATAAATCCATCCTCATAAAAATACCTCATCAGGTGATCTTGGATTTGTGCGCTGTCCATTTGTTCGAGGCGTAGGCGAGCACATAACCCAGTCCGGAACCTGTAATAGTATACTCCCCAACTTTCATATACTGAATTGTCTGTCGCCGTCGCAATATGATCATGGTTGTTCAGGATTTTGGCGAGCAGGGTCGTTCCGCTTCTGGGGGGACCACTGGCGAGAATTAAATGATCCATGATGATTGAGGGAAGGGGATAGCGTTCATTCATAGCAAAGGTCCGATTAGTCAGATCCTGACGTCGACTGAGATGATACTTTGGGTATGAACAAACCTATTTCACAATCACCGGGCAAATCACATAATCCAAAATGGGCCAGTGCTACCTTGCCAATCGGAGCCGTAATGGAAAAAATCCCAGCTTGATCTACGTGGCTAAGTCTAAAAACCTTTGATTGAATTTCAGACACAGACATATACTCAAGTTTATCATAAACTTGTTTTTCAATCATGTTTAGTCCTACGCCAAATGTATATGTTTCAGGCTTAAGATTTAACACAACACTTTGCCGAAACCTGATACGTGTTCCCGCTGAAACTCCTGCAAATGACTTGGCTAAGTGTTGATAAGTAGCCTTACCATGAACTGTAATGTTCTTGCTATTTGCAATGACAACTATACCAAATGGAACTAATAAATCTTTTAATGCCTCAAATTCATAGTAAAAGTGGGCTCTCTGCCCTTGTTGAAAAACACGACAGGGCTCTCCCTCTTCATCACATACAGCAATCCCGGTACAACGAGCCCAGCCCTCACCAATCGAGGCTGCCGAGGAAAAGTCAATAAAAGCAACCTCGTCTGGCCAAAATGAAAGCCCACCTTGATCCGAGTCTTCAGGTAACTCTGAAAGTTTTTTACTCTCTTCCACTGAAAGCTGAGCTGATAGTAGATCTGGCCTCCTTTGCAGCGAGTAGTATCTTTTTATAGCCTCAGATGAGCTGCCTTGGAATATGGGCCGACCTTTCTCCAAAAGGATCGTATTTTTGCAGTATTTCTGAACAGTCCCCATATCATGAGTTACAAAAACAACGCCGGTGTTACTCGCCAATAGTCTTTCCATACGAGCGTGGCACTTTTGTCGAAAAAAGATATCGCCCACACTCAATGCTTCATCCACAATTAACACGTCCGGCTCAACGCAAGCCTGCACGGCAAAAGCCAGGCGCACAAACATGCCGCTGGAGTACAACTTTACCGGCTGGTCAATAAATTCGCCGATGTCGGCAAAGGCGGCAATCTCGTCAAAGAGTTCGTCCATCTCTTCCCGGCTGAAACCCAAGATGGCACCACTCAGATACACGTTCTCCTGCCCCGTGAACTCGGGATTAAAGCCACTGCCCAGCTCCAGCAGGGCAGCCACCCGGCCATTGATGCGCACCTCGCCGGTGGTCGGATGCAATGTACCAGCCAAAATCTGCAACAGCGTGCTCTTGCCGGCCCCATTGCGCCCGATGATGCCCAGCGCTTCACC
>Ga0180438_10009368_pt1 | contig 12219 bp, 11 predicted proteins | sample SS_ome_12_FD_132455 | JGI IMG/M metagenome (GOLD analysis project Ga0180438, IMG submission 132455) | Hypersaline lake sediment archaeal communities from the Salton Sea, California, USA - SS_3_D_2 metaG | ecosystem: Environmental > Aquatic > Non-marine Saline and Alkaline > Hypersaline >...
GCTCGCTTTTCTGTTAGAACTGTTAATACATTTTTTTCACCCGCTGTTAATACAGTTAAATTGGAAATAGAACCTTGAATATTTAACTGCTCTAAATCTCCAATATTCATTGCATTAATAGCTCTCTCTGCTAAAGATAAAAGCATGGAAGTCGTTTCAGCCACTACATCCTCCGTGATATTTTCTGGTAGGGCTGAAACTACGGGCAATCCTTCAATTGAAACGATAGCTGCAGCCTTTACGCCTGGAACGCCTCTAATTAATTCTTTTAATAATACTTCAAGAGATACTTGAACAAATTCGGTATCCAACTTTTCCTTGTCAATATCTTTATCGAGTTTTTTATTATATTCCATTACTAATTCTAGTTCTCATTTTTTTATTGGATAGAATCCTTGACCTGTCTTCATTCCGAGTTCGCCCCTATCAACCATGTCTTTAAGAGCTTGAGGGGGTTTATCCTTAGGGTCACCACTTTCGTTGTAATACGACATTTCAATGTCATATACGACATCAAGACCAACACCGTCCATCGCTTTAAAAGGTCCAAAACCCATTCCAGTCCATAATTGCCACGCTTTATCCACGATTTCAATGTCGGCGTTTCCTTCAGCCCATATCTTGAGGCATTCTTTTTTTACGGCACGCCATACCCTGTTGAACACGAAACCAAGGCATTCCTTTTTAACGACGAGAGGAAAGAATTCAATGCTCTCTATCCATTTCTTCCCTTTTTCAAAAGTCTCATCACTCGTTATTGACCCACGCATGATGTCTGCCATGGGATGGAGCATGACACTATAAAAATGGATGTTTAACACCTTATCTTTTCGTTCAACAGCTCCTTCGATTTTTGAGACTGGGATGGAAGAGCTATTTGTTGCAATTATCGCGTGAGGGGGAGCTGCCTTATCAATTTGAGAAAAAATCTCTTTTTTTAACTCGAGTCTCTCTGGCACTGCTTCGATGACAAGATCAGCATCCGCCACGGCTTCTGAAATACTCTCGTGAATTGTTATTTCCCCAGGAATCTCCTTCTTTTGCTTTTGCTTGTTTAATCTTTTTGCGAGCTTGTCTAAACCTTCGAGCTTTATATCGTAAAGACGCACGGTGTAACCATAATCTGATGCTTTCGCGGTGATTGCTTTTCCCATGTAACCACCACCAATCATTGCTATAATCTTAATATCATTTCCCATTCTAATTCCTCTTGGATTCGATTTTACTAAATAATATGTATATAATAAAAAAACAATTCAAAATATAAATAGTTCCAAAGATAAATTAACATTACACATTTATTATAAAAATTTCATTCTGTGAGAAAAATTTCGGTGTTTTAGAAAAAGATACTATTAAATATTGTGACAGCAAAGTGAAATTGATTTTTAATAATTTGGTGATATCAAAAAATGGTTGAACAAAAGAATTGGTACGAGCTTGACTTGGTCAAGGGCATGATGGGCACAATGGGTGGAAAAGCACTAAGAGGAGTATCAGGTACATTTATTGGAAGCCGTATTCATAGCGGTAAAATGGGTTTAATAGCGACGAAGAATTATTTGGATAAGACCATGAAACCAGAAGAGAGAAGAGCGTTAATAGTTACGGATGATTTTACCAAGAAATTCGCCAAAAAAGTGACAGACATACTTAACCTCATAGGTTTTGAATGCAGAATATGGGATGGAGCAATCCCAGAAGTCCCAATGTACACTGTGGATGAGGGTTATAAAGTATGCGAAGAATTTAAACCAAAGGTTCTAATCGCCATCGGAGGAGGGAGCGTGATGGATACCGTCAAGGCAGTATTCATTAAATACGAACATCCGGAGATGAATATGCACTTGATCATTCCAATCCTTCAAGAGATTGGAATGCGTCAAAAAATAAAATACACCATCGCAATTCCAACAACATCAGGAACTGGCTCGGAAGTCACTACTGCGTTAGTAGCAACAGACACGAAAAGGGATCCTCCAAAAAAGATCGAAATATTAGGAAATGAATTAGTCTACGATATTACAATCCTCGATCCTTACTTTGTTAAGGACATGCCTCCCTTTTTGACAATGGCTACTGGACTTGACGCATTTGCTCATTCCATGGGTTCATACGTGTCAAATTATGGGAGCGCAATAATAGACATGTGTAACATACAAGCAATAAAAGAAACCTTAAAGTACCTCCCCCGCGCGTATAAATATGGAGCCAAGGACATAGAAGCAAGGCAAGCAATGCAGATGGCGTCCACATTAGCGGGAATGGGTTTTGGTAATAGTACTGCAGGAATTGACCACTCTATAGGACACGCTTTTGGATCGATATTCCACTCGCATCACGGATTAACAGTTGGGTTATTTACAGCTTATTCAATTGCGTATCAATCAAAAGTAACTGATAGGTGGATGGATTTATGTCACCTTTTTAACATTGACACGAAAGATAGAGATAGAAATGAATTATTAAAGGAATTTCTCCAAGCAATACTTAATTTCGTAAAATCTCTAGATGGTCCGACGTGCATCAAGGAAATGCAAGAACCTAAAATCACTGAGGAGCAATATCGAGAAAAAATAGATATATTAGCAGAGATGGCTTACAGAGATGCAGTCACTCTCACGTCTTATCGTCCTGCGGATGTAAATGGATTTAAAGTCATTGCAGATGCCGCATGGGATGGATCTATTGATAAAATACTGGAGTTTGGAGGGAAATCAAAATGATTGAAAAATTATTTGGATATCATGGAAAAATTGCGTATGTGAATTTAAGCAATAAAGCGGTAGAAGTCAAAGATTTAGCCCCAAAAATTGCGAAGGATTACATTGGAGGCGTAAATTTAAGTGCCAAGCTAATCTACGATCTTTTAACTGACGAGGATTACAATGTGTTAAAAGGGGATCCATTTTCAGGCGTAAATCCTCTCGTGTTTGCAACTGGTCCACTCACGGGCACGTTAAGACCCTCTTCAGGGAGGTATTCGGTATCCGGAATTTCCCCCTTAACAAAAATATGGGGTGAAGGAACTTCTGGAGGAACGTTCTGCATCGCACTGAAAAATAGTGGTTTTGACGCCATTGTCCTCACGGGAAAAGCAGACACTCCCATGTATTTGTATATAAACGATGCAAAAATTGAAATTAAAGACGCAAGTAGTATTTGGGGTAAAGATTGCTATGAATCTCAGGAATTGATCAAGAAGGATTTGAATAACGACAAAGTAAAAGTCGCAACGATCGGAATTGCAGGAGAGAATCTCGTAAAATATGCAGGAATTATTAACGACGAAGGAAGAGCAGTTGGTAGGTGTGGTTTAGGTGCTCTCATGGGGTCTAAAAAATTGAAGGCTCTTGCAATCCTGGGAGGGAAAAGGGTTGAGTTTGCTGATACGGCTGCAATAAAAGAGATTAGGACAAACGCAGAGAAATTAACGTTCGGAGAGTACATCTCAACGGCGGCGTCTCAGGTATTTAATTTGTACGGAACAAATTCGTATCTCGATATTGGAATGCTGCAAGCGGACACGCCGGGATATTATTACACTGAATCTGAATTTTTAGCAGAAAAATTAACGGGAAAAACTCTCGCAGAAGAATATCCAGTGTTTAATTACGGATGTGCGGGGTGTACCATGAGATGTGGGAGAACAACAGTCGTGAACGACAATGATAAGGACATAGAAGTGGACGGTCCAGAATATGAGTCCGTTTGTGCGTTTGGACCTTTATGTGGAGTTTTCGATTCCAAACCGGTCATATTAGCACATCATTATTGCAATGTTCACGGATTTGATACGATTTCTGGAGGTGTTTCAATTGCCTTTTTAATCTATTTAGTGGAGAATAAATTAGGAATGGAAAAAATTCAATCCTATCTGAAAGACATAAAAATCGAAGATATCAAATGGGGCAACGGAGAGTTAGTTTTAAAACTGGTAGATAAAATTGCAAAAAGAGAGGGAATTGGAGATGTGTTAGCAGAAGGAACGAGGATCATGGCAGAAAAATTAGGCGTTGATCCCGAATTAGCCGCTCACGTTAAGGGATTAGAAATCCCTATGCATGAACCTCGAGCTTTTGATGGCCAAGCGTTAAGTTACATGACATGTTGCGTTGGAGCAAACCACGAAAAAGGCGATTGGTTTGGCGTTGAAATTGGTACAACTGCGTTCCCAGATTTTAGGGCTAAAAAAGGCAAGGGACCGCATGTTATAAAAGGTAGAGAAAAGGGTGTTCTCAATCTACAAGATATTCGATCGCTTGACGATTCAGGCGTCAATTGTAATTTCATTGGAGTTGAATTCAGTGACACGATACAATACTTCAACGCCGCAACGGGATTTGATTACAAGAAGAGAACTTTACTCCAAGTTGGTGAACGAGGAACTAATGTAAAAAGACTCATTAGCTGCAATCTTGGAATAACGCGAGAGGATGATAAATTACCGGCACACTTCAAAAAAGTTTTTACGGGAGGAAAAGCCGCGGGCGTGAAACAAGATTTAGAGGTTCACTTAAAACGATATTATAGAGATCGAGGTTGGGATTGGGAAACTGGCAGACCTACAGAAGAAAAATTGAAAGAATTAGAAATACTTTAATTGTAATATCTTTTTTTTAAATTTTTTTTGTTTAATTACTGTTTTTCTGTAACTCAAATATAAATTTAAGATCAAATTCAATTTAGAATAATTCAAGATCGTGACGTGAAAAAATAAAAAGCATTACCTAATTATCTATTTATAAGAATTTTATACTTCACCCTAAATTTACATGTTAGTGCTCGGAATCATCTTCATTGTGTTGCAAATATTCGACTGGATTAGCACGAACGCCGCAATAAAATCTGGATGCGTCGAAGCAAACCCCATTCTAAAAGAATCGCTCGAGTCAGGTTTTCCACTTTATTTAGTAGTGGTGAAATTGGGTTTAGCCATATTTCTTATCATGATGCTCACTCTTGGCAATGTCATATTGAACTGGGTTGTTCTCTTTCTCGATATTTTCATGGCAATCGTTGTCATAAACAACATGGTGAGGATTCCCATTCAAAAGAAGTACAACCGGATATTTTTTCTTGAAAGCGCCAATTTAGTAAAGTTCATGCAAGTATGGGACGTGAGAGAATGGAGACACGCTGTTCAGCACGTTAGGTCTCAAAAAGAACCGGTTAGAAGCGAATGGGTTAAAAATGTCAGTCACGTACGAGAATGGATGTCAAACATTCAAAATTCTAAAGAGAAAGAGAAAAAATAAAGAGATAGTTAATTATTCCAGTCCTGCACCGCAGACGGCACAGTATTTGGCTTCGCCTTTTTTAATGGTCGTGCCACAGTGAGGACAAAATGACGCTTTAGCTTTTTCTGGGGCGGCACTTTCAACGGGAACAGCTTTTAATTCGCCCGTTTTGGAGGAAAATGTTCCTCTTAGCTCGCCTCTCATTTTCAGGTCTAAAATGATCGCCTGTATGTCCTTTTTTGTTATGCCCGTGGTCTGGCTAATGCTATCAACAGATGCATTAGGATTTGATTCAAACTCGTACTTGACGGTTCTTCTTAACCGGCCCTTATTTGCAACTGCTGCGATTTGACTAGCTATGATGGATAAGCCAATTGCTATCATTATGAATCCCCACCAATTCCAATAATACCACGGATAAACGATGTATATTCCCCACCATATGAAACCCGCTCCAATTATAACGCCACAAATCCTGCCTTCTTCCGAATATTGATTCTTTTTATATTGCATTTAAAACTCACATTTATTTTTTTAAGATACTATATAATCAAGCTTGTATGAATAAAATGTTATTTCTAACCCTTTTTAAGAATTTGCTTTTTAAATTGATTTCAATGAAAAGTTTAAAATCGTTAGAGCGTTTAACTTAAACAAATGAAGAAGTCGCTTAATTTTTGACTTCATTGTTATTTGCATAGAAGGATTATGTATATCGTTGAGTGAACATTATGAGTGAAGATAAATCGCATTTGGTTGAAAAAATTGGCAGGAGAAATGTTCTATCCATTTTGATGTTGAGTACCGCGGGGCAAATTGCTTGGGCTGTAGAAAATGGTTGGTTTAACACTTTTGTATACGATCGGATTACCACCGATCCGAACCCTGTCGCGTGGATGGTTGCGGTAAGCGCAATCACGGCGACTCTCACATCGATTCTCATGGGCATTCTTAGCGATCGAACATCCGGAGGATGGGGAAAAAGAAAGCCATATATAGTTTTTGGTTACTTCATGTGGGGGCTCATTACGGCGTTATACCCTTTAACTGAATTGATTCAAGTAATCGGTATCGCTATCGTTATGGTAATTGTTACCGACGCAATCATGACATTTTTTGGTTCCACGGCAAACGACGCCGCTTATAATGCATGGTGTACTGATATAGGACACTCCAGTAATCGAAACCGGATTCAAATGCTTAATAGCATTTCAAGTTTTCTCGCACAACTTGTTACTGCTGTTGGAGCAGGAACTATTATCGAAGCTTTTGGAGATATTGGTTACTTTGTATTTTTTTACCTGTTAGGGGGGATAGTGATGGCTACTGGCGTGATCTCTTCGTTTTTAATCAAATCAACTCCTGTAAAGAAGGAAGAAATTAAAAAAGACAAGAGTTTACTCAAGGAATTTACCGCTTTGGTCAATCCCCAGTTGTTAAAAGAGAACCGGACACTGTTCTTGCTTTTTGTAAACATGGCTTTAACTGGGATTGCATCTCAAATTTATTTTCCTTACCTGTTGATTTTCTTGGAACATTACATCGGATTGTCAAAAACAGATATAAGCATCTTCATGGGCATTTTCATGGTTTTTATAGTGATTTCCCTTGTAATAATAGGAATCGTGAGTCATCGATTCAACCGTAAATCGATGGTCCTTGCTGGCACAATCATAGGGGGATTTGTTTTTATCATAGTCGGATTCGTGAGTTTCTCGCTTGCGGGAGTAGGTCCCGCATCTTTAGGACTCTTCTTCCTGTATTTCCTTGCAATGATGCCATCCCTCGCCTCTGGAATTGCTCATGGTGGATGGCTCTTAGATAGCTACCCGGAAGGCAACGAAGGAAAATTTCAAGGCGTCCGAATGATATTTATGGTGTTATTACCGATGGTCATTGGACCACCGATCGGAGCCGCCATTATTCAAGCGTTTGGCATCCCAACTGTGGATGGTTTCGTCCCCACACCCGAAATATTCATTTTTGGGGGAATCTTGTCGATGTTCGCAATACTCCCAATCTTGTTCATAAAAAAATCCGAAGGTGCAATTAAATTCGATTGAACTTGAACTATGAATAAAAAATAGTAAGAATATTTAAAAGGCAACATTGGCTAATTTTCACTTGAATTTTTTGACCATACTTGATCAAGTAGAAAATAACTCTTGTCATGTATCGATGTGATGAAAAATGTCGCAAGAAAGCGAAATGTTGGAAGAATTGAAAAAAATTAGAGAAATACTCTCACCCCCACCTCCACCTCCCCCTCCTAAAAATTTAGTAGAGGACTTTAAAAGATTTTTAAAGGAATACAAGGTCATGGGACTCGCCGTTGCCTTTATCATGGGAATTTACCTCGGAGCCTTAGTAGGAGCGCTTGTTACCGATTTGGTCATGCCAATTATAGAGCTTTTCACGCCCGCAGGCTTGAGCTGGGAAGATTTAGTTCTTGGACCGTTCAGGATTGGACATCTTATCGGAGAACTCATTACCTTTCTGATTGTTGCGTTAGTAATATTTCTGCTGGTAAAACTCACCAAAAGAATTGGAATTAACTGAAATTAAATAAAAGACAATTATAGAAAACTTGAAAATACCTTTTTTTTTTTTTTTTTATTCTTATGACAATTAAGGAATAAAAGAATTTTTCATGGAAAAATGTTGAATTGCACGCTAATGATTTACGAGAATATTATAATCCGTTTCTTTCACGATTTCTTTCTTCTTCGACCGAATCAAGAACCGAATCATGTCCGTGTCGGCGTTAATCCCGAAATATTGCTTGATCTCCTCCAAATCGCGCGTCAATTCTTCGTTTAACGATACCCGAATCGTGTTAGTTTTTTTTTCTGCATTCTTTTTTTCCATATACTATCTTATTTATAGGTCTTTATCAATTTTTTTCTTTCTCCTTTATTTAAAGCAAAAATCGATGACAGATTTGTAATATAAAATGATTCAATTTGTCACAGGGGTTATTTTTGTGCCAAAAAGAAAGTATAAGAGATACAAGAAATTACAATAAATTACTCAAGTGCAAAATTGTCAAAAATTAAATTGATTTTAACATTCCATTTTGGGTTAAAATGACCGAAGACGCGCAAAAAGAACAAAAAGAATCTTACGAAAGAAATTTGATTAGAAAAGCGATCCTATTTATTGAAGAAGTCACTAAAAATAGCGAGCGCTCGCTTTTTGAAGGATTCAACCAAGCAGAAACCGAGAAAATATGTATTTCACTCAAGAAATTTTGCGCTAAGTTTGACCTAGAGAAAACAATCGAAGTCCTTGAATTGGAAGGAAGGGTATAAAACTTGTTTTAATACATCAGATTCGCCCAACATTCTATCATGCATTCTTATTTTTAATGTCGGCTATTAATGGTTTAATATTCGCTTTTTTTTTTACCAAAATTTTGAATCATGATTCGCATGAAAACGGGATTATTAACCCATTATTAAACCATTAATATTTTTCGTGAAATATTTTGTACAAATTATGTTGAATTTGTGCCTTTTTATTATGGGCGCTTTAGTAAACTTTAAATAGGGTGTTTTTTATCTCCTCGCTAATTGACGATAGACAGTGAACGGGTAAAATACGAAGACGCCAATTTCGTCGGGGACTTTGAGCTTAGATATTTTTGTCGAAGCTCTCTAAACGAATATTTCAGGTGATTTGCGCTGAAAAATAAAAGGATAACATAATAGAAAGTAAAAATTCTATTCAAGACATTCACTAGAATTCTAAACTTTCACGCGCGTGGAAAATTTAGTCGTATTTAATGACATCGAAATGAAATTGTGTGAACCATGAAAAAATATCTTATTAATTGTTTAATAATGAAGCCTTTGAAACGGACTATTTATTAACGCCGTAATAAATTCTTCTACCCAAAAAGAGAGCTCTTATGTTGATAGTCAGTAAGCGTAAGGCTTTACCTCAAATTAAATAATTAAGAGGAATATTAGGAGACAGAAACTGATAGACAGGGCAACATTCAGCGCGAGCGTTCCGATCGACGCTTTAATGTGCAAGCGAGGAAATGGGAAGAGCTTGATTTCGTCGGGCAGTTGGGTTGAAAATTAATATGTCCATTTGGCAACAGCTAGTACTGTTTTAATTTGAATTTTAAAGAAGCGTGCAGTAAGAAAGAACTTGAGGGGTAAAAAACGAATTAACATGATTACTTAAAAATGATAGAAATATTCTCTTCCAATATAAGGAAAGAGTTTATAATTCAGAAATAAAAATAATTTAGGGCGTTTTTCGCGCAATTAGTTTTTATAAAAATCTAACATTTTTATAAACACCTAAATATAATATCATATTCTGTTATCCTTTTACATTTTATCTCGCGGGACGTGTTGTCCTTGAATTATATTGTTAAATACATGTGTGTATCTAAATTATAATGCTATTTTATTTGATCTTTTTTATATATTTTAAAACCCAATAAGTATTATAATCATTATCCATTAACTAACATCAGAAACATTACACAGTAGAGAACATTATGGTATACATTCCCGGATTTTTAGTCAATAAAGTGTACGAGCGGGGAAGCCTCCAAAATACTGAGGATGGCTTTCGATTCAGTTTCATGAACACCATGACGCCGCTGAAAATAAGCGGGATGAGGGACGTCATAATCACTATAGATGCTGAAACCCTCATTCCACAGGAGGATGTCAAGCTCGTGCTGGGCGATCAAACGTTCGATATTTCAAGCGAGCCTCTCACGGAATTGGTTGAATTTGCGAAAAATTCCAAGTTGGATATACACGTGAAAGGAGAAGCACTTTCCGAGGGAAAGCATGTTATAAAAATCAGTTTCATCACGAACGAATACGGTGGAGTTTCACTCAAGGTCAGGGATTTCATAGGCGAGCACGAAAAAGCGTCGATCTGGAATAAACTCAAGCGTAAGATATCGAAAAAAGGGGGAATACCTAAACGAAGGCCCATCATTATTGAGGGAATGTTAGGAGGCGTTCCATTAGATCCCGATTTTTCTCGAATAGAGGCCGTGCTCAGGCGGGAAGTCCCGGATCGCGTTCCATTATTCGAGGCAGAAATAGAAATTCCCATCAAAGAATGGTTTTTGGGGCGCGAAATCACGACTGCGGAGGACGAGGTCGAGTTCTACATCCGGGCGGGTTACGATTTCGTACCCGTTGTACCCCCATTTTTCACTCCAAGACTTATGCGAACAGCAGAAGGCGACGAAAGAACTTGGATAACGGAAAGCGAGGGCATCATCAAGACTATGGAGGACATCGAGAACTTTCCGTGGCCTGATCCCGATCAAGTGGATTTTTCGTCTTTTCACGATATTGCAGAACTTCTTCCGCCAAAAATGAAGATTCTCGGGCTCCTCTCTCCCGCGGCAGTGTTCGGGAACACGTCTCAAGCCATGGGGTTGGAGAATTTTGCATACGCGTTAATGGACAACATTAAAGTCGTTGAAGCTCTTTTCGAAAAGATCGGATCTTCATATCTCAAGATCGCTAAAAAACTCGTTACCATGCCAAAGCTAGGTGCAGTCCTCATGTCAGACGACCTAGCTCACGTGGGAGGTACGTTTGTCAATCCCAAAGTGTATAGAAAATACGTATTTCCGTGGTACGCAAAAATAGGTAACGTTCTTGGAGCAGCGGGCATCCCATTTATATTTCATTCCGATGGTAATTTCATGTCTGTCTTTAACGATTTATACGATTGTGGTGTTAAAGCTATTCACCCGATTGAGCCCCAAGCAATGGACATTGTGAGCGTGAAAAAGGAGTATGGAAGCAAGTTCGCTATTTTTGGGAACATCGACCTCGATTACACTTTAACGAGAGGCACTACTGACGAGGTAGTTACGAAAGTGAAACATAGAATAAAAGAGCTAGCTCCTGGTGGAGGCTGGGGATTGGCGGCTTCTAATTCGGTGCCTGATTACGTGAAACCCGAGAATTTCAAGGCAATGATCGAGGCAACCAAAAAATACGGAAAATACCCCATTAACATTAAATGAAGGAGATTTACACATGGAACAATTAAAAAAATTGGTAATAGAAGGAGAGTACGAGAATGCCGCAGCAAGAGTAAAAGAGCTCTTGGATAAGAACCTAAAACCAGAAGAGATTCTAAAAACTGCGTTAATTCCAAGTATGGATAAGGTGGGAGAATTATACGAACAAGGGGAATATTTCATACCAGAATTACTGTGGTCAGCGAGAGCAATGCAAGAAAGCATAGAGGTGTTAAAACCGTTATTGGTGGAAAGCGGAGTCGAACCTGCAGGTACCATCGTAATGGGAACGGTAAGAGGCGACAGACACGATATTGGAAAGAATCTAGTGGGAATCATCTTCGAAGGCGCGGGATTTCAAGTCATAGATCTGGGCGTTGATATTCCTCCGGATAAATTCGTGGAAGCCATAAAAGATAATAATGCAATAGCAGTAGGTCTAAGTGCACTTCTTACCAATACCATGCTCGAGATGGATAACGTGGTAAAAGCAATAGAAGTGGCAGGATTGCGAGATAAAGTAAAAATCATAATCGGCGGGGCTCCCGTTACTGAAGCTTATGCTGAGGAGATCGGAGCAGATTATTATGGAGATGATCCCAGATCTGCAAAAAACTTTTTATTAAAGGTCCTTTAGTTTAAATGGGCTTAAAATCCCACAAAATAAGGTCGTGAAATCTTCTTTCGTGCTATCGATACGAAAATGTAAAATTTGATTTGTTAAATTTAAAGGATTTATGACTTAATACTATTGATACTATAGTGAAGCAGGAAGTATTTTTTAATCCTACAATTATAGTAAGGGGTTTTTCTTAAACAATGACGCAAGTATTAAAGTTTGACCAAGTTAAAGTTACCAAGTTGGAAGATGATTTCAGGAAAATAAATCTCGATTCTCAAACGAGAAACATGATCAAGAATGCGGGAAAGTTATTAGCCCAATATGTTCCGTTATCTGAA
>Ga0180438_10009369_pt1 | contig 12218 bp, 9 predicted proteins | sample SS_ome_12_FD_132455 | JGI IMG/M metagenome (GOLD analysis project Ga0180438, IMG submission 132455) | Hypersaline lake sediment archaeal communities from the Salton Sea, California, USA - SS_3_D_2 metaG | ecosystem: Environmental > Aquatic > Non-marine Saline and Alkaline > Hypersaline >...
GTGTTCAAGGCGTGTGGAAAATCCTCATCCTGGTCGACGAAGACCAGGCCGCCCCCATCCTGGAACACTCTTGGCAGAGCTCCGAATCTGGTGGTCACTACCGGCAGGTTGCAGGACATGGCCTCGAGGACCGAGAGGGGCATCTCCACACTGTATCTTCTGTCCCTGGTGGGGAAGAGGTAGCAGTCCGCCAGCGCATATAGCTCCTCCAGCCTCGACAGGTATTCGGTCAGCACCAGACATCCCGCTTCGCTCAGCCTGGCGGCCAGCCTCGGGCTCCCCTGTTCCGAGACGCGGCCTACGACGAGCACCTGAGTGTCGCCTCCCTGCAGGTTCGACAAGCCTTCCAGATTCCTGCCCCGATTCACAGCGCCTACGTGCAGGACCACGGACTTGTCTAGGTCTATGCCGTGCTTCTCCCTCAGTCGCGCCTTCGTTGTCGCATCCGCGGGCAGGAACCTCTGGGTATCCACTCCGTTGGGTAGGAAACGGGTTCTGTAACCCAGAGAACGAAAGAGCCTCTCGCTGTCCTCGGCTTGCACGAGTAGCATATCTGGCCGGAACCAGGACGCCAGCCTGCCCTGGACACCCAGGTGTGGGTGAGGCGCCGATACCACGGTTGCGGCCGGCCTGTACGCGAAGGAGAGTATCTTCGCCCAGGCCAGTCCCTGGAGCGTGGGAGACAGTACGAAATGGAGGATGCGGGGCTGGAACCTCCTGATGTCTCTCCAGCAGCGTGGATGTCCTACCTCGGCCGGCAGGACCTCGTGTCTCTTGGCCAGACCGTGAGCCAGATGGTGGGCTATCTTCCTCACAGCCTCGTCGGGCTGCCCCACGTGGTGTCCAACCAGGCAGATTCTCACGATACTCTATCCTGGTTGACGGACTCGCCCACGGCGGCGGTGAGGACACCCTCGAACTGCCGGCAGATACTGGACCACCCATACCTTTCCCGCACGAACTCTCGACCCTGGAGGCCCATTCTGTCCCAAAGTCTCTGATCCTGATGGAGTCGCAGGATGCTGTCGGCTAGTTGATCAGCAGTGCGGGCATAGAGCACGCGGTCCGCAACCGCCTCTCTGACCCCGGAGAGAGGCACCGAGATCACCGGCTTCTGGCAGGCCATGTACTCGAAGAGCTTCAGGGGGAGAGAGCGGTCGGAGTCCACGGTCTCTGCCCGGCAGATGAGGCAGACGTCCATACACCCGATGTAGGACGGCACCTGGCTCAGCGGCACCTGGTCCGTAAACACGACTCTGTCTGAGACGCCGCATTCGGCGGCCAGCTGCCCGTTGGCCTGCAGCTTCTCGCCTCCGCCCACGACCAGCATCCTCACGTCCAGGCCCTCGCCATCGAGTCTGCGCAAGGCCCTGAAGGCCGGTTGCAGGTCGACCCACTCCAGCTGAGCGCCCACGAAGCCCAGGACGAAAGTCTCGTCGAGGCCCAGTTCGTTTCTCATGGATGGTTCTGGAGGATCGGAGAAGAAGCTCTCGTGCACACCGTTGGGAACGAGAATCGATTTCCCATTGGGCAGTCGATAGGCATCTCCCAGCGTTTCGGTCACGAAGGTCACTCTCGCCGCCAGATTGACGTTGGCCCTGAGCATTGTTCCGGCTACCCCTCGCGCCAAAGGTCTCAGCCACCGCGGCACGCGAGGCGACAGGCCGAAGCTATGGGGCAGGTCGTCAGCGATGTCGAACACAGTGGGCAGACCAACTCGGCGCGCCGCACGACCCACAGAGTAGCCCGCGATTAGATCGCCGTAGTTGACGTGGACGTCGAAGCTGGAGAGGCGGATTCCGGGCAAGAGAGCATTCAAGGAGGGTAGAGTGGTCAACTGTTGCAGTATGGGGGGATCCCTGCGCTGGTTCATGTAGTGGACCTGGAAACGGTCGAACATCTCCTTGAACACACCGTCATCGTGGTACCGCTCTCCATGCTGGCCAGAGGCGCTCTGCTCGAGCCACCATGCGTTCAGGCAGAGCATGGTCACGTCATGCTTTCGTGAGAGATACTCGGCCAGGACGTGGACCCTGTTATGCGCCACTCTCTTGACGTCTATGATGGACGTGATCAGGATCTTCATTCTACCCCACGGACTTCGTCGAACAACGCGCTGGGAAGGTAACTCGACAGCAATATGAGCCGGGTATCATTCGAGTGCACCCCTGGTCGATTCTGCCCTCTCCCAGAGGACGGTATAGTCACCGCGGACCAGGTCGATCCACGCCAGCAGGACCAGGTACTCGTTGAGCAAGGTGTAGTAGGCGATTCTAGGCAGCGAAGCGAGTCCTACTCCGGTTGTGCGCCCTTCGCCGGGCAGGAGCCTGGCCCGAAGAAGTAGGAAAACGCCTAACAGCAGCCCGAAGGCCAGCGCGGTCAGTGAGAGATGTATGACCACAAGGCGCAGGTCCCAGGCCAGGAGGTACAGCACAGGGATAGCCACAAGCAGGAACGGAGACAGCATGGTCAGGCCCTTGTGCGAGGGAACGATGAGCAGGCTGTAAAGGTCTCGCGGGAGCGCGAAGTAGCTGAGGTGCTTGAGGAGGCATAGTATTGTGCCCGTGGAGACCTTCTTCCTGCGCACGATCTGGCCGCTTGCTGTTTGCGCCGTGGGCTCGTAGACGATGGCCTCCGGCTCATACTCGATCTTGTAGCCCTGCCTCCTGATGCGGATCGCCATGTCCAGGTCTTCTGAGATGATCTCGGTGTCCGCCTCAGCGACGAGGTTCTTCCTCCAGGCGTTGATCTCTCCGTGGAAGAGGCATGCCGAGTCAAGGGCGGCCTCGCCGCGTCTCATGATGTACTCCAGGTCCCAGTAGAAGGACTCGGAGGATGTGTAGACGTTGTCGGGGTTGGATACCAGGTACCTGCCACCCACAGCGCCGATCCTGGGGTCTTGGAAGTGGGGCATCATCTCTCTCAGCACACTCTCGTCGAAGGCGGAGTTGGCGTCCGTGACCAGAACTATCTCTCCACGAGCGTGCTGCTTGCCTAGATTGATCGCAGATGCCTTGCCTCGCCTGTCCTGTTCGCGCAGGAGTTTCATTTCCGGCGCCTGACGAGGGCGGTGTGCTATGTACTCTTGCACCGTCTCGAACGTCCCGTCGGTCGAGCCGGATTCGACTACGATAATCTCGTACTCCTCTGGGGGATAGTCCAGCTGGAAGAGGTTCTCCAGCCTCTGGACGATAACTTCCCGCTCGTTGTACGCTGGCACGATGATGGAGACGAAGGGGGTGTAGGCTCCTTCCTTGACCTTTGGTTTCGCCGCCAGGGCCACGAGGCCCATGAGGACGGGATAGCCCACGAACTGCCAGATGAGAAGCAGGGAGACGAGGCAGAGGGCCACCACGACTATCACGGTCACGCGTCCACCTCAGAGTGGTCGTGGTTCTGGTCTTCGCTGACGTCACGTGTGCGGACGGAGCCGCGCCTGAGGCTCTTGAGGCGGTGTTTCACCACCATCAAGGCCACTCCCACCCCGTGAACCACAGGGTTGATGCTGTGGCTGTCTGCGTGGTAGATGCAGGAAATGGGCACCTCCTGGATTACCAGGCCCTGTTGGCGTGCCTGCACGAGCAGCTCGACACTGAAGCCAAATCCGCTCTCCGTGATGGTCAGGGTGTCCAGTGCCCGTTTGCTGTACCCCCGGTAGCAGCTCTGGGCGTCCACCACCTTCACCGGGGACCCTACGTTGAAGAGCCAGGTGATGACGTCAATACCGAACTTGCGGTAGCGGCGTATCTCATAGTCGTCCAGGAAGCGGGAGCCGATTACCAGGTCGGCCTCTCCTTTCAACAGCGGAGCCAGAACTCCAGGTAGTTCGTCGGGCATGTGCTGTCCGTCGCCGTCAAGGGTGATCAGCACATCGGCCTCCAACGCCCGGGCCGCCTCGAAGCACGACTTGTATGCCGTCCCCGGACCTCTGTTGCCGTTGTGCCGTACCACAGTTGCACCTGCGGCCTCGGCGGCTTCGCTGGTGCGGTCGGATGATCCATCGTCAATGACTACCGCCTGATGGACGTGCTTTCTTGCCGAGCGCACGATGTCGGAGATGAAGGGCTCTTCGTTGTGGCATGGGATGGCAGCTACCACTCTGGGCTGACGCTCGGGTGTTTCGCTTTTCACTGCGTTCGGACCCCCATTAATCTGTCGGCGATGGCCTGGCCTCTGCCAGGCGATACTCTATCCCCGGAGTCGGCGCCAGGCAAGTCCGCCATCGCTCGAGGCTCGCCGTGTCTCGGGGCCAGTGCTTACCTGAGATGTCTCCTTGAAGCACCCACGCGAGTACCCGGTGGGTACGTTGCCTGCCCGGGTCCCATTCTACGGACCGTAGCAGGTGCACCTCGGCCAATTGCAGATGCTGCGCGACCAGGTCGGGTGCGTCCGCGGCCGCGAGCGCCCGGTGTGACTCCATTACTCCCAGGTTCAGGAAGAACGCGCCAATGAGCCTGCGTCGAGTCAGCCCGATAATCGCTCCCAGCAGCACCATAGGGAGCAACACGGCGAGAACCCAGCGGCGCGTGAACCTGGCTGGGAATGGAACAACCTGCGAGGCGAGCGGATCGACACGGAGGCGCATATTGGCGCAAAGCCCTAGCATGACCCATAGAGCCGCGGCTGGCTTATGACCGAGGGTGATGCAGTCCAGCAACCCGTAGATCAGCCAGGCAGTCACGGCACCGCAAATGCCGATCAAGAGGGCGCGATCATTGACGGTGGGGTTGGCGCGGATGACGCGCGCCGCCGTGTAGCTGAACCCGGCCAGAAGGGCAAGGACCGCCACCACCCCGGGCACTCCGAAATCCGTGGCCGTCTGGATGAAGACGTTGTGGGCGTGCACCGCATGGCTGCTTCCGGAGCTGTACAGCCCGTCCAAGACGGGGAAGTTGTTCAGCCCGCTGCCGGTGAACGGCATGTCCCGGATCAAGCCCACACCCCTTGCTCCGTTCACGATGCGGCTGTTCAGGTTGAACAGAAGAGAGTCCAATCCCTCCGGACCGAGCAGCCTGCCCAGGAACTGCTGGAACCCGATGTAGCGATAGGTCAGCAGAAAAGCGCCTGCCCCCAAGGGAAGAGCCAAGAGCGCCCATTTGCTGCACAGGATGGCCATCAGAAGCACGGCCGCGCCCAAACCGAGGAGGCCCTGGGGGGATTGGGTGAGGGCCAGGACCCCCAACATCGCACAAGCTGCGAGACCGGAGAGCAGACGTAGCTTCCAGCCGTGTCCGAGGGCAAGGTAGCCTAAGGGGATGGGGAGTAGGATGGCGAGCGTTCCCGCCACCAGCCTGGGGTTGACCAGATCGTATTGATCAAGTACCCCGCTGCCGGGCAGTCCCCTGATCAGGGGGGGAGGGAGATGATCGTACACCACCGGCAGCTCGATGAAGCGACCCGCACGAAAATCGGTGCTCAGCAAACTGATCAAGGACACCGCCAGGCCAACCAGTACCAGGCCCGTGCCCACGGCTTGGAGGGATCGCCGATCATCTATCCCGTTGACCATCCCGTAGAACAGCGCCACGCCCAGGACAAGGACGCACATCCTGTTCAGGCTCAACGCCAGATCCACGGAGGGCACCAGGCTGATGCAGCTGGTGACCAACAGTAGCAAGATGGGGACGTCCATCGCCGTGTGTGACGAGAAGGAACCGCGAGCCACGCGGCGACAGCCCCAGGTGAGCCCCAATATGGCGAGCCCGGCAAGACTCCAGATGCCGGGGAATAGCAGGAGCGGCGTCGCCAGGCAGAGGAGCACTATCTCACATCTGGCAACCTCGCAGACGAACCATCTCACCCTACACATCTCCGTGAGCGATACTCAGAATCCCGAGGCACCCTTACCGGGGAGGGCCAACGGGCCATACGAAGCTAGGTGCCGCGCCGACTTGACGCAGGCACGTGCTGTGAAGAAAGGCCCCCCCCACATGGGGCACATTATAGCACGCGTGGGTCAATGGTTCAACGCTTGGGAAGGCCCATTGCCGGCGTCGCTTGAAGTGGTACCTGGACGACCTCTGGGCTGGTCCCTCGAGTTTGTGGCTCAATGTCGATGGGGATTGCGCAGTGCCCTCAGTCCGTTGAGCGTTGCCTCGAGGATCATACGGGGGTAGTAGAGGGGGACCAGCCAGTTGTGGCGGATTGAGTATCGTGATTCCATGTACTCTGGCGAAGGAAAGAGGCGAGAGGAAAGGAGGCGAACTCTGTTCTGCAGACCACGCGTGGCGAGGACGTCGAAGAGGGTCTTGCTGGCCTGGCTCCGCTGGGAAGAAAGGCAGAACTGGTAGGCCTTCTGTTCCACGAAACCGGGTCGAAGGGATAGGATCTCTTGCAGGCTGTGGGGCGGTATGGGCAGGCCGAGAAGTTCGTGGCAGGTCAGCATCACAGACCGAACTGGGAGCACTATTCTGAACCGGTTGAGGGTGTCGGCCAAGCCGTTCCAGTCGAGGTTGGCCCTTCGCGCGATCTCCGCTATGTCGCACAGCCAGAGGAGCGCTCCCCTGGTGCCTGTGTGGTCAAGGAAGTGCAAACAACAATGGATCACGCTCGCCTCGGGCGAGAGTGTCCGTGCGGGAACGCCGTCGATCGGCAGTTGCACCGAGTCTCGCCAAAGCCATTCCTCAGGTATCGCTCTCCGGTAGTACGCTGAGGAGACTATGTGCCTGTGGACCTCGACGTGGGCGCCGGAGGCAGAGTCGGGATGTCTCAGAGTCATGTGTCGCGAATGAGAATCTGCGCCGGCGAGCACCAGGTATCCCTTCCGCGAGAATAGCTGCTCCGCTCTGGGCATCATCTCGCCCCTGACCAGTAAATCCAGATCACCCATGGGGCGCAGGGCTACGTTCTCGTAGGTCCCTTGGGCCAGGGCAGCTCCCTTGAGCAGGATGAGGGGTAGGTTCTCTTCATCGAACGCGCGGACAATGGCGGCGAGTTCCTCGTAGAAGGTTGTGTTGCGTGCAGCGGCCTGATAGTAGGTGGATCGCAGCTCCTCTTTCACCCAGGGGGGCAGAATCTCATCGTTGACGCGGAGTGTGTCGTGCACTAAGGGGCCGACGTTGTGCCGGAGCGTCTGGCGCAGGAACTGCTCCCAATCCACGTCGCCCTTACGCACCATGTGTCTGGCTTCATCAAGGGCCTCCTGGTGGTACCGGGCCCTGACGCAGGATAGCAGAAGCGGGTCGATAGGCCACTCCATCATTTGTTATCATTGTAGCGCCTCTGGCACCGCTCGGCAATAGGCTGCACGTCGCCATGAGCGCGGGTGCAACCGTCCTGGACTTGCAGTGCGCGTGACGGAGGGGCTATAATGAGTGTACTCTTCGCGCGGAAACGGTCACCGCGGGATAAGGAGAATAACCGTGCTTAGCACGTTGCTGACTATTGTTGCAGTCATCGTGGTGTTCAGTCTCATGGTCCTGGCCCACGAGATTGGTCACTTTGTGTCCGCCAGGAAAGCTGGTGTCGTCGTCGAGGAGTTTGGCATAGGCTATCCTCCCAGACTGTTCACCATCGCCAAGCGGGGCGACACCGAGTTCACCATCAATCTCATCCCCATCGGTGGCTTCGTCCGCATGCTGGGAGAAGAGGACCCAGAGGCCCCTGGCAGTCTGGCTAGCAAGAGCAGGCTGGCGAGAGCCGTTGTCCTCTCCTCTGGCTCCGTGATGAATATCGTTCTGGCCATCGCTCTCTTGAGCGGTGTCTATTTGATCGGTACGCTCACGCCGGACGAGAGCGCAGCAGGCGCGGGCATCTACGAAGTGGTGCCCGACTCACCTGCCGACCTGGCGGGACTGAGAGTCGGCGATACTGTGCTCGAGATGGATGGGCAGGAGGTGGAGGACTACGAAGCCATCGCCGCCTACACCCGCGAGCACATGGGTCTGGAGATCAGTCTCACCATCAGCAGGGGCGGAACGGTTCTTGCTCCTGTACAGTTGACGCCGAGGGTGGAGTTTCCCGAAGGGGAGGGACCCATGGGGGCCAGAATCGGGCCTCCGCTCGTGGTGAAGTCCTATCCCATCTGGGAGGCCATCCCTCGGGGCATCTACGAGACTGCGCTGTGGTTCTTCGCCATCTTCAGTTGGGCGGTGGCCGTGATCAGGGGCCTGATGGCGCCGCAGGTGGCGGGACCGATCGGTATCGTACAGGCCACCAGCGAGGCGGTGCAGTACGGACTGACGGACACGATGCGCTTCGCTGCCTTTCTGAGCACACAGCTCGGCATCATCAACATGCTGCCCTTCCCTGGTCTCGATGGGGGACGGCTGGTATTCGTGATACTAGAGGTTCTGAGGCGAGGCAAGCGCATCTCTCCAGAGCGTGAGGGGTTGGTGCATATCATAGGTATGGTTATCTTGCTGGGCTTCGTTCTCGTTGTTTCGTACTTCGACGTCATGCGCCTCGGCAGCGGAGGCTCTACACTGTACTGATGGAGGATTGCTCACAGTGGATTGGCGATTGGTAGCAAGCACGTTTGGCCTGATCTTCCTGGCGGAGTTGGGCGACAAGACGCAGTTGGCGGCCATCGCGATGACGGCCGAATCGAAGTCTCCCCTGGCAGTCTTTGTGGGGGCGACGCTGGCTTTGAGTTTGGTCACGCTCATCGGCGTAGCCATCGGAGGCACACTGACGAGGGTGATTCCCGCCCGTTACATCAGGATGGCGGCGGGAGCTCTGTTCGTGATCATTGGTGTTTTCATGCTGATACCCAGAGGGTCCTAGCGGTATGGAGAGCTGCAGGTGGTGCGGCGCCTCCATATCGCCAAGGGACGCCGTCTGCTCAGATTGTGGTTCGCGTCTGCGCAGAGAGAGCGCAACCTGTCCGCGCTGTGGACAGCAAATCAGATCCGGCCTGGTGGTGTGTCCCCACTGCGGCGAGGAGTTGCGGGGGAGAAGAGTGCCGTGGAAGCTTCTCGGTAGTCTGGCCGGGCTGGCGTTGGCGGCGGTTGTGGTGTACCTAGTTCTGACCATGGTAACTCTGCCGTTCGATCTGCCGTTCGTGGCAGCGGCGCCCACCGCGACGCCGACGGAGGTAATCCTGCCACCAACCCCGACCTGGACAGCTACTCCGCGGCCTCCCACGGCGACACCGACGGCCACAGCAACTCTCACTCCTGTTGTCACTGCCACAGTCACCGTGTCGGCCACGGCGACGTTCAGCCCGACCCAGACGTTGAGCCCAGTGGAGACGGCGACTGTGACTCCCACTCCCAATCCTACTCCCACGGAGAGCCCAGGGTATGCGTACCAGGCGCCGCGGATCGTGGAGCCGGTGGATGAGAGCGATCTGCCAGAGGGTCAATTCAACTTCACCTACGGGTCCATCATCAGGCTGACCTGGGAGCCCGTGGGCACGCTGGCCGAAGAGCAGTGGTACTCGGTGAGTGTTACGTACGAGGCACGGGATGGTCAGACCCGGGAGCAGGTGAACTGGGTGAAGCAGACCTCGTGGGAGGTCCCGCGGGAGTGGTACGACGAGGTCGGGGATGATCGAAGTGTATACTGGTCTGTGACGGTCGTCTCGGGCACTCCTGGAACGGACGAGAGCCTGCCTCTCAGCCCGCCCAGCGAGACCCGGATGTTCCGTTGGGGATAGCGGTTTGACCAAGTGGAGAAACTGTGGTAGTATATAGTCTGGATAGCATGGGGGCGTGGTGTAGCATGGTTTAACATACCTGCCTGTCAAGCAGGAGATCGCGGGTTCAAGTCCCGTCGTCCCCGCCAATTATGAGAAGAGAGGGCTGTCTGTTCAGCCCTCTCTTTTTCGTTCGTCACGTCGCTCTGGCGGACGTCGAACAGCGATCAGGGATCAGCTATCAGCTATCCACCATATCCTTGGCGAAGGCGTACAGTGTGGGCGTCCCGCCCGTGTGCAGGAGCACCACGGTCTTGTCCTGTCCGATGCGCCCTTTACGAATCTGATCCATCAATGCCGCCATCGCTTTCGATGAGTATACGGGGTCGAGGAAGATGCCTTCGGTACGAGCCACGAGCTTGATGGCCTCGATCCCTTCCTCGCTGGGAGACCAATGCTCTTCTCCAGCGAAACCGTGAAGCAAGACGAGTTCGTCGGGAGTGGCTTCAACCGGTAGGCCGAGCCGTTTGGCTGCTTCAGACGCTCGCTTGGCCAGGGCTTCGCGCCGGCCCTCTCTCTTCGAACCGCAGACTACGCCCACCACCTCAGTAGGGAGGCCGGACGCTTTCATGCCCAGGAATATGCCATTGAAGGTAGCGCCAGAGCCCAGGGGGACGTAGAAATGGTCGGCGGCGAGGTTGCGCTCCGACAACTGCTGGGCGGTTTCCGCGGCGCAGTGTATGGTCCCGGCGATGGACCAGACGGACGTGCGATAGATCTTGTCGATGACCACCGGTCTATGCCCCTTGCGGAATAGGTCCTGGACGACCTCCCTGTGCACTTCGTCGAACTTCTTGATGCCTTCTTCGGAAAAGAAGTCTTCGATAGGGTCGACGTAGCGGATTTCGGCTCCCAGCAGCTTGTCCAGGAGCAGATTGCCCTGGATCTCCTCTCCTCCGGTGCTTCCGAAAAGAAGAACTGTCTCCATCCCCAGCATGCTGGCCGCGGCTGCGAGTTGACGACAATAGTTGGATTGTGCCGAAGCCAACAACACCGCCACATCACAGGATCTACGCTTTGCATCTCCCATGTGAAACTCCAGCATCCGCGCCTTGGACCCACCGAGGGCGAATCCTGTCAGGTCGTCTCGCTTGAGGAAGATCCTTGGACCTCCCAGCCTCTGTGACAGGTTGCGTAGCTCCCAGAGAGGAGTCGGGAACTGCGCCAGGCTAGCGCGCGGAAACCGTCCCAAGACCTCCTGAACTGCCTGCCATCCCAGGTCGCTGCTCATCATAAACTGCCTCCCAATCGCGTCACCAATCCTTTCTAGTCAGGACACTGCACCCTCCGCCATCTCCGGTTGAGGGAGTATGATTGATCGAGTGAATCGCCTGTGCCGGGGACCAATGCGTGTTCACATTTGATTCAGCGTAGCAAGCTTGGTCGCCGTTGCCGCAAGGTCGTCGCGCATCATCGATGCATCAGTGGACTTCGGCCTGCGCAGCAGTCCCCATCTCTTCCCTGGGGCCCGCGAGCACAGCCGCCGCCCTTCGTCCTCTCCAATAGAACCACGCCGTCTCCACCAGAGTACCCGTGGTCATGGCGACCGCAGCGACCACGGAGCCCACGAACGTGGTGCCGCGCAACAATAGCACCAGTGTGAGCCCAATAGCCACCAGGTTTAGCGTCTTGGCGGTACGAACCGAGACGGTGTCAGATCGCTTGACCATCAGCCCCGTATAGAGACCCTGGAGGGCGTAGGTCAGCGGCATGAGGGCCATGATCCTGATGGCCGGCGCGGCAACGGCTGCCACGTGCGGCTGGAGACCGAAGAGTCGGCCCAGGACAAACCAAAGGAGAGGTGTGAAGCTGACGAAGGCCAGGCAGGCGGTGACACCTAGCCCCGCCATCAGGACAAACCGGCTCACTGTGCGCCATGACCGATCATCTTCAACCAGGGCGATGGTCAACTGTTGGAGGCCCATGGTGGGTCCGGTGAAGATGTTGATGAGAGAGAGGGACACGGGCCACGCAGCGAGAGACAAAACCGACAAGGATGCGGCGCCAATCCCTGCGTTGATCACCGGGTGCATCGCATGCCGGATGACCATCGTGGTCGCCAGAGGAATGTAGAAGTGCGTCAAGTAGCTGAAAGTCAAGGTCCCCGACGTAGTGACCTCGCTGGTCAGCTGTTTATGGATCGTCGGTCGCGCTGCCCATTGGTTCAGCAGGGACTCCACAACCACACCCATGAACATGGCCAGAGCGCCCATGGCACCTCCGGGGAGGATGGCGAGGCGTTGGCCGATCAGCATCGCCAAAGAGATAACCACCAGGCGTGCGCCTGTGGCGACGCTGATCATGGTCGTGCGGCCGTAGCGGATGAGAACGCCCTGGTAGATGCGCCGCCAGCCGATGGGTATAGCCACCAGGTTGACGATACGCAGGATGGGCACGGTGGCCTCCGCTACGGTGGGCGGAGTATTCATTAGGTCGCACAGGACAAAACCGCAGAGAGGGGTGAAGGTAAGAATCAGACTCGCTGTGGTGACCGTTGCCCCCACCGCGAGACCAAACCTGCGGATGGACCTGAAGGCGGGGCGACCCTTGGATAGGGCGATGGAGACATCCAGTATCATGA
>Ga0180438_10009370_pt1 | contig 12217 bp, 7 predicted proteins | sample SS_ome_12_FD_132455 | JGI IMG/M metagenome (GOLD analysis project Ga0180438, IMG submission 132455) | Hypersaline lake sediment archaeal communities from the Salton Sea, California, USA - SS_3_D_2 metaG | ecosystem: Environmental > Aquatic > Non-marine Saline and Alkaline > Hypersaline >...
GCCAAGGGATGCCGCAAGCCCGGCCGCTTTCTCCGGGCGGAGGCGCTCCGCAGGCCCGCGTTCCAGGTGGGCCGGGGGCGGGTCCGCGCCCGATCGTGCTCGCCAGCGATCGCAAGGCCGTCGTGCGCGAGCGAGACAAGGAACTCGAAGAAGAGGAAGAGGTCACCTCGGCGGCGGTCAAGAACTCGCCGCCCTGGCTGATCAGCGCGGCCGTACACATGGCGCTGTTGATCATCCTGGGGCTAATCGTGATGGCCGCGCAGATGGACAATCGGGTGAGCCTCGACGTGACCATGGTGCCCGAGGACGAGGAGGACATTTGGGCCGAGGAGCTGGGGCGCCAGGTGGAGGTCGATTCGCCGCTGGCGATCCACGAGACGGAGGAGATGATCTCGGAGCTGGCCATCAGCGACTTGCCGGAGGTCGAGGACCCGTTTGCCGCCCCGCCCGAGCTGGAGCTGGTCGACGAAGGCAACATGATCACCAGCGACATCCATGCCAAGATACCCGGCTACGCGCTGAGCGGCCGCGAAGAGGGGAGCAAGCGGGGGCTGTTGGGCAAGTACGGCGGCACGCGCCGGACCGAAGAGGCGGTGATGGCCGGGCTGGTTTGGCTGGCCAAGCAGCAGCAGCGCGACGGGAGCTGGAGCCTGTTGGGCCCCTATAGCGACGGCGTGCAAGGGGGGATCGACAACAAGGCCGCGGCCACGTCCATGGCCCTTCTGGCCTTCCAAGGCGCCGGCAATACGACCGAGAAGGGCCGCTTCAGGACCAACGTGGTGCGCGGCTGGAACTGGCTCTTGAAAGAACTCGACGGCAACGGCTGCTTCTACCACGAAGGGCCGATCCACCACCGTTTCTACACCCAGGGCCAGGCCACGATCGCCATCTGCGAGCTGTACGGCATGACGCAGGACAAAAAGTACAAGGAGGTTGCCGAGCGGGCCGTGAAGTACTGCGTGAACGGGCAAAGCCCCCTGGGCGGGTGGCGGTATGACTTCCAGGGCGACAGCGACGTTTCGGTCACCGGCTGGGTGGTCATGGCCATGCAGAGCGCCAAGATGGCGGGGCTCGAAGTGCGCGACGACGTCTTCCGCAACGTGGAGCGGTTCCTCGACAAGGTGGCCCAGCACGATGGCAGCCGTTACCCCTACCGCGGCACGGAAGCGCCCACCGTGACCATGACCGCCGAGGCCCTGCTCTGCCGGCAGTACCTCGGCTGGCCCCAGGACGACCCGCGGCTGGTGGCCGGCGTCGAGTGGATCACCTCGCCCGAGAACCTGATCGACTTCAACAAGGGGCGCAACGTCTACTATTGGTATTACGCCACGCAGGTGGCCCACCACATGGAGGGCGATTACTGGAAGCGGTGGAACGACGTGATGCGGGAGACCATGCCGCGCCAGCAAGTCCAGTCGGGAGCGGAGCGGGGAAGCTGGGACCCGACGCGCCCCACGCTCGACCAATGGGCACCCCACGGCGGGCGCCTCTACGTGACCTGCCTGTCGATCTACATGCTGGAGGTCTACTACCGCCACCTGCCGATCTACACGAAGATCTACACGCCGCTGCTGCGCCGGCACCACCAGGAGCAGCTCAAGAAGTCGGCGGGGGATTAGAATCTTCGGTTGTAACACTTGCGCGCCGTGCGCGCATGTTCGCAGGTTGGGACTCTGACCTGACCCAATGGAACGGTCGGGACAGAGTCCCAACCCACTTTGGTTGCGGCCGACCGGTCGCGTTAGGGGGCTCTGCTGTTGCCCGTGGCGTCTTGCCTCCGCCTGTAGCCTGCGCACCCGAGCCACTCGGAACGGATTGGGCAATCCGTCCTACGGCGTTGTGCAACACGGGGACGATTTTCCCCGTTCAGCCGACCTGGTACACGGCCAGCTTCTGGATGAGGGGAGGCGCCGCCGAGCGCGTGACTCGAAGACGCACCGCGGCGACTTCGGCGGGGTCGATCCTTTGGATGCTCTTGTGGCTGTCGTCTGTGGTGAGGTGTCTTCGCGCCGAGAGGGGCCGTTCGTCCGCCCGGCCGCGGCCCTCAGCGCGTGATCTCGCAGTCCGGCAGGGCTTGGCGGAGCTTCTCGACGCCTTCGTCGGTGACGTGCGTGCCGCTAAGCTGCAGCTTGCGGAGCTTGGTCAGGCCGCTCAGGTGATCGAGCCCCGCGTCGGTGACGTGCGTGCCGTAGAGGACCAGCTCCTCGAGGTTCTCAAGCCCCGCGAGGTGGGCCAATCCGGCGTCGGTGATCTCCGTGCTGCTGAGAGACAGTGTTTCGAGGTCGGCCAGTCCCTTAAGGTGGGCCAATCCGGCGTCGTCGACCCGGGTGCCGCTGAGGTACAGCTTCCGGAGATCCGCCAGACCCCGGAGGTGCTCCAGCCCGGCATTGGTGACCTTGGTGCTGCTTAGGTACAACTCTTCGACGCGGCTGAGCTTCTCGATCTGCGAGAGGTCGTCGTCGCCGGCCGGCGTGTTGCGGAGGTCCACGGAGACGACCAGGGGCTTGTCGGGGTTCGTCCTATCGACGGAGCACTGACCGCCGAGCTTTTCGACGGCAGCGAGCGCCGCGTTCTGCCGGGCGCCGGGCCCGGCCTGCTCGGGCGGCGGCTGCTCGGCCGGAGATTCCGGCTGCTCGGCGGGCGGGTTCGGTTGCGCGGCCGGTTCCGGCTTGGCGGTCACCGGCCCCGGCCGGCCGCCGCAGCCGGTGAGTCCGACCGCCACGAGCAGGGCGATCGCGGGCATCCACGTTCGAGAAACGCTCATGGGTCCCCCCGGTTCGCGAGGCGGGACGAAAAAGGGACCAAGTCGATCTTGTCTTCAACGGCCCGAGTGTGCTTCGCACAGACAAGCCTGGTCCCTTCTCGTTCGAGGCAGGAAGGGATACACCCCCAGTATACCATCCCCGGCGAGAAAGGGTCCCGGAGCCCAGCCTGGCGGCCCCCCCGATCGGCGGGCCGGGGCCGTGAGTCGCCGAGCCACGGGCCCACGTGTGTTGCGCCTGGCGAACGGGGCACGGAGCGCTTAAATTGGGACCCGGCTCAGACGCACCGCCCACTGAAACGAGGACGCCCATGTTCACCAGCCCCACCGTTCTCCCAGTAGCACTGGCCGCGCCGTTCTGGCTCGTCACGCTCTGCGGTCTACCGGCCGCCGCAGCGGCAGAAACCGATCCGGCCCTCGAGCCGCCCGAGGTGAACATCTCGCCCGGGGCGCAGTACGCCGACGACGCGCGGGACATGAACATGGTGTTGGGCATGGACCGCACGCCCGGCGGGCGGATTTGGGCCGTTTGGGTCAGCGGCGGCGACAGCGAGCTGGGCTACTTCGTGGCCGCCACCAGCGACGACCAGGGCGACACGTGGTCCCCGCCCCGTTTGGTCATCGACCCGGCCGACGCGCCCACCGGGCCGCCGCGCAGGGCCCTGGTCGGCAACTTCTGGACCGACCCGGGCGGGCGCCTGTGGCTCTTCTTCGACCAGTCGCTGGGTTTCTTCGACGGGCGGGCCGGGGTCTGGGCGATCACCTGCGACAACCCGGACGCCGAGCGGCCCACCTGGTCGCCCCCGCGCCGGATCTGGCACGGGGCCACGCTCAACAAGCCGTTGGTGCTGGCGGGCGGCGAGTGGCTGCTGCCGGTTTCGCTCTGGTCGCGCGGGATGATCCACGCCTCGACCGAGAAGCGGCGCAAGACGTTCGATCCTGCGACCATCCCGCCGGAGTTCAAGGACGCCTTCCACGAGCTGGACCGGCAGCGCATGGCCCACGTGTTCGTTTCGGCCGACCGCGGCCGGACCTGGACGCGGCGGGGAGGCGTGGCGCTGCCGCGGTTCAACTTCGACGAGCACACGTTCGTCGAGCTGCGCGACGGGCGGTTGTGGATGCTCGCCCGAACGCTCGACGGGATCTTCGAGAGCTACTCCGCCGACCGGGGCCGGACGTGGACGGCGCCGGAATTGCGGTTCCCCCACATCAACTCGCGGTTCTTCCTGCGCCGCCTGGCCTCGGGCAAACTGCTGCTGGTCAAGCACGGGCGCATCGACGAGCGCACGCCGCACCGTTCCCACCTGACGGCCTTCCTCTCCGCCGACGAGGGCAAGACCTGGCAGGGCGGGCTGATGCTGGACGAGCGCCCGGGCGTCTCCTACCCCGACGGCTTCCAGACGCCCGACGGGATGATCTACATCCTTTACGACCGCAACCGCTACACCGACGCCGAGATCCTGCTGGCCCGGTTTCGTGAGGATGACGTGCTCGCGGGCCGCTGGACGTCGCCGGGTGCGCGACAGCGCGTGGTGGTCAACAAGGCCACGGGGAAGCCGCGTTAGTGAAGGGCGGCGGTCGGCCTGGGGCAGCGCGATGAGGGCTTCCATCGCGAAACGTATCGGACTCAGAAACTGTCCGACGAGCTTGTAGTGACCGCATCCATGCGATCCTGAGCCCGCGAAACGGCGCCTTTCAGCAACCAGACCCGATGAATCGGGTCACTACGAACACTCTCCCGACGGCCGGTCAGAACGTGGTTATGTCGATCGGCTGCCCGTCGTTGCGATCGCCGAGGTGGAGGTGCGTGGTCGGGTTGATCGTGAAGTTCATCAGCCGCACCGAGCCGTCGCAGAGACAGACGTTCCACCCGGCCGGATGGGGGCTGCCGAAGCAAAACTGGTTGAATACGCTGGGCGTGTCCTGCAGCGGCCGATAGGACGAGTTGCACAGCGTGTCGCGGTCGTCGCCGACGTACATCGACTCGTTGTCCGAGGAGTCCACGCCGTTCAGGTAGCGGTCGGGGCTGAGATACTTCTCGCCCACCATGTAGGTGTTGCTCTCCCCGTCGGTGACCTGGGCCGACTCGACCTCGCTCCACTGGTAGGTGATCCCGTCGCTGCGCCCAATCCAGTCCGAGTCGCGGAACTCGTCGCCACGGGCAAGCGAGTTGATGTTGCCGGTGCCGGTACACAGGGCCCGGGTGCCCGCCGAACCGCAGTAATCGGTTCGGGCCCCCTTGTCGGTGCTGCTCATGTTGTGGGCCCAGAGGTAGCCGGCGTCGGGGTACAGGATCGCCCGGCGGCGGCTGGGGCAGTTCATCAGCTCCAGGGGCGTGCGGACCATGTCCCGGGCGCCGTCCTTCTGGGTGGAGGTGAGCACGTCCGGCTGGCCGTCGGCGGGCTGCTCCCAGAGGGCCGGCTGCTCCATAAACGGCAGGATGTTGTAGACCCAGCCGCCCGGCTGGCGCCGGGTGAACCCCCGATCGGCGTCGCCCACCCAACGGACGCCCCAGCCGCCCGTCGGATAGCGGCCGTGCTTCTCCAGGTGCTGGAGAAACGCCAGGCCGATCTGCTTCAGATTGTTCGCACACCGGGCCCGCCGCCCCGACTCCCGGGCGGCCTGGACCGCCGGCATCAGCAGTGCGATCAGGATCCCGATGATGGTGACGACAACCAGCAGCTCGACGAGCGTAAAACCGCGGCGTTTGGCTCGGACCACGCGACACCTTTCAATAAATGGATGCCCCGCCGCCCTTACCGGTAAGGATACCATAAGACTCGCGATTTGCCCAGGGGACAATAGGGAGGGCCGGGCGTACTTTTGGGCGAAGCACCCCCCGAGCCGTGCCGGGAAGAACACCTGTCCCCTCCTGCGGACTGGTATGGTAGCCTATTGTCTGTCCCTCCGCCGAGGCCTGGGCGGCCCGGTGCGGCACGTGGCGAGACGGAGCAGAGGGTGCGTCATCGGAGCGGTCCCCATTCCCGGCCCGAACCCAGGAGACATGCCATGCAAACCCGGACAACCCTTGGCGCGGCACTCGCAGTGCTGCTGAGTGCAGCCTGCGGCCCCCCGCCGGCGTTTGCCGGAAAGCCCGCGCCGCCCAATCCGTACCACGGCGCGCAGACTCGTGAGGAGGTCTTCGAGTTTGCCGAGAAGCCGGCGGTGAGGAAGCAGGGCGGCGGGTGGGTCATCAGCTTTGCCACCAAGGCCGCCTGCGACGCGACGGTTTCGATCGTCGACGCGGACGGCAAGATCGTGCGCCACCTGGCCTCGGGCGTACTCGGTAAGAACGCCCCGTATCCATTCGAGCAGGGGTCGCTCTCCCAAAGCATCGAATGGGACGGGCTGGACGACGGCTTCCGGAGTGCTCCGGCCGGCTGCCGGGTACGGGTGGGGTTGGGGCTTTCTGCCCGGTTCGAGCGGAATCTTCTCTGGGAGCCGGGCGATCTGCCCGCCTCTCCCTCCAATCAGCGCCCCGAGGACCGCGGCAAGCTGCTCACGGCCACGGGAACCGAGGGCAAGCTCTACGTCTTGGCCATGGACGCCCGGAGCGGCTTTCAGGGGCGGGTGTTCGACAAGGACCGCAAGTACCTGCGGACCTTCTGGCCGCCGGCCGCGGCGGACGTGGCCAAGCTGGCCGACTTCGACTACGAGTTTGCCACGACCGTGTGGGGCGACAAGGCCCTGGTGTGCGGCTGGTTCGGACCCACGCACTACCCGGGCGACGCGCGCAAGAAGCCGATCGAGGAGCTGGGCCGGGTGATGTTCGGGCTGGTGGGCATCGCGAAATACGAGGCCGGGCCCCGGCCCGAGCAAGTCCCCCCGCCCCAAGGCCCCGAAGTGCTGCGCCAGGTCTTCGGCGTGAAGTTCGTGCGCATGGCCGTGGATCGACGGCGTGAAGATCTCTACGTGGGCCATCCGGACATGGGGTTGCTGCGTCTCGACGGCCGCACCGGAGCGCTGGACGAGACGTGGTTCCCCGGCGGCGAGCTCGATCGGGTGACCGAGTGCCACGTCGGCCCGGACGGATTGCTCTATATCCGCATCGGCCCGCACGGCTACGGCCTGTTCATCGCGCGCCTGGACCACGACGGCGAGCCGGTCGATTTCGGCGGCGACGCGATCACCATGCCCCTTGACGGGAAGTGGCCCGACACCGGCGAGCAAATCTACGGCGGGCGTGCCCAGCCTGAGGCGCTGTGGGAAAAGGACTTCCGCGTGCTTTGGGTCGGTCTGCGCCAGCACTCCAACACACACGAGCGCGGGCTGTACGTCTCGCCCGACGGCCGGATCGTCGCGGCCGTGCAGGCCATGGAGCGGGATTGGGGCGTTCGCCACGGCGTGCCCGACGACGCCCCGCAGAAGGACGGCCGGCTCAAGGGCTCCTACGTGCCGGTGTGGGACCGCGACGGCAAGCTCCTTACGGCCGACGCGGTCGGCAACATGCAGAATGGCCACGGCGTCGCCATGGATCGCGAAGGGAACATCTACGCGGCCATGGGCGGGCGCGTGCCCCAGGGCCAGGAGAACTACTGGGGCCTGGTCGATCGGCCCCTGCGCGGCCACTTCGACCACGGCTGTCTGGTGAAGTTCTCCGGGGCAAGGCCCTTCCCACGAGGCAGGGCCCACTACGGGAGCGAGGTGCCCGAAGGCGTCGCGGTGCTCAAGGGCTATCGCGGCACGGTCCAGGCCATCGAGGGCGCGGAGTGGATCTTCGGCGGCCTGATGTGCCAGCGGCCGGACATCTGCACCTGCCACAACCTCCGCTACGACGTGGACTACTTCGCACGGCACTGGCTGCCCGCCAACCACCTGTACTCCGTGGTGGTCATCGACGCCAACGCCAACCTGATCGCGCGCCTGGGGCGCTACGGCAACGTAGATGACACGGCAAAGGACATCCAAACAGGCGGCGACGGCCTGCGCTTCGCGTGGCCACGGGCCCTTGCCGTGAGCGACGGCGCCCTCTACGTGGTTGACCAGGGCAATCGGCGCATCCTCAGGGCCGCTATCGGCTACTACACGGAGGCCGAAGTGGCGTTGCCGTAAGGGCGACCGTCCGTCCGGGTCATGTCAACGAGTCCTGCCGCTAAACAGGGAGAGGCGCCCATCGACGCCGATGCCCCACGGTTCGATGTCCCGAGGCAGTGCCCCAATGTCCGGCCTGCCCCGGTCCTGCTGCCGCACGGGGTCCGGCCAGTCCTTGGGAATCGGTATTCCCGCGTTCACGGCGGGGCTATCCGCTCGCAAACGCAGATCGCTCGGCTTTCGCCAGTCGGGATTCAGTGCGACGAACTTCGGATCGCCGAAGCGGTCGTTTGCGGTGAAGCCGGGTGCATACCTCTTCTTGCTCTCTTGGAACTTCGGGGAGTTGCGGAACGCGGCAAAGAAACCGCCGTCGAACGCCGGGCCGTCCGATACGCTCCAGTATAGGTTCCCGTCACTCTGAAAATCCTGGTCTGGCGGAGGAAACCCCAGCCCAGGCATCCCGCCCACCTGGAGGATGACGTTGTTGAACACCCGCCGGCTGGAATCCCGCGTGTGATTGGTCAACCCAAACAATGCCTTGGACGTCTGCACGATCATCGTGTTGTGGTAGAAATACATGGGGTCCCAAATCGGGCTGCCGTGGTCGCCACCGATGCGCCCCTCCGACGTGTAGCGGTACTGGGCGTCCTGCGGATGACCGTAATGGACCGGCTCGCGGAGATCGAACACGTTTCGGCAGATGTGGACCGGCGGGCCGATCGCGTTGCGGATCCCCTCGCCGAGCTGGGCGAACGCCAGCGAAGACAGGCACCGTGAAATCCGGTTCTGCGAGATACAGATGTCCTCGCCCGGCGCGTCCCGCCACAGCGTGAGATACAGCCCGTCGTCGTTGAAGTTGTCCACGAGATTGTGGTGGAACTTGAGCCCCTTGATCGTGCCGATCACCACGCCGTCGTGGCAGTCGGTCAGCTCGCTGTAGCCCATGTCGAAGTCGCAATTCGGCGGCGACTTGCCGTCGGCAATGAACAGGTAGGAGGCGTTGCCCCGGTACTTGATCGTGGAGCGCGTCGACCAGGGGGCGGCCACGCCGCGCAGGGCACAGTGCACCAGGCGCAGCCCGGCCGTGTGGCGCACGTACACCGCCGGACAGCCGCCGTAGACGGTCAGGTGGTCGAACTCGACGTCCCGGGCCCCGGTCACGTTGACCGTGTGGCTCCGCGTGCCGCGGACCACCAGGCCGTGGATTCGCACGTGCTTCGCCCGGTCGAGGAAGAGCACCACGCCCGCCCCTCCGATGACAAGAGGCAGCTTGCGCGGGTCCGTTTCGCCTCGGTAGTTGTGATCGCCGAAGGCCGGGATATTCATTCTCGCGAGCCGAACGTGGATCCGCTTGGTGTCGGGGTTCAGCCACACGCCGGGCCCGCAATATACTCCGGTTTCCTTGTCCAGCTTGTCCTTGACCGTCCAGTAGGCGCTCTCTGCGCGGAGGTCGCCGGCCATGGCATACCCGTGCAGCGGGACCATCGAGTCGGCGAAGTTCCCCAGCACGCGAACCTCTTCGGCATACACACCGCCGGCGAACACGGGGAACTTCGCGTCCGGCCCAGCGGCCAGCTCGGGGTAGGGCTTGACCGAGCGAAACTCGCCCTTCGCCCCGTCGGGCACCGGTTCCCAGGCATGTTGCGGCTCGTCGAAGAACTCCCGATACCCGCCGTCGAGGACCGCCAGCTCGCCGGGATAGGAGCGGATGGTAATGGGCCGCCCGGGCGTGCCGGAGACCCCGACCGTCACGTCCTCGTAGTAGGTTCCACCCCGCAGGCAGAGCGTGTCACCCGGCTCGAGCCGCCCCAGTGCGTGATTGACCGTTTTCCACGGGTTCTGCTCCGAGCCGTCGTTGGCGTCGTCACCCTTCTCCGCGTCGACGAAGTAAGTCGGGCCGGGGCCCAGTTTCGGGCTCGACGGCGCGGGCAAGGGGCGCATGGGCGGGTGCGAGGAATAACGCTTCGCATCGGCCGCGTCACAAAGAACGGACGGCCACAAGAACGCGCTGAGAACGACGCCGGCTAGTCGGGCGTTCTGAGAACGGGCAATTCGCATTGGCTCCTCCTCGCGTTTGCAGAGCAAACGCACGCAAGAGGTCAATTCTATCACGGCGCCGCCGGCTGGGCTACGCCGAGAGTCTTCCGCGTGGCTGAGGGCGGAGACCGCCGGCTTCCGTAGCGTACCGACTCGATGGTACAATCGCCACCAGGTCGGCAGCAAGCCTGACAAGTGAGGAGAGACCATGATGGCGAAACGACTCAACCTGATTGCAGCGGTCTTGGCCTGCACCGCGCTGGCCGGCGGGCTGCTGCGGTTCGCGGGCCCGGCGCTTAAGAACCGCGAGCTGGACGCGGCCCGGGCCGAGCGCATCGGCACGCTCAAGGGCCGGCTGGTGGTGTTTGTTTGGGTTGTTTGGGGTCAGGCCGGTATTAGTGTTTGGGGTCAGGCCGGTATTAGGGACTAAGCACGCCGATCGCCCGAGAGAATCGAACAGGCTCGTTAGTCCCTAATACCGGCCTGACCCCTTTGCTGGACCTAATCGCATCTGCTACCTGCCGCTTTGATATCGCTCGGGAATCGAGAAAGACCTACGGAGTGGGGAATTCGGCCGGTCAAGCCCGGTCCACAACAAGCTCCAGCCGCAATCCCAGGACTGCCGCAATCGCCGCGACGTCCGACATCCCGGCATCGGAACCGAACGCGACGTCGCGCGCGGTCTCGGCACTGGCGATTCCCGCTCGTTCGGCGAGCTGCTCGAAGGTCAGCCCTTGCGCCTTCCTCGCTTCCCGGATCGCCAGGGCGCTGCGCCCCTTCTCGGAGGGCCCTTAGGCCGGGTTCAACGGCGGAAACGCCTCGGTCGCCTTCTCCCGCACCTCGTCGTATGCCCGCTTCTGCTCCGGCGTCAGCGCTCGGCTGACTCGCGTAAACCTCTCGGCCATGGATTTCACGTTGCGCGGTTTTGGGACTTCATACGCCGTTACCTCGGCTTTCGGCGGCCGCGGATCAGCGGCGAAATGCCCGGAGCGCGATTTCGCGAGCCAGTCTGGCGACGATCGTAACGACAATCCCGGAGACGATCGTACCCGCGGCGAACCCCAGCACCACGACCGTCGCCAGGCCCCCACCCTTCAGGTCGGGATTCGCGGAGATCTCGTTCGCGGTGTGGATGCAGAACAACGCCGCGACGAGAATCGGCGCGATGACCGAGAACCCAAGCCCGATCCAGAGCGACCGGGCTCGATTCTTAACCATGGTCGATGAGCAGGCGACTATCGCCATCAGGACCAGGGGGTTGTAGAGCATGAGGACCGGCTCGCGCCCGGTCACAGCTACGAGCACATCGGCGACCGTGATGCCGATCGTCATTGCGACCAGGACCCTGCGAAGTCTTCCCGTCAGCACCCCCATCGCAGCGCCGACGACGCATACGATCAGCAGTCGGCTCGCGGCGAGGAATAACGCGAAACCGACCGGCGTGGACCGGTCGAAATGCACCGCCACACCAACCAGGACGCTCAACAGGAGCACCCAAAGAAGGAACCATCGCAACGTGAACTGTCGCCGGTCGGGGGGCATGGCTGCATTCGGTTGGGTCAGGGGCAATCCGCCTTCTGCTCCCCGCGCAAGGTCCCGCTCGGCGAGCGGGACCTACTCCGCCTTCTCCACCGCGCACAAAAACGCCTTATACTCCGGTATCTTCGCGCTGCCATCGCCGACCAGAGGGGTGAGGCGGTTGGCGCTGGGGCCGGTGGCCAGGCCGGCGTAGCCGAAGTGCCAGATCAGGGCGATCTGGTCCACCTCGCGGTCGGCGAGCTTCAAGGGGCGTAGCCGGCCGGTGACCAGGGCGCGGAGGGTAATTTCGCCCCGGGCGGAGCGGACGCGCACGAGCTGGCCGTTCTCGATCCCCTTGCGCTCGGCCAGCGTGCGCCCGATCTCGACGAATGCCTCGGGCACTAGCTCGACGAGCCACGGCAGGTTGCGCGACATCCCGCCCGACTGGAAGTGCTCGCTTAAGCGGCATGTGGTGGCCACGATCGGGAACTCGTCGGCCCGACCCAGGCGCTCGGCCTGCCAGAGGATGGCCAACGGGCTGTGCTGCTGCGGGGAGAGGAGGTTTTGGGCGGGGCTCTCGATCGGCTCGTAGTGCTCGGGTAGCGGCCCATCGGCAAGCCCTGGGGTGAACAGATTCGCTCGGCCCTCGGGCAGCATGAGGAAGGCGTGCCGGCCCGCGGGGTTCGGGGTGCCGTCGGGGGACTGGGGCGGGGGCCAGGGGCCGTCGGGCACGTCACCCAGCCATCGCCGTGATGCCTGGTCAAAGGCCACCACGGCCTTTGCTTCGGCCCAGGGCCGCCCGGCCGCGTCGCAGCCGGCCCGGTTGTAGAGCACCCGCCGGTTGGCCGGCCATGCCCAGGCCCAGCCGGC
>Ga0180438_10009371_pt1 | contig 12216 bp, 1 predicted proteins | sample SS_ome_12_FD_132455 | JGI IMG/M metagenome (GOLD analysis project Ga0180438, IMG submission 132455) | Hypersaline lake sediment archaeal communities from the Salton Sea, California, USA - SS_3_D_2 metaG | ecosystem: Environmental > Aquatic > Non-marine Saline and Alkaline > Hypersaline >...
GCATATTTAACAGGTCAGGTAATACCTCCAGGGGGAAATTTTGATTTTTTGTGGCATTGACAATGGTTTCCTTCACCAGCACAAGCAATTCTTTAAAGGTCATAGAGGCAGTTGGTCGAATCCTTAATACCAGGAAGGGATTGATAAACTCCGTTTCCATATCCTGTTTTAAAATAGGTGAACCAATGATAATATCGCTGGTGGCCGTATATTTCTCCAACAGGCCCACCAATCCCGCCACCAGGATTATGTGCAATTCCAAATCGATAGCACTACTTACCGTTATCGACTTTGAAGAGAGTACTTGTGAAAAACGAAAGGATTCCACTTCCATCTTGCGGTTTTCACTCTCTTCTTTTTGAATCCCGCCATTATCAACAGGAAAACGACTTTTTACTGGATCGTTGGATAATGTTTCTAACCAGAACTCTTTTTCCTTTATATTTTGAGTGGCCGCCTTTGCTGCACGGTCCGAATAAAATTTTCCTTTCATACGCTTCATTTTCTATACCAAAATTCCAGTTCTTGTAATAACATAGTTAACATATTGAAATGATCCCTAAAATCCAAAATCATCTCCATCATCCAGGATAACCGTTTCGCCTGCTGCTGCCAGATCATGCGACATTTTAATTTCTTCCAGTTTTATTTCCTGATTATCTGCAACGGTTGAAAGTATATCCCGGAAAAAGGCAATAAATCCTTCCATGGTTTCCCTTTTAAATAGGTCTGTGCTGTACATTAAATTCACCCTGATCTCTTCTTCAAATTCTAAAATGTAGAAGGCAATATCTACCTGGGATACCTCTGACTCATGTCTGTATGGTGTGAACGTTAAGCCTTCTGCTTCCAGTGCTGGGGTCTCCATATTCAATACCACCAGTTCAACATCAAAAAGGGGATTCCTGCTTAGGTCCTTCTCTACTTTGAGCTTTTCCATTAAGGTTTCAAATGGATACCCCTGGTTTTCATACGCATTGATGGTGTTCTTTTTGACTTCTGCTAAAAACTTGGTGAAGGTTTTATATTTGCGAGGGTAATTTCTTATGGGCAGGGCATTGATAAACAGTGCAATAACATCCTCAAAATCAGCATTCTCTCTTCCTGCTATGGGTGTTCCCACCACAATATCTTCCTGTCCGGAATACCTGGACAACAGTATATTTAAAGCAGCCAGTAACACCATATACAACGTAGCACCTGTTTGTGCGATTAACCGTCTTATCTTCTGGCTCAACTCTTTCCCCATAAAAAAATGGATGGTATCCCCTTTAAAGCTCTGAATGGGAGGTCTGGGATAATCGGTATACATGTTTAATACTGGCAATGGGCTGTTAAACTGATCCAACCAATAAGCTTCCTGCTGTGCAATGGTTTCCCGTCCTTCCGGGCTGAACAGCCATTGAGAATAATCCTTATACTGCAGTGGCAGAGGGGGCAACGCTTCCATATCATATAGTCTTACAATATCCTTTATCAAAATACCCAATGATGTTCCATCCGATATGATGTGGTGCATGTCAAACATAAGAATATGCTTTTCCTCCTCTACCTTTATCAATTCGACCCGCAAAAGTGGTGCTTGAGATAAATCAAACGGTTTTACAAAATTCGTTACGTACTCTTCAATCTCAACCTGATCTTTTATGACCTCATAATACTCAATTTTAAATGCTGCTTCTTTTTGTATCCTCTGCCTGGGTTCATCATCTATAAGCATAAACGATGTTCTCAGGCTTTCATGGCGGCGTATCAATTGTTGAAACGCTTTCTCAAATTTTTTCCTATTCAGTTTCCCTTCCATTGTCAGAACACTGGGTAAATTGTAAGCGGTTTTCAGGGTCTGCAATTGATTCAAAATAAAAAACCGGTTCTGCATCGGGGATAGGGGGTAAAATTCCCGTTCTTCAACTGCCTCAATAGAAAAGCATTGGGCTTTATCGACAGGGGCGACATGCTTTGCGATTTCCCTGATACTTGGAGTTTTAAAGACTTTCGCTAGAGGAATGGTGGCATTTAATATCTTTTTTATCCTTGATATCATAATGGTGGCTTTTAATGAATGTCCACCCAGGTCAAAAAAACTAGCGTCTATACTGATGTCACTTTTATCTATTTCCAGTATATCCGCCCATATCTCTGCCAATTTTTTTTCAATATGGTTTTGGGGAGCCGCATATTCCACATTGAATTCGACTTCTGGTTCTGGCAAGGTTCTCCGATTGACCTTACCACTGGGAGTCAAAGGGATGCGGTCCATTAAAACAAAAAAAGAAGGGATCATATAACCGGGAAGCGTTTGCGAGAGATACTCTTTTAATTCCGTGTTCCTTGTTTTGGGCATTTTCTCAAATGCTGTGACATCTGCATCTACATCTCTATCACCATCTAAAGTGACGATATAGGCGCAAAGATATTTATCTCCGTTTTTATCTTCCCTATCTAAAACAACCGCTTCTTTTACAGATTCATGGGTTAATAATCGGTTCTCAATCTCACCCAATTCGACTCGGAAGCCTCTGATTTTTATCTGTCGATCGATGCGGCCAAAGAATTCGATATTTCCGTCTGGAAGCCATCTGCAACAATCACCGGTGCGATACAGAGGGGTAGAGGGGTAGAGGGGTAGAGAGGTAAGGGGATTTTTGTCTATTCCTTTTTCCTCCTGGTCATCCTGAAAATCCGGGTCAAATCTTTCTGCTGTAAAATCGGGATTGTTTAAATAGCCTCTGGCCACACCACCACCGGCAATACATAATTCCCCACAAATACCAACAGGCTGCAAGTGGTTTTCCATGCCCAAAATACATAGAGCCATGTTCTGTAAAGGGCTGCCTATGGGTATATTGCCACTGCCATCCCATTGGTCTAATGAATACCCGGACGCATAAACAGTGCCTTCTGTCGGACCATATAAATTTTCCAGCGGGACGTTGATACCCAATCGCCTGAATTTATTGACCAATTCCGGTACAAGGGCTTCGCCCGCTAAAAATATATATTTCAAGCTAGCTAATTTCCTGATGTTCTCTGCATTTAAGGTATCTACAAACGCATTGAACATAGCAGGAACAAAATTGATATGGGTAACCGTTGACGTCTCAATCGCATTGATAATGGCAGTGGGGTCTTTATGTTCGCCCCTTCCCAATATAACCATTCGGCCGCCCCCCCAAAACCAGCCAAACAGTTCGGTAACAGAGACATCAAAGACAAATGATGTTTTTAACAGGTAAACATCCGTTTCTGTGATGGGGTATCGGTTAAAAAGCGCGGATAAAACATTTACAGCAGAACCATGTTCCACCACAACACCTTTGGGATTCCCTGTGGAACCAGAGGTGTAGATAATGTAGGCCAAATTTTCAGGATTCGTTGCGGGTTGCTTTTCAGAATTCGCCGTAAGGCGATCCTCTATTGGCAAATACAGGGGGGCAAGCCCGCCTTGGTTTCCTGTCCCAACTGGAATATTATCACTGGATGTCAACAATATCTGTGCCCCACTGTCTGTCAACATGTAACGGATACGCTCTTCAGGATAATCAGGATCGATGGGGAGATAGGCACCACCGGCTTTTAATATGCCCATTACCCCGATCTCCATTTCCATAGAATGCTCCACCATGATGCCGACGATGGTGCCTGGTTTCACCCCTCTGTCTCTTAATAGGAACGCCAATTCATTGGATTTTTGGTTTAATTCACGGTAGGTAATAACATGGAGCATGGAGCATGGAGCATGGAATTGTTCAATGGGGCCGGTTCCCCCCATGCTCCATGCTCCATGCCCCATGCCAATTATGGCGACCCTGTCGCCCGTTTTCTCTACCTGCTCTTCAAATAACTGGTGAATTGTTTTATCCTGTGGATAATCTCGCCAGGTGTTATTAAAATCAACCAATATCTGTTGTTTTTCTTCGGCGGATATGATTTCGATCTCCGATATTTTTTTATGGGGATTTTTAATCAACACGGACATGATCATTTTAAAATAGCTGACAAACCGCTCAACGGTTTCTTTTTTAAAGAGTTTTGTGCAATAAGTGAACAAAAAGATCACACCGTCTTCCTTTTCAAAACCCTGTAAAAAAAGGTCAAAATTGGCGATTTTGTTTTCAAAGTCATAGAGACCCACTTTTAATCCACTGATCTCCATTTCCTGGACTTCCATATTTTGCAGTGCGAACATTACATCAAAGAGAGGATTGCGACTGGGGTCTCTATTGACGACTACATGTTCCACCAGGTCTTCAAATTGATAGTCCTGGTTCTCAAAGGCTGTCAATGTTCGTTCTTTTACTTCCTGCAGAAACGTAAAAAAGGTCCTGGAGGGGTCAGGGTAATTCCTCAGCGCAAGGGTTCCTACAAACATGCCAATAATGGGTTGCAGATCGATATGACGCCTGCCAGCTATGGGCGTACCTACGGTAATATCATGATTACCGCTTAATTTCGCCAGAAGAACATTAAAAAGGGCCAGCAGTACCATATACATAGTGGCAACGGCATCCTCACCTGCGGCAAACCCTTTTAAGGCCTCCATCTCCTCCTTCCCCAACTGGAAATTGAGGGTGCCGCCTTCATAACTCTGAACCGCAGGTCTGGGATAATCATAGGGCAAGTTCAAAATGGGTATCTCTGTATCAAACTGCTGCATCCAGTAATCTTCCTGCTTCTTTATGACTTCACCTTCACACTCACTTTTATGCCACCGAGAATAATCTTTATACTGCAATCGCAATGCTGGAAAGACTCGACTACTATATACATCCATAAATTCTTTTATAAATATTCCCAGGGAAGTGCCGTCCGATATAATGTGATGCATGTCCAGTACTAAGATATGATGCTCTTCCTTAATCTTTATTAATCCTACCCGCATCAACGGTACCTGGGTGAGATCAAAGGGACGAATGAAGCTCTCTAAAATACCTGCCGGCAGCATGGAGCATGATGCATACGCATGAGGGATACTCTTCCCCTCCTCAGCCTTAACCTCAACCTCAACCTTAGAGAGATCATAATATTCGACTTTAAAATCAACACGATCGTGTATCTTCTGAAAGGGGACATCGTTAACCATTCCAAAAGAGGTTCTTAAACTTTCATGCCGCTGGGTCAACTGGTTTACGGTCTCTTCCAACTGTCTCCTGTTTAACACTCCTTTTAGTTCCCATGCTGCTGTCATGTTATATACGGCTTCCATTTGCTGTAATATATACAACCGTTTCTGAGCTGGCGAGAGGTCATAATATTCCCTTTTTTCCACTGGCTCAATGGAAATAAAACGCTTTTGTTCATGCTCATGCGTTTGATTAATGCTTTCCACATGTGCTGCCAACTGCCGAATGGTGGGGAATTTAAATATCTCTGCCAATTGGACCTTTACATTCATTTCTTTGTGGATTTTAGACATCAATACGGTTGCTTTTAATGAGTGACCCCCAATTTCAAAGAAATTTGAATCGATACTGATGCGGTTTTTTTCTATGTTTAACACTTCGGACCAGATGGTTGTCAACTGTTCCTGGATGGGATTTACAGGCCCTACATAATCCTCTGGTACGACTGCATCTGGTTCAGGCAAGGCTTTCCTGTCTATTTTCCCATTTATGGTTAAAGGAAGACCTGGCAATTCTACAAAATGGGAAGGAATCATAAAATCAGGTAATTCCTTTTCCAGGTAGCTTGCCAGTTCGGATAGGGAAAAGGTCTCTGAATCGTCAGGAGCAGCGGACGAACGGGGAACAATATAAGCACATAGGAAATTATCTCCACTCCCATCATCCCGCACCACCACTGCTGTATCTTTTATGTCTGGATGCTCCAGTAACCGGTTTTCTATCTCTTCCAATTCGATTCTGAACCCCCGGATTTTTACCTGGTTATCCATTCTGCCGATGAATTCAATGTTGCCGCTGGAAAGCCACCGCACCAGGTCCCCGGTTCGGTAGAGTCTATCCCCTTCTACAAACGGATTGTTCATGAATTTCTCATGGGTCAATGGAGGGTTATTCAGGTAACCGACAGCACCTCCATCTCCTCCGATAAACAATTCGCCAGCAACACCGATTGGCACAGGATTCACCCATCGATCAAGAACGTAAAGGGTAGTATTGGATAACGGTTTGCCAATAGGAATGGTTAGTTGACCTTCTTTGATTCGATTTATAAAATAGTAGCTTGCGTATACGGTTGTCTCAGTCGGACCATACACATGAATGAACTTATCCCTCCCTGAATGCTCCAATGCTTTGACAGCATGTTCCAACGACACCTTCTCCCCACCGAACAACACTTTCTTTACCCCTTTGAAACATTCGATCTCTATATCCAACAGTGTATTAAAAAGGGCGGTAGTGACAAAGAACACACTTATCTTTTCCCGTTGGATTATGGCAGCCAATCTATCTATTGCAAACACATCCTGGTGATTCATCATTACCAGCCGTGAACCGTTGAGCAATGCACCGAAAATATCAAAAACAGAACCATCAAAGGCATAATTGGACAATTGCAGTAGCTGGTCACTGGCTTTCAGATCAATATAATTGGTATCCTTGACCACCCGAATGACATTAAAATGAGTGGTAAGGGTTCCTTTGGGCCTGCCAGTGGAACCGGAAGTGTAGATAATATAGGCCAGGCCACCTGGTTTTAATCCCGGATTTACAGGCACGGCACTGTATTTCCGTAGGGTTCTTACATCATGTTGATATTTATGCCGGGTGAAACTGTGACTTGATACAGGCTCATTTTTATCTTTATCAATGAAGATAAAGGCATCATAACGGTATTTTGTCAACTCGTTCTCAATGGTATAAATTTTGTCGGAAAATTCAACGCTGCGAATCTCTGGTATATCCAGCATTAAATCTTCAAAAAATGCGGGTGAAACAAAAAGCTCGGTTGACCAGTCGGTTTTGGTTTTGTAATCTTTCTCCTTACCTTCACTACGGCTGTGAGCTTTCTTAAAACTCACCAGGTCCTGGATAAGCGCCGCTTTCAAATCCTGGTTCATTACATCCCCGATAAACAAACAACCGTTATCTCCCAATTTATCAATGGCTTTGTGAATCACTTTCCTGAGGTAATTATGACCATGAAAACACTGAATCACGCTGTTGATTATCACAAGATCAAAGTTGTTTTCAGGGATCGTATCGATTTCATGGGCCGGGGCACAGGATAACACGATGTTCTGGTGCTCTCCTGCCCGGATCCGCTCTTGATTTTTCCGAATAATGACCGAGGAGAGATCGGTACCATAGTAGAGTCCGACCTTTGGTGCAATTCGGTACATACTGATACCGGAAGCACACCCTATCTCCAGGATTCTCATCTCTGGATGAAGAAGGGGGGTTAGTTTTTTCAGGATATTATCACCATATTCGGCCATCTCCTCTGCGGGTATGGGTTCGCCTGTATAACTGCTGAGCCAGCCCCCCCCTGTTATCTCATCAGTGGCTGTTTCTCCTACATACTCCCAGAGTTTTTTACCCATTAACTCACTCTTTTCTACTTCTTCCTCTGCATAAATATCCTCACTATCCAGGCATAGATATGTATGAAAACCAGTACATTCCCATTGCAGGCGGTTGAGGGTTTTGATGTATCTCTTCTGAGAAATAAAAACGCCTATACCTGCATCATTAATCATGATTTTCATCCGCTCTTCCGGGAAGGATGAATCAATGGGAACATAAGCCCCGCCTGCTTTTAAAATGCCAAGGATGGAGCCGATCATATCAAGGGAGCGGTCCATTAACAAACCCACTGGCTCATTGATACGAACCGCTTTTTCAAAACACAAATAGTTGGCCAACTGGTTGGATTTCTCATCTAATTCTTTATAAGTGATACACTGGTCTTCATATCGCAGGGCGATATTATCAGGGATTTTCTCTACCTGTTCCTCAAACAATTGAGGGATGGTTTTGCCCCTTGGATAAGCAGTCTCAGTATTATTAAAACTATACAGCAGTTGTTTCTTCTCCTCTTCAGAAAGAATCTCTACTGCTGACAACGGCATATCCGTGTGGGAAAGGACGGTTTCCAACAAAAGGATAAAATGATTAACCACTTTTTCGATTGTCTCTTGCCCATATAGGGTGGGGTCATACTTCACCGATCCTTCAATGACAATGTCAATATCATTGCTGTTGTTGGCCCTCGATCGCATGAAAAAGAAAATCATCGGCAAATGAATATACGTAATATAGCTCTCATCATGGATATTTCCAAGTAATACAGTAATTTCAAAGAGGGGAAAATCCTCTGTGGATACAGGTAATTTTAACTGTTCCAATACGATTTCAATGGGATAGTTCTGATGCTCAATGGCATTAAGGATGGTCTGTTTCACCTGCAATAGGAGGTCTTTAAATGTCATATCCGCCTCCAGTTGATTTCGCAGTGCCAATACTGTGTTGATAAATTCTCTTTTCACATCCTCCTTGTAAATGGGGGTTCCAACAATGATATCGCTGTTGCCAGTATATTTATTGAGCAGCAAAACCACTGCTGCAGTCAAAGCCATATGCAAAACCTCATCCACTCCACTGCTCAGCTTGATTAATTTTGAAGACACATTGCCCGGTAACTGGAATCTCACCTCGGCCTCATTACGTTTACCCGGGCTCTCTTTGTGATCATAGGCAATGCCGCTTTTTACCAATTCTCCTGACAAATTGGTTAACCAATACTCTCTCTCTCTCTCATACTGGTGGGCTACCACTTCAAACTCAACGGAACTTTTATTCTTTGTCATACTCATACGCATCGTGTTTATCTCCATCTTCCTGGAAGGGCTAGAAAACAAAATCGCTTTTGGTTATTTTTGGTACCACCTCATATAGATCATGGGATATGTTTATGTCCTTTAATTTGATCTCTTTGTTTTTCACCACCTGTCTGATAATATCCACATATCGCTCTGCAAACTTTTCGATGGTGGGCTTCTTAAACAGGTGGGATGAATATTCCAGGTAAAATAAAATGTTATCACCTGTTTCATGGGCAAATAGGGTGATATCAAATTTGGAAATTTTATTTTCGTATTCCCGACAGGGAGAAAAGGTGATCCCTTCTACATTGATGTCGAATTTCTGGAAATTCTGTACCACGAAGACCACATCAAAGAGTGGATTTCGAGAAGGGTCTCTCTCCTTCCATAATTTATCCACCAGCTCTTCGAATTGAAAGTCCTGGTTTTCGAATGCCTTCAGGCTGTTTTCTTTTACTTCCATTAAAAATTCCAGGTATGTTTTCTCCCCTACGGGGTAATTTCGCATGGCCAAAGAATTGACATACATCCCGATAACCTTTTCTAGTTCATGATGACGGCGTCCCATGATTCCTGTCCCTACGACAATATCATTTTGGCCAGAATATTTATACAATAATACATTAAAAACACTCATCAGGTTCATATAGAGTGTTACACCACAGGCCTCGGTGAATGCTAAAAATGCTGCTGTATCCGCTGAATTGAGTACAAATTCATAAGAATCCCCTTCAAAACTGAGGGTTTCGGGACGTGGATAATCAGTGGGAAGTTTCAACCGAGGAATCTCTCCCGAATAGAGCTTTAACCAGTACTCTTCCTGGTCTTTGATCTTGCCGACCTCAAATAAACGATTCTGCCATATCGAAAAGTCGTTGTATTGAATCTTCAACGGAGTCAATTGATCCGACGTTCCACCCTGGTACAATTTTGCAAGATCATCAAAGAGAATACCCATGGAGGTGCCATCACTGACGATATGATGCATATCAAAAAAAAGATATGACTGCGTTTCCGATACGTTCTGAAGGGTAATACGCAATAACGGAGCCTTTCTCAAATCAAAGGGCTGTACAAATTCTTTCATGTTGTCCCGGATGTCTTCTCCTGGTTGTGAAATCTCCCGGACGTTAAATTCGACATGGTAATGAATACGCTGTACAGGTGAATTATCAATAAATTCAAAAGATGTTCGCAGCGACTCATGACGTTCGATCAACCATTTAAACGCCTTTTTCAATCTTTCTCGTTCCAATTTCCCCTGGATTTTAAAAACACCAGGGATATTATAACTGACACCGATATTCTCAAACTGTTCCAGGAAAAAAAGGCGTTTCTGTGCGGATGAGAGAGGATAATAATCTTTTTTTTCAATGGCTTGGATATCTTCATAAATTCGCCTTTCCGCTCTTTTAATAAAACCAGAAATGGAACGGACGGTAGGGGTTTTAAACACTTCTGTTAATGGTATTCTTATGTTTAGCTCTTTGTGTATTCGTGTAATCAATAGGGTTGCTTTTAGCGAATGACCGCCCAATTCAAAAAAATGACTGTCTATGCCCACGTGATGATGGTCGATGTCCAATATGTCGGCCCATATCTCTACCAGCTTCTGCTCCAACTCATTGCGGGGTGGAGTGTATTTTTTCCCACTTTCCAATGGCCCCGGTTCTGGCAGTGCTTTCCGGTCCACTTTGTCATTGGTGGTTAAAGGAATTTTCTCCAGGGGTATAAAAAAGGAGGGTATCATGTAATCGGGCAGGGTATGTGATAGGTATTCTTTTAATTCCATTACTTCTATGCTGTCAGGCCTATTGTCAAACGCCTTCACAGGAACGATATAAGCGCAGAGGTATTTATCTCCTGATGGATGTTCTCTATCTATAACGACTGCCTCTTTTATGGCTTCGTGGGTTAGTATTCGGTTTTCAATTTCTCCCAATTCGACCCGAAAACCCCTGATCTTTACCTGGTAATCTTTTCTTCCTGAAAATTCAATTGTAGCAGGATTATCCGGCAGCCAGCGGCCCAGGTCTCCGGTCTTATACATCGATTCACCTGAAGAAAAAAGATTCCCAACAAAGGTTTCCTGTGTCTTTTCCATATCATTTAAATACCCGGCGGCAAGACTCTCTCCTGAAATACACAACTCACCGGGTACTCCTGCAGGCTGCAGATGATTATATTTATCCAGGATATAAATTCGAGTATTAAATATGGGTTGGCCAATGGGGATGTTTCTGTTGTCACATGTGACTGGAAAACTGGTGGTTACGACTGTATTTTCTGTGGGACCATAGTTATTCACCCATTGGTAATCCGTTCGACTGTATATCTTTAATTTATCACCCCCTGTCAGCAGTACCCGTAGAGATCGGTTCTTAAGGGTGACAAACTGCTCACACAACTGGGTGGGCAAAAAGGCAATGGTTATTTGATGCTTTTCAAAATATGCATTTAACTGAAATATATCCGATTTTATTTCCAGTGGTACCATATAAAGGGAGGCACCGGCAATCAAATATGGAAAAATCTCCCAAACAGACGCATCAAATCCAAATCCGGCAAACTTGGTGGCCCTGTCACTGGCACAGACTGAAAACCAGATATTATGCCAGTAACATAAATTTACCAGGGATTGATGCCGGATAATCACCCCTTTTGGCCGACCAGTAGAACCAGAGGTGTAGATGATATAGGCACTATTTTCAGAACTTGCATGGAGCATGGAGGCTGGTGCATGGAGTGTATCAGAGGAGGCCCCTTCGGGGCCAGATTCTTTATAGTTATAAAAAAATATGATTTCCTTTTCGAAGGCGATTCTTTCCGAAAAATTTTTAGTGGTTAACACTTTTCCTGCACTGCTATCTGCTAACATATAATGAATTCTTTTCACGGGGTATTCGGGATCAATTGGTAGATAGGCGCCACCGGCTTTTAATATGCCCAGGATGCCGATGATCATCTCATGGGATGGTTCCACCATGATCCCAACAATACTGCCGGGCTTTACACCTTTTTCCATTAATAAATGTGCCAATCGATTGGATTCTTCATTTAATTCACGGTAGGTTATATGTGCCTGCGGCGTGCGTGTGCCGGACGCGATAAATCGGCCATTCGTCCCTACATGACATGAGTAACCAACCAGGGCTATCTTATCGCCCACCCTCTCTGCCTGCTCCTCAAACAATTCATGAATGGTTTTATCCCGTGGATACACGGTTTCCGTATTATTAAAATTATTCAATATCTCTCTCTTCTCTTCTTCCGATATGATCTCAATATCGCATATTCTTTGATCCGGGTCCCGGATGATTACGTTCACAATGGTTTTAAAATAATTTATAAATCTTCCAATGGTCTCTGGTTTAAACAACGCAGTACTGTATTCCAACTTAAACGCTAACTGCTCTTCTGCCTCAACAATA
>Ga0180438_10009373_pt1 | contig 12216 bp, 7 predicted proteins | sample SS_ome_12_FD_132455 | JGI IMG/M metagenome (GOLD analysis project Ga0180438, IMG submission 132455) | Hypersaline lake sediment archaeal communities from the Salton Sea, California, USA - SS_3_D_2 metaG | ecosystem: Environmental > Aquatic > Non-marine Saline and Alkaline > Hypersaline >...
TCATCATTTCTTGTGCCGTCGCTCTCAGTTTTTCGGTTTCAAGCTCAGGTGCTATGGCCTCAGCCTTTTTAGGTTTTGCAAGTGGTTCTTCATAAGTTATTGTTTTTTGTGGTATAGCAGGTAAAGGCCTTGGAGCTGTTATTCCCCCAGCAGGAGGTGCGATTTTTACGGCATGATGCTCTTTAACAATTTTCTTTGGAGATATTCCAGGTTCAGTTGAAAATGGTATTCCCGTAATTGGAGAGGTAACCTTTACGGTAGGAAGCGTTTCTTTAATTATTGTTTCAGGTGATACCACAGGTGCAGGTTCCGGTACAGGAATGCCGACAGCAGGAGGGATAATTTCCTCTGCCGCAATAAGTTCAGCTCTCTGAGGAAATTCTTCTACTTTTGGTACTGGTATACCTACTTCAGGAGGAGTTGTTTCTAATGTAACTATACGCTTAGCGGCTTCTGCTTTGGCTTTGCGCTCAGCTTCTTGTTTACGCAGTTCTTCTTGGCGTAGCTGTTCTGCAAGTCGTTTAGCTTCATCAGTTTGTTTTTTTGCAAATTCTGCTTGTTCACGTTCGCGACGGGCTCTTTCTTTAACTAAAAGTGCTTCTTGTCGTTCTTTATCTGCGATTGCTTTCAAACGTTTTGTTTCTGCTAATTGTTCTTCTAGAAGTTTACGTTCCGCCTCTTTAGGAATTATTGGTAATTTTTCTAAACCCATCATTTCGCCTTCTGTTCTTCGTGGTGGTATAGCAGGTAATGCTGTTGGGCTTGTAACAGTAGGCAGTAATGTGCAACCATAGTTTGGGGCCCCCGGTCTTGGCAATAAACATGATAGGCTTTTTGCGCCATCATAATCTGTTAGAATTACGATAAGTTGAGGAAATTGCCTGCCACGGTCTTCGCCTAATATTTTTACATTTTTTGTGCCTGCCGGGATGTCATACAGATGCCAAGGCCCCTTTGGAAATGGTCTTATGCGCTTCATAAGAATTCTTGTAGGAATATCAATGCGTTTCAATGGATTTTTCATAGGAGCCGTTTTTGGGGATATTGTTATATTTTCAGGGGCTTTACCTGGGTAAATCAGGCTCACTTCAAATGCCGGGCCGCGAGTACTGATCTGTAACTCTGCCGATAGTTTACTGGAAAAAGTAAGTAAGGTTGTAAGAATCACCAGGCTTAGATGGTGAAAGATCGATCTTTTCATTTTATTCTCCTTTGATTATTACGATAAATTTTAGAATCAATTGACTATCTCTCTTATCATTATACACAATATAAATTCCAGATAGAAATAGTTTGCCTAATAGAGACCATTTTCAACCAAGAAATTATATAAAATATTGTTGTTTTGAGTGCGTTTTGAGGGAGAAGAAATGAATTATTCAAGGCTAGGCTGAGCTAGCTTTTTTAAATCTGGTTCAATTTACCCTGAGTTTGATTAGAAAAAGTAAACTAAATTAGGTATACTTGAGAAATAATAGTTAATTTTTTATCATGATAGGCACGCCGATTATGAAAGATAAAAGAAAAAACAGGGAAGAACAGGTTCAAGAAGAGGTTTCTCGTGAGCATGAGGTTAGAGCAGAAAAAGTTCAAAAGCTGCGTGAATTAGGGATAGAACCATGGCCATCTGCTGAACCGATTGATTCAACCTGCTCACAAGTTAATGATGAATTTGTTGAGGGAGAGGAAAAAACCTATACGCTTGCAGGCCGATTGATGACTATCCGCCTGCATGGAAAAACTGCTTTTGCACATCTTCAAGATAGAACAGGGCGGTTACAGCTTTATATTCGTAAAGATGCTGTCGGTGATGATGCTTTTAAATTCTTTGAGCAGTTTATTGATCTTGGGGATATCATCTGGGTTAAGGGGACTTCATTTAAAACAAAAACTGGTGAAATAACTCTCAGAGTGGAAGCATTTAAGCTGTTGAGCAAATGCCTTCACCCACTTCCGGAAAAATTTCATGGCCTTGCAGACGTAGAAACAATTTATCGTCAGCGTTATCTTGACCTTATTGCAAATCAGGAAAGCAGGGAGCGGTTTTTCAAACGATCAGCAATCGTGCGAACTATGCGTTCATATTTGGATAATCATGGTTTTATAGAAGTTGAAACACCGATGCTCCATCCTATTCCTGGTGGAGCTGCTGCCCGTCCTTTCCTTACCCATCATAATGCGCTTGATATGGATTTGTATCTGCGCATTGCTCCCGAGCTCTATTTGAAACGCCTGGTTGTCGGCGGTTTTGAGAGGGTTTATGAAATTGGCCGCGTCTTTAGAAATGAAGGACTTTCAACGCGCCATAATCCTGAGTTCACCATCGCTGAATTTTATATTGCTCATAAAGATTATCATTTTATGATGGATTTTATTGAGAAGATGATCAAAGATATTGCGCAAAAGGTGAATGGCACCTTGCATGTGCGATTTGGTGAGGTGGATATTGATTTATCAAAGCCGTTTGAACGATTGACGATGAAAGAGGCCGTAAAACGTTATGCTAAATTGACAGATAATGACTTGAGCGAGGCGCATATTGATGCTACGCTTAAAAAGCATGACCTTTCATTGCCAAAAGATAGTTCGTGGGGAGCAAAATTATTCCTTTTATTTGAAGAATTGGTTGAATCTCAATTGATGCAGCCGACCTTTATTATCGGATACCCTATTGAAGTATCTCCGCTTTCAAAACGAGATCCTAAAAATCCTGCGATTGCAGCACGATTTGAACTGTTTGTATTGGGAAGAGAGCTTGCCAATGGATTTAACGAGCTAAACGATCCATTTGATCAGGCACAGCGATTCCGTGATCAAGCAACATTAAAAGCGGCTGGTGATGAGGAAGCGCATTATTATGATGCTGATTATGTACGGGCTCTTGAATATGCCTTGCCTCCAACCGTGGGCGCCGGCATAGGTATCGATCGTCTGGTAATGCTCATGACCGATACACAATCTATCCGAGATGTGATTCTCTTTCCGACCTTAAAAATAAAAAGTTAATAAAGTTAAAGATCATAAGGCAGGGAATCTCCCTGCCTTATGATAAATTTGTACCTTCTCAAAAAGCCATTTGCGATCTAATGAATAACTTTGCTTTGAAGGTGTTAATATGTCCACGGGTAAGGTCTTTGTTGCTTGGTACTATGGGGAATTCGATGTATTTGATATGGCACCTGAGATTTTATTAACATTTCTTTAATATCGAACTGTGGCTTTGGTGCTGTTGGTTTTATTTCCTCTGTATACCATGGCAAGAACTCTCGTAACGTTGAACCTTTTAGTATTGTTGATAATATGCTTGAGCTTGGCTGTGGGCGAAAATGTGGCTTTGGTAAAGGCCCGCCTTCAACAAGTGATCGGGCAAGTGCTGCTTGATAGAGTGGTGAATCATATCCAAGGTAATTTACACAGTTAATGGCCGGTCCAAAGTCTTCATGTATGAGATTAACAAATGCTTTTTTGCGCTCAGTTTGCAATGATTTAGGAGATATGTTAAGAAATTCTTGATGCAATTTCTGTTGTTGAGGAACCTGAATATGGGTTTTTTTTACTATTCTATTTAATGCCAAGGCGAACATTGATTTATAAAATGGCGATCCCCAGAAACTTAAAAAGCTGAAAAGTCCACGTCGACGTAAATATTCTTTGACTTTTATTTGTAGCTGTTGGGGTATTAATTGCATGAATTGTTGTTCTGTAGCTGCTTGCGCCAACGATGTTTTTTCGCTGATTTGTGATAGCGCTTGGCCTGTTTGTTCAGCTTCGCTAGCCGGTTCAATCTGATAAGGACTTCTGCCGGTTATACGCATAACACTTTGTGTATCAGCGGCTTTTACCAGCTGAATTTGTTGTTGAAATGCATTAATGATTTTTTGTATCTGTCCAGAAGAAAGTGAAAGAAGGCCGTGCTTTGCCAGCTGCTTGAATAATTGTAAATGTGCCATAAGATCAATAGTAATACCTAATTGTAGTCCTTCTAATGCATTATTAAATTCCTGACCTAATGCTATCAGTGTAAGTTGTCGAACCAATGGTTTCCCTCCTAGGAGGCTTAGCTCTTGAATGAGCACGGGATCCTCTTGTTGAATAGTTTGCATAATCGTTATTGTTGAATCTTTTACAGCTTCTTGAAGTGCTGCAATATCAAGAATGACCCTCGAATCTTGTGCAAGCAAAATCAGATAAATGTTTTCAAGTAACGGCTCTTGTTGAAGAACTTTGTTTATAGGTTGAATGTTGTTAAAGAGGGTAACTATAGGTCGAGGGATTGCTTGTAGTGCCGGCAGTGATGGTTCTACCAGTCCCGGAATAAGTTGGTAAGGCCTATGCTTAGGACGTTCTTTTTCTACAATTAACTTTTTTGATTGTTCAATAGCCGGTATATCAGCTGGAACAGCTTCTTCCTCGATTACAGCTTCTTTATAGGTAGTAGGAAGTATATCCATTTCTACCTCAGATGTTTTTGGTTTTTTTCCAAACAGTTTTTGCCAAACCTTTGTTGATTGAAGTTTTCGTTTTAATTTTTCCGCTGTCGTTAATTTTTTTTCAGGTGTTTTTTCTTTGTATTGTTGGTATGAATAAAAGGGATCTTCTTGTTCCATCGTATAAAGACTGCAAGAAAAACTTATTAATAGCCCTATCGTTATTGTAGTCAGCTTGTATCCTATTTTCTTCATATAGCCTCCTTTTTATTAGAAACAGTCTATGGTTTATTGGTTATCCTTATTATTAATAGTATATCACAAATGTTTTCAAATTGTAATATATTGCAGTGAGCCCAGGGAAATGGCCTCTAAAATGCCTGATTAAAAATGCTTTTAAATGCAATCTTCCTGCGGAGCGACAATCTATCTTTGTTGTTTGGCTAAAGTCTTGCCAAGATTAGGTTTCCTGGGTTATGTTTTTTGTAATATCCGAAATGGAATATATGAAATGTTTGTATAAAAAGGAGAGCCTATGAGATGTTGTTTATTATTTTCTTTTGCTTCCTTTGTAATGTTTCTCTCTAGTTTGGGGTTATTAGGTGATACGATTACTATCCACAATAAAACAAATGCACCTGTGTATGCAGCCCCTTATTATAAACGTGGAGCTAGTACAACCAGATGTGGTGATATACACAGGGTTGAACCAGGCCTTTCGGTGCACTGTGAAAGACCTTCATATAAGACTGGTGAATACGAAGATGTATCTCAACTGGATGATAGTAAATTTTGGCATGATCGTAAACTCTATATAGCGCGCAGGTCGTTAAAACTTAAAGATATTCTCACTCCTACAGATCGCAAGAGAGTTACATCACAGTCTATTGGTTTAACCAGCGGTTCTCATTTTTATATCGCCGAAGTTAATGGCCGCTTGAAAGGTTTTAATGCGTTTGAATGGACGATTGTACAACCGATAGCCCAAGCAGCGGGACAGCTTGTTGATGAAACTATTCAGGCGATTCAGAATAGTTTAAAAAAGACGCTTCCGGCAGTGCGACATAATCGTTACAAAAAAGTATCTGCCGCGGTACGTTGTGGCAATCAATTGTGTGATCAAGAACGATCATATCGTGCATTGCGCAAAAAACATGTAAAGCATGCGTTAGAAAAAATTGTTGGGCGATCTATTGAAGCTGATTCTGTGCCTACTATATCAATCGTTGCAAGTGGCGGAGGATTTCGTGCAATGCTTGCGACCATAGGATCGTTGTATGCGTTGGAACAGCTCGGCCTTCTTGATGCGGTAACCTATATCAGTTCGTTGTCCGGATCAACGTGGGCTGTAGGATCATGGTTTTCGTATGGGGGGGCTGTAGCTTCTTTCAAAGATAACCTTCTGCCATTTTTGGCTCCCGGCTTATTACCCCTTACGCCAAAAGAGATTAAGTATTTCATGGATACTCTTCTGGTAAAATGGTCGTTTGATCAGCTGGTGACGCCGGTAGATTTTTATGGCGCATTGGTTGGCAATAGATTGTTAAAACAGTTTGGTAAATTGCGTCATCGCACCTATCTTTCTGAACAGGCCGCATTACTCAAAGAAGGGCGATGGCCACTGCCAATTTACACCGCAATTCGTAGTGATTTTCGTACGCAACAAGAATGGTATGAATTTACACCGTATGAAATTGGTGGCGCATGGTTAGGGCATTATGTGCCTAGTTGGGCATATGGAAGAAGATTTGAGTCTGGGCAGTCTGTGGATTTTGCACCTGAGCAGAGTCTGAGTGCGCATTTTGGAGTTTTTGGTTCTGCATTTGCAGTAACATTTAATCGGATGTATGCAGAGATTGAAGACAGCATCTCATGTAATATCATCAAAAAGGTTATCGAACGTATTATGAAAGAGATTGGCAATCAACGTTTGGCCAATTCCTGTTTCCATAACTTTACGTATGGACTATCTGCAAGTCCGATAGCTGAACATAAACATATAGAGCTTGCCGATGCAGGAATTGACTTTAACTTGCCCTATCCGCCGATCAGTCAGGAGCGCCCAGAACGGGCATCAGATATTATTATTTTTTTAGATTCTTCAGCAACTATTAAAGGCATTCCGGAACTTAAAAAGGTTGCATCATATGCTCAACGCCACGGCCTTCCGTTCCCTCCTCTCGCAGATCCGAATATTGATAAACAAGCTATAACGGTGCTGCGTGATGATCACAATCCAAACTGTCCGGTTGTTGTGTATGTACCATGGGTGCAAGATATGAGATTATGGAATGAAAAAAAGTATGATCCACATTTTAAAAAGTTTGTACCGTTACTTAATAGCTTTGACCCGGAAAAATGTATGCAGTTATTCTGTAGTACTTATAATTTTGAATACAATATGCATCAAGCTAATCAGGTTGCAGCTCTTTCGGAATTTAATATGCTTGCAGATAAATATAAACTCATTGAGGTGATCGATAGGTTTATTACATCTGGCAGTTGAAGTGCAAACTAGGTTGGTAAAGAAGCCCCACTATACGTGGGGCTTCTTTATTTGTATTAACCAACTATTTTTTACTTTTTTGAATCGCGTATAGTTTCCAGAAGTTTGATTTCTTCTTCAATTGTTTCAATCTTTTTAGGGTCCTTTTCACCAAATGGACCACCACTGATTGAAAAATTTCTCTTGTTGATTTCCCTTCTTAATCTTTCTTCATCCCAATCTTTTGCTTGTTGCTCCAATGGGCGCGTATCCTTTTTTGTAACGGGAGGTGTTATTTTTTCCGGTGTGTCCGGTTTGGTAGGGATGACAAGCAATTTTGATAATCTAACGCGTTCTTCAAGGAATGCGCCGATTTTTTCAGGCTTTTCACCGCGCCATGCGTCACGTGCATTTTCAGGCATGCCCATCCAAAGACCTATCATGCCAGCAACTGTGGCCACATCATCCCCTTCTTCCAGTGCTTTAAATATGTAAAGAGGAAGAAGTTTCAATGACGTTTTTTGTCCGCGGCCTGCATCTTCCCAGAATGCAGTAATAGCTTCTTTAATCACAGGAAGCTTTTTGGTGTCGACCTTGGCTTCTTTCGATACTCTTTCAAGCAATTTTTCTAAAGCCTCTTTATCCAATACTTTTTGAAGATCTTCTGGTGATCCTTGTGGAAGCTCTGACCCAGCAGCGAACCACCCATTTTTGAGGCCCAATTTTGTCCACTCATCTTTGTTTAGTGCCGCTGGGGGTGCTGGTGGTGGAGGAGGTGGGGTTAATCCTGACGGTGGAGATGGAGGGGGTGGTGTTACTTGTTCTGAGGGTCCTCCGGTACGTTGCGGTGTCGCGGGCGGAGGTGTATTAGCTTTAATTTTTATTTTTGATGTTGCAAGGTTGTTGCGAGCCCCCTTTTGTGGCTCGAGTATAAGTTTTCCTTTTCGTATTCCCCTAATCTCAACATAGGCGTTTTTTCCTGTTGCCGGTTGGAGTTTCGCCTCATTCCAACTTTTTGGACTGATATAGATTTTTTCTGGAATCTCTGCTCGGGCAATCGTGCCTCCCTTGCCTATCGGTTGTGCAGGTTGAACATCATCCTTGCCAGTAACCAATACAACATCAAATGCTTCGTTTGCTTTGTTTATGAGCTTAAAATCTGCAGTATATGATACAAAAGAAGTGGCGATTACTCCAAAGAGCAGGGCCCTGTTGATTATCTTTTTCCTCATTTACTATCCTTATTAAATTGGCTTATATAAAATACCGAATTTTATCATATCATGTCATTTAAGAGTTTTCAATAGGTATCTACAATAGTCGATAGTTATATGTTGTAATAATCAAAGTAAGATACAAACAGTTTGTGACTAATAAGTTTAGAATATCCGGTTTGTTTTTTGTCTAAAGAAAGAGAGGTTCTAGGCCTCTCTTTCCTAAGTGTTATTTCATAAAGATCAATCTTCCCATTCATCATCTTCAGTTTTGGGCATATATTGATCAGCAAGTTTATCAATTATTTTTAAGGAAGCTTCAATTGTTTCAACTTTTTTAAATTCCTCTTGAGATGGTTTTCTGGCTGTTTGCTCTTTTGAGGCTATTCCTAATTTAAGCTTTACCAATTCTTGTGTTAATTGATCCCATTCATCATTAAGCTTATCAAGGCTTTTTTTAGCAATTTCTTTGTATTTTTTTTCAAGCTCTTCCAACTCTTTTGGAGTTAATAGTTCCTTTTTTTCTTCTTCTTCTACTTTTTTAAGTTTTTTCCCTTGGCGTATTTGTTCCAACAAGCTATCTCGTGCTTCAGTTGAAGCAGGAATATTCTCTGGACTTAGCTTCTTTGCTTCATCTTCTATTTTTTTAAGAGGCTTTTTGGCTTCTTGAATATCTTTCAGCAATGATTCCGGCATTGGAGGAGGAGGTGGTGTTGGTTCTTTATCTCGTGGAGGCAGTGGTGGTGGTGTTGGTTTATCCCGTGGAGGCAGCGGTGGTGGTGTTGGTTTGCTTTCTTCCTCTTTACGTTTTTTCTTTTCTTCTTCTTTACGCTTGCGCTCTTCTAATTCTTTACGTTTTTTCTCTTCTTCCTCTTTACGCTTGAGCTCTTCTAGTTCCTTTTTGCTTGGAGGAGCCGGGGGGGGCGTATTAACTTTCATCTTAATATTTGATGCTACAAGATTATTTCTAACCCCTTTTTGAGGAAACACCTTAGGACTTCCTCCTTTTATCCCCTCTATGCTAACATGCACATTTTTCCCTTTGGGCTGGCTGAATGTGAACTCTGTCCACGTTGCCTTTTGTGTTTTAGGAAGAAGATATAGTTTTTCGGGAATTTCAAAGAGTCCTTTTTCTTGAGTCATTGGTTGTGGCGCTGTAGCTTCTCCCCCAGTAACAAATACCACATCAAAGGATACTTTGGATTTGTTTCTGATTTTAAAATCTGCTGAAAAAGTTACAAGAGAGGTAGCTATCGCCCAAAAAAGCAAAGCATCATTTATTAGTTTCCTTCTCATTCACTCTCCTTGTGAAAAAAGGTTATATAAAATACTAAATTTTATCATAATAAGTTATAGTAGATTTTTCAATATTTTGAAAAAAGAAGCTCTGCTATCTCTTGTAGATTTCTTGTGATATAGTAATACCATTAACTGAAATTTTATATGAACATAATACTATGCCGATGAAACAACAACAGGGATATAAATATCTGTGGATGCTGCCAGAATATGATACTCAATCTGTTCTTGAGTGTGCTGCATCTTATAATATTTCATTATCGATAATTCAAGCAATTATGATGCGCGGTCTTACTTCCAAGAAGGAGATTGATGCATATCTCTTTGGCTCTGAACAGGATGCTGCTGATCCTTCATTATTATATGATGCCCAAAAGGCGGTAGATCGTATAGTCCGAGCGATTGATCGTCAAGAAAAGATACTTATCTTTGGTGATTATGATGTTGACGGCATTACGTCAACTGCCCTGATGGTAAACTGCTTGATTCTGCTTGGAGCAAATGTAAATTTTTTTCTTCCACATCGGGTATATGATGGATATGGCCTTTCAGTAAAAACGGTCAAGCGTGCTGCTGCAAGTGGATATACGCTTATCATTACCGTTGATAATGGCATTACTGCTTTTGAGGCAGCAGATCTTGCATTCAAGAACAACATTGATTTGATTATTACCGACCATCACAAACCGCATGATACGTTGCCTCATGCATATGCCATCATCAATCCTCATCGTGTCGATTGTCCTTATCCGTATAAAGAACTGGCAGGAGTAGGTGTTGCTTTTAAGGTAGTTTCATTATTATTTGAAAAAATGAAGGTGCCATTGCCAGCCAAAGCATATGAGTTGTTATTATTAGGAACAATTGCTGATGTTGTTCCACTAACCGGTGAAAATCGGTTTTGGGTCAGACATGGTCTGCAGCATATCAATCGTCATGAAAGTTATGCATTTACCGTTCTTAAGCGTAATGGTAATGTTACGAAACCGGAAATATCATCGCTTGATATCGGATATGCACTTGCTCCTCAGATCAATGCTCTTGGCCGTATGAAAGATCCGCGTCAGGGGGTAGCTTTTTTGATCGGTTCGGATAAAAAGGACATCGAATCGATCGGCACCATATTGTATGAACTTAATGAAACACGCAAAGAGGTTGAACGTTCAATAGTTGCAGAGCTTGAAATGGCAATTGCACAAAAGCAGATTGATCTTGATCATGAAAATATTATATTGGCAGGAAGTAAGTTGTGGCCGCCAGGTGTAATAGGGCTGGTTGCTTCTCGCTTGGTTTCGAATTACGGGCGGCCGGCATTGCTGTTTCATATTGATGACAAAGGAATAGCAAAAGGCTCATGTCGCTCTATTTCAGAATTTAATATATTTGAAGCATTAAAATCATGTTCTCACTTGATAGAAAAATTTGGCGGGCATGCATGTGCAGCAGGCCTGACCATTAAGCAGGAAAATCTGCCTGCATTAAAACAGGAGCTTGAGCAGCTCATTGCGCAGCAGCTGACACCGGATGATTTGCAACAAAAAGTAACTATTGATGCTGAAGTTCATCTTGCGGATCTGACAACCAAATTTATAAGTGATATGTCTTTTTTAGAGCCTTTTGGTGCAGAAAATCCACAGCCACTTTTTTATATTAAACAGGTCTGTTTAGTTCAGCCGCCGATCATTTTGAAAGATGTGCATGTCAAATGTTTGATATGTGCAGACGGCGTACTCAAGCCTATCATTTTTTTCAATCGACCGGATCTTATTGATCCGTTGTTTAAGATGGGCAGTACCCCATTTGATGTGGTAGCCTATGTTACACAGAATTACTGGAATGGAAAAATGAATATAGAATTGAATGGAGTTGATATTGCATGCGATTCTTCAGGAGATATCAATGGTAATAACAATTGATGGACCGGTTGCAAGCGGCAAATCTACGGCGGCACGAAAACTTGCAGCCCGTATCGGCTATTATCATTTCAGTTCCGGATTATTGTATCGTGCTCTTGGCTACTTATTAGTACATGATTCCAACTATACGCTTGACCGCCTCTATAGCCCAGATCCACAGGATATTGAGTATTATCTTGCCCCTGAACGTTTTGTTTGTACCTTTGATGCAGGCGGGAAGTTTCATATTTTATGGAAAGGCACTGATCTTGTGCCGTTATTGAAAGATAAACAGATTGATCAATGGGCATCGATTATAAGCATGAACAGCTTGGTGCGCGATCGCATGCTTGCCTTACAACGATTGCTTGGCCGGACGTATAATCTTGTAGTCGACGGTAGAGATAGTGGATCAGTTGTTTTTCCTGACGCGAAACTTAAATTTTTTTTGACTGCATCACTAGAAGTCCGAGCCAAGCGCTGGCAGCAGACGCAGCAATCATTAGGAAATACTGTTTCTTTATCCGAAGTATTACATGAAATTCAAGAACGTGATGAGCGGGACAAAAATCGCGAGATTGCTCCTCTTATTGTTCCTGAAAATGCGATAATCATTGATAATTCGGGGCAGTCTGTTCACGAGACGGTAGAGTGGATGGTGAGTTATTATTAATTTTTTCTTTTTTTTTTTACTTGTTCTTGCTTCGTTATTTCGAGATCATTTATTCATTTATTTCGATATTTACTTTTGCACTCCCCGTGCAGGGGCAGGTATTTTGCTTGCCCAAAACACCTGCACTAAAAGGGCACCAACGTTCCTTTGGATTCCTTTTCCGCGCAAATCGTGGCATGTCTCCATGGCTAAGCACGAGCTACGCGGGAAGTAGCCATACGCA
>Ga0180438_10009374_pt1 | contig 12213 bp, 6 predicted proteins | sample SS_ome_12_FD_132455 | JGI IMG/M metagenome (GOLD analysis project Ga0180438, IMG submission 132455) | Hypersaline lake sediment archaeal communities from the Salton Sea, California, USA - SS_3_D_2 metaG | ecosystem: Environmental > Aquatic > Non-marine Saline and Alkaline > Hypersaline >...
AACATAAGAAGCAGGATGGCACTGTCCTGTCTTTCAAGCGAATCGATCATATTTTCAGCAGCAAGTATACTTTTATAGTTTTCTTTCAAAATAGCTTCGGCAGCATCACCAAGTCGTACCATATTTATCAAGGACCATACAAGCACCGCAACAATAATACATAACGTAATACTATAGCCGATCAGCACTTTCCTTCTTAGTGTCCAGTATATTTTGCGTTCCATTTTTAAGCTTTCCTGTCAATATCTGCCGTTTTTATTCTGATACCGGATTTACAACGCTGAGTGCGTGAATAACGCCTGGATAAAACCCAAGTAAGGTAAAAAGCAGACTTTTCCAGAGTTCCTTTCCAAAGCCGCACTTGATACATACGGCCAACGGTGGCCAGAATAACGCTACGATAACTATATTTTCCATACATGCTTATTCTATAGCAATATCTGGACTTGTAAAGGCAAAAGCTCTCGTGATGACCTATTTCTCAAAAGGATCCGGTCGTAAAACTGGGTGCTCGTAGTTAGTTAGTTCCTGTTGCGGAAAGCAGTAAAAACGATAGAAAGTCGACCGTCCGATTCAGGACAAGACCAGTTCATTATAATTCTTGTTGAACTGTCCGCTAATGCTCTAAAAAAAGTTAAAAAATCAGTTTTCTGGACAGACCATTTCCGGGGACAACCTGAAAACACTCTGTTTCAGCAATCCTCGCGTCACAATTTTGTCAACAAGACAAGGTTGTGACAGAAGACCGCACGGCCTACGCTGGCTGCGTAATTCTTAATATGACAGCGCTAAAAATGCTCAAGAATAATATAGGGCATAGCCGATGAACTCTTCAAAGACCTATAATTTGGAGAGTTTGGTTATGAATTACGAACAGTTGGCTTCGTTTGAACCAGCGTTGGCTGAGTTCCTGGAGAAGGTGCGTCATTGCTTCAAACGCGACAAGACCTTTGGTTACCTGCAAAAATATCTATTGGGCCTGATGGCAGATCTGAAGCGCAAATCGATAGAGCCTATCGCTCTGGCAAGCGGTCTGGCGGTTCGTACATTACAAGAATTCCTGGCATTTTTCAGGTGGGATCATCAGCTTGTTGAAAAGACCCTCATTCGTGAGGTAATTGAACGTCAGCACGGCAAAGACTCCATCGGAGTACTGGACGCCTCAGGCCATGTCAAACAGGGCAAACAGACCCCTGGCGTTCAGCGTCAATGGTGTGGTGAAACGGGCAAACGCGAAAATTGCGTTATCGGCCAGCATCTGCTTTATACCGACAACGACCCTGCAAATCCGTTCAGTTGTGTGGTGGCCAGTGATCTATGTCTTCCTCAGTCCTGGCACGAAGATCGCGAACGCTGCCATCGAGCCGGCATTCCTGACGAAATAATCTATTGCCCTAAATGGAAGACAGGTATTGAACAGATCGAGCGGGTGATGGCCGAAGGTCTTCGTTTTGATTATGCTACGTTCGATGAGGAATACGGCAAGGTGCCGGAATTCATATTTGAATTAGACCGTTTGGGCCAAAAAGCCGTTGGAGAAGTTCCTTCCAATTTCAGAGTCTGGGTCAGGCCGCCTGCGTGTAAATCACATCGCCCAGAGCACGCCTCGCATCGTGTTGATAATATTGTAAAGCACAGTCCTGCCTTTTACGGTCAGAAATGGCGGACCATGCTTATTAAAGATACTACTTGCGGGCGGTGCGTGTGGCAGGTCAAATCGACGCAGGTTTATCTGGTAAAGCACAAAGACGGCAAGGCGTATTGTCCTGTTCCAAGTCATCGCAGATACTGGTTGATCGTTGTGAGGAATCCCGAAACGAGCGAGACAAAATACTTTATCAGCAATGCCCCGGCGAAAGAATCATTAAGGAAACTTTTGGAAATTGCATTCACTCGCTGGCATGTGGAGAAGTGGTTTGAACGAGCTAAACAGGAATGCGGCTTTGGGGCTTTTGAGGTCAGGACATATACAAGTTTAATACGTCATTGGCTTGTATCCCGTTTGGCGATGTACTTTTTAGCCGATCAGACAACTCGGCTCAGGGGGGAAAAATCCGTGGATAACGCTGGAGCAGGTAGCCGATGTTGCGAACACGTTGGCCTGGACGATATGGCAGAGGTATCCGTATTCATGGAAGCACAAAGCATATGTGTGTGAGTATTATCAATGGCGAAACAAACAATCATACGATTCAAGAAAATTAACCGGCAAAACACAAGGCTATATTCGCGATGGATAATAGCGCTGTCATATTAAGCTTTATGCTGATGCAGTATATACAAGGCCGAGGGGAGGCGTTTAATAAACGCGCCCTTTGGAAGCGTAATTCAAACAACGCCCGAATCGAGGCCGCGGATTAATAATATGCATCAGCAGCGAAGTGTCGTCGGTGCTGCTGTTATGTCCGTGAGGCGCAGTCACGGCAGATAGAGAGTTGAAAATGATGAAAAGCAATAGGCGGAGGAGTTTCCAGGGACCAAGTCACATAGCCACAGCTGACAGAAATTTCAATGCGAGTTTGGCCCTTTGCCTGAAATATGTGTGTTCCAGCCTGGAAAGGGACAAATTCGAAGGTGTGATGAAATTCAGATTTTGAAAAACAAGTTTGTTTCCCAGATGAGCTTCTTGGTTGAATGAGCTCTTGTTGGGATATGAACAGGTCTTTGAGGTTTGAATTCTTGTGGCCTTCGATTGTATAAGGGGATTGAAGTTTATAAAGCTTTCGTCGGCTAAAAGGTTTTGGAAGAACAATTGTCATGCTTCTGTGCATCAGCGAGCAAGAGGCTGGTCTTACCCCTTCAACTCAGAAAGCTTTTAGGTTGAGATTTAGACTTGCCGTGTGAGTTCCCCACATTCGCACGGTATGGATGCTGGCAACGAAGCGCGCAAGACAACCCAAATACAGCGTTCCTGGGCCAAATTCGAGGCCAACGTGCAAAATACATGAGAAATTTAAAAGAATTGGAGACTTCTTCAAAAAAGTACGTCACGTTTTGTTGTCTTGTCAAACTTTATATATAGCAGGAACCATGGATGACAGCGGAGCTTACGGCCAATCAATCGAGAAAGCTCATTATGGCGACACCGGAACGTTCCACTCGCTTGCGGGCAATGTGGAATCGAATCGCCAAGCACCGGGACAGATTGATTGCGGCTACTGAGACCGAATTGTATGAGTGATTGAGTAGCGATGGGTATTACAGGAAAACGCATTTACCTTGTTGACGACGAGCCTGAGGTACTCAGTAGCGTTTCTCGTACATTGAGAGCATACCACTACAACGTCATGGGATTTACCAATGCGGCGGATTGTCTCCGCCAACTTCGGAAGAACGACTGCGACCTGTTGATTGTAGGCGTCAAGACACCCGATATGGATGGCGTTGCTCTGCTTCATGAGACAAAGGAAATCGCCCCCTTGCTGCCTGTTATCATTGTTGCCGGATGTGCTGATATACCTTTGGCAGTCAGCGTTATGAAGGCAGGTGCCGTTGATTTCATCAAGAGACCATTTAACAGAAAACATTTTATTCGAAAAGTCGAAGATGCGCTCACAAACCACCGCCATCTTGACCCGATGCTCGGTGACCAATTAACCAGAGTACAGAAAAGAATCCTCGAGCTCATCCTAAGCGGCAGAAGTAACAAGCGGATTGCATATATACTGGGACGCTCAGTGCGTACCATCGAATCCCATCGGGGAAAAATCATGCGTAAGCTTGGGGTCGCCAATATCGTAGACCTCGTAAAGAAGGCCTACCGGATGGATCTTAACCAATCATCCGAAGAAGGCGAGTGATAGCTCAGCCGTGTAGCTTCTGAGTTCCGTTCTTTCTGTAAGACAAACCGGGTATAGAAAGGACTCCGAGGAATCAAGGCAATCCAAATAATCCTATTTCGAGCGCATTTCCGCCAGATTAGACTATCTGATTACAGCCTGAGTATAGTCAAATTTCCAAAAGAGGCTCATATTGAGCCCGGTTTACCCGGATAGAGGTCAGTTTGCTCATCGTATGCCCTAAGATTAGCGATGAAATGGCCATATGGAGGTAAGTGGTGGCAGATGTAATAAAGTAACGAAATTTCCAGGCGGCATAGGCATATCGGTGTCCGGTTCTTGTTCAGGTTGCTTCCCATTTCTGCCCGAAGAATTGGGTTGAGCCCCACCTACTTTTGCTGTCTGAGTGTTGAAAGCTTTCGAGTCGAGGTTTAGACGTGTAGTGTGATTTCCAGACATTCTTATGGCATGGATGTCGTCATGACAGTGTTCAAGATATAGCCGAAATACGGCATTTTGAGCCAAATTCGAGGTTAACACACAAAATACAGCAGAAATTTAAAAAGAATGATAGAATTATTCAAAAAGGTGCGTCACATTTGGCTGTTTTGTCAAACTTTATATATAGCAGGAACCATGGATGACAGCGGAGTCTACGGCGAATTAATCGAGAAAGCTCGGTGTGGCGACAGGCAATGTATGAGCCGCCTGGCTCAAAGAGCCAGCGTGCGCTTACACGAATATGTCTACCGACTCACGCTGAAGGAGGATCTGGCACAGGACATTGTTCAGGAGACGATTTTGGAAATGTTCAGGATTTTCCACAGGCTCAAGAAGAAGGACCGGTTCTGGGATTGGCTGCGCAGCATAGCATTCAACAAAGTTTGTAATCACTACGGCAAACAGTGGCGTCAAAGGACCGTTCCACTTTCTGATGAAGAATGTGAAATCGCAGGGCCAAACAGTCCCGACGGATTAGTTGAGACCATCACGGCTGAATTAAAACAGATTATCGCCAAGTCAATGCATGAACTGGAACCACGGCACAGGGCAGTTTTGGCGATGCGCTGCTACGACCGGATGTCGTACGCGAGAATTGCCAAGGTGATGGGGTGCTCAGAATTAGGCGCGAGGGCCCTGTTCGTCCGGGCCAAGAAATCTCTATCCAAGAAGCTGACCGGATACGGGCTGGACAAGGGGTCGCTTCTCGTGGCCCTGCTGGTTTTTGGGAAAATGACTGCAGCCAGTGAAGCCGGGGCGGCTGGTATCTCCGTGTCTGCGGCCACGGTCAAGGTTGGTGCCGTTGGCAGGTTGGCAGCATTGGCGGGTAGTAGGATAGCGGGTGTTCTGTTGGCTGCTGCTGCGATTATCGTCGCCGGAAGCATCGTAACAACATCCTCGACCGAAAAGCCCCCTGTTGGGCCGAAAACTTCGAGGGCCGAGAATATTCTGCGAACCCCACGGTTGACCAGAACCCAGGACAGCAATGAAGAATGTTGGTATTTTTTCCCCGAAGGCGGTAACCAAGTAGTAATGACGCGAATAGTAAAATCTGACTCGGCTGGCAAGCTGTACTGCTCTGTATTACAGAACGAATACGCAGAATACCATGACCAGGGGAACGCAATTCACATAACCAATCATCGCTGGTTCAACCCCGACCTTTCGGTGAGGCAGCTTCCAACAGACAGCCCGGCTATGAGCGAGTTTATTTCACAAGTCCAGGGTTGGACAAGTCAGATGGAATCTGTCGCCAGAAAAGGCGCGGGATTATTAGTAATCGCGAAACATAGTGGAAATGCAGAAAGGATTTCCAAGGTTATACATCATGAAAATGTCCTCGAGGAAGAATATTTTCAGCTTGACTGGCCGGGAACCAAGCCGATTATCGATAAGCGCGATGCAATACACAGAAGAGGGTGGACATATTTTACGGTGCAGGGCCAAGTCGATGGAAAAGAGATTACAGGCACCGGCAGAATACCTTTTGTTTACGCAGCAAGCTGGAGATATCCCGCATGGTTAAAACTAAAGGTTGCGGATGGCCCGCAAGTTGTTGACTGTAGCGGCGGAGCGTGCATCAGGAATCGCGGTGGCGACAAGCCCGAGTATTATTCTGCCGGCAGTTTTTTCGCTGGTCTCAGCAGACCGTGGACGGGACTGCACACAATCGATACCGTGCGTCGGGATGCTGCGGAAGAAAAGGTATGGTTTGAGGCCAGACCTGTCCAAGACGGCAATAAGGTCGAGATATCGGTCAAGCTGAAACCTGGACAAGGACATATAGTCTATACCGTTGATTTGCTAAAGGATTTTGTCGAGAAGATAAGCTTCTCAACAGATGTTGGTTCTAAAGGCGAACTGAACATCCATTACCTTCAGGAGATTGATGCCGAAGACAGCCGATTTGCCGAGCCGAGGAAAACGGGTTACAAAGCTCCGTTACGCGAAAGTCCGGGGATAATATGGCCATTGCGGTTAATTGAGATTCCCCGCGAAAATCTATAGTCGAAAAAGACGCCGAGAAGCGGAGAAAGTGAGGAGAAAGCGATGTTCTGTGTTTTCAACAACTGGGAGAGCTGTCACCGAGAGATAATTAAGATGCTGCCCGGAGGAGGTTTCAGAACAAGAAAGTGAACGCATACCTATTGGCAATCAGAGGGGGGCACGATGAGAATACTCTGTTTCGCGCTGTAAATGATTATGCTGACGCCGCTCCGGACAAATGGCTCGAGCGGCTATGAGTTTTGGGACTGGGAGTAAGTGTTGAGAAAATAGCGGATTTAGAAAGGTTTTAAAATCATCCGAGATCGTGGAAGCATGAAGATAGGATATGTTTTTGTATTGGTGTTCTCAGTCGTAGCTTTAACTGCATCGAATGTTTTTGCTTCATTACCTGGTGAAATTGAAGTGTGGGGGCGGGATGACAGGGGACAGGTAAGTGATAAACCCAGCGGCAACAACTTTACTGCAATTGCAGCCGGAGACTACTGTGGTGTTGCCCTAAAATCCGATCATTCAATCGATGCCTGGGGCTGGAATGAATACGGACAGGTAAGTGATAAACCCAGCGGGAACAACTTTACTGCAATTGCAGCCGGAGGCTCCCACGGTCTTGCCCTGAGATCAGACGGTACTATTGAAGCCTGGGGTCGAGATTGGGATGGCCAGGTAAGTAGTACCCCCACTAGTAATGACTTCACCGCTATTGCAGCTGGAGTCTACCACAGCCTCGGTCTGAAGTCCAACGGCTCAATTGTCGCCTGGGGTAATGACGACCACGGACAGATAAGTAACGCCCCGAACAATACTGACTTTGTTGCAATTGCAGCTGGAAACCATCACGACCTTGCCCTTAAATCTGATGGTTCCCTTGTTTCCTGGGGTTGGGATGGTTGGGGACAAGTGAGTGATACTCCTAGCGGCACAGACTTTGTTGCAATTTCAGCTGGAGGCAACAACAGCCTTGCTTTGAAATCTGATGGTTCTATTGTCGCATGGGGTGATATAAGTAACGCCCCCATCGATACCAACTTTGTTGTGATTGCAGCTGGGGGTTTTCACAACCTAGCCCTTAAATCTGACGGCTCGATTGTGACTTGGGGTTTGAACGGAGATGGTCAGTGCTCAGCTATACCCGGGGGAACTACAAGACTTGGGGACTACTGGTATAGCACGCGGAACGATTTTATTGACATTGCAGGCGGAGGTTACCACAGCTTTTCACTTGTTCGCACTGACTTTGAACCGGACGGGATGGTCCTGATTCCCGGCGGGACGTTCCAAATGGGCGATAGTTTCAATGAGGGAAACGACGACGAAATACCTGTGCATACTGTCCATGTCGATTCGTTCTACATGGGCGCCACGGCGGTTACCAACGGTCAGTACTGCGAATATCTTAATTCAGCCCTCGATCAGGGTTTGATAGAGGTCCGCGACTACCGCGTTTATGCCGCTGGGGGGAGTGATCCCTATTTCAATACCAAAGTGAGCGATTCAGAAAGTCAGATTAAATTCGACGCCGCCACTTTCAGCGTGACGACCAAGGGTGAACGAGAGATGTCCAATGACCCGGTAGTTGAGGTAAGCTGGTATGGTGCGGCAGCTTACTGCAACTGGCGAAGTCAACAGCAAGGCTACGAAATCTGTTATAACCTTTCTACATGGGAATGCGACTTCAGCAAGACAGGATACCGCTTGCCGACTGAGGCGGAATGGGAATATGCAGCCCGCGGTGGTCTTGGCGGAAGGCGTTTGCCGTGGGGCAATACCATATCGCACAGTCAGGCGAATTACTCCAGCGATTGGAGTGGAGGTATACCACTTCATCCATACGATGTGAACCCAACAGAGGGTTACCATCCGGACTGGAATGACGGTATTTTTCCATATACGGCCCCTGTGGGTAGTTTCGTGCCCAACGGCTATGGACTTTATGATATGGCGGGTAATGTTGTGGAGTATTGCAACGACTGGTACGATGGAGATTATTATAGTGTAAGCCCCTACGACAACCCTAAAGGCCCTGTAAGCGGCACTTATCGTGTTCGCCGCGGCGGCAGTTGGAGCAACGATGCGTTCCACTCCCGAGTGGCTTGGCGCCGCTACGACTTCCCCCCGCACTATCGGAGCTACAACCGCGGGTTTCGTGTTGTCCGCTCAGCAACAAACATAGAGATGGAGTGGGTGACGGTCGGCGACCCTGGAAACGAGGCTGATGATACCGGTTACGGCAGTGTAGCAGATGTTTATCAGATAGGTAAATATGAGGTCACAGCAGGGCAATATACTGAGTTCCTCAACGCCGTAGCAGCCACAGATACGTATGGGTTGTACAATCCGGAAATGAGCACTTCTTATGGTTGTGGCATAGCTCAAAGCGACCCCCCGGCGCCATACAGCTACTCAGTAGACCCTAGTTATGCGAATAGGCCAGTGAATTACGTGAGTCTCTGGGATGCCTATCGCTTTGTCAACTGGCTGAACAACGGGCAACCCACTGGCTCACAGGATGCCACTACAACAGAAGATGGGGTATATACCGTCAACGGTTATAACGGCGATGATGGCTCATGGATTACCCGAAATCCCGGAGCAGAAGTGTGGCTTCCGAGTGAAGACGAGTGGTACAAAGCCGCATACTACAAGAGAGGTGGCACGAACGCAGGATACTGGGATTACGCAACGCAAACCGATGACCTTCCGACTTCAGAGTTGCCGCCGGGTACGGATCCACTTCACGGATCTGCCAATTGGTACCAAGGTAGCTACGTGGACTCAACATACTACACAACGGAAGTGGGTGCTTACACATTCAAACCTTCTAACAGCGCTTATGGCACATTTGACCAGTGTGGCAACGTTTGGGAAATGCTGGAGACTACCCAGGGTTTTCTCCGTGGCGGATCCTACGGTAGTGTCGCTAGTTGGATACATGCCGGGTATCGTCTCCATCACGTCCCGACGGTTGAATCTGGCACCCATGGTTTTCGCGTTGCGGCACGGGTCGTCGGCGCGGCGACGACATATCATGTTGACGTTGCCGGCGGGAACGATGATAACGACGGGCTGAGCAGAACCAGCGCCTTTTCAAGTATTCAGAAGGGGATCGACAGCGCTTCCGACGGCGATACCGTCCTTGTCTGGCCCGGCGTATATCCCGAGGCAATCAGTTTCAAGGGCAAGGCAATAACGGTGACAAGTGCGGACTATCCGGCTGTTCTGGAGACATCGCCATTGTTTGACGCAGTCACATTCCATTCGGGCGAACAGGCCGACAGCATGATTAAGAACTTTGTTATAAGAAACAGCAACTTAGCTGTATCACTTAACCACACCAGCAGGCCTACCATCGGCAATCTGACGATAGTCGGCAATGATTTTGGCATCGCTTCGTATGACGATTCAGAACCACGTATCACAAACTGTATACTCTATGACAATACCCATGGTGACCTTTTCGGCTGCAGTGCAGAGTATAGCTTTATCCAGCAGGATAATGCACTGATTGAAGGCTTGGTTTCCTACTGGAGCTTTGACATCTCTGCCGAGCCGGCCAAGGATGATTCGGAAAATGGAAACGATGGAATAGTCCATGGCGCTACCTGGACTTCCAAGGGAAAGGTCGCAGGGGCACTGGAATTTGATGGACAGGATGACTATGTCGAGATCCCTGACCATCCGGGTCAGACCGGCATGGAGCAGTTGACTCTGGTAGCCTGGATTCATCCTGTAAGTGATGTCATCCCTCCCGAAGGTTATCACATGACTATTGTCGCCAAATGGGGACCGTCAGCAACGTCCGATGACTCGTATGTTCTTTATCTTATGCGGGAAGGAAGTGCCCTCAGACCCGGCTTCAGCATATCCGATGGAAGTGTGGGGGGGACCATTTCTCTGATGGCGGCCGAAGCGGTTTCACTAAATCGGTGGACATATGTGGCGGGAGTATATGACGGGCACCGATCCCGAATATATATCAACGGTTCTGAGGTTACGGTCTCAGACAGTGAGGTTATGGGATTGATTGTTCAAGACACCTCAATTCCGACAAGAATCGGCATGAGCAGAATGGATAGCTCTTCCAACTATAATGAGTTCTGCGGTTCGATTGATGAAGTCATGATTTTGAAAAAGGCCCTGTCCGGCGGCAAAATTGAGCAACTTTATCAAAACGGGTTAAGTGGCCATGGTCTGGAGCCTGACCCCCTTTTTGCTGACCCCAACAACGGTGATTATCATTTGTGCAGTCAGCACGGCAGGTACTGGCCCGAACACGATGTGTGGGTGCTCGACAAAGTTACCAGCCCATGCATCGATGGCGGTGACCCTGCAACTGCTCCCGGAGACGAGCCCCAGCCCAATGGCGGTAGAATTAACATGGGCGCTTATGGTGGCACAGTGTATGCAAGCAGGAACCAGTGGCCGCTGCCGTATGATGGCAACCGCGACGGAATTATCAATTGGTTGGATTTTGCGGAAATGGCTGAGAGGTGGCTTAATACGCTCCAGTGGGTCGAATGAACGAACAGCACTGAAAAACGTGGATTCTACATCGAGTTCTGACTCAGAAGGCGTACAGATGAGCCAAAATTAGAAGGCAGAAAATTTAGAATTGTTCTTGACCGTAAAATGTGATCTTTATATTCTTATCAGGTAATCCGCAGAGGAAAATAAGTACCGACCTGACGGTTGAGTTTTTTGGGTTTTTTAAAGATTATCTTACTTGTTTGGCTGGACAAGTATGAAAAGCAGATGGTTGAAAGGTATAAGTCTAATCGAGCTCATGGTAACGGTGTCTGTCATCTCAATACTGATGAGTATCCTGCTGCCCGCATTCGGACAGGTGCGGCGGCAGGCGAGGCGGTTGCTTGGCATGAACAACCAGCGTGAGGTAACACATGGCGTGATCTTGTTTGCGATGGACAATGATGAGAGATACCCGGAGTCGGTTGCCACAATAGGGTCTTCGTGGTACTGGAACTGGCAGGAACCGATGATGCTGACCGGCTACCGGGCGAGAAGCCCCCGTCTGCACAGGGCTATGAGCAGCTATCTGCGAGGCTACATCGAGGATGCGGGCATTATGTATTGTCCTAACGCGCCTCGTGAGTATAAGTACCTACAGCAGGCCTGGGACGCCGGCGAAGAGTGGGACAATCCGGAAACAGCCCCCGTGTTGGACCCGGTTAGCGGGACCTACTGTTTTTACTGGAACTACAGGGGATATATCGAGCAGGAGCAGGATGTGTTTAACGGTCCCAAGAGCTCTACTGGCGGGCCAGGACAGAGTGATTTGCTGATGAGCTGCTATTTCGGCTACGACCACCATCGAAGCCGGGGTGCCTACGCAAGCTGTGAGGATTTTGCCGGGGCTTGCGTAACCGAAGGGACACTGCTTTCGTCGTCTTACTGGTCGCGTCAGGGTGGTCCGAAGCCTGAAGTCAAATTACATGCCGCTTATACAGACGGCCATGTAGAGACATATTCCGGCAAGGACACCGTCACGATGAGGGTTATATGGAATGTGGAGACGGATGAGCCATATTTTGCAGGCGTGGGTCCGGGCAACTTCTACCTCCCACGCAAAGCACTGTATTAGGCTGCCGGTGTCCGTGTAGGAAAAAAGAAAGAAAAACAAAGCACAGAACCTTGAGCAAGCATTGAAATTAACGAATGGAAATATCTGGTACATGTTGTTGAAAAGGCTATAAAGAGTATAGAAAGTTTTTTGAAGGCATTGCAACAAGTATAAGTGCCCAAGTTTTGGTGAAGTGAGCTTTTTTTGAAGAGCTATCCCGCAAGAGGAGGACTGGCAAAGGCAATTGATGACGAACTGCAACTGCTCAAACGGCATCTGCCGTATTTTGAATCGGATCATGTCCTTAACATCGCCTACAACATTCTGTGTAATGGCGATTGTCTGGAAGAC
>Ga0180438_10009375_pt1 | contig 12213 bp, 24 predicted proteins | sample SS_ome_12_FD_132455 | JGI IMG/M metagenome (GOLD analysis project Ga0180438, IMG submission 132455) | Hypersaline lake sediment archaeal communities from the Salton Sea, California, USA - SS_3_D_2 metaG | ecosystem: Environmental > Aquatic > Non-marine Saline and Alkaline > Hypersaline >...
AGTTGCCGGGCTTCAGCCCTCGAGCTTGCAAGACCCAGACGATAGACCACGTTGTCCAAGCGAGACTCCAGAAGAAAGAGCAGGTTTTCGCCCGTAATGCCCTTTTTTCGAAAAGCCGTCTGGAAGTAGACTCGAAACTGTTTTTCAAGGACGCCGTAAATCCTCTTGACTTTTTGTTTTTCCCGGAGTTGGGTGCCGTAGTCCGAGAATTTCCTCCGAAGGTGTCCGTGCTGCCCGGGCGGATAGCCCCTTCGTTCGATGGCACACTTGTCGGTGTAGCATCGTTCACCCTTGAGGAACAGCTTGGTGTTGTCCCGTCTGCAGAATCTGCAGACGGCTTCCGTATAACGCGCCAAAAGTTCTCCCTCCTATGGGTTCACACCGTGACCCCGATCAGACCCTTCGTCGCTTCGGAGGCCGGCATCCGTTGTGAGGTATGGGGGTGACATCCTTGATCAGGGTGACCTGGAAACCCGCGCTCTGTAAGGCCCTCAACGCGGACTCGCGGCCGGATCCCGGGCCATTGACGTGAACCTGAATGGTCTTCATGCCTTGTTCCATTGCCTTCTCAGCGGCGTCTTGTGCCGCCATTTGGGCAGCAAAAGGGGTCCCCTTGCGGGAGCCCTTGAATTTCATCGTTCCCGAACTGGACCAACAGATGGTGTTCCCACTCATATCCGTGATCGTGATCAGCGTATTGTTGAACGTCGACTGGATATGAGCAATTCCGTGGGTTACGTTCTTCCTGATCTTCCTCTTCTTGGTCCCCTTTTTCGCCTTTCCCACAATCCTACCTCATTTCCTTTGTCCTATTTTGCTTTTTTCTTGCCCATGACCGCCCTGCGCGGACCCTTACGTGTCCTGGAGTTGGTGTGCGTCCGCTGACCGCGAACGGGCAGGCCTTTCTTGTGACGCAGGCCGCGATAGGTGCCCAAGTCGGTCAGCCTCTTGATGTTCATGGCGATCTCGCGCCGCAGGTCACCCTCGATCTTGTATTTCGTGTCAATGACGCCTCGAATCGATGTGATTTCTTGTTCGTTGAGATCGTCGGTCTTCTTGTTCCGGTTCACACCGGCCTCGTCGAGGATACGCTGCGCATTGGTCCTTCCGATGCCAAAGATGTAGGTCAACGCGATTTCTACTCTTTTCGCTTTTGGTAAGTCAACACCTGCTATACGTGCCAAACCGAATCTCCTTTGTCAGGCTCTAATAAAAGGGGATGGCGGCTGGGTCTGACCCCTGGCCCCTGAACCCTGCTTTTACCCCTGTCTCTGCTTGTGTTTAGGGTTTTCACAAAGCACCCGTACCGATCCCTTTCGTCGGATGATCTTGCATTTCAGGCAGATCTTCTTCACCGAGGCTCTGACTTTCATCGCTTTCTTCCTCTCTGCGTTCCTCGCAAAGCGTCGGCCATTACGTCATCGAGCCGGCGCTACTTCATGCGATACGTGATTCTGCCCCGGGTCAGGTCGTAAGGAGACAACTCGACCGTTACCTTGTCTCCTGGAAGGATCTTGATGAAATGCATCCTCATTTTCCCCGAAATATGGGCAAGAATCCTGTGGCCGTTTTCCAGTTCTACCCGAAACATCGCATTGGGGAGCGGTTCGACAACCGTACCCACTACCTCGATCGCCTCTTCTTTCGGCATACCTTGTGCCCCGAGTCCGTCCGTAAGATGGATTCCGAGGTTCCGTGCGTTTCGCAGCTCCTCGCCGGGCCGATTCTAATGGAGGTCACTCAAGACGAATGGCCCATTGTCCGTGATCGCGACCGAGTGTTCGAAATGGGCGGAGAGGGACCCATCCTTCGTCACAGCGGTCCATCCATCCTGCATGATGCGGATCGCCCAATCCCCCTCGTTCACCATGGGCTCAATAGCGAGTACCATCCCTTTCTTGAGTCGAATGCCGGTTCCCGGTTTTCCGTAGTTGGGCACCTGAGGGTCTTCGTGGAGACTTCGGCCGATCCCGTGACCGACGAAGTCCCTGACCACAGAGTACCCGTTTGCCTCTGCGTGCTGCTGAATCACCGCGGAAACGTCTGCGAGGCGATTTCCCGCGTACATCTGGCCGATGGCCTTCTGGAGGCATTCCTCCGTCGTTTTCGTCAGTTTCTTCGCCTTCTCGGAGATCTCTCCGATAGGGATCGTGATGGCAGCGTCCCCGCAAAAGCCCTTATAGACCACGCCAAAATCCAGACTCAGAATGTCCCCCTCTTTGAGTGTTCTGTCGGAGGGGATGCCGTGCACGATCACTTCATTCAAGGACGTGCACAAGGATTTTGGAAAACCCCGATATCCCTTGAAGGCGCATTCTGCCTTTCGTTTCAGAGCTATCCGTTCTGCGAGTTGATCCAACTCGCGAGTTGTCGTGCCAGGGACGGCTCGCAGCCTCAGTTCCTCGTGAACCTCGGCAACGATCTGATTGGCGTCCCTCATGACGGCAATTTCTTCTGGTGACTTTAAGACGATCATCCTCACGCGTCGACAGGGTGTATGTTCTCTACCAAATCAACCGCGTCTTCCTTTCAACCTTCCCTTTTTCAAGAAGCCTTCATAGTGCCTTGTCAGCATGTGCGATTCGACCTGCGTCATCGTGTCCAGAGCAACCCCCACTACGATCAGCAACGCGGTTCCTCCGAAATAGAAGGGAACATTGAACTGACGAATCAGGATCGTTGGAAGAACGCAGACGGCTGACAAATACAGTGCACCTCCCAAGGTGATCCGGGTCAAGACCTTGTCGATGTAATCTGCAGTCCGCTTTCCCGGACGAATGCCCGGGATGTAACCCCCGTATTTCTTCATATTGTCTGCTACGTCCACCGGATTGAACTGTACGGCCGTGTAAAAGTAGCAAAAGAAAATGATCAGCAACACGTACACCACGTTGTAAAAGATCGCCCCAGGGGACATCAGATTCGCGAGGCCCTGTGCCCACGGGTGATCGATGAAATTTGCGATCGTGGCCGGGAACATCAACAGGGAGGAAGCAAAGATCGGCGGAATCACTCCGGCGGTGTTGACCCGGAGGGGAAGGTGTGTGCTGGAACCCCCGTACACCCTCCGGCCCACAACCCTCTTTGCGTACTGGACCGGGATCTTCCGATGTCCTCTCTCCATCAGGATGATGGCGCCCACGACGGCAATCATCACCACGCCGAGGATGAGCATCATGAAGATGCTCATCTCCCCGGTTCGAATGAGCTGCATGGTGTTGAAAATGGCTGTAGGGAACCGCGCCACGATGCCCGCGAAGATGATTAGAGAGATTCCGTTGCCGATTCCGTTTTCACTGATCCTTTCGCCCAGCCACATGAGGAATGCGGTTCCGGCCGTCAGTGTCAGTACCGCCATGATGCGAAAGGTCCATCCGGGATGGGGAACGACAAGGTCCCCAATCGGGGACTTCATGTTCTCGAGCCCAAAGGCGATCCCCATGCCTTGTACGATGCTCAGGCCCACGGTTCCGTAACGCGTGTACTGGGTGATCTTCTTTCTTCCCGCTTCTCCCTCTTTGGAGAGACGCTCCAGGTAAGGAATGACCACCGTCAGTAACTGGAGAATGATGGAGGCGCTGATGTAGGGCATGATGCCGAGGGCAAAGACGCTGAACTGGCTCAGCGCGCCACCCGTGAACATGTCGATAAGGCCGCGAAGGGAGCCTCCTTTCGCCTGGGCTTCGAAGAAAGCACCCAACGCTTGTGTGTCGATGCCCGGTGTGGGAACGAACACACCGACTCGATACACGGCCAGCATAGCAAAGGTGAAGAGGATTCGATTCCGCAGCTCGGGGATCTTGGAAATGTTTTGGAAACCGGAAATCACTTCAGATTATCTCCTCGATCTTTCCCCCGGCAGCCAGTATCTTCTCCCTTGCCGTGTGGCTGAACAAGTGAGCCCGTACCGTGAGTGGCCTGGACAAGTCGCCACGTCCGAGAATCTTCACTCCATGCTTCGCTCGCTTGATACGGCCTTCCGCGATCCAGACTTGCACGTTTACCTCGGACTGCTCCTGCGCCATTCGGTCTAGGTCATCGAGGTTCAGTGTCGCGATCTGCTTCTTGAAGGTATTCGTGAACCCTCTTTTCGGCAAGCGTCGATTCAGGGGCATCTGGCCACCCTCGAAGCTGGGAGCAATCTTCGGGCCGCTACGCGCTTTCTGTCCTTTGTGCCCCTTGCAGCTGGTCTTTCCCTGTCCGGACCCTGTGCCTCTCCCGATCCGCTTCGGCTTCTTGACGCTGCCCGGAGAAGGTTTGAGTTGGTTTAAGAGGCTCATCCGACGCCTTCCTTTTCTGTCTGTCACGCCCTTTTTACGTCAACGAGATGGATGACTTTGGCCAACATGCCCCGTGTTTCCGGCGTGTCCTTCAACTCCACCGTCTTGTGGAGTTTCGTGAGCCCCAGCCCGCGCAAGGTGGCGCGCTGACGCTGAGGTCTACCGATGCCGCTCCGCTTGAGTGTGATCATGAGCTTCCGTTCCGGTTCCATGGGCCTTTCCCGTAAAGATTTAGGATGTAACGAGCGTGTCCTCGGTCATAGACCGTGGGAAGATTTCTTCGGGATTCTTGTTGCGCTTCTTCGCGACGAATTCAGGGGACCGGAGTTGTCTCAATCCCTCCAAGGTGGCCTTGGTCACATTGTGAGGATTCCGGGTGCCGAGGCATTTTGTGGAGACGTTCTTCAGGCCGGCGGCTTCCATGATTGCCCGGACGGCCCCGCCTGCGATGATGCCGGTTCCCTGAGCCGCGGGTTTGAGCAATACCCTGCCCGATCCATAACGCCCTACGACACGGAAGGGGATCGTTTCATTCAAGATCGGCACCGTGATCAAGCTCTTTCGGGCCCGTTCGATGGCCTTGCGAATCGCGTCCGGGACTTCGTTGGCCTTCCCGAGCCCGACGCCCACTTGTCCCTTCCGATTGCCCACAACAACCAATGCATTGAAGCTGAAGCGTCGGCCTCCCTTGACGACCTTGGCCACACGGTTGATATGGATGATTTTGTCGACAAACTCCTCTTCCGTAGCGTAAACAAAATCCGCCAAACCTGACCTCCTTTAAGGTGCTACAGCGCCACCCCTGGATTCCCGCTTCCGCGGGAAGGACTGACTTGTTAGCTATCAGCCGTCAGCTTTCAGCTCCCAACCCTTCCACCCTGGGGGGCGGTGGGTGTTCTTGCTGAGGCCTGATGCCTGATAGCTTCTTCGCCTTTCGTCTTTAAAACTCCAAGCCCGCTTCCCTGGCTGCGTCCGCCACGGCCCGTACGCGGCCGTGATAGAGGAACCCGTTCCGATCGAACACGACCTTATCTATGTTCCTCTCATGCGCCTTTTTTGCAATCAACTCGCCCACCTTCTTTGCGGCCTCTTTCGACGCCCTTTTATCGCCGAGACTTGCGAGCTCCTTGCTGAGCGTGGAGACCGCAGCAATGGTCCTGGTTTCCTGATCGTCGACGATCTGAGCGTAGATATGCTTGTTGCTCCGGTAAACACACAGACGGGGCCTCTGCGACGTCCCGCGCACCTTTTTCATGAATCGTTTCTTCCGCCGCCTGCGAGCAATGACCTTTGGATTCGTTCTCTTCATCTTACTTGGCTCCCGCCTTACCAACCTTCCGGCGAATCGTCTCCTCGGCGTACCTGATTCCTTTGCCCTTATAGGGCTCGGGCTTTCGGAGCGCTCGTATCTTTGCCGCCGTTTGTCCGAGTAAGCTCTTGTTCCTTCCTTTCAGGATGATCTGCGTGGGCTTGGGAACCTCTGCAGATATGCCCTCGGGCAAGGGGAAGGTAATCCGATGGGAGTACCCCAACTGGAAGATCAGGCTATCCCCTGACAATTCGGCCCGGTATCCGACACCCACGATCTCGAGTTCACGGCGAAACCCCTCTGTCACACCCCGGACCATGTTGGCAATCAGCGTGCGGGTGAGGCCGGAAAGGGCGTCTGCCTTGCGCTGGGGGCTCTTCTTCTCCACCTGGACGCCGTCCGGGTCGATACGAATCGACAGGAAGTGATGGAGTGGCTCGGAGAGTTCTCCGTTTGGCCCCTTCACGACGACTTCGCCGTCGGTCTGGGTAACGGTTACCCCTTCCGGGCAGGGTATTTTCAGTTTTCCAATCCGTGACATGCCGTTGTCCCTTGTGGATGAAGCTCAGCGGATCCTGGAACGTACGTTTCTACGAGGGCGAATTACCAAACCTCGCACAAAACCTCTCCTCCCACGCCCTTTGCGCGGGCCTCACGGTCTGTGAGGATGCCTTGAGTCGTCGACAGAATGGAAACGCCCATGTGCTTCCGAACCGGACGGATCTCTTTTCTGTTTACGTAGACCCGAATGCTGGGTTTACTCACGCGACGGATGCCTTCAATGGCGCTTCGCTTGTCTTCCAGGTATTTCAGCCGGACCCGCAAGACGTTCTGCTTTTTGTCGGGCAGGACCTCGCAATCCTCGATGTACCCCTCTCTCTTCAACAGCTGGGCGATCGCTTCTTTCATCTTCGAAGAGGGAACGTCGACGGTCTTGTGTTGCGCCTGGCACGCGTTCCGGATACGTGTGAGCATATCCGCTACTGGATCCGTAAGACTCATTGTTTTGCCTCTGCCTCCCCGTTCTGAAGAGAAGTTGGAAGGCCGGTCGGTGTGGAACTACCAACTGGACTTCGTGACGCCGGGCAGCTCGCCTCGTAAGGCGAGGGTCCGCAGGCAGATTCTGCACAGGTGAAACCTGCGGTAGTATCCTCGCGGGCGGCCGCAAAGGCTACAACGGTTTCTGATACGAACCTTGAACTTGGGCTCTTTCGCGTAAGGGGCCAGCTTCGCCTTCCGTGCCAAGAATCTTTCTCCTATGTGCGCAAGAAGCGTTCAGTTGCGAAAGGGCATTCCCATGTATTTGAGGAACGCCTTTGCTTCTTCATCCGTTTTCGCTGTGGTGACGATGGTAACGTTCATTCCCCGGATCTTGTCGATCTTGTCATAGTTGATCTCAGGGAAGATAATCTGTTCGCGGATGCCCATCGTGTAGTTTCCCCGGCCATCGAAGGCTTTGCCGGATATGCCTCGAAAGTCCCTGACGCGGGGTAGGGCGATGTTGATCAACCGATCCAGGAATTCGTACATCCGCTGCCTGCGCAACGTTACGGAGCAGCCGATCGGCATGCCGGCCCGCAGTTTGAAATTGGAGATCGATTTCTTTGCTCGCGTGACGATGGGTTTCTGCCCGGTGATGAGACCGAGTTCCTCGCTCGCGTGATCGATCGTCTTGATGTTTTGAATCGCGTCGCCCAAGCCCATATTTACGACAATCTTCTCGAGTCGAGGGGCTTGGAGAAGATTCTTGTACCCAAAATCCTTCATCAACTGAGGGAGCACCTCCCGGAGATACTTGTCTTTCATCCTCGGGATGTTTTTGGGTTCCTTGCTTTCTCCAGCGGACACTACGGTTCCTCCAATCCACCTACTTATCCAGGATATCTCCGCACTTTCGGCAGACCCGGATGTTCTTGCCGTCCTCGAGTCGCCTCCTGCCGGTTCGGACCGGCTTGTTGCACTTCGGGCAAAGGACCATCAGATTTGACACGGTGAGGGGTGCCTCCTTTTCGATAATGCCGCCTTGCCGCATTTGCTGGCTCGGCTTGGCATGGCGCTTGATGAAATTCAATTTTTCAACGATGGCCTTCCCCTTTTCGGGGAATACGCGCAGCACCTTCCCGGATTTCCCCTTTTCTTTCCCCTTGGTGACGATCACCATGTCGTTCTTCTTGATGTGCACCTTCGCATTTTCCATCTCATTCGCCTCGTATCTGAATCAGACAACTTCGGGAGCCAGGGAGATGATCTTCATGAAGTTCTTCGCCCGGAGTTCCCTGGCCACAGGACCGAATATGCGGGTCCCAATCGGCTCCCGCTGCGGGTTGATCAGGACAGCAGAATTGTTGTCGAACTTGATGTAGGATCCGTCGTTTCTGCGGAACTCCTTCCGGGTTCGTACGACAACGGCCCGATGTACGTCCCCCTTCTTCACCTTCGATGCGGGCAAGGCCTCTCGGACAGACACGACGATCACGTCCCCGACGGAGGCATACTTTCTCCTCGTCCCCCCCAGGACCTTTATACAGAAGAGCGTTTTCGCCCCCGAATTGTCCGCGACCGTGAGCGTCGATTGACTCTGGATCATGTGAGCGCTTCCTGTTCCGCTGGTTCCGGGGCGAGGGAAGGATCCGCTGGCTTCAGGACCTTTGTAACCGCCCAGCGTTTGGTTTTGCTGATCGGGCGGGAGGACACGATTTCTACCAAATCCCCATTCCTGCAACGATTTTGTTCATCGTGCGCCGGATACCGTTTGCTGCGTTTGATGTATTTCTTGTAAAGGGGGTGCTGGACTCTTCTGTCGACGGTGACAACCACCGTCTTGTCCATGGTTACGCTCGTCACTGTACCCTTCATTCGGGTCCTTGTGGTGCGCTCAGGCATGCTCATCCCCTTTGCTCATCGTTCTCTCCCGCTGAATCGTGCGCACTCTTGCAATATCCTTCTTGACGTCAACGAGCCTCGCCGTGTTCTCCAGTTGACCGGTAGCGTGTTGAATGGTCAAGTTGAACAACTCTTCCCGGAGTTCCTGCTCTTTTTGCTCGAGTTCTTCGCTTGACAGCTCTCTGACTTCCGCGGATTTCATCACTGTTCCTCGCGCAACAGGAATCGGGTCTTCACGGGAAGCTTGTGGCCGGCAAGTCGAAAAGCCTCTCTGGCGACCCTCTCCGGCACGCCGTCGAGTTCGTACAAGATCCGTCCCGGCCTCACCACGGCTACCCAGCTCTCCGGATTCCCTTTTCCCCCGCCCATGCGGGTTTCCGCCGGTTTCGCCGTGATCGGTTTGTCCGGAAAGATGCGAATCCAGATCTTTCCGCCCCGTTTGACGTGGCGGGTGATAGCGATACGGCCTGCTTCAATCTGCCGCGCCGTAATCCAGCAAGGCTCCAGTGCCTGGAGTGCGTATTGCCCAAAGCTGACGGACGAACCACCGAGTCTCGCGCCTTTGAGCCTGCCCCGGCGCTGTTTCCTGTGTTTGATTTTCTTGGGACTTAACACAGCCGACTATACTCCCAATTGTTCTTTTCGTTTCTTTTCGTCCCCGGGAAGGACTTCGCCCTTGAAGATCCAGACCTTCACGCCGATCACGCCGTAGGTCGTCCTTGCCTCGGTAAACCCGTAGTCGATGCTTGCCCGGAGGGTGTGCAGGGGGACTCGACCCTCCCGATACCATTCCCGACGAGCCATTTCAGCGCCCCCCAGCCTTCCAGCGCAACTGACTTTGATTCCCTGGGCACCGAATTTCAAGGAGGTTGTGACAGCCTTGCGCATTGCCCTCCGGAAGGCGACCCTCCGTTCCAGCTGTGTGGCGATGTTTTCCGCAACGAGTTGTGCATCCAATTCGGGCTTGCGTACCTCTAGAATATTCAGAAAGACTTCCTTCTTCGTGTGTTGTTCCAACTCCTTCCGGAATCGGTCCACTTCCGAGCCTTTCTTTCCAATTACGATGCCGGGGCGGGAGGTGTTGATATGGACCTTGACCTTCAGGGCCGCGCGTTCGATATCGATCTTGGCGATCCCCGCATGTTGCAGATTCTTCTTGATGTACTCCCGGATCCACAGGTCCTCGTGCAGATTCTGAGCGTAATCCTTATCCGCGTACCATTTGGACGCCCACGTTTGGGTGATGCCGAGACGCAGCCCAATCGGATTGACCTTCTGTCCCAAGGAGTACCTCCTCTTCGGATGCCATTGAAAGCGATCGGAGCCGGGCGCTCGAGACGATCATACTCGGGGCCGCTCTGCGCAGCCGGTTTGCCTACGCTTCATCCAGCACGATGGTGATGTGACTGGTCTTCTTCTGTATCAACGTTGCTCTTCCCATGGCTCGGGGTCGGTAGCGTTTCTGCGTAGGACCCTGATCCACAAAAATCCTCTTCACGTAAAGGGTATCGACGTCGATGTCCCCTTTGTTCTCCGCGTTGGCGATCGCGGACTGCAAGACCTTCTGGATGATGCGAGCCGCCGCCTTTTGCGTGAAGGTCAAGATATGCGTCGCTTGTTCAGCGGACTTCCCTCGAATCAGGTCTGCGACGAGTCTTGCCTTCCTCGGCGATATGCGGATGTATCTTGCTCTAGCTACGGCTTCCATGTTCGGTTCCAACCATCTAGAAGTTGCAGCAACGGGAACGGATCGAGGCCTATTTGACCCGGGATTTCCGGTCTCCCGAATGTCCGTAAAAGGTTCGGGTGGGTGAGAACTCACCCAGCTTGTGCCCGACCATATTCTCGGTAACAAACACAGGGACGAATTTCTTCCCGTTGTGAACGGCAAAGGTCAGGCCTACGAAATCCGGCGAAATCGTTGACCTCCTCGACCATGTCTGAATGATTTTCTTCGACCTGCTGGCTCTTGCCTCATCGACCTTCTTCTGCAGATGGGCGTCAATGAAGGGGCCTTTCGACACCGACCTTGGCATGATAATGTCTCCTGCAACTCCCTTCCGAATGGCTCGGACAGAAGATGACCGGGTCAGAGCTTCTGGTTACGTCTGCGGAGGATGTAACGGTCCGAGGGTTTCTTGCCGCGGGTCTTGTAGCCCTTGGTTGGGACGCCCCAGGGAGTCACCGGATGCCTTCCGCCGGATGTCCTCCCCTCTCCACCCCCGTGAGGGTGATCGACAGGGTTCATCACAACCCCCCGAACGTGGGGCCTCCTGCCCAACCAGCGTGTCTTTCCTGCTTTTCCGTAAGAGATGTTTTCGTGTTCCAGGTTGCTGATCTGACCGATGGTCGCCTTGCAGTCCAGGTGGATCAGCCGGACCTCTCCTGAGGGCAGCCGAATATGGGAGTAGTTGCCCTCCTTTGCGAGCAGCTGTGCCACGGTTCCGGCAGCTCGGACCATTTGAGCGCCTTTTCCGGGCCGGAGCTCGATGTTGTGAATCAACGTGCCGAGGGGTATGAATCGCAGCGGCAACGTGTTGCCCGCCTGAATGTCGGCAGTCTCTCCTGAGACCACCATGTCTCCCTCTTTCAACTGCTGCGGGGCCACGATGTATCGTTTGTCTCCATCCACGTAGTGGAGCAGAGCGATCCGTGCAGACCGGTTCGGGTCGTATTCGATACTGGCGACACGAGCGGGAATATTCAGCTTATCTCTTTTAAAGTCGATAAAGCGGTACCTTCTCTTGTGGCCGCCTCCCCGGTGACGACACGTAATTCGGCCCGCGCTGTTTCGGCCCCCTTGCTTGGTCAAGCCTCGGACGAGCGATTTCTCGGGGCTCGAGGTGGTCAGTTCCCCGAAAGCCGTGTTCGTCTGATGTCTTCTTCCGGCTGATGTCGGTTTAAAAGTCTTCAACGCCATGGGGCATCTCCCGGCAGCATGGACATGTACTAGACACCTTCGAAGAATTCGATCTGGTCGTCCGGTCCGAGGGTGACAATTGCCTTCTTCCAGTTCCTGCGTTTGCCCATGAAGCGGCCAACACGCTTGATCTTGCCGCGCTGGTTCATCGAGCGCACGTCCAGAACCCGGACCTTGAAGATCTTCTCTACCGCCGCCCTGATCTCCTGCTTGTTGGCATCCGGGTGGACCTCAAAGGTGACCTTGTTGTTCTCTTCCTTCTGAATATTGCCTTTTTCCGTTATAATCGGACGCCGGATGACTGCGTAAAGGTTTTTCATGATCCGTAAACCCTCTCGATATAATCGATCGCTTCTCTCGTCAGAACGAGGTGATCGTGCCGGAGGATATCGAAGAGATTCAGGCCTTGCGTTTTCAACACCTTGATCCCCGGGACATTCCGGGCCGATTTGTGCAGGTTCTCGTTTTCGCCGTTCACAACGATCAAGGCGTTCTCCAGCTTGAGCTTTTCCTTGTGCCCAACAAAGATCTTTGTACGAATCTCGGGCAAGTCGAAGCGTTCCAGGATCAAGAGCTTGTCTTCGTTGAGTTTGAGGCTCAAGGCGGAGCGAACGGCCGCCTTCTTCATCTTTTTCGGTACCCGGAACCCGTAATCGCGGGGTTTTGGGCCGAACACCACACCACCTCCTCGCCACAGAGGGGAACCGCGGGTTCCGGTCCGTGACCTCCCGGTCCCTTTTTGTCGCCAAAGCTTTCTTCCCGTAGCCTTGACTTCACTTCGGGTCTTCGTGCTGGCCGTGCCCTTCCGCTTCGCCGCGAGC
>Ga0180438_10009377_pt1 | contig 12209 bp, 8 predicted proteins | sample SS_ome_12_FD_132455 | JGI IMG/M metagenome (GOLD analysis project Ga0180438, IMG submission 132455) | Hypersaline lake sediment archaeal communities from the Salton Sea, California, USA - SS_3_D_2 metaG | ecosystem: Environmental > Aquatic > Non-marine Saline and Alkaline > Hypersaline >...
AATATCCACCACGAGACGTCGAAGTGACTGTCTACGGGGTGACCGAGCAGACCTATGAACAGGTCACGCGCCGGCGCGGCTCCTATGCTGCTTTCCGCCGCGGCCTCGATCTCTTGTTGAACAGTGGCCTCAAGGTGCAGTTGAAGGCCATGGCCCTGCGCTCTAACGTGCACGAACTGCCAGAGATCGCTGCCTTCTGCCGCGAGCATACGTCCGACTACTTCCGCTTTGATCCACTCCTGCACCTGCGCTACGATGGCGATCCGCGGCGCAATGAGGAGATCCGCAGCGAGCGCCTCCCGCCCGCGGAGATCGCGGCGATCGAACAGAGGGATGAGGAACGCGCCAAGGCTCTGGACAAAAGGTGCGACAGGCTGATCTTTCCACAGTACGAGGGGGAGGTGTGCAATCACTTGTACCGCTGCGGCGCGGGCAACAAGAGCTTTGCTGTTAGCTACGATGGCATCTTTCGTCCGTGCCCCGACCTGTGGCATCCTGACTGCACCTATGACCTGAGGCGGGGCAGCCTGGAGCAAGCCTGGAACGAGGTCGTGCCGCGCGTGCGCGACATGCGCTCCGCAAATCCGGACTTCCTGGAGCGCTGCCGCCGCTGCCCCATCATCAACCTATGCCTGTGGTGTCCAGCCCACGCACATCTGGAAACCGGGGAGTTGGACGGATTCTCTGAGTACTTCTGTGCAGTCGCCCACGCCCGGGCTGAGGCGATCCGGGCGAGGCAAGGGGAGGGACAACCATCGTAGCTCAAGCTCGGCGCACGACGAACGACCTTCGCAGCCTCGCCGGAGCCCCTGCAGCGTGAATGAGAGGACAAGCCTCTCCGAGCGGATCCAAACGGCTCTGCAGTTGGACCGGGCCGTGCGCCTGGTGTGGAAAAGCGCCCCGCGCTGGACGCTGATCAGCCTGTTCCTGGTCTTGGTGCAGGGCATGCTGCCGCTAGTTGGGCTCTACCTCATGAAGCGCATCGTAGATGCGGTGGCGGCGGGGCTCGCTGCCCCCGATAGGGCCAGCGTGTTTCCGCAGGTGGCGCGGTGGGTACTTCTCGCAGGGACCGTGGCACTTCTCTCTGCCCTCTTCCGCTCGCTGGCAGAGCTGGCGAGCCAAGCCCAGTCCCTGGTGGTGACGGATGCGATTTCCGATATCCTGCACGCCCAATCCATTGCCGTTGACCTGGAGTACTATGAAGATCCTCGCTATTACGACACCCTGCACCGGGCGCAGAGGGAAGCTCCTTTTCGACCCACACGCATCGTCAACGGTCTGGTGCAGGTTGGACAGAGTGGACTCTCGCTGCTGGGCATTGCTGCCATTCTGTTCTCTTTCAGCTGGGTGATTGGCTTTGTGCTCGTGGCAGCGGCTCTGCCGGGCGCAATTGTGCGCCTGCTGTATGCCCGTAGACTGTATGGTTTTGAGCAGAAACAGACAGAGATCGAGCGGCGAGCTTGGTACTATCACTGGGTGATGACCAATGCGGCTCATGCCAAGGAGGTGAGACTCTTCGGCCTGGGTTCGCTTTTTCGAGACCGTTTCCGGGGCCTCAGAGAGCAGTTGCGGGAGGGCAGGCTAGCTCTCGTTCGCCGGCGCTCATTGGCTGACCTCCTCGCTCAGACCATCGCCACATCGGCCATCTTCGGCAGCTTCGCCCTCATCTGCTACCAGGCCATCGCTGGAGCCATCACGCTGGGCAGTGTGGTGATGTACTATCAAGGTTTTCAGCTTGGCGTTGGCTACTTGCAGGGCATCCTACGCGCCCTGGCGGGGCTGTATGAGGACAATCTCTTTTTGAGCAACTTTTACGAGTTTCTCGAGCTGGCACCGAAGATCCGCAGGGTGTCCCGGCCACGCGCCGTTCCACAGCAGCTACATCAAGGGATTGCCTTTCAGGGCGTCAGCTTTGCCTATCCGAGCAATCCCAATGTGGTGTTGAAGGACATTGACCTCACGCTTGCTCCCGGGGAAGTGATCGCTCTGGTGGGAGAGAACGGCTCTGGCAAGACCACCTTGATCAAGCTTCTGTGCCGCCTCTACGACCCGAGTGCAGGCACGATTTCGCTCGACGGGATCGACCTGCGAGAGCTGGACCCCGTATGCTGGCGGCGTGAGATCAGTGTCATTTTCCAGGACTATGTTCATTACCACCTGAGCGCTTGGGAGAATATCTGGCTGGGCAACGTGGAGCTGGAGCCGGATCGGGACTTGATCGTCCAGGCGGCCCAGCTCTCGGGCGCGGACGCGATGATCCGCCGCCTGCCGCAAGGCTATGACACCATGCTGGGCCACGAGTTCCGTACGGGACAGGAAATCAGCATCGGGGAGTGGCAGAAAGTGGCCCTAGCCCGTGCCTTCCTGCGGGGTGCTCGCATCGTGGTGCTGGATGAGCCAACGAGCTCGCTAGATCCTCTGGCGGAGGCAGCGCTGTTTGAGAGGTTCCGGGAGCTGATCAAGGGCCGCAGCGGCATCCTGATCAGCCACCGCTTTTCGACGGTCAGAATGGCAGACACCATCTACGTTCTGGAAGGCGGCCGAGTCACGGAGAGCGGTTCTCATGACGAGCTCGTACGGCGCGGCGGAACCTATTCTCGGCTGTATGCACTCCAGGCGCGGCAGTACAGGTAGAGATCCTCGGATGACGAACCAGCCTGGCCCGCTGAGGCTCTCACCAAGACGCACAGTGGAGGAGGATAGTGGTTCGGTCGCTCACTGAAGCGTCAGAATTCGGCGCGCGCCCCGAGATCGCCCTGCTCCACGCCTGTGCGCGCAGCCGCATCGACACAGAACAGAGCAGGGTCATACAAGCGCTGCTGCAGCAAGAGATCGACTGGGCGGATCTGATTCAGTTGGCCGCAAGGCACCGGACCATTCCGCTGCTCTACACGAGTCTTGCCGTCTGCTGCCCTGATGCGGTGCCCGCGGAGGTCATGGAGCAACTGCAGGGGTACTTTCGAGCCAACGGTGTGCGCAACCTCACAATGGGCCGAGAATTGCTTCAGGTGCTGAGGGACTGTCAGGACAATGGGGTGCGTGCCGTGTCATACAAGGGGCCGCTCTTGGCTGAGTTGGTGTACGGCAATCTGTCGCTGCGGGATTTCTACGACCTTGATCTGTTGGTGCAACGGAAGGATGTCGCGAGAGCGAAAGACACGCTCATCTCAATGGGATATCAGCTGCTGCTGCCACACCGCATGTCGGTGGCAGGCCATCTGGCACACGGACATGATTACACATTCTGGCACGCCCGCAGCAAGATACGTCTGGAGCTGCATTGGGAGATTGTCGAGAGGTACTTTGGCTTCACGCTGGATCCTCAGTTGTGGGACCGCCTCGAGACCGTACACTTCATGGGCCGTCAGCTTCTGGGCCTGCGAGCAGAGGACCTCCTTCTGATCCTTTGCGTGCACGGTTCGAAGCACGGCTGGCCACGCCTGGCGTGGGTCTGTGACGTTGCCGAGCTTGTCCGTGCGCATCCAACGATGGACTGGGATCGGGTTCTGTGGCAGGCACGCAGGCACGAAACCCAGCGTATGGTCCTTCTCGGTCTTTCACTTGCAGGCGATTTGCTGGAAGCAACCCTTCCAGAGGACATCGAGCAAACGGTGCAAGCTGATCCTGCGGTGCGATCGCTGGGCTTGGAAGTGTGGCAAAGGCTGTTTCACGAGGTGGAGCCTGCGCCTGGAACGTCGGAGAAATACCGTCTATTTGCCTTTCACATCAGGTTGCGGAAAACCCTGTGGGGCAAGGTGCGCCACTGCCTCCGTGTAGCGCTGGTTCCCACATGGGAAGACTGGGAAGCCGTCCCACTGCCGGACTGCCTGTCCTTCCTTTACTATGTGGTGCGTCCATTGCGACTGCTGGGCAAACACGTACCTGAAGCGTGGAGGCGGTTGCGCGGACGAGCATAGGATGTCAGAATGACTGGCTCGGCAAGATCGGCGGAATCACAGCATTCTCTCCCCGACTCCGGGGGCGCTGGATGCCAATCCGAAGGCTTCCCCGGGCTCGGGCGTCATCGTCCGTGGCAGTGCCGCGTCGTTGTTGGAGCTCGAAGCGACTCAATTGTCAGATCCTTGATGGCATGCTACAGTTGATTCGCTTAGCGTATTTCTGGTACTCTGCGTTCTCATCAAGATGACATGCCCAGCGGCTCCTGGTGGGTGTGTCTGTGGGCTGCTGCCTGACATTGCATCAACGGCGCTTGGGCATGCCCGCAGTGGAGATTCTACTGTGAGCCTGCAAACCGGGCACTAGATAGAGCCAAGGGTGGCTTGTGGTTCTCTTTGCGCTGAAAGCCATTGTGAAGATGCTGACAAAGATGCTGTCTGGGTGTCACAGTCGGCGCCGTCTTGCAGCAGTCCCGTGGACACCAGTGCCCGGCTGTCGAGCAGCGCGCCACTTGGTTCAAGACTGCGTATCGGATAGGCCAAGATGACACGGGCTGAGACTAGCAGCAGGCTTCTGCTCCGAAATGCTTTACTAGGCTTCATTGGTTTGGCCCTGCCTCTCCTGACCGGTGCGATCACGATTCCGTTCGTGATAAGGGGTTTGGGGACCGAGCGCTTTGGACTCTTGTCTCTGGTCTGGGTAGTTCTTGGCTACTTCACCAGCCTCGATGTCGGCTTGGGGCGAGCTGTCACCAAATACGTGGCTGAAGCACTGGGGAGCGGCAACAAAGACAAGGTGGCGCGCCTTGTTTGGTCAGGCATTGCCCTTCAAGGAAGCCTTGGGCTGCTGGGCACGTTTGTCCTGGTTCTGGTCATCCCTGTGCTCGTGGCGCGAATATCGAGTATCTCCCCGGCACTCCTGGAAGAGGCCAGGCTTACACTCTACGCACTCGCCCCGGCTGTTCCGATAATTTGGATTTCGAGCTCTTTCACAGGCGTACTCGAAGCTGCCCAGCGCTTTGACTTGGCCAACGCCGTGAAGGTGGCCTTTGAGCCCTTGACTTTCCTGCTGCCTCTTGTTGGAGTCGTTTGGGGGCTGGGTTTGCCGGGGATTGCAGCGCTTCTGCTTCTCACAAAGATCATTGCGCTCCTTGCAAATGTGCGCTTTTGTCTCGAGGTGTTTCCACAGCTGGCAGAGTTCTCGCTGGATCAACGGAGTGTACGATCTCTGCTCTCGTTTGGAGGGTGGATAACCGTTTCAAGCCTGTTGGGACCAACGATCAAGTACGCGGAGCGTTTGTTGTTGGTCTCTTTTCTCTCTGCTACGGCTCTCACGTTCTACACAGTCCCTTATGAGATGGTCTCGAGGGTAGTTGTGTTCCCCGCAAGCATAGCGCTTGCCCTGTTCCCTTCTTTCAGCTATCAAAGCGCTGATACACACAAGGAGCTGAAAGATATGTTTGTTCGACCACTCAAGTATCTTCTCTTTCTCATGACGACCATTATGGTTATATCCGTTGCTCTCAGTGAACAGATTCTGGCGACATGGTTGGGTGCGGAATTCGCTCAGTCCAGTGCTGCCGTCTTTCGAATACTGGCGCTCAGCTTCTTTGTCAATTCCCTCGCTTACGTTCCCTTCGCGGCTATCCACGGACTGGGAAGACCAGACCTGAAGGCAAAACTCGATCTGATTGAGATGCCACTCCTCTTGGTCCTTTGTTGGTGGCTTATTCCGAGGCTGGGGCTAGTAGGAGCGGGAGCGGCCAAACTGAGTGTTACGATTCTTGACACAGTCTGTCTTTTTTGGATGGGTATGCGTGTATCAGGGCTCCGAGTGAGTGACCTACTCTCAGCGGGGGTAGGCAAGGCACTTGGCGTAAGCAGTATGTTTGCTTTGGTGACTCTGGCTTTCATGCTGGGGCTGAGAGCCGAAAGTCCTCATAGTCCGCTTCCGACCTGGCTGGTTCTGACCTTCCTGGTGTGTGCCTACGCACTCGCTTTTCTCAAAGTCGGTATCGATGACAAAGACCGTGCCGCCTTCCGTGGTGTCCAAGAGCTGGTCCTCAGAAAGTGATGCCAGTATGAACAAAGACACTGGGCCATTGAAGCTGAAAACATTCTTCACGCTGCTCTCGAGCATCTTGTCAAATAGCCTTGCCCCGGGGTCCTTACAAGATGAGGCCATCTACCGCCGCTCAAGAAGGCTTCGCTGAGCGTCCGTACGAGCAAGCATCTGAAATGAGGATCCAGAATGTATTCCACAAGCGGTCTGCAGCCGTGCCGGGCTGAGATTCGCCTGGGCGTGCGAGGCAAGCGGTCATCCCCGGTTGAACCTGACGTCTGCTTCGCAAAGGGGAATAGGGATACCTGTGAGAGTCCTGAGGATCACCTTTGTTCTTCCCGGATACCCCTGGAGGCCGGTTGGCGGCTTCAGAGTAGTATACGAATATGCCAACCACTTGGCAGCACGGGGCCACACAGTAACGGTAGTGCACCCACGGCAATTGTCGAACTGGCCCCCAGAGGCCCGTCATCTCCGTCAAAGAGCCCGTGGGAAAGCACTCTTCTGGCGGGATCTGATTCTCAGGCCCCCAGTGGATTGGCAACCTCTAGATGAGCGCGTGCAAATGCTCTACGTTCCAGAACCGACAGCAGAACATGTACCGGATGGAGACGCCGTATTTGCCACTGCGTGGCAGACCGCAGCGTATGTGGCGGGATACACGGCTTCAAAGGGGCGCAAGTTCTACCTCGTTCAGGATTTCTATCCGTATCTAGGTTCCGAGTCTCAGATTGCCAATACTTGGCGCTTCCCCCTAAGGAAGGTTGCCGTCTCATCCTGGCTGTGCGGTATGGTTGTGCAAAGTGGCATTGCCCCGCACGACATAAGCGTCATCCCGAACGGTGTGGACCAACAGCGGTTCTGTCTCCAGGAGAACATCGCCACACGGTCAAGAAGGATTGCGATGATGTACTCGGACTCTGACCACAAAGCCGCGGGCGACGGAGTGAGCGCACTCGAGACCTGCAAATGTGCACACCCTGATCTGCAGGCGATTGTGTTTGGAGCAGCGCGGCGTCGCCCGGCTCTGCCACGTTGGATCGAGTATGCCGGCAGAGTGGCTGAGGAACGGCTTGTCTTGATATACAATCGTAGCTCGATCTTTCTCAGCTCCAGTATTGCTGAAGGCTTCGCCCTTCCACCCGCTGAGGCCATGGCTTGCGGATGCGCCGTTGTCGCCACTGACAGCGGCGGCATACGCGAGTATGCCAGGCACGAGATGACAGCCCTTCTGTCGCCGGCTGGCGATCGGCAGGCTTTGGCGGCCAACGCGTTGCGCCTGCTAGCAGACGATAGTCTGCGCATACGTCTTGCACAGGCGGGGCACAGCCACATAAAGAAGTTCACTTGGGAGGTGGCAACGAACAAGATAGAGCAGCTTCTGCTGGCTTCAGCTTAGCTTCTCGACGAACACTTTCAACTTCGCTCGCAGTCTCATGTGGCTGACAGGTTGTCCTGGTTCTCATCTCGAATTGTCAGAGCTGGACTTGGACCATCCAGCCTGCTCTCAGTTGCGGTCCTTCTATGCGTCATGGATGAGATCGATTTCTTGCGCGTCGCTAGAGTAACAACGTACTCAAAGGAGCTGACAAACCGAGTCGTTTTCCTGCAGGGGGTGTTTCCATAGTGGCACTGTGCTTCCTGACACAGGCGGCGCGGTTGTCACCAAACCGCGGATGGCTGACGACGTGCCTGATGTCCAGCAACGCCTTCACGCCGATCCCGGTTGCACCCTGCGAATACCAGGGTGGCCGAACATACCAACCAGTACCTCGCCAAGCTCGGTTCCAGGTGCAGGCGGCTCATGAGACACTACCTTCACTGCGAGGGAGATCATGGCAAGCGGTAGTGCGAAATTGCCGATCATCAGCGTGATCATACCAGTTTGGGGTGGGGATGCGGACGCTGGTCCACTCTTGGAAGAGGCCGTTGCTTCAGTCGTCGATACGGTCGAGAGCTCCTATGAAATTATCGTCGTCAGCAACTCTGAGGATCAGGAACTGCGAGAGCGTATCCAGAGACTGAATGCCGTAGACAGATGGTGTCTGAACAGCCACAACGCTGGTGTCGCTCGTGGCTGGAACATCGGCGCTCAGTTGGCTTTGGGAGAGTACCTTTGCTTCATGAATCAGGATGTTGTTGTTGGTCCGGGATGCATAGATATGCTTGTAGGTGTTCTTGCCGCTCACCATACCATTGGTATGGCTGGTCCAGAGGGAACGCTATGGGAGGTAACGCCGCTTGATACAGCCTGCGGTGCGCCTGTTGGTCCGAGCGCAGGCGTGGTTGACTGCGATGCTGTTTCAGGCTTTCTTTTCGTTCTGCGGGCGGACTTGTATGATTTGGTAGGAGGGTTTGACCGAGCGTACTTGCCTTGCCTGTATGAGGAAATCGACATGTCATTCCGGGTCCGACAGCACGGGTTTCGCTGTGTTGTGCTGGGTGGCCTAGACTACGAGCATCCGTGGGGAATCAGCAAGGGAAACACGTGGTGCCGAGTCTCGTATCTTGGAAGGGAAGACAGGTTACGCACGATCCGAGATAGGAATCGAAGAAGGTTTGTTGCGCGCTGGGGAAGAGAGTCTTCGTCAGCGTTGGACGAACAGGCAGTCAAGGCAGCTCCTCGTGCACCGTCGCACAGTGGCAGGATCTTGGCTGACCACATCGTTGGACGTCTCAAGGATGTGTGGCATGACCTGCACAGTCTGGCAAAGTGGGTTATGGGTCGGTAGGTCAGGACGACCAGAGGGCTATGGCAACAGACACATGTTGTTGGGGAGAGACATGGGAACGGAAGACGGGAGTGGGCCAGCCGAGGCAACGTGTCTCGCATCGCAGTGTTGCCTCTGCGGGTGTGTTTCACTAGACCCATTCTCGGTAGGAACGGCTCAGTATCTCCGTTGTCGGGAATGCGGACTGGTTTCTCGCTGTCCCTCTTCCCTATTAGACAGTGAGATCTGCGATCTCTATGGAAGTGACTATTATTCTGACAGCGAACGCTATCCGGACTATGCTGAACAGCCGGAATAACTTCGCATGCTCCTGAAGAGACGTCTCGATCAACTGAAGCAACTCTGTCCCCAAAAGGGTCGCATGCTAGACGTTGGCTGTGGTTTGGGGCATTTCCTGGAGTTGGCGCGACGCGATGGATGGGAAGCCTTTGGAACAGAGGTCTCCGAGGTGGCGGCACGGAAGGCCGGGGCTCGACTGGGGGTTGATATCGTTCTCGGTGAGTTGGGTGATGTTGCAGTGCCTCCTGATAGCTTAGAGGCGGTGTGCTTTTGGGATACGCTAGAGCACATGACCAACCCTCGTCAGCAGTTGGCAGCAGCCTATCGAATGCTAAAGCCCCGTGGTGTGATCGCGGTTTCTACGCCCAATGTCGCGGGGTTCAAAGCCCGACTCCAGCGGCGGAGATGGAAACACTTTGCCCCTGCTTCAGGACATATTATGCATTTTAGTCCTAGAACCCTATCGCAACTGCTCACCCAGGTGGGCTTCAGAATCGCTCATGTGGAGACTTGGGGCTTTCTTAACGTGACTTGTTTGCTGGGGAGGATACCCTACAGCGTAAGGGGCCTGTCTGTCTTACAGTCCCTTGTTGATCGGGGTGTGGGGGTGTTGGGATTTGGTGAGAACCTGGTCGCCTATGCCCGCAAGCCGGGGTGAGGCCTGCATTGGGCTGCCACTCTAGATCAAGGGAATGCCTGGTTCGAGATGCCTTTCGGCTCCATGACCACAGAAGAAGAGGGCCCTATCCAGATTCTTCAACTGATTCACTCTGGGGCAATAGGTGGCGGGCCCAGAGTCGTATACGACCTGGCCACGCATTTCAATCAAGGGATTTGGCGCAGCATTGTAATCTGCAGCGACGATGGCCCGTTGAGGGAGAGGCTTCAGTCTCAAGGCGTCCGCGTAGTAGCGATGAATATGGCGACCAAGTGGCGAGCGCTTGCCTCGATACCGGCCCTGACTCGCACAATTCGCCACATCAATCCGCGGTTGATCCACGTTCACGGCCAGTTTGCCGGTTTCGTGGGCGGTATCGCCGCCCGCCTAGCCGGGTACTCAGATGTGATCTATACTGCGCATTTCCCGTCTTTTGTCACCGATTGGGATCTTTGGCGATGCCTTCGAAACAGCGTAGTGGAGAAGGTCAGCTGCAGGTGTGCGAAATCGCTGGTCTGCGTGTGCCGGGCCGATTTAGAAGAATACATTCGGCGGGGGCTAGTCTCTACCCACAATTCGGGCGTGATATACAACGGCGTGGCAATCGAGGCTTTCTCGGGAGGGTCGCCCCGACTGGAATCTACAGCGCCTGGGGCCTTGGTGCAGGCATCTCCTGTGCTCGGCTTCGTGGGCCGCCTTACGGATCAGAAGGGCGTGGACGTGCTCTTGCGCGCCCTGCCGACAGTACAGCAGCATTACGCCCGTTCTGTGCTGCTCATAGCGGGCGATGGCCCTCTCAGGCAAAGTCTTGAGAATCTCACTAGGAAGCTGGGCATCGAGCAGGCCGTGCGGTTCCTTGGGTTCCACCAGGATGTGCCTCGCTTTCTAACGGAAGTGGATCTGCTGGTGGTGCCATCATTGTACGAACCGTTTGGATTCGTCGCTCTCGAGGGGATGGCTTCAGGCACGCCAGTGGTCGCTTCCCAAGTGGGAGGCCTGTCCGAGAGTGTAGTGGACGGAGTGACAGGCAAGTTGGTCCCTGCTGGGGATCCAGCGGCCCTCGCTAAGGCGGTTGTTGAGATGCTTGCTGACCCGGTAAGGGCCCACGCTATGGGCTTGGCAGGCAAGGAGCGAGTTCAACGCCATTTCAGTCGCCAGGCCATGCTGGGGGAATACGAAAGAGTGTATCGCACTCTGGTCTATCGAACTGCAAGAGAGGACGGGTGAAGTCATGAAAGACATGAATCAAAAGCTGTCAATTGACTTTGGGCTATTTGTGGGGCTGGTTGTGCTGCTCACTGCTTCTACCATGAACGGCCTTACCTCTGAAGTCAGGGCAGGAGCTTTGAGTATGACCATCCGCCCGGATCAGGTGGTTCTGGTGCTACTCCTGCCGCTTCTGGCGGTGGCCTTTGTGCAGGGCCGTCTGCGGTGGCACAGGACGAGCTTGGATGTCCCTGTCCTTGGTCTGTTCCTTGCCAATGCCTTCGCTTCGGTCGTGTTCTCTCCGCTGAAGGGTATGAGCCTGCAAGGGGTCTTGCTCATGGGCGTCTATGTGGCGATGTACTTTGTGACCGTGAACCTCTCCCTTCAGTATCCGCGTTGGTCCACTCGGCTGATGAGGATCTTCGTGGGCATCGGGATTGTACATGCGGCATATGGCCTGTTGGCGCTTCTGGCTTACAGCCAGGGACGGTCCATTGGGGGAATCACGGTCGGGCAGGTGATGCCGGGATCCGTGTCTGTTCGCGGCGCGTTCGTCGAACCGAATCTTCTGGGAATCTACCTATCCATCATTGGCCTGTTCCCTTCCGTATACCTGCTGTTCGGAAACAAGGCCAAGAATCGCTGTCTGGCCTTCGCTTCACTCATATTGGTGGGTCTGACCCTGATTCTGACGCTCACCCGTTCTGCTTGGGTGGCTTTCGTGACGGCAGTCTCTTTCTTGGTACCTCTACTGCTGATGAAAGTGAAAAGTCTTTCAAGCGCCGCGGCGCGGCTTGCCCCTCTGGTGTTGGCTGCGGTGTTGGTCTTGGCCGTGTCTATCTATGCTCTGGACCCTCTGCTGTCGCGGCTGTGGAAGCAGGAAAGTGTGCTGACATCGAGACTCGGTAGTCTGCTGATGCTGAGCGAGGGCCGCAGCACCGTTGACACAGGAGTTCACGTAGTGCGAACGGGCGGTCAAGCGGGTGAACAGCCTAGCCAGACTGCGCCAAGCGTCGAGGAGGTAGGTCAACAGGGTGCCCAGGCAGCGCCAACCGCTCCTCAGGCAATCCCGACTGCTGAACAAGCAGTCCCGACACCGACACCATCGGTTCAGCAGAATGCCCCCGTAGTTGTTGGATCTTTGAGGTCAGCCATGGGGAGATTGCAGGTTTACGAATGGGGTATAGCCGAATCGCTGAATCGTCCCATCTTTGGCCATGGTACGTTCGCTGGAGAGGTGATTGGCAACCGGTATTGGATGAGCAGTCTAATCCAGGCCCTCTATGACACAGGTATTGTGGGTGCCCTTTTTCTCCTTTGGATGCACGGCGCGACGATTATCTCCGCCTGGCTGGCATACAGGCGAGCGACTGCCC
>Ga0180438_10009378_pt1 | contig 12209 bp, 11 predicted proteins | sample SS_ome_12_FD_132455 | JGI IMG/M metagenome (GOLD analysis project Ga0180438, IMG submission 132455) | Hypersaline lake sediment archaeal communities from the Salton Sea, California, USA - SS_3_D_2 metaG | ecosystem: Environmental > Aquatic > Non-marine Saline and Alkaline > Hypersaline >...
AAGGTCCACGAATGTGAGGAACGCTTGGGCGCGAAACTGATCGACACCCAAACAGGTGGCCACGGCGGAGGGGGAGCACAGCTCACTCAAGAAGGAACCGAGTATGTCAGGCGCTTTCAACAGTTTAGCAGCGGGTTGGACGAACTGATCAAAAACCGTTTCCGCGAAGTGTTCGGAGGAACCGACTTGGAACACGGGTCTTAGGAGGTTGATTTGCCCGAGTCGCCTTACTCAATGATTCCAGTCGAAGAAGCAATCGATATCATTCTGCAGGCTGTACAACCGCTGCAGCCTGTGCGTGTGCCATTCCACGATGCGTTGGGCTTAGTTCTGGCTGAAGACGTTCACGCTGCCGAACCTATGCCCCCTTTCAGGGCAGCCTCGGTAGATGGTTACGCCGTCATTTCAAACGACCCAGCGCCGGTTCGACGAGTAGTTGGCGATCAGTCGGCCGGCTATATCGATGATCTCCAGGTGACGACGGGAACGGCAGTGCGGGTGACAACAGGTGCCCCTGTTCCCCCAGGCGCTGATGCAATGGTCATGGTGGAATTCACTGAAGAGCAAGATGGTCGTGTCGCAATCAACACAACTGTCGATCCTGGCAGCAACGTCCGCCCGGTGGGTCAAGACCTAACTGAAGGGCAACTCGTGCTAGCACAGGGCACTCTGATGGGGCCCCCAGATGTCGGTCTACTGGCTATGATCGGCAAGACGGAAGTATTGGTTCACCCTAAGCCAACTGTTGGGGTTATGTCTACTGGCGACGAATTGGTAGAACCGGGTGACCTTCCTAAGCCAGGCCAAATCCGAGACGCCAACCGCTTTAGCCTCATGAGCGCAGTACGCGAAGTAGGTGGCATCCCAATCGACCTGGGAAAGGTCACGGACGAAGCTGGAAAATTGAAGGAGACCATCGAACGTGGACTTAGTTCTGCTAATGCACTGCTCACGTCCGGTGGTGTAAGCATGGGCCAGTTGGATCTGGTGAAGCCGTATCTGGCTGAGCGCGGGCAGGTTCACTTTGGGCGAGTGCGCGCCAAACCTGGCAAACCTGTCACCTTTGCTACAATAGACGGTACGCCGGTCTTCGCAATGCCTGGTTTTCCGGTAAGCGCGCTTGTCAGCTTTGAGGTTTACGTGCGCCCGGCGCTACTCAAGATGGCTGGACATACCCGTTTGAACCGGCCACGGCGGCGGGTTACGTTAAGTCATGACGTATCCCACACGACCGGTCGCACTGAGTTTCAGCGAGCTATTGTCACCCACGGCACCGACGGTGAATACACAGCCATAACCACAGGATTTCAGGGCTCGGGACGACTGCTGTCAATGCATGGCGCCAATGCGCTGCTGGTATTGCCCTATCAGCAAGGCGATTTTCCTGCTGGGACCGAAGTCGAAGCCATTATCACCGGCCCATTGCAAGAAACAGATCGCGAGTTTGATCGTTGAGGCAAACAGTTCATCATGCGTGGCTTGTACTTCATCGAACATGGCCTGGCTGAGGCACAGGCCGACAACCTCTGCCAGGCCGTTCAAGAGTCGTTAGCTCCCACTGGCCTTCAATCTTACCAGGCGAACGCCAGTCCTGGTCCGTCTGACTCACTCATGGACGCATGCCAACGTATTTTCCTGTCTAGCATCGGCATCTATGACCTATCGGCCGCCAAGCCAGGTTCATATCTGCGGATCGGGATGAGTGTGGGACTGAACAAGCCAGCATTGATCATTGCTGGCCAGGGAATGACCTCCGCCATTCCCTCAGTTCTTGACCGGGCCAACACTTGGCTCTACACGCCGCCACTCAGATCCAATCGCGAACTCCAGCGGTCTGTTCTGCGTTCCCTGGAAAATAGCAGCGCCCCTGAGAAAAATGATGAGGAGGCACACATCTATTGCAGCTTTTGCCAGCGATTGTGTAATGGCTGGCGCAAGCCGGCTGGCGGCAAGGGCTTCCTTCTGCTTGACGGCACTGCCCCCCAGTGGAAAGACCTGCGCAGCACGATTCAGAACGCACTTGAACCCACTGGGCTTACGCCAATTTGCCTCAGCCAGATCAAAGGCCAGGTTATGCCCCTACTATGCGAGACGCGTCTGGCTGTGCTCGCCTCCGAGTTCACCTTGCTCGATTTCAGCGCCCCGTGTAATCCACATCAACTCATTGCGCTGGGTATGGCCATCAGTATGCGACGCCCCTGGCTCCTGATTACTTCACAACCGGAGGCTCTCCCAACTATCCTCCAGCAGGTCGGCCGTCTGCAGTACGCCAACGACCAAGAACTAAATCAGCATTTGGCAGAATACGTTCTGCAATTACGCTACCCCACCAAATTCGCTGAAACCCGTGGAGCTACGGCTCGCCTGGAGCTTCCTTTCTGGCTGCAGTTGGAAGACTGGATCGCACGCTTTAAGGTCCAGACATCACGAGCTATGGAAGGTGCTCTCCAGTTGTTGCTCATTGAAGAAGGACAGCTCAAGCAGCGATGCCGAATGACACCTAACATGGCTATCACGGCTGGACGCGACCCGGAATGCGATCTGGTTATAGAGACCCAGGGTGCATCGCGCTTTCACGCCGATTTCCTGTTCACCGGTCAAGAGCTATTTGTGGTTGATCGCCAGAGCACAAATGGCACGTTCGTCAGCGGCCGCAGAGTACCTTCCGATGAACAAGTTTCCCTGGAAATCGGTGATCGCGTCAGGATTGGACCAGCCGAAGTGATCATCTGGAACGAAGACGAACTGCCTGAGGAGTTCAAGCAGTTCCTACCAGAGACAGGAAGGATCACCCCTCAGACGATATTTGTTAACCTGGCCGATGGGCTGGTGTTGGTCAATGGAAAAATACCGGTCGCCCGCCTCTCTTCCTCGGAGATCAGTCTCTTGGAATTTATGCATCAAAAGGGACGCGACACCACAAACACCAGCGAGATCGCAGAGATTATATATGGCACTGGCAAGGTCAGTCGTATGATCGTCGCTTCATTCATTGATGGATTGCGTGCCAAAATTGAACCCAGGCCGTCCAATCCTCGCTTCTTGGTCGCCGTCCCCGGCACTGGCTACCGACTACGTACCCGAGGCGGGCAGCTCGTCCTGAGACCTCGCTAGCACGCATAGCATAGTCTGATAGTATCCCTTACGAGAGCCGAGGAGAAGATTATGTCTGTTCCAAACAATAAATCAAGTAAGCAAGAGAAAATCGCGTTGCTTAAGAAACTTGTCGAGAGCGAGGACTTATTCTACGACAATCAATCAACCTTTCAGGCCTACCTGTCTGACCATGACCCCGAAGTGCGCATCCTGGCCATCCAAGGCCTATGGGATTACCCTGACCCAGACCTGATAAATCCCCTGGTGGACATAGCACAACGTGACCCAGACCAGCGAGTGCGTAATCGTGCGATCACGGCTTTAGGGCGATATGTGTACGAAGGCGAAATGGCCGACTATGACTACGATTGGGGCGAATTGGATACCGTCATCCGCGAAGGTGAATTGCCTGAGGAAAGCTACCGGCGTGTTGTTGCATTTCTACTCGAAATGGCCCGCGATCCATCCGTATCCCTGGACGAGCGGCGCTTCAGCATTGAGGCGCTGGGATTCTCATCCGACCCAGAGATCATTGACTTGCTGGAGCAGGCCTACCACGCACCTGAAGTAGAGATGAAAGTCAGTGCCCTATTTGCCATGGGGCGCTCTGGGCTAGCAGAATGGGATGATTACATCCTCGCTGAGCTAGATAGCCCGGTCTCTCAGATACAACTCGAAGCAGTGCGAGCAGCCGGGGAGTTGTTTCTTGACGAAGCCACACCTGCCTTGCTGGCTCTGGCCAGTTCAGCCACCGACCAAAACCTTCGTCACGAAGCGATATGGGCGTTAGGCCATATGACATCCATTGAGGTATGGCAATTCCTCGACGACCTCACTCAGGATCCGTTAGAAGACGAAGAAACACGTCAACTAGCTGATGCCGCACTGGATGAGTACGAAATGTTCCAGGAATTGACCGAGACCGACTATGAGACCGATTACGGCCTATATGAAGACAATGACCTTGCCCAGGAGCGAAATGGTGGCGGAAATGGCTACTTCATCGAGTAGTAATCAGTAGAGACAACAAAAGAGTCTCCACTCTCAAGTCTCTTCTAGTCCGCTATGAGTGTCCGAGCCAACGAAAAGACATCATCCAGCATAGCAGGGGTTAAGCGACCTGTCTGGGTATTCTGGCGGCTGGGATGATAGGAAGCGATCAAATGCCTGGATCCGGCTGGGGAAGAGAATGACTCATGGAAACCGTGGCTGAATCTCAATCTCGGCATGTCACGATACCCAACATCGCGCAGCAAACGCAGGCAGCCATCGAAGGCCATCTGGCCCAAGGCGAGGACGACGTGTACTTGTGGCATCAACATCCACTCACGGGTCAGGAAGCGGCGGCAGGTAGCTATCTCCTCAGCCATGGGCCGGTTGCCCGGGGGCGCACAGCGAGCGATCGCCGTGATAAAGACATCGGTCAGCCGCAGCCCATCGTCGCAGTGTTGGGCAGCGGGCTGATTGGCGAATCCCGCCCGGTATAATGCAGTGTACAGCGTATCGCCCGAGCTATCCCCGGTGAACATGCGACCAGTGCGGTTTGAACCGTGAGCGCCGGGCGCAAGTCCCACAATAAGCAGCCGAGCCGCTCGATCACCAAAGCCAGGCACCGGCCGCCCCCAATAATCCCAATCCCGATAAGCACGCCGTTTTTCGCGGGCAACTTGCTCGCGCCAGGCCACTAATCGAGGGCAAGCGCGGCAGGCAATCACATCGTCAGTCAAAGCCTCCCAGGTATCTACCGGTTTACTCAAAACTACTCTTCCCCTACGTGAATCGTCGGAGCCAGCACAGGAACGGACGGACAGCTTACCTTTATCTGCAGGTGGCTTCCGCGCCATTCATATCTGGCATAGCGATATCAAACAGGACCTCGCAGTACGGCCGATACAACTAATGCACATATTCAACCTGTACCTGTTGCACGGCGGTGTTACTCTCTCCGTTTTCATCGGTTATGGTCAGGGTGACGCTATAGACCCCGGGTCCATTGTACATGTGGGCAACGGTCTGGTCCTGAACAACTTTGTCGGCCCCGAAGTCCCATTGGTAACTGGTGATGGGACTGCTGCCAGGGACAGAATCAGTGCCCACGAAGTAGATGGGTTGGCCTGCCGGCACCAGCGCGGGTCCGGCGATGGGCTGTGCGGTCTCCCCTTCTATCGACAGGCTGATGACGGCCGTCGGCGGCTGCGCCTCCGGCTCAGGGGTATCTGTTACCTCTGGCTCTGGCTCAGGCGTCGGTGCGGCAGTCGTCGGCGTAGGCTCGGGCTCAGGCGTTGGCGCGGCAGTCGCCGGTGCGGCGGGAGTTGGCAACACTCCATAACACCCCGTGCTGAGTAGTGCAACGAAGGCCAGGGCCAAAATGGCACCGACAACCGTAGCCGTGATACCGAACCTCTTTTCGCCTGAACTGTCTTTCCAGAAACTCATTTTGTTTACCTCCTCGACACGCAGGTTGTGATGGAATGATTCTTGTTACGCACGATCATGGCAGATGTCACTGCTTGAATAATGAGAAGGCCGAGCATCTGCGGTGCTCGGCCTTTTTTTGAGCCAGATACCTCAGGCTACGACGTTTGCATCTTGGCTGCTGGCCTCAGTTATTGGTGAACGGTTAGCACCTCCTTGAGATAGTTCTCGTAGAAATTCAGGGCCCCTGTCCGGTTGAGATGGTCCGTATTGAAAAAGAATTCCTCGTCATTGTTGACCAATGCGAAATCGTGGAAGCTGGCGTCATACTGCTGTAGAACGCTTTTTACGGCCTCGTCAAATTGTTCCTCTTGGGGAATCATTTGGTATACGCGCTCGGGAATCGGTACCTTGATGACAGTGACCTCAATGTTTTGCTCTGTCAGGTAGCGGATCATGGCTTCGAACTCGCCCAGATAGTGCTGGAAGGTCTCCTGATCGATTTGCTCCGGATACAGATAGTCCATGCGCTGCTCGTCGATCTGCTTCACCGGCCGGTAGCTCCTGTCAAATCGCCTGCCCTCCTCCTCGCTGATGTCCAATTCAAACCGGTCTGGATTGTTGATCTTGTAGAAACCAAGTATATAGCCGGGCGCCACCGAGAAGCGTGTTGACGGCGTCTGGATCAGAAGTCGGGCCAACGCCGGGTCAAACGGCGCCTTGCGCCACAGCTCGACATCCTGCACTCGCTCTTCGTTCCACTCCTCTGAGTAGAGGGCGAACGAGTCCAGGAAGTAGACCACGCTCTGCGTGTCGTGGCGGGCAAGAAAATAGTCCAGCAGCAGCCGGTTGACCGTGATCCCACTACCCAGGGTAGACAGGTTCAAGATACGCGCCCCCGTAATCTCCTCCAGGCGGGCGTTCATGTCATCGTAGTCGAAGACCGCAGCCCGGGAGGCGCCCAGGATCACATAGTCGTATTCGGAATACGGCGCCGTTTTCACCAAGTAGGCTCGGTTGTTCACTGTATACTTGGATATCAGTTGCTCCGAGACAATGTAAAGAACGGCGTACAGCAGGAGCCCAATCAGGATGAAGAGAAGGCCGTGCCTCAGGAAACTCCGGGCCTCTGAGATTTCGCCTGGCGCCGTGACGGCCGATTCTGGCACAGCGACCTGTGACTGGCTGGTTTCAAACGAGTGTTCGGATTCGGTATGCATCTACATCTGTCCTCCTGGTTCACCCTCAGAACTGCATGTATACGAACTGCTTCTGGCCCCACTGCCCGATGACGACCAGGCAGATCAGCAAGGCGTAGTAGAAAGCCCAGCGCACATACACGGGCCGGGTCACCAGTTTCTCCCAGAACGCCCGCCATTCGTCAAGGGCCTCGATGAGCAGAAGCACCCCAATCAATGCCAGAGAAAGATAAACCTCGCCGGTGATGGGATAGGCTTTGAACAACGTGGGCAGTTCGGGCACCGACGCTGCTATGCTTGATAAGACGGTGATGGCATCGGAGAGCGAAGAGGCCCGGAAGAAGACCCAGGTAACCAGAATCAGGTGAAACGTGACCAGGATGCCCAGGATAGCGCCAACCGGCCTTGGCAGCCGTAACCCCGGCGCCACCTTTTGCTTCAGCCCGGCCACCCCCATGCTCACAAGATGGAAGAACCCGTTCAAGCCTCCCCAGATGACAAACGTCCAGGCTGCACCGTGCCACAGCCCGCTCACCATGTAGACCGCCAGGATGTTGAAGTAGAACCTAAGGCTTGATACCCGGCTGCCCCCCAGCGGAATGTACAGGTAATCCCGGAACCATGTGTTCAGGGAGATGTGCCACCGATTATTGCTCCAGAACTCTGGCACCGACCTGGCAAAGTATGGGCGCCGGAAGTTCTCCATCAACTTCAGCCCCAGCACCAGCGCCGCCCCGATGGCTATGTCCGAGTAGCCCGAAAAATCGCAGTAGATCTGGAAGGCGTAGAAATAGGTTGCAATCACCAGTGCGACCGGAGATGCGAACCCCGGCGTCTGATAGGCATTGTCCACAAAGGTCGCCAGCCGATCGGCGATGACCACCTTCTTGAACAGCCCCCAGAGAATCAGTTGCAGCCCCAGCGTCACCCCCTCTGGCGTGAAGCGCACTGGGCGCAGCAGTTGCGGCAGGAAAGTGGTAGCCCGTTCGATAGGTCCGGCCAACAGCTTGGGGAAGAATGCGATGTACAGCACAAAGCGGCCCAGGTGCTTTTCCGGCGGCAGCTTCCCTCTATAGACGTCCACCAGGTAGCTCACGCACGAAAAAGTGAAGAACGACAGCCCCGCCGGCAGCAGCAGCCCCAGTTTCGGCACCAGAAAGGCCGAAAGCGAGCTTGCACTTTCCGGCCGCATACCCTCCAGAAGGGCATTGATCGATTCGGCGAAGAAGTCGAAGTACTTGAACACAAACAGCGGCGCCAGCGCGGCAATCACCCCCACCGCCAGCAGCGCTCGCCGGCGCCCGACCGCCTGGGCGGTCCCCATGGCCTGGCCCACCAGGTAACCCACCAGCGCCACCCCAAGTAGCAGCAGGACAAAGCTAACCTTGAAGATCGAGTAAAAGACCAGACTGGCAATTACCAGCAGAAGCCATCGGAATCTATGAGGTATCAGATAGTAGGCGACAACAACTACTGTGAAGAATGCCAGGAACGAAAAGGAGTTGAAGAGCATATCGCACCATCCCTATGATTATTTGTGCTTGTCAGGGTGCAGTTCCGAGCTAGACATGGTCAACTGGCAGTCACGGAGCTTTGTTCGCTGGGACTTAGCTCCGGACCAGCCGCTATAGTCGTCCCGGCGAGATAGCCCAGGTAAATCGGCACCAAGGGCAAAACGCAGGGAGAGAGGAACGAGAGTAAGCCAGCCAAGAAGGCGAGCGCGATCGAGATGGTGGTGCCAATCGCCAACCCGCTCTCGACATTTATCATCCATTCGGGCATAGCACTGAAGAATATATCATTCAAGCGAGAGAAGATGCCGCCAATCAGGAATACACCGGCCACGATCAAGAGAACCCCGCTAATCAACTCTATGACGTGCAAGTAGCGGTTAATGCGTTTTAGGAAGCTCACCGCCGTGGTGAGCAGAGCCGCCGTGAGCAAGAAAGGCACGGCCAGACCCAACGAGTAGACAAATAACAGAGGAAGGGCCCGGGCTGGCTCAGTATATGCCAGCGATAAGACCAACCCCAACAGCGGCCCGACACAGGGTGTCCACCCGGCGGCAAAGGTAATACCCACCAACACCGACCGCGCGTAGCTGGGCGAATGACCCTGATCGAGTTGAAGACGGCGCTCGGGCAGGATGAGAGAATCGAGCTTATAATCAACCTTGGCTACCGCATCCTTCAGCGGTTTCAGTCCATCTCCACCCAGACTGGTCAAGCGGACCACCCCTTTGAAGAAGCCGGTCATGTGCAAACCTAACACCAGGAGCAGAACCCCTCCAATACGCGCTATCCAATCGGCGTAGTCGATCAGCAACTTACCCAACAGCGTGGTTGGGATGCCGAACAGCAAGACAAAGACAATCGTAAACCCTGCTACGAAGAGCAAAGCGTGACTGAAGACGTAGAATCTCACTCTAGTCATTCCCCTAAAATTGTTTTGTCTTCAGCGCACACGGCGCTGTCATCATGTCCCTCAGAGAACACACACCCATCCCGGCGGGAGTTGTTTCGAATTCGGCCTACCACGATCAAAGTTAGTGATCAGGTACTCATATAGTGTCTCTAGTTCGGCGTCGCTGGGCCGCGCTTCGTGGCTCAACTGGGCAAACCGCGGGGTGTGTTCCGCTTGGTGGTCTAGCCACTCGCCTCTTGACTTCCGCACCCCCCCAAAAGGGAGAATCTCATGACAGCTAAGACAGGTTTGGAAAACCAGCTCCCGCCCCTCGTCCGGCGGAAAGATCTCGTCCAGGTCCAGCCGTTGGGGACCGCTGGCTGGGGTCGGCGTGGGGCTTGGCATGGCGGTGGCCTGGTCGGCGCTGGCGCGGGTAGGCGTCGGCGCGGCCGGCGTGGGGCTTGGCATGGCGGTGGCCTGGTCGCTGTTGGCGCGGGTAGGCGTCGGCGCGGTCGGCGTGGGGCTTGGCAAGTCCGACAAGGCCAACACTCCCTGCACAGCCAGGTATGATTCGATGTACGCGTAGTTTATCTCACCCACTTTCAGTTTGCGGATCACGCCCTCAGGATCAACCAAAAACGACGTGGGCAGCCCCCGCACCCGGTAACGCCTGGTCGTCGATCCATCGCGATCGAGCAAGACGGGCATCGTGAGATGGAATTCCTGGGCGAACTGCGCCACAGCCCTCTCGCCCTCCTTTACGTTGATGGAGAGGACGACAAAGTTCCGATCTTGATAGTCCTGGTAAGCGGCTTGAATGTCCGGCATCTCCGCCCGGCACGGCACGCAGTCAGTCGTCCAGAAATTAAGCAACACCACCTGACCGCGGAGATCGCTCAACGCCACCGGGCGCCCGTCGAGCGCAGTCAGCGAAAAATCGGGTGCATAAGAGCCCACTTCGGGCGCCGTCCCAGCGGTACCCGTGGTATCAGCCGACGGGGGTGCAACACACGCGCTGCAAATCGTGAGGACAATGACTCCAATAAGGGCACGCCACTGCAACTCGTCGATTTGGAATACCCTGACTCTGTGTATTTGATTTGCCCTTCTCTCTGTGAACCGTGGCATATAAGTGATCCACACCTAGTTAGTTTCCGGTTCGGAACGTTGTAGAAAGGGACATCCCCAGGCCGGGGGTGTGTGCCCCGCTGAGGCATCGGGAAGCCTCAGCTAACTGAGTTTCGCACCGAAAACTAGTTAGCGGCTGCGCACCTGCCTGCCTTAATAGGCCGGCCAACCCGACAGGAATTCCTCCGGGATATCCGTTAGCTTGCCGGGGTAAAAGTTGGTTTTAAGGTAATCATATATCAGCTCAAACTCTTCTTCGGTCAGCGCTGTAAAGCGGACCGCGTGAGAATCCTGGTTGGCCTGCCATTGCCCCTCTGTGAACTGCACGACCAGAATGGCCCCCAGGTTATGACAGTTGCCGCAGTTCTGGAAAACCAACTCCCGCGCCGGGCCCGGCGGGAAGAACTCAGTCAGGTCCACCCGTGTGATCTCGCCGGTCGGCGTTGCTGTGGCCGGTACAGGCGTCGGCGTGGCCGGTACGGGAGTCGGCGTGGGAGGTAGCGGTGTCGGCGTGGGCGGTACGGGAGTCGGCGTAGGGGGAACCGGCGTGGGCGTGGCCGGTACGGGAGTCGGCGTGGGCGTGAGAGATACAAGCGTCGGTCCAGCCGGCGCAACGCATGATACAGCCAGCCCAACGCTGGCAACCAGCACCACCAAACACCTGGCACTTTTCATCACCACACCTCCCACTCCAACCAATCATCAGTAGATGCAAAATCCGCATACAAGCTCCTGACGTGCAACAAATGGAGAGATACTCGTCCGTCACACCAGGAGGCCTGTGAGCGTGCCGAACCGTTACCAGCCAGATATCGCTCCCAAGCGGCCGAGAACCTGGAGGGCAGCTCCAACACCACCCTCACTAATAACCAACGCCAAGAGGCCAACCCATCAAGAATTCCTTCGGGAGATCCGGCACCGGCCGACCGGGGTAAAAGTTGGTTTTGACGTAATCGTATATCGTCTCGAAATCCTCTTCACTGAGCCCTATAAAGCGGGCCCGGTGACAATTCTGATTTGTCTGCCATTGATCCTCTGTGAACTGCACGACCACGATGGCACCAACGCTATGGCAGTTTCCGCAGTTCATGAGGACCAGATCCCGCCCCTCGCCCGGCGGGAAGAAATCACTCAGGTTCACCCGATTGGCCTCGGTGGTCGGCGTTGCCGTGGAAGGCACGGATGTCGGCGTAGCGGGCACCGGCGTTGCCGTGGCAGGTACCGGCGTCGGCGTGGCAGATACCGGCGTCGGCGTGGGCGGCACAGGCGTCGGCGTGGTAGATACCGGCGTCGGCGTGGGCGGCACAGGCGTGGGCGTGACGGATGCAAGCGTCGGTCCGGCCGGCACAGCGCACGACACGGTCAAACAAACGCTGACAACCAGCACCGCTAAACACCTGGCACTTTTCATCACCACACCTCCTGCTCTAACAAATCATCAGGGAAACTGATTTGAAAGATGGTCACAGCCCTTGGCAGTTAGCCACCAGCCGTCGTAGCTACACCCTGCGCACCAACTACTGCCCGATGCACCCCAGGCTTCGCAACTCCTCTGGCACCTCGGGTTCTGGCTTGGTGTCGTTGAAGTTCTCCGCCAGGAAGTCAAAGAGAAGCTGGCTATCCTCATCGCTGAGGCCGGACACGAGATCCATATGGTTTGCATGGACGGTTCCCCAGTACCCCACCGTCCGTTGGCCTATCACAGTGCAGGTCCATACGTGGCAGCTCCCACAGTTGAACATCACGAGATCCATCTCCTTCTCGTGGCCGGGCGGGAAGACCTCGTCTATCCAGTTTTTCCCCGATTGGCCGCCGCCGCTTGAGGTCCCACTCGACGGTTCGGGCGTGGGCGTAGGCGGCTCCGGCGTGGCTGTGGCCGGCTCCGGCGTGGGCGTAGGCGGCTCCGGCGTGGGCGTGGCCGGCTCCGACGTGGGCGTGGCCGGCTCCGACGTGGGTGTGGCCGGCTCC
>Ga0180438_10009379_pt1 | contig 12207 bp, 8 predicted proteins | sample SS_ome_12_FD_132455 | JGI IMG/M metagenome (GOLD analysis project Ga0180438, IMG submission 132455) | Hypersaline lake sediment archaeal communities from the Salton Sea, California, USA - SS_3_D_2 metaG | ecosystem: Environmental > Aquatic > Non-marine Saline and Alkaline > Hypersaline >...
AGGAATCGTACGTAACAGTGTTCGCCCCCTTCTCCAGGACCTCGACGCGCTGCCCATCCCGCACTATCTGTGCGACGGCAAGGTCTTCATTAACGACAACCGCATTCTCAACGTCCACGCACATCCCGACATGGTGGAGTCATATGGTACTATGACGTCGCGGGGATGCCCGTTCGCTTGTGACTATTGCTCGAATCAGTTCTTGCGTGGGTTGTATCGAAATAAAGGACCGTACGTTCGCAGACGCACCGTTGCGCATGTCATCGAGGAGCTGAAACTAGCACGAGAACGATTCCCGAATCTTCATGTAATCTCTTTTGACGACGACGTGTTCACGTTCGATGATATCTGGATCGAGGAGTTCTGTGCGAGCTACACGCGCGATATCGGGTTGCCTTTTTTTTGCTGCGTTCATCCGAACATGGTCAGAAAGTCCACGATCAAGCTGTTAAGAGACACCGGGTTACGATGCGCAGTTATGGGAATCCAGTCCGGTTCTTCTCGCGTGAGGGAGGAATTCTTCAGCAGACGCACTTCGGACAGGAAAATACTCGAGTCGGCGCGAACCCTCAGGAAGCACCGCCTGGCTGTTGGGTACGATTTCATCACCGAAAACCCTTTCGAGACCGACGATGATAGACTCGCGACGATCAAGCTCATCGCGCAACTACCCCGCCCGTTTCATCTTAGCCTATTCTCGCTCGCCATGTTCCCGGGAACGAAGCTTACAGATCGCGCGCTTCGCCAAGGAGTTATCGGGCTTGAGGATCTCGAATGTATGAGCGAGAAGGGTTACGAGATCTACTCCGGGTGCCTGGACCTGTGGCGTGAAGACAAATTCCTCTTGTGGGACGTGCTCTATTTCCTAGCGGCAAGGGGTGTACCGGCGCGACTGCTGTTGCCGCTCAGCCGCAACCGGTTTTTTGTTACGCACATACGCTTCATAGCGAGAGCACTGAGGTGTTTGCCCATAGACTATTACGCATTCCCTGCCTACTCGGTGCACAACCGGCTGAATGCCGTTGCATCTCGCCTTTTTAGCTACGGCATCTTACTGGCGCGCGGCAACTGGCGGTTCTGCTTGAAGAAGATCAAGCTGCGCCTGCTCAGGAAACTGGACCTCCATCTGTAGTGCGGAGCTCCGAGCGGAACAAGGATGCGATACGCCTATGATCCGGGTAAGGATGACAGACTTGCAGCCTGGACTCAGATCAGCCCCATAGCTCAGGGAGAAGATCGGCAAGGCCGAGTCGTCGCCGGGTCAGCAGAACAGCTCGACCGTCAGTATCTCCTTCGGGCGGCATTCCAGCTCCAACGCACCCGCAGACGTCACTGCCAGCCAGGTCTTGACCTCCTCGTTAAGGTTGAGCAAGTTTGCACGCTTAATCGGTCTGTACGTCTCGAGGCGGACCTGGACCCTCCTGGTCGCCGGGTTGTACACGCGTACTACGAGGCCTCTGCGACCTGTGCCTTTCTTCAACGCGCTGACCACTACAGAATCGGGCTGCACCTTCATGAAGCTGAGCACAGGCGGCAACTTCGCTTTGGGGCGTACCTCAAAACCGCGCTTCGCAGCCCTTCGACTTGGACTCGGGGCGAGACATGACGGCGAAATGTCCGCCCGGGCCAGTCGCAAGGGCGCATTCAGCGCGTGCGCTTCCTGCCTTACGCGCCCTTTCAGCCAGTTCCCTGTGTGTGGCAGTATTGAATACTCAAACGTGTGCGTGCCATAGCATTGTGCCTCCGGCGCCTCTATCTCGGGGCCGGCATTCCCTTTCCGCGTTATGAGATCGCCGCGCGACAGCCAGCCGACGCAACGCAACAGCGTGAGCGCAATAGTATTCCTGCCTTTACCGTGCACAACCTCGAACTCCGGCAGCCCCCGGTTCAATACCGCCAGCCCGCGTCGTCCGTCACTGAGATCAACGAAAGTCTTCTGGTGCTGCGTGCGGTACGGCGGCATGCCCTCTTTGGAAGGAGGCAGCTCCACCGACCGGTGCACAACGTCGAAGTGTTCATCCACGTCGACATTAGTCGTGCTAATCGTTGTTGGGAACAATACTCGTAACCGATGGTCCTCCGCCATATTGACAACGCGCGTCACGATGTCGATTCGGGGACTGTCAGCACGACACGTGATTGCCGATTCGATGCGAAGTGTTACCATAGCGTTCGACCGCCTTTTGCGGTCGGATGAGACTCTTTTCGGCACCTTGATCTGAAGCCTGACAAGGTATGTTACAAAACCTGCACCCTTTGTCTGGATTGCAACGCGCGCCTTCGCTCCGGCCGACGTTATCGGTTTGGTTCTAGGCAGCGGTGAGAAATTGTACTCGTCGCCGGCATCCGCGACATCCTCGAACTGTACCAAGTCGCGGTAGGTAACCCGACTCCGCTTGTCACGCAGCCGCAACGTGCCATTAGCGGCAATCTCGAGCCGGTAGAACTCGTTCTCAAATCGCGACGCGCCGGCCTTGAAACGAGACTTGTCGGGACGAGACGGTTTTCCCTCGGTGACAAACAACGTTCTGCAACCCAGAGCCGGAACATCCTGCGCTGTGAACTTAATCTCGAACTCCCGTACGTCTCGACCTCTCAGCACCTCGGCCTCTCGCCTATCACCCTTCTTCACGACGGTATACGGGACCTCCTGTCCGGCTTCGTCGCGCACCACGAAGCTGCGCCAGGGTTCCTTGGCCTTGTCGAGTCCTATTGTCGCTCTGACCAGCTCAGTTCTTTCCCATGGCAGCGGGTTGAACAGAATGAAAGGCGTCCCCTCGCTCTTTCCACGATGCATGCAGTTGCCGATCGCTCTCAATGCGTCGGTCACGGTCAACTCTCCCACCTGAAGTACCGTATCGAACCGGTTCATCATCTCGCGGTGTACCGTGTCGACGCTGCACCCGCAGATATCGTCGTGCGGATGATTCTTGAGAAGCGTTTTCCAGGCGTAACTCAGAAGATCATCCGGGTACTCCATACCGCATGCTGACCAAGCGATTGCGGAAAGAGGCTCCGCGTACTTCTCCAAGAGCGTTTCGCACCGTGTATTGAGCTGCTTCAGATACATTCTGGCGGAGTAGACCCCATGCAGCATATCGCCGTACTTGTAGATCAGCTCGCCCTTGACCCGCTGAACATTTCCGCTCTCCAATCGCGATTTGACCTTGGCAACATGCTCCTCAAAACTACCGATCTCTATCTGTAGTTTGGGAAAAGTGTCGTTCGCGAGTCGAACCAGACCCGGCAGCCTCGGTTCGGGTTCCTCGTGGTCAACACCGTTGTTCAGCAAAAGACAACCGGTCAACGTATGCGGTTTAAGATTCTCCGACGCGGTACCTATCTTCTCGATGGCGAGCTGCTCATCGAACGGCTCTCCGTTCGGTATACTGCGGTATCCCAACCAGGACACGTTCGCGTAGCCATCACGCTGCCATAGGGCCAGGACAGCCGTACCATCCGGCCCGAACCAGAGAAACTCTGTCCTCAGTTTGGTGGTATCCTTGTCTATGCCGCGCGTGAATATCGCGTTGTCTATCTCAAAACCCGCAAGTATTTGCGGCATTTGACCGATATGACCGAACGGGTCGGGAAGGTACCCGACTTTCATCGTTCGTCCGAACTGAGCGGACATCTCGTGACCGATCATGAGATTCCTGATTATCGCCTCGCCGCTTACGATGAACTCGTCCGGAAGCACGTACCAAGGACCAACGTAGAGTCTTTTCTTCTTGACAAGTTCCTTCAGCACCTTCTCGCATTGTGGTCTTATCTGGAGATAGTCTTCGAGAACAACCGTTTGGCCGTCGAGCACAAAACAGGTGAACCTGTTATCGGTGGTTAATATGTGGATCAGCCTGTCGGTCAGCCGTACGAGCCGTCGCCTGAACTCCTCGAACGGCACGTACCAGGCTCTGTCCCAGTGCGTATGTGGAACTAGAGTAACGTCGTAACGCTTTTTTGAAGCTTTCTTAACTTTCTTGCTCATCGGCCTCAGTTTTCCTCCCTACCTCAGTGTCCACCTTCGGTGCCGACCGCAATCACTCTGGATTACGGGCTATCCCAAGGTGGTTCTCACACGTGCACAACCTCAGCCTGGATCTCTTCCGCAACAGCCGTGGCGGGAATCATAAGAGGCCCAGTTCGCGCCGCACACGCTCCAGCTCACCTTGTCCGGCCAATCTCCTTGCGCAATGCCCGCATCTTATACCACAAAAGCAGCGGTAGCCGCAAGAACCCGTGATGTCGCTTGAGGTACCTGCTGCGGCTGGCCCACCTTATGACCGGTTTCGGCACGGGCGTCTGCGTCAGCAGGTAAAGCTTGTTGAACAATCCGTAAGTGGCGTCGCTAAGCGGTTCCGGTTGCTGCTCAGCGTAGCGTCGCTCGATCTCAGTGTTCGGGTAGATTGACAGTTTGCTCAGACCGAAGTCAAACCGCACCCGCGGCAACGCCAACAGTAACTCCAGAGTATCAACACAATCCTCTTCGGTCTCGAACGGTGTATTGGTGATCACGTCGAAGTTGTACTCCAAACCTATACGTTCGAGGACTCTGGCGCTTTCTATGACTTTTTGGTTCGGTACCGGGCGGTTGAAGACGTCTTTTAGGATTCGTTGGCTGCCTGACTGTATTCCCAGCGTGACGCGGCGCAACCCCGCTTCGTGAAGAAGTTCCAGCGAGCTAAAATTGGTGTGCAACGCGTGGGTGTAACACCAGAACGGCAGGCCCACGTGCCTTTTGTACGATCGTGCGAACTCGGCCAGCCATTCCCTGTCAAACGTGAACACGTCGTCCTGAAAACTTATGAACTCTATCGGCACGATCTTCTGCGCAGAGATAAGTTCCTCGATCACGTTGCCGGGCGATCTGCGCCGGACGTATCGCTGACCCGGGTAGAGCTTCCTGAGCTGGGCATTGCAGCAGTAGGCGCATGCAAACGGACACCCCCGCGCCGTCATCGTCTCGTAGAACCCATCGAGCTGGCCGATCGACCAGCCGGTGACGATGTTTCTCCCCTCGACATAGAATTTCTCCTCCGGACTGCAGTCCAGAGGAGGTAGAGCATCGAGATCCTGACAGAGCGGGCGCAGCGCGTTCTTGTGTATAGTTCCGTCGGTGCCGCGCACCCACACGTTCGCAACGTCTGACGGCACCGTGCCGTCGGCGTCCAACCCCGCAAGAACCTCTGCCAGAGCATCCTCACCTTCACCGATACACACTGCGTCCGCGACGCGAAGCGACTTTTCAGGTTCTATGGTGGGTTCAATGCCTCCCCATATCACCGGGATATGCAGTTTCTGCTGTATGAACCTGGTCAGCGTCGTGGCCGCCTCCAAAACCACAGTGACCAGAGTAATTCCAACAATATCTGCGCCGAAATCCTCTATCAACCGACCGACTGATTCCAACTCGTCCTGGGTCGGATTCGCAGGGTATGACAGAACCCAGTCCTTGCCCGTGTTGCTCACCATAACGTGGTGCAGCGGTGAGACATCTCCGCGCGCAAGCTTCATCGGCATGCTCGAGTACTTCTTGAAGAATATCACGCGGACCTGATGACCCTTATCCTTTAGGAACGACGACAGCGACGCCGTATTGATCGCCCACCGGCTGTAAGGCGAGATGAGGACTATTCGTGCCATGTCAGTATAATGCCAAAGACCCCGCGTGCCATATCAGTTTTCACAAGGCTTCCGGACAAAGGCCCGCCAAACCACAGGCAGCTATCTCAATCCGAGCTCTTCGAAAGGTGCCGGCGCTTCATTCCACCCGTCCCTGAGACCTTTCCATATCAACGAGTACTTCCCTTTCCGTTCGAGTCCGAGCCGACATTTCACCTCTTTGCGTATAGCGTAGAGCACCGTTAAAACGACAACCCGCCAGAACTGCACGAGATTGCCGTACCTTCTCGCGAATATGACAGTGTTCCTCGCCAGAAAATAGTACATCGGCAAGAACCTCTTTTGGGAGGTGTCAGTCGAGCTCGAACCTTTGTGCAGTATGTAAGCTGTTCCGGCATAGACCAGCCGGTACCCTTTCAGTATGGCTCTCTGACACCAGTCCATATCCTCGTGATAGCCGAACAGGAACTCGTCTATCCCGCCGACTTCCTCGATAGCTTTCCTGCTAACCAACATACCGCAACCGATCACTCCCGGCACGTCCCTTACCTTGAAAAACTTCGGGCTGTCCTTCTTGTCCTGACCAACCACCTTCACCAACAATCTGTTGTACGAAACCTTTATGTACGCTCCCCAAAGCGTAGCCGGATCGTCCATCTTGAGGTTTTTCGCTCCTACGGCCGCAATGTCGTCCGACAAGGACGCCACTCGCACCAGTTCCCGAATAAGATTCGGCGGCAGAACGGTATCGCTGTTCACTATGAGCACGTAGTCGGCGCCGTGATCAAGCGCATACTGCAAACCCCTGTTATTGCCGCCGGCATACCCGAGGTTCGTCGGATTTTCCAGTACCGTCACATGCGAATACTTCTGCTTCACGGCGTCGACCGTGCCGTCCTCAGAAGCGTTGTCCACGACCAACGGCTCGTAGTTCGGGTAGTCCAGCTCGTGTAAATGAGAGAGGCAGGTAAGCAGATCATCAACCCGATTCCACGTCAAGATCAGAACGTAAACTTTCGGATATTCCAAAGGGATGTCCCTCATCAGACCCTTGATGCGTCTCAATCCACGCTAGTTTACCATCTTCCGGCGCGAACCTCAACTGGACGTTGCTCAACTCCTCGGGCGGGTCCCTTAAAGCTGACCGTGTTCCAACGCCCCCGGAATTGAGCAGGCGAAACGTCCGGTCTCTCAGGTGCGTCGAAGAGTAGAAACAACCCGATCAGCCGTTGACAAGGGTGGAACCCGATGCTAGACTGAGACCGCACGCAAGGCGCAGTTGGTCTGTTATTGCAGGAATTGCGGGAGAACACGCGGCCAGTGTTGGCGGCAAGATTCGTAAGCAAGCATGACGTGAGGATAGGCGAGTTGCCCGTCCCGGACGTGCAACACGACGAGCTGTTAATCCGCGTCGCAAGATGCGGTATATGCGGAACTGACATACATGTATACGAGGGAGAGGTTCCGCTTGCCACGATGCCGGTCATAGCGGGCCACGAGTTCTGTGGAACTGTTGAGAAAGTCGGTGCGTCGGTGACCGACGTGGCTGCAGGTGACAGGGTCGCGGTAGAACCGAACCTCTTCTGCGGACAGTGTCATTACTGTCGGTCGAAAAAGAAGCATTTCTGCGTTAATTGGGCCGGGATAGGGTTGACCCGGGACGGAGGCTTTGCAGAGTTCACGACTGTACCTCGGCAGGCCGCGTATGTGATGCCGGAGAGTCTTTCTTTCAAGAAAGGGGCTTTCTTCGAGCCGGCAGCATGCGTTCTTCACGGCATCGAGCGGGTGGACGTCGTACCGGGCGAGTCAGCCGTCGTGTGTGGGGCGGGCTCAATAGGGCTGCTTTTCGTACAGCTCTTGAAACTGGCGGGCGCTGCCCAGGTAATCGTAAGCGATCCGGATGGGGGTAAACTCGAGACCGCGCGTCAGATGGGCGCCGACTTAACCGTGAATCCGACCGAGTCGGACCTTAAGTGCGCGGTTATGGAACGAACTGGTGGATTCGGGGCAGACATTGCCGTAGACGCTTCCGGCTCGCCCGAAGCGATTGGCAGCCTGTTTGAACTCAGCCAGCACACGGGCAAGATACTCCTATTCGGCGTGGCACCCGAGAACGCATACATCAAGGTAAGCCCTTTCGAGATATACAGGAAGGAGCTAACGATAGTCGGGTCTTTCACAAACCCCTACACGAACGAGGCCGCTATGAACCTTCTGGCCGATCTCGACGTCGAGCCGATCGTCACCCAAGAGATTCCCCTTGAAAGCCTCGTCGAGGATGGTATAGAGGCAATACGCGAAAAACGTCCCGGCGTCGGGAAGGTCCAGGTAGTGTTCAAGTAGCCGGTGCTTGCCCGGCCGTCCTGACGGTCAGCCGAGCCCTACCCCGCAAATCGCGGCGCGTCACCCCAGAGACCTTCTAGGTCGTAGAACATACGGGTGTTGTCGTGGAAAATGTGGACCACAGCGTCGGCATAATCGAGCACAACCCACCGGCCGGCCGCCGTACCTTCAACGTGCCACGGCTTCTTGATCCCAACTTGCCTGAGTCGTTCGATTATAGAGTTGGACAGGGAACGTATTGCCGTCTCGTTGTCGGCGCTCGCGATCACGAAATAATCCGTGAGGATCGTCAGCTCACGCACGTCGAGAGCAACGACGTTGTGCGCCTTCTTCTCTTCAGCAATCTCGATTACCTTTCGGACGAGCTCCTCGGGACACGTTGCGGTCTTGTCGGCACCCGTCCCGTCTCTGCAAGCTGCGTACTGCCTCTTCAACGCGATTTTCCCTGGAGGACCTTTCCGAATCTCAACTCAGCTTCTCTCGCAGAATCTCGTTCACGAGCTGCGGGTTAGCTTTGCCTCTGGTTGCCTTCATCACCTGCCCGACGAGGAACGCCAGCGCCTTGGTCTTCCCGCGTCGATACGATTCTACCGGCTCAGGGTTGTCTCTGATCACGGCATCTATGACTTCACCAATCTGCTCCGTGTCGGTTATCTGCTGAAGCCCGTGCTCCCCTACAATGTCTCCGGGGGTTTTTCCTGTCGCGAACATCTCTTCGAACACGGCTTTCGCGATCTTCCCGCTGATAGTCCCTTCCTCGATAAGCTTCAGCATAGAGGCCAGATCCTCGGGGCGGATCCTGCACTCGGCCATATCCGTTCCTGTTTCTCTGAGCCGAAACTGGAGTTCGCCCATGACCCAGTTGCTGGCCGCTTTCGGTTCGGCGCCGCACCGAACACACTCCTCGTAATAATCCGCCACTGCTTTGGCGGCGGTAAGCACGCCCGCATCGTACTCCGGTATGCCGTACTCGGCGACGAATCTCTCCTTACGGGCGCGAGGCAGTTCAGGCAACGCCTGTCTTAGCTCTTTGATCCAGGCATCATCCACCACGATCGGGACCAGGTCCGGTTCGGGAAAGTAACGATAGTCGTGCGCTTGTTCCTTCGAGCGCATGGTGCTGGTTACACCGCGCTGCTCGTCCCACATTCTCGTTTCCTGGACTATGGCGCCGCCGGACGAAAGCACCTTGTTCTGTCTTTCGATCTCGTACTCGAGCGCTTTCTGGACGCCCTTGAACGAGTTCACGTTCTTTATCTCGGTCTTGGTACCGTATTCAGAGGACCCCTCCCGGCGCAACGACACGTTGGCTTCGGCCCGGAGCGACCCCTCTTCCATGTTGCAGTCGCTCACTTCGAGATACTGCAGGATGGCTTTCAATCTCTGCAGATATTCGTGCGCTTCCTGGGGCGAACGCATATCCGGCTCGCTAACCACCTCCATCAGCGGCACACCGCATCGGTTGAAATCCACCTGACTGTATGAGGCACCTTCAGGATGCAGGTTCTTGCCGGTATCCTCTTCGAGATGAACGCGCGTGATACCGATCCGCTTGGTCGTTTCATCGACATCTATCTCCAGAAAACCGCCGGCCGATATCGGCAAATCGTACTGAGATATCTGGTAGTTCTTCGGCAAATCTGGGTAAAAATAGTTCTTTCTATCCAATTTCGACCAGCCGGATATCTCGCAGTTCAGCGCAAGCCCCGTCATAATCACCAACTCGACGGCACGTTTGTTCATTACCGGCAGGACCCCCGGCATGCCGAGACACACCGGGCATACCTGCGAATTCGGGGGCGCGCCGAAAGCGGTGCTGCACCCGCAAAACACCTTCGACCGAGTGAGCAGTTCGACGTGGACTTCGATTCCTATTATCGCTTCGTAACCCATCGCTCAGTTTTCCTCGTCACCGTCAAGAGGCGGTTTGCCAAGCCGCTCACCGCGATTCTGCTCATATGCGCTTGCGACCCGGAGCACCGTTACCTCATCAAACGGTTTTGCCATGATCTGAAGCCCTATCGGGAGACCCTCTTTGGAGTAGCCGCAGGGAATCGACAGCGCGGGCAACCCGGCGAGGTTCGCCGAGATGGTGAACACGTCCGACAAGTACATCTTCAGGGGATCGTCCGTTTTCTCCCCGATGCGGAACGCGGGTGTTGGCGAGGTCGGCATGATAAGCGCGTCGCACACGGAGAAAACCTTCTCGAAATCATGCCTGAACAACGTCCTCACTTTCTGCGCCTTAAGGTAGTACGCATCGTAATAACCGGAACTCAGCGCATATGTGCCAAGCATTATACGGCGTTTCACTTCCTGGCCGAACCCATGGCTTTTCGTCTTCTCATACATGGCCAAGGTATCGTTGGCGTCGTGGAAACGAAAACCGTATTTCACACCGTCGTATCTGGCAAGATTTGCGCTAGCCTCCGCGTTGGCGACGATGTAGTAAACCGGTATTGCATACTCGGTGTGAGGGAGCGAGACCTCGACGATTTCCGCGCCGCAATTTTTCATCCGGTCCGCCGCCCTCTCGACGCTCTCGCGCACGTCGTCGTCAATTCCCTCGCCAAAGTACTCCTTTGGCACGCCGATCTTCGTGCCGCTGAGATCTCTGGCGAGAGCGGTGAGGAAATCGGGAACGGGTATGTTCGCCGATGTCGAATCGAGCGGGTCTTTTCCGCCGATCGCGTTCATCATGAGAGCGATGTCTTTCACGTCCTTTGCCATGGGACCGATCTGGTCCAGCGACGACGCAAACGCCACCAAACCATACCGGGACACGCGCCCGTAAGTAGGTTTCAACCCGACAATACCGCACAGGGCCGCCGGCTGACGTATTGAACCGCCGGTGTCGGAGCCGAGCGCGACGATCGTCTCGTCCGCCGCTACGGCGGCAGCCGACCCGCCGCTCGAACCACCAGGTACCCGGCTCAGATCCCATGGGTTAGCGGTAATCTGGAACGCTGAGTTCTCCGTTGACGAACCCATGGCGAACTCGTCCAGGTTCGTTTTTCCGATGGAGATCGCCCCCGATTCTCTGAGCCTCCTCACTACGGTCGCCTCGTAAGGCGCACGGAACCCCTTAAGTATGCGCGACGCGCACGTCGTTTCACCTTCGAGAGTGCACAGCACGTCCTTAAGCGCAACGGGAATGCCTTCAAGCGGCCCCAGCTCGTCGCCTCGTTCGATCTTCTCATCAACGCGGGCCGCCTGTTCAAGAGCGTTCTCCTTGAATAGGCACAGATACGCTTTGACTTTGGGTTCGACCCTATCAATCCGAGCGAACACCGCCCGGACAAGGTCCGTGCATCTGAGCTGTCCCAGTTGCATCAGATCGTGCAGCTCGTGCGCTGTCAGCCCGCTCGGGTCAGCCCCCTCTTTTTTGTTCGTCTTCACCTCGCTTGTACCTTGGATATTCCTTGGTTTGCCCAGAATCCCCGCAGTTGCTGCCGTGACCCCATCATTCTATGATCTTCGGCACCTTGAAAAAGTCGCCGTCCCTTGCCGGAGCGTTCTTAAGCGTCTCTTCGCTCGGCAACGACGGACGAACCTCGTCCTCCCGGAAAACGTTCGTGACATCGAGCACGTGAAACGTGGGTTCTACCCCTTCGATATCCAGCTCGTTGAGCTTTTCGATATGGTGGAGTATGGAACTGAGCTGCGAAGTCAGGGTGTCTTTCTCCTCTTCAGTCAGCTGGATCCTGGCAAGGTTCGCAACATACTCGACGTCCTCTCTCGATACCGGCATTGCTACCAACCCTTCAAGTTTCGTTCTTGCACACCCGCCCCATAATCGTTGAGCCGACAAGTAGACATAATATTACCACATTCGCCCTCATCAGGACAAAGCCGGGTGCGCCTCCACGACCTTTTCAACCAGCGCAACGCTCCTGGCAACCGCTCCGCCACCCGATATGACAGCTTGTCTGGCGTTCTGTCCGACCTGAAACCTCTTCTCCCGATCGTCGAGCAGCTCACGACAGTTCCTGTAAAGTCCCTCAGCATCAGCCACCTGAACGCACCCGCCGTGGCGACGCAGCGCTTCCACCGGACCGGCGAAGTTCTCCATGTGCGGGCCGAAAAGAACCGGCACGCCGGCGGCAGCGGGTTCCAGCGGGTTGTGTCCGCCCACGTTTTCGAGAAAGCTCTTTCCCACTATCGCCAGTTCCCCCAGCGCGTAAAGTTTCGCCAACTCGCCGGTTGTGTCAAGGACAATAACCTGGCGCCTTTCTTGATCGC
>Ga0180438_10009380_pt1 | contig 12207 bp, 9 predicted proteins | sample SS_ome_12_FD_132455 | JGI IMG/M metagenome (GOLD analysis project Ga0180438, IMG submission 132455) | Hypersaline lake sediment archaeal communities from the Salton Sea, California, USA - SS_3_D_2 metaG | ecosystem: Environmental > Aquatic > Non-marine Saline and Alkaline > Hypersaline >...
AGCGATAGTGGTTTTTATGTACTCAATGATAGCTGCCCATCCTGCTGCTGCCATCGCCAACACTTGTTTGAAGTTTGTGCCCAAGTTGCTCGTTTCAATGCCCAGTACATCAAGGAATTCTGCAAGTCCACGGATCGCCTGTGCTGCTGCATTGCCTTGTGTAACAAGCCAAATTAGAAGGTCAACCAATCCGCGTATTGCCTGCAAGCCAACTTTCGCCAAATAACCAAGCCAAATGGACACTTCCTCAACGGCCTCAGCATTTTCATCAAACCACTTGTTCAGGTCGCCAAGCTGCTCTTTCATAAACATAACCCACTCAGTATATGCCGGATTAAACGTATCACCCAGTTTTAACTGAAGCTCCTCGGCGTACCTTGCCATACTGCCCATCTGCTTGCCTGCTGTGTCAAGTGCTGCTGTATACGTACCCTCAATATTCTTGCCAGCTTTTAGCACTTCATTCATCATAATTTGCTGCTTGGTTGCATAACTGATTTCTGCTGCAACCATATTATTCGCAGCAGCATACTCTTTATATGCCTGCTGATTGTTTACTATGATGCCATAGGTGCGCAATACCTCCGGCTGAAGTGTGGTTATGGCATGCATAATACCACGCAAGCTGTCGCTCGTGTTTTTATTGGCAATCACAGCAGAGTTTCGGGCAACGTTTGCCAAGTCCTCAGCATGTGACAAATCCAGGTTTGCTTGCATCATACTGGTAAGGATTTCGCGTGTTTTGATGGTTGTAATGCCTAAATCACGCATCCCCTCCTCGTACTGGGCAAGCTGGTCACCAGTCACGCCGAAATTTGCGCCCACTCGGCCCATCACCACAGCAAGGGTTTGAGCACGTGCCGATACTTGGATGCTGCTTTGGATAATGCCCTTCAAGGACTGTACTGCCTTTAAACCCAAGCTGATAAAGCTGCTTGTCAGGCCTCCAACCAAGCCTGCAAGCATACCGATTTCCTTGCCCGACTGCTTGGTTGCCTTGTCGGTCTTTTGCAGCTCGGTCGCCCATTTCTTGCGCATCTTATCAACGTTTTTGTCAAAACGGTCAAAGAACTTGGTTGTACGGTCATCAACCTGTGCCAAGTATAGGAGGTCTGCCCTTGTTTTCGGTCCACCTTCACTCATAATGGTTTATCCTTTGTTTGCTGCTGCTTGCGCCCTTGCTTGTGCCAACTTTGCGTTCACTGCTGCCTGCATTGCCTGCAAACGCCCGAACAGGTTTGGCATAACCATACAGGCAACTTTCAATTCCCTATCTGTAAGGGGCAAAGCATACCATTCCGTCAAACCCATTTTGTTCAGGTTGCTACATTCTATTTCAAATGCCCGTATGTTATAGCTCGCTCCGCCCTCGTTATCCATGTCCTGGAAAATGGTGCTCAAGGGCGTATCATTCCAAGTTGCGCCGAAAACTGTCAAAGGCTTTGCACAAGCCGTCGACAGTCACCTCCTCTACCATAAGCATGGTTCGTACAATATCGCCAGCGGACATGGGCGTTATCACTTTGGTTTTTAGAAACAACAGGTATCGCAGATAATAGCTTTTGTAATCTGGGTACAAGTGTTCTATGCGAGTAAACCACTTGTCCAACTCCTCAAACGTGTATGGCCCATCAAGTACATCAATGCCGTTTACAAGTGCAAAATCAATACGTGCCTGCTCACGTCTGGTAAGCACGTCCGCCCTGTGTTTGTTGTGTGCCCTGTATTGCTGGAAGTACGCCCACTCTTTTGGAAAGCGTTCCTTATCCGGCTCGTACACAAGGCCATCGTCGTCCCTCGGTGGTTCATATACAATGGTTTGCTCAATGCCTGGAGGTTGCAGGTTTTCCAGCAGTTTGATGGTAATCATAAACGGACCGGGATCCGTTAACTCTGGGCGTTTCAACAGCTCATCAAAAACGTATGGCCCAAGCTTGGCACATTTTACAGTGAACTCGCTTGGAAATTTTAATACGGTATAACCTGCCTTCAGTTCAAGCACTTCAAACAGATCCTGGAACATCAACTGGGCAGTGTCCATATCACCTCCTAAAAAGAGGGCATGCCCTTGCTCAAGGGGCATGCCCGTACACCAAAAGGTCAGTCAAGCGAAAGCACGTCAATCTTGGTATCGGTACGCGTCACAAAAGCTGTCGTATACCCATCCAATGGTGCTCCGCCAACGACAACACGGTTTTGATCAATGACAGCCATAGCAAAAAGACCGTTATTTGGCGCAAGGTTCAGCGCAAGGTTCCAAATCCTAAAGCTGGCTCCGCCGTCTGTGCTGCGGAGGATTCTGCTGCTGCCATCGGCAAGGGTAACAAGGCTCCACGGAAAGTGCGTATCGTAGATGCCAAGCCTGTCAACGGAAACCACGTTGTCAACATCCTGCTGTTCCTTGGTTGTCCAGCTTGCACCATTGTCAACCGACACGTACACGTTTTCGTTCGCAGCACCGACGAACACCTTGTTGCTTCCCTCGGCGACTGTAACGCTTGTCAAGTTGGTAACGCCCGGAGCAGGTGAGGTCAACAGTGTCCACGTTGCACCATAGTCCTCACTCTGTGCCAGCATCCCAGATGCGCCCACAGCATAACCCATGCCCCTTGCAGTGAACGCCACGTCGTACCACATGCCAGTGAACAAGCCTGCATTATAGTACACGACGCTGAAGGTGCTCCCGCCATCGGTGCTTTTATAGATACGCCCAAGATTGCTGACCAGGATCATATTGCGGAAATTCGGCCAAGCAAAGCGCACAATATATTCACCGTTTGTACTGCCGATGTCGCGGTTCACCCATGAGGTTTGCCCTATGGCGGTCACTGTTGCATACGCCAGTTCAGCCGGATTGCTGCCATCGGCCTCGCCACGAGTAACAACGACTCGGTGGTTGTCTACTGTGCCTACAGCATGCACAGCTCCAATGTCCTCTCCACCTGCAAACGGGTTCTCGCTTGTCACTGCCCAAGCATCACCATATCGTTCAGTAAACCAAACGTTCGCAGCATCCGTAGGACTGCCCACAGCAGCAGAGGCGACAGCGTATCCATACTGCCCTTTGTTCACCCGACGCGGACACTTGGCTGTCGGGCACTCTTCCGGGAAAAAGTAGAAATCCATAATGCTGCCCGTATCGGCGATTGGAGCAGGCGACAAAAAGCTGGCATTGAAATCGATGAGGTATGGCCCATATATGGCGTTCATTGGGTTTGACATGCCTATAGGCACATTGTCGCCCTCAATAATTGCCAATGGTTCACCGGACAAATCGCCCGGAGGACACTTCACCCATCCAATGCCCATGCTGTACCCATAGTAGTTCGTCGGGTCGCCACAATCCTTGAACAGCACTTGGAAATTCCCGTCACATTCCAGGCTGAATAACCAGTTTTGGACGTCGGCAAGCCTTGCCTGGATGGTAAAAGCTGCCATGTCCTTTGATGCCCGTTGATAGTCAACAATGTCTTCCTGCCCGATGGTTGTAATGCTTTGCTCCCGGATGGGCGTCACCGCTCCACGTGGTTTAGTCCAGTCGCTCAACCCTTTACACTGGGCAAGATCGTACAGTGTCAACTCCTCCAACTGGGCAAAAATCCGCCCTTCTCGTACTTTGATATTTTGTACCATAACACTCCTCGCATACTGCCTGTGTAACCGATGTCAACCTTTATATGTGAAAAGCAAACCTGTCATACAGGTTTACCTCCCAGTTTACTTGCTTCCCGCATCCCCTTGCGGTATGCCTTATCACAGCGTCGTCTAAAACTTGGTACGCCCGAACGCTTGTCTACTGGCTCGCGTACCTTGCCCGTAAAGTCACGTTTCTGTATACCTGGATGCATCAAACCCAAGCTGGTCACCGTGGTTTCCGGTGCGTTTGGGTTATATCGCAAAGGCTCAACGGGCAGTGTTGCAGGTTGATAAGGCACATCAAAAATCAGCATATCAGCGTTCACTGGCTCAATGGGATATGGTTGTCCTTTTGGCCCATCAATACCTGTGCCTTGGTCAACGTAACCGAAAATCTTGCCGATACGTGTACGCCTATCAACCCTGACCTCAACTGTATGCACTTTCGCACCGATGTTTATACGTACCTTGAACGTCGGCTTTTGCTTCCAGCCTGCAAGCTGTTTATTCAGTTCACGCGGGAAGTACGTGTAATAATACTTCAGCTCCTTGCGCAATTCCTTGCGAATAAGGATCTGTGCCTCCCTTGTGCGTGGTCGGCGTACAAGTTTCAGCACTATGCCCAAGGGTACACTCCTATCCCTGTTTGTACGTGCCTGTCCCGCATCCCTGGAAACATACCTCCTCCGCCCTTGCGCTTATCACGGTCGGCCATCCAGGTATCAACGGCTCCGCGTTTGCTGCCATAGGTTGTCCAAGTGTTTGTCAACACTTCACTGTCATCCTCCCATAGCTTTTTTAAATGGGCGCAAGCACATGGAGGGGAGGACATAAGGGTATGGGCAAGCCGTATCGTATATATTTCGTTGGACATGCTTACCATGCCGGACAGATAGTTAAACTTGATGCCCGACAGCCGATACCCACAAGTACACAAATCTGTACTGGGCACGATCCACTTGCTGCCCTGCAAGGTTGCAGGCAGGGCGTTGACAATTGCCAGCTCAAAATCGTCAATGGTTGCGCATCCGGTTATACACTGCGTCGCACATGCTCCTGCTGTACTACAGGGCACAGAAACCATTTCATACTGGACGGCTTGGGTAACGTCAGCATACAAGCGATGAATATCCACTGTGTCCAAAAACACATCATCGTCGTCGTACGTTGGCGGATCGGCCCAATCGTCGTTGTACTCTGGTTTCACAAGCCTGCAACGTGGTATCTCAATGGTTACAGTGTTGCCCGTTTTTGTAACCTTGGTCGGGCGGATTTGTACCTCCTCGCCTGGATAGGTTACAACCACTTCATGCAAGCTGTACTCGGTGTCAATGGTAAAAACCACAGGATCGTAAATTTCGTCATATACGTCCCGTTTTACCACAGCAACACCTTCTTCCAGCATGGTAAGAGTGGGCAAGCCCATCTGTACCAGATTTTTCCATTTTAGTATAAATGGATTGCTGTCCAGGGGATGCTCCTCGCTGATTGTCCACTTTGCGCCCAAGTGGTACACAAGCCATTCCTCACGCTTTTGCTCAGCCTGCAACAAGAATTTCGCCAGCTTGTCTCGTGCGCTTTGCCCCATAATCCAGTCACAAGCTGTGGTCTTGTCCCTGCTGCCTCGCTTGTTTATGCCGTTAAAGGCACACATGTCCAGTTCCATAACTTCTGCATACCTGTCAAGGGACATACCAAGCTGGGATGCAAATATGCCGGGATCTGTGCCTGCATACGGGTTGAGCGGAAACGTGTTTTCGCTTACTCTTGCCATGCTTTACCCTCCTAGGAAAGCTGCCTGACTTTTTTCTCCAACATTTTAACAGCACCGACACGGTTCTTGCCTGCCTGCTCTGCCTCAAGTACGGCTTGGGCAACTGACACATCACCTACATCGGCCATAATTTCCCTCAAGTCGGCAATGCGCATATCCTGCAAATCGTCAATGATTTGCTGTGCTTCATTGGCTATAGGGGCAACCATTGTGACAGGAGTGCGTGTTACCCGTTTGCTGATGGGCTGACGCAGAATTTCGGTATCCTTTGGTTGCTGTGCTGCCTGCTGGATAACGTTATTGACGATAACCTGTTCCGGTGGTTGTGCTGCTGTGGGCTTTGGTGCTGCCCGTACTTGCAAGGTAACAAACCCACAGTTCCGCGCTCCCTGTCTTAGCTGTTCAACGGTTACGGAATCGCGTTTGTCAACCTGTACGACCTGCCCGTACATGGTACGATACTTTTTACGGGATCTCATGCCACGACGCTCGTGTGGTCCCATGCCGGGACTAGACATATACCTTGCCCAAACGTGATTCGGGGCAAGCTGTCCAAGCTTGTCGTAGTCTGCCTTGGCTATAACCACCGATGCCTCGCTGACGGGCGTGGTACTCCTCGCTGCTGCCAACGATTGGAATGCAGGTTGAGGGATTGTACGGTTTGTTCGTGTGCCTTGGTTTGGCCGTCTCTTTTTATTGCAGCATGCCATGCTAGTTGTCCTTTCAATATATGCTTGGTTGCGTGACACAAGCATCTGTTTGTATTTCTGCTCTTGTTCCGTACCATGCATCAAAGCTGTGCTTTGCCTGCTGTGCTGCCTGTAGTATACAAGGTACTCTGTCACCCGTATGCCACAAAACGACCACAGAAGTTTCGTGTTGTATGCCCAGTCCTCAAAGTATGCTAAGTCCTCATCCCATCCTCCTATTGCCTCCCATTGCTCTTTGCTGTGTAACACATTTACACTTGCGATGCTTTTGCGCACAAGGGCATCGCAATCAAATGCCCTCAACGGAAATTCCTTTGGTACGCCCTCCTCAACCTTGTATATATTGCTATAGACGGGTATGCCCTTCCATGCCTCATACAGCACATGCATGGCATTATGGGCAAGCCAATCATCGGCGTCAACCGGATAAATCAACTCGTTACGTGCTGCCCGTACTGCCATGTTCCTTGCTGCTGACTTGCCAACGTGTTCACTGAAAATGGCTTGGATGTCAAACATGCTTGCAATGTGGGCAACGTTGGCAGGCGAACCGTCGTCCACTAGCACTATGTCGTCAACCTGCATATAACAACTCATAAGGCAGGCATGCAACCACTTCAAATCCTGTTCGGTGGTTGCATACACAGGCACGATAACACTGACCGGAAATTTAGCCATCACATATCCCTCAATGCCGTTAAAAGCTGCCCAACACGCACATCAAAAGAATGCCATCGCCTGATGTATGCTGTGCCTGCTTGGGCAATCGCTGCTCGTTCATCCTCGTGTTCCATATAGTATTGGATTTTAGCTTGCAAATCAGCCACATCAAACCACGATACATAATGCTGCCCATCAACCAAGCCAAGCAGGGCGTCAAGTTGCGGAACTGCCTGCTGCATATACAAGGCTCCACCTGAGGCCATTGCCTCAAATAGCCTGTTGGACACAAAGCCTGGAGCGCGCCATTGATCATCGCCGATTGCCAGTTTTGCCCCTTGGTACACCTTGGCTCCAGCATCAAAGTTGTACAACGTGTTTCCACGTGGTTGCAGGTTACGAGGCCATGAACCGTACAAGCCCACTTCATACGGCATTGAGCGCAAAGCCTGCCCAAGCTGTACACGTTTCTGGGAGTACGCGTTTGCCAGAAATACGATGTCATTACTGGGCACATCAGTGAACTGCCTGCTGCCCTCTTCCCAAGGCTCATACCCGATTTGCCAGTATATCCAGTTCACACGATTTGCAGCATACGCGTCCCTGACTTGCGTGGTCACCACAGCTTGCAAGTCAAAAAGCCTTGCCATCCTCATATTGGCATTGCCCAGTAAATCCTCGGGGTGATAATCGCCGTTCCAGTTTACCCATACAACGTTCGGGTATTCCTCTTTCAACCTGCTTACACTGTGTTCATTAAACAGGTCGGCCGATGGTGAATGGATTTGCGTCAGCAGCAAGTGCGGATGCCAGCTATCAATTATATCCCGCAAATAATTGATACAATACTCCCCTCCATGCTGCTGTTTAACGCCCATGTAATCGTACTCGTATACAAGGCCATATTTGTCCAAGGCTTTTCGCAAGCCTGTTTTCGTACGCTTTTGCACGTCGTGTCCCGGCTCATAAATGGGCAAGTATAGAAACCGTATGGGCGGGACGACAAGTGGGTTTTCAATAGTTGGCTCTTCCAACACGATTGGCCCACAGCTCCCATCAGGGTGAGTCCAACGTTTGCCCCATGTAATGCTGTCAGGGTGATTGAGCGTTTTGCCCCTCCTTACAAGGGCGTCATCGTGGTTGCGTTTGCGCAACTCGTCATCGGCTTTCAAATCGGTTATGCAGGCACACTGGATGCCTGTTACCTTGTAACCTGCCTCCAACACAAAGCACGACAGGTTATTGTCACCGCCATAGGTGCGTTGATCCTCAAAATTTCCCCACCATCCAACAGCATCGCCAAGCCATTTCGGCACGATGCACACTTGCCCGTATACGTGCCTCATCTGCCTGCCATCTACAATAGCTGGCATATAGCTGAGGTCATAATGCCCTGGATGGTCACGGTTCTGGTAAAAGCATCCAACGCCCACATCCGGGTGATCGTGCATATATGATACGGCATTTAACAAGGTTTCGTCCTCGTAAATCACGTCATCGTTACCGACAACACAGTATTTCCCCTGTGCTGCATACAAGCCGTCGTTGAAAGACTTTATTGCCCCAAGCAGCTCCCCATGCTCAATCAGCCGGATATCTGGTTGCTGCTTGCACCATGCCAGTGTGCCATCGGTGCTTCCACCGTCAACAAGAACGATTTCGTATGAAACAGTTCCTATACTTGCCCGTACCGACTGAACCATTTGACGCAAATAGTCAAGCCTGTTGTACGTGCCTGATACCACCGACAATTCAATTGGGAAAGCCTGCCTTTGAAAGAGCAATCGTTCATTCAAAATGAAGTTTGCTGCAAGCCGTTTGTCCAATGGCAGGGCAATTTCGTCCTTGAACTGACTATGCCGGGATATAGTGCGTGGTTGCCCAGTCCAATTTCGGTGCTCTGGGCGTACCCACAGGTGATGGTCGGCCAAATCATCGTACTCCAAATCCAAGGTATCCCAGCACTGATCTTGCTGTACCTTGCGCCAGTACGCCCACTTGATTTGAGCGATATGCCGTTTATCATCTTCGGCGTGGTATCGTTGCCTTTGCAGGGCGTCGCCCCATCCTATTTTGGCCTCGCTTGCCTTTATGTCCTCCAATTCCCTGTGCATAAAAACCACAAGCACATTTTCCGCAGCATACTCGTGGACATATGCGCTCATCCTTGGGCATTGGATAACGATATTGCGTACCCTGTGCATAATATGCCATAGTGCGCCCTTTTCATCACGGGCATCTTGCATATGGCCCTCGCTCACAAACAGCTTGCCAGTATCCTCAGCTATCATTTTCGCTGCAATGGTTGTCCCTGACCGCTGAGGTCCAGTGACAAGTATATAATCATAGCCTGCCAAGTCCTCAAACATTTATGGCCTCCCGTACCACTTTTCCAAAGTTAAAATCGTCGCACATTCGCTGCTGTGCCCGTTTGCCCATGTCAACCCACTTTTGCAGGTGAGAGCCGTTTAGGATGTCAACCACGCGTTCCGGCATTTCGGCATACGAAACCGTTTCCCAGGCATCGCCATCCAACGGGTAAGCGTCCTTCACGGTTTCACCTATAATGGGCATGCCGTATGACGTATACACTGCGATACGCAAGGGTTCCATATACGGGTACTCATCCTTGTGCGTACAAAGGCCAAACATGCTTTGATGTATAATCTGCTCTCTGTGCGGAGGCCATGCATTCGGGGCAAATATACATCCAACAGCTCGCATCCGGTTATATAGCCTTTCCCGCCTATGGTTCACATAGGACATGTGTGCCAAGTGGTATTCCTTGCCGATTGGCCTTCCAGCAGGTTTGCCCAGTCCACGGTCGCTGCCTACAGGCACAAACCGAAAACCTGTCTCCAGGGCAAGCTGTCTGTCGCTTACCCAAGTTTCGTCAACAAGCCTGTCATACTGCAATTGCATATTGGATCGCACGTACTCAATCATTTGCTGTGCCCTTGGTACATTTACGCAACCACTTGGACGTTCCAATAACCAGTGAATGATGTGGGCTTTGCGCTTTGCCCTGCCCACTTGCGGGAGTATGTTAGGTTCCCATTCGCCGTTCATAGGCGACAGCACATAAACGGTTTCGCTGTCAAGCTTTACTTCAGGGATACTGCATACCGCAAAGCCTGCCAAGCGTACGAGTTCCCAGTAATCCACATAGCTGTCATAATGGTGACTGGGCTTTACAAACTTGATGTCCAATTTAACTGCCCTCCTCTAGCTGACCATCCAGGTCATAACTGAAACCCAACTTTCACACAAACTCCTCATCCCAGTACGGGTGATCGCCTACCAATCGTTCTATGTAACGCTTATCAAACGGCTTGGGCGTCCAAAAGGGTTTGCCCGTTTGGGCATCAACGCCATTGGTAGGATGTACGCCCTGTGGAAAGCTGCCCTCAGGCTTCCAATCCACATATACGCGTTTCCACCAATTCGGGTCAATGTCCGCCCTGTGCCCATGTATTTTCAACTTGTATGCCACAAGGACAGCGGACTGGGCGTATCCAAAATGCCAAAAGTACGCATCATTTAGGTACGCTTCCCCTGTGCCTGTGGGCTTTACAAAGCGGACAGGCATTGCAGCATCATCGCAAATCCAGTTAAAGCCTTTCCATAAATGCCTTGCATGTACACGATACTCACGTGCCTGCCCTGCAATGGCCTTGTCCATAGCATTGCACAAAATGTCCGCATCCCAGCACTCATCGGCGTCATTCCAAACTGCCAAGTCCGCGCCATAGGATTGGAACATAGTGTTAAGGGCAAACGTGCGATGCTCGCCCTCGTGTCTAAACCTTGGGCAATCGTGCCATACCACGTCTGTTCCAAAACTGTCGGCGACATACTTTAACGTTTCCCTGTTTTCGCCTTGCGGTATGGTCATACGCGTACTGCCTCCGTGAGACGGCCATTGTGAGTAGAAAACGTGGTACAAATCTACGAACGGAAGTACGCTTGCAATCGCCCACTCAAAATACTCCTTCCCATAGTGTAGTCCACAATATGCATGCACACTTGGCATGCTTCACCTCCTAGTGATGGGCACAGTATGCAAGGTAGAAGCATACTGTGCCCCATATGGTTGATTTTGACGCCCTTACGACGGTTCTCGGTGCGTCCCTAGTATACTAGGCTGGAATCGGATCGGCAGGCCATGCCGGAGGACGCAGCACCAAATCCCACTCAGCAGGCGACGAAATGTTGCTGCCCACAGGAGTATCGCTGCATTCCATGCCCCAACTTTCGGCCTCATACAAAGGCTTGCCTCCCGGCAGATAGTCCGGCTGGAAGGGCGTACCAACGACGGGCGTGAACAGACGCTGGCAACAGACGTTCATAATACGTGCCTGTGCCCAAGGTGCGCTCAGGTAAATCTCTGGCGAAATGCCTGCCATAGCCTGTCCGCACCAGTTATCCAACTTCCCGCGGAACGAGAAACGCCCTGCCGAGTCGGTGCTGATGGAGCTGGCAATCTGTCCGGCATATTTCATCATCGCTGCTGCATACTTGCGGAGGTCAAGGTACTCGCCATACAGCACGTCGCGGTTCCCAATCTTCCGTGTAAGCAGGTAGATGTCCGAACAGAAGTTGTTGTTGCCAACGTTGCTGATGGAAAACGCGTCGTCAACCATGATGGACAGGGCACGACCGTTCTTCAGCCGTACCGTACCAACGACGCTCTGGCCATCGTAGATTGGCCCACTATTCAGGGACCGACGGTACTCGTTGACCTGTGCCCGGATAGCCTGGTCGGTGCTGTCGTTCAGCGTGGTAACGCCACAGACGGAGTAACAGGCATACGCGTTGAGAATGCAGTCGGCCATGTATCGCTGGCAGAACAAAATCATATCCGTGTTGGCAATACGCCCGATTGGTTGCGCCCTTTGCTCAACCTGCAATACCAACTCGTGCAGGAAGTCAAAGAAGTTGCCCCATCCGTTGACCAAGCCGTCCAGGTCGTCGTATCCCCAGTCAATCAGCCAACTATCGGCGAGGGGACAGGGCGTACCGTTATTGTCGGCATAACCACGCCGAACAATGCTTTCCAAGCCGTTCATCTCAAACGCGTTCAGGTGCGAACCATGTACCACGTCCCAGTTGATGTCCTGGAGCAAAGCCTGCATAATGCCGTTCAACTGCCATTCAAAGTCGTCCGTGATAACCGTACCGTTCAGCCGGACACGTTGGCTTGTTTCACAGCGGTCTTGGGTATTGTGAGGCCCAAGCGGATCGCCTGCCCTGTGATACCAGGACGTATGGCACATTTCAAAGGAGCACTCGCCCCACTCCCATCCCAGCGGATCCTCGCAAGGGCTTCCCGCGCCAGTCGTACCCTCGTCGCTGCCCTCGCCCCTCCACCACGATACAAGCTGTACCGTCTTTTTCCAGAACTGGTTTACTCGCCAGCCGATCCAG
>Ga0180438_10009382_pt1 | contig 12206 bp, 11 predicted proteins | sample SS_ome_12_FD_132455 | JGI IMG/M metagenome (GOLD analysis project Ga0180438, IMG submission 132455) | Hypersaline lake sediment archaeal communities from the Salton Sea, California, USA - SS_3_D_2 metaG | ecosystem: Environmental > Aquatic > Non-marine Saline and Alkaline > Hypersaline >...
ATGGGAACAACCACTACAGCTTGATGCAGATCTGAACAATAGTGGCTACATGGTGAAAAAAGGCAAAGGCTCAAGGATAAGGTTAATTTTTTTATCGTTTTCATTTTCTCTCCCCTAAAAAGATCCCCTGTTTCTATAAATAGCTTAATCGTTTTTTGCTTACAAAAGCAATTAAATTATTTCATTTAGAAAATTGTTGTATTAAAAAATGTCAATTGTGTATCATATTGGTAATAAGCAGGGGGGCAAGAAAATAAAAAGGTTTACGAGTGAACAAAAAGATGCTGGCGGAAAATTTCTACTTATTTCTTTTGCTATTTTTGTTTTTTGTTGGGCAAAGTACGGTTTGTTGTGCTGCTGGTTGGGCAAAGATGTACAGAAAACGTTTTTCGTTTAGAGAGTCTCTTCAAAATAAAGAAAAAAAGGATGTTTTTTTTACAAAAAACTCAGTTGAGAGGTTTTCTCAGCTTGTGTTTTCTTGGAATGCATTTAGGCCTCATGCAGGTCATTTTTCTTTTTTTGTTCAAGTTAGGGATTCTGATACTGGAAAATGGAGCAAGTGGTGCAAAATGGTTGATTGGGGAGCAAAGGTACAGCGTTCTCACTTTGCAAGGTTGCAAGCGGGCCTGACTTATGTCTATGTTCGCTTAGAAACAGGAAAAAACAAGTATGCAGATGGTTTTCGTATAAAAGCTTCTGCTGTTGATGGAGCAAATTTAAAAAAACTCAAAGGTTTTTCTGTGTGTGCATCTGACTTTTCTAAATTCAAGCCAGAGAAGGTATCGTCTGCATTGTTGAAGCTTCCATCAGTTTATATACGCGGTGTGCCAAGAAGATCTCAGATGGTATTGGATCATCCAAGATCAGGACATATGTGTTCTCCGACTTCATGCAGCATGTTGGTTAGTTTTTTGAATAAAAAAAATATAGATCCTCTCGCATTTGCAAAGAAATCCTTCGACCAAGGGCTTAATGCGTACGGCAGCTGGCCATTTAATGTTGCTCATGCATTTGAATTATGTAGAGGTCGATTTTTTTTCTCTACCGTTAGGCTTGACTCCTTTAAGACAATGCACAGACAGTTATGTCGAGGAGTTCCACTTGTTGTGAGTGTTCGAGGAATGTTAAAGGGTGCACCAAAAGATTACAATAAGGGGCATTTGCTTTTAGTTCTTGGTTGGGATGCTAAACGAAAACAGGTTATTTGTCATGATCCAGCATTGAGCGAGGATGGCAAGACATTAAAAAAATATGATATTAAAAATTTTCTAGCCGCTTGGGAGCGTTCTCATCGGTTGACTTACTGGACGGACTTGGGGTAACGATATTACATGACGTTTTTTCAATACAGGGAGGATGGGATGAATAGAAAGCTATTACTAGTTGGGTGCGGAATGTTTCTTTGTAGTACTTGCGGGATTGATACTGTGCCGAGTGGTATTATGAACAAGTTGCAAAAAGCGTTCTATTATCCTGCTGATCAGAGTAAAAACCTTGTCGACATTGATCTTGGTCGTATTGTTTTATTGTTTTCTGCGCAAGCACAGCCAAACAGCTATGCTTTGAAAAGAATCAAGCAAGCAAATCAGACAAAAGACGTATATCTTTTTCCGCTTACCACCATTGCCGGATCTGAGTGTCAAAAATTAGTAAAAAATTTTAACAAGTCTACTCATGGAGACTATACTTTTCGTCTGCGATATGTAACGGGAAAAACTCCCGGGCTTGAACTGACATTGGGATATGATTCAAAAAAAGTTTCTGTGGAACCAAGACTATTCGATACCATCAATGCTTTTCGTGGTCTTGAGTTTCGCTTTTATAACAAAGGATTAACGCAGGAAATTAAGAAACGTTTTTCTTCTTCTAGAAGAGTCGCTTCTCATTTAAAAAAAAAAGAACAATTGTGGTCGATTGTGGGCATGGCGGAGCTGATCCCGGCGCAACTGGACTGTTGGGCATAAAAGAAAAGAATATTAATCTTTCAATCGGAAAAAAACTTGCCACATTATTGAAGAAAAATGGCTTTTTTGTTCTTATGACTCGTGTATCAGATAAAAGTATTTCACTTGAGCAGCGAATTCGGGCTCTCAGTCAAAAAAAAGATCCGGATCTTTTAATTTCAATTCATGCAAATAGTGCTGCGTCCGATAAGGCCTCCGGTATAGAGACCTTTTGTCTAAAACCATCTCTTTTTAAAATTGCAGAAGTTATAAAAGATTCGCGTTGTCGTTGTATTTTAAACAAATGTCGAGAAATTCAGTACAAAAAAAGTGAGCGTCTTGCGAATTTGATACAGGCTACTACGGTTGCAACGGCTAAAAAAATTAATCCCTGTGTTGTCAACAGAGGAACAAAGCATGCAGTTACTCGAATGCTTTTAGGTGTCAGCTTTCCGGGTGCGTTAGTTGAAGTTGGCTTTTTAACTAATGAACAAGAATCAAGATTGTTGGCGTCTCAGGAATATCAATCTGTACTTGCTCATGGGCTTTTTCGGGCAATAAACTATTATTTTGAAAATTCATAATTAAAAGTTGATTCTTTTCGAACAAGAATTGTTTTGTTACAGTATGTGGTACTTGGAGCAAAGTCGAAGTTATACCGCTTACAATTTGATGTTCGTACGAAAAGAATCCATATTTTTGTATGTTAGAATGATTAAACTAAAGGATCGAGAACTTTGTGATGCAGGGAATTTGGGACCAATTTCTAAAAATTCTTCGTGAAGAGGCCGGAAGCAGAGTCGTTGAAACTTGGTTTAAAGCGGTTTCTTTACAGCAGTGGGATTCTTTGGGCAATACAGTTTATCTGGAGGCTCCAAACAATTTTGTAAAAGAGTGGATTATTGGCAACTACCTTGAGCTTGTTAGATTGCATCTTGGAAGATTGCTTAATGTAAATAATGTCAAAGTTGTTTTTTTAGATGTTTCTTTAGAATCAAAACAAGAAAAAAAGGTTGAATCTCCTGATTGTAAAGAGATAGACCTTGTTCCAGCATTACTTGACCGCTCTGGAAAAAAGGCATTGCTAAAGCAGATGCAATCGAAAAATAGAGGTTCATTTAATGTTAGTTATCAATTTGATACATTTGTGGTTGGACCAAGCAACTCTCTTGCAAGTGCTGCTGCTCGTGCTATAACGGAAAAACCTGGTTATTTGTATAACCCCTTATTTATTTATGGTGGATCTGGATTGGGAAAGACTCATTTGTTACATGCAATTGGCAACGGCATTCGGGAATTGGATCCACAAGCATCAGTTTTATATCAGACAGCAGATCGATTTGTAACAGAGTTTATCAATGCTATTCGATTTGATCGAGTCCATAAGTTTCAGGCAAAATATCAGATGGTAGATGTTCTTTTAGTAGATGACATTCAATTTATTTCTAATAAAGAACAAACACAGGAAGCTTTTTTTCATATTTTTAACTCTTTATATGATTCTCATAAGCAGATTGTTTTTTCTAGTGATACGTATCCGCAAAATATTGCAGGAATTGCAGAGAGATTGCGTTCTCGTTTGGCTTGGGGATTGGTTACCGATATTCACACACCAAGCCTTGAAACAAAAGTTGCGATTTTAAAGAGAAAGGCTGATTTGCATGGAGAGGCTCTAGAAGATAAGGTAGCACATTTTATTGCTTCGAAGGTAGAGTCAAATATTCGTGAATTAGAGGGAGCTCTTATCCGGGTTTTAGCGTTTGCGTCGCTTACGCAGCAGCCGGTAACGATGGAGCTTGCCAATAAGGTTTTGTTACGAGTACAAGGGCAGCAAGTGGGGGGCGCTGATTTTAATCGGGTTGTAAAATGTGTTTCAAAATATTTTTCGTATAATCTTCGTGATTTGCGCTCGAAAAAAAGAAGCAAGGAGCTTTCTTTTGCCCGGCAGTTAGCGATGTTTTTGATGAAAAGAACTTCGGATAAGTCGCTTCGTGATATTGGGCAGTTTCTCGGGGGCCGAGATCACTCTACTGTTATGCATGCACTAACAAGAGTTGAAAATTACTTGAAAAAAAATCCAGATTTTCTACAGAAGGTTAAGCGAATGGAGAGGGAGATTTGCCGATAGGTTCGTTGTAGGTCAATCTAGCGGGGCCCCATTCTTTATTTTGCAAAACTTTTCTTCTTTTTTTTGTTCGGAAAAACATTGATTCAAGCGCAATATTTGCCAAATACACTCCCCATGAAAAATATCCACGGAATGTTTTTTTCTTTCTCATACCAACGACACTCAAAAAGTGTTCAGTATCAACAATTGCAACTTTTCCAGTGTTGCGTTCGATCATAAAGTTATCGATGTGTGGGTCTATTGCAAGTTCTAGATAATTGCACAGTTGCATGCAAGTTTGCCTGTCTTTGCTGCTAAAAACAGATGTTGTTCTTTCTCCATCAACCCAATCGGAAACAAGGCAATAGATTCCCGGGACTTTGATTTTCTGTTTTCTTTTTTTGCCTATATTGAAACCAGATATATTCATCCAGCGATTGCTTTTGGGAAGTATGAACCACTTTCTTGGCATTGTTACTTTATTTTTCCATAGGGGGCTTTTGTTTAAGCGTTTCTGCATGTCTTGCAAATTTTTTATCCGAGTAAATCCAAGCAGATGTCTGTTGATGCCGCCCGACATGTAAAAGAAAAAGGTTGGAATGATTCCTTTTGTTTTATGAAGAACAAAGCTTTTTGGATTTTCTTTGAATATTTTTACAACAAATGGATATTTTTTGCATTTTAAAATCAACAGGCCTGATTTTTTTCTTCTGTTAAAATCTCGGCGTCGCAAAATAATAAAATCTTTGTATTTTTTCTTTTTCTGTTCAATCTCTTTAAAAACATTGTTAATTATTTTTTCTATTGTTTTTCCAGTTACATATTTTTTAGGTTCGTAGCGATAAAAAATTTTTCCTTCAGGCAGTAAGTTTTGAAAGAAAAATTTATGGTTAAATGTTTTAAAGATGGGATATTCTTCTAGATGTGAATTGCGGAGGGTGTAAAATTCAGAGTCTTCGTTTGTCCAGCTAGTTTCTATTCGGGGTATTGTCGGATCTTTTGGCCTGAGAACACTTCTGCCAAGTGTTGTGCTAAAAAACATGAGAATAAGATAGCTAACCCAAAATTGTTTTCTCACTGACCTTACCAAGTTGATAAATATTTTTGCTTCACCACATGACCGTTTTTACTTTATAAAAATGCTCTCCTTAATGTCAAATGCTCAGTGGTTTTGACTAGCTATTGATGTTGTTGTTCACATGCGCTATGGTAAATAAAAAAGGGGCGCCTATGTAAATTTAGGCGGAAAATAAGAACCGAATGAGCTTGTATAGCGGGGAAGGATCGGTATGAAGCGTGATGAGGGAGTGGAAAGAAAACAGCATATTCTTATCCATTTGAGTAGTCTTCCAAAAAAAATCTTGTCGTTGCATGGTCGTGCGGATCTTGCTGAATTTGTTTTGCGTGATTTGTGTCATCAGCAGTGTTTTAATTTAAAAAAGGCTGCTTTCTTTGTTGATAATCCAGATTTTAATTGCCTAAAAGGTGTTGCTGGATATTGTCATGAAGACAATTCAAAGGCATGTGATGCTTTCTGGGACAATCCAGAAAAATTCATGGCTTGTGTTCAAGAGTCACCGTTTAATCAAAAGGTCAGGGACGTATGGCTTCCAAGTTTGAAGAAAGTTTCTGAATCAGAGCAACAGGCGATTCATTCTGTTTCACAAATGCTTGATATGCAAAAACCTGATTTTTGTCATTTGCAGGTAAAGCATGGAAATCATGGAATTTTAATTTTTGAAAAAGAAAATGCCCAGGATGCAATGCCTAGTGAACATTTACATCATGGGCTTTCGTTACTTGGTTTTTGTCCGGTGTATTAGGCTATTTTTTCATTTTTTCCATTATTTCTTCTACTTCTTGTGCGCCTTTTTTATAAAATTCTTCTTCATCTGGTGCTAAATGTTTCAAAAGGCGTAAAAATTCTCCAGCATGCACTTTTTCCTCGTTTGCAATATCAATCAAGACCTCTTTTGTAAGTTGATCGTCAATTGACTCTGCAAGTTGCACGTAGTTTTGTACTGCTTCATATTCCGCAGCAACCATAAATCGAATGGCGCGAATCAGTTCTTCCTTGGTCAGTTTGCGATTAGCTTTGAGTACCTGGAATGGATTTCCAAATTCTGGCATTTTTTCCCTTTCGTTTTTTTATTTTTCTTGTTTTATAAATGGTTCAAGACCAGGCATTGGTTTGTTTGCTAAAAAGGTTAGCGCTGCACCTCCGCCAGTTAGACAACGATCCATTTTTAGGTTGAGCCCAAACATTTGTGTCATAGCAACAGAGTCTCCTCCTGCCACCACAGAAAATGCTTTTGATTTTCCGATAGCGGTAAGCAGTTTCTCCATGCCACCCAACGTTTCTACTCGTTCTGGGTTTCCTATGGCTCCGTTAAAAAAGATTGTTTTGGCCGTATTAACTTTTTGAGCAAAAAGTTCTTCTGTTTTTGGGCCAATCGACATACCCATATAGCCATCCGGGATTTTAGTTGATTCAATTGTTGAAACTGGTCCGTCAAAATTATTTTTTGAAACTTGGTAATCAATTGGAAATAATAACTCAGTTTTGCTTTTTTCTGCTAATCGTAGAATTTCTTTGCCTTGATGAATCAGCGATTCATCTATTAAAGAGTTGCCAACAGGTTTGTCCATTGCTTTCAAGAGGGTAAATACAATGGCAGGACAAAGTAAAATAGAGTCTGCTGTGCCGATCATTTCTTGAATCAATGGAAGTTTTGTTTTTATTTTCGAACCACCAATGATAAGGACAAATGGTTTCTCTGTTCCTTCTTTTATTTTTTGCAACGTGTCGAGTTCTTGTTCGATCAAAAGGCCGATAGAGCGTTGATCGGGTCCAAACAAACGGGGCAGGGCGGCTACAGAAGCATCATTTCTATGCATAACGCCGAATGCATCATTGACGTAATAATCTGCTAGTCGCTCAAGTTCTTCGACAAATTCCGGGTTGTTATTGGTTTTCTCACTTTCAAAAAATCTAAGATTTTCAAGCAAGACAATGGTTTTATTTTCTTCTGTGCTTTTTTTAAATGCGTCCTCCATGGTTGGTGCAAAAACGATGTCGTATCCCTGTTTTTTAAACCATGGAACGAGCAGCTCTGTCGATAGTTCTGGATTGTGTCCAGTTGGCCGTCCGATATGAGTTGCCAAGATAATCTTGGCACCTTTTTGTTGTAGTAGGTCGATGGTTGGCAAAATTGCTTGGAGGCGATAGTCGTTTGTTATTACCTTGTCAGAAATAGGAACATTTAAATCTGCTCGTAAAAAAACACGGCGGTTATCAAATATTTGATCATGAATAGCAGACTTTATCGGTTTTGTTTTTTTCATAATTAGCCCTCAAATCGAAGTACTTGTGAAATATTTATTTTTTTGGTTCGTCGCACTGCAAGTAGTGTAGAAAAAAAACTTAGACAAAAAACAACAGCAAAAACAGTTAGAAAGATGGTTGGTGTCATACGAGAGGGAAGATGGGAAACATAATACGCATCTGGCAAACTAATAAAGGGATAATGCTCTAGGAGAAGTCCCGTGCCAAAAGCTGCAAGAAGGCCAACAAGAGAAGCCGAAAGTGAAACCAGCATGCCAGTTGATAAAAAAATTCGGGAAATCTTTTTATCTGACATGCCAATTGTTTTTAAAATAGCGATGTCAGATCGCTTTCGGGATATTTGCATAAACATCAGTGAAATAATGTTCATGCTCGCAACCAACGTGATTAACGCAATAATAAAAAACATTGCATATTTTTCTAATTTCAAGGCAGAGACTAAGGCTGGATAAAAATCTTTCCAAGAATGAACGTTCAGATTAAGTCGGCTTCGTAATTTTTTTATGACAGTTGCTTCGTGTGCATTAGATACAAGCTTAATGCCTATTTCTGTTGGCCCAGAATCAGGAAATAGTTTTTCGAAAAAATTCAGAGAGCAAAAAACAACATTTGCATCAAATTCTTCTATTCCGGTTTTGTAAATACCACTTACTATTGCGTGGTGATTTTCAAATTTTATCTTTCTTCCTTGAATACTACTTTCTTGTGCAATAAATAGTGTAAGAGGTTGCCCATTTTGAACACTTGTATTTTCTGCAATAGTTTTGCCAATTAAAATTTTATTTTGATCCAGTAAGTCTAAAAGTTTTTTGTCATTTTCTAATTTTGTTTCAAAGTTGCTGACGCTTGGCTCTGTTTGGGGGTCAATGGCACGAATAATTGCGACGCTATGTGAGTCATCTCCATCTTGGTGTTGGATAATTGCGTGCCCTTCTGCTCTGGGACTAAATCCTATAACTTCAGGAAATTCTTTTTGCAAAACTGATGCGATTTTTTCAGGATCTAGCACCTGTCCATTAGCGTTGATTAGAATTTGTGAATGAATACCTTGCATTTTTTTATGTGTTGCTTGTTCAAAACCATTCATGATGCTTGCAACAAGAGCAAGAGAAAAGGAACCGATCAAAATGCTAAGAAAGCAGATGATAATCATAGTAGAAACAGAATTTTCTGCTCGTGTGCCAAGTAAATATCGCCATCCTAAAAAAATGGAGAGTTTCTTCATAAAGCTTTCATCTATAACTTGATCTTGTAAAATATGACCGTTTTTTTTACGCTACTAATGTTACTTTTCAATTTTAGAACAAAGGGGCAGATTTATGAAGCGCGATGCAGTATTTCTTTTTTTCACTTTGAGTTTTTTGTTGTTTGTATCTGGTTGCGGGAGGGTAATTGACTGGGGAAAAACACAGATTGAGCAGGGGCAGGAGTTAAAAGAAAATATTAAGGAGGCAAAAAAAAATGTTCGCTCTACTCGTACCTATGATCAATTTACACTTGTCGGAGCATTTGATTCTTTGTGGTTAAGCGACGAGGTTCGGGAAGCCTATGCACGACTTTATCAAATTAAACACGGAAGAACTGACGAAGAAAAAAAGATTTTTCTTCGTCGTCAGCTAGAAGAAAATAATCATTTCATTACTTTTTATCTTTTGAGCGCTACAGACATTACAGTTGGAGAAAAAGATTCTGACTGGACTGTTTTGCTTAAAATTGATGACTATAATTTTGTGCCAACAGAATTTAAAACTGTTGATCTTTCTCCTGAGTACAAGGAAATTTTTGGTAAACATTTTACCCGTTTCAAAACAGCATATATTTTGCAGTTTAACGCAAAAGATATAGAGGATGTTCCTCTTATTTCTCCAGAAACACAAGAGATTGCATTGTTGTTCCGTACCGTAAACAAACAAGTGTTGCATAGCTGGAGTCTCCAAAAATCGGATAGTGTGATTGTCTAAAGGAGTTTTTTATGAAAATTGCAATAGGCTCTGATCACAGAGGGTTTGCTTTAAAACATTTTTTGCAAACAGATTTTCCAGATAAGACAATTTCTTTTGTTGATGTTGGATGCAATTCTAACGAACGGTGCGATTATCCTGATTTTACAAAGTTAGTTGTAAAGAAAATCCAAGAAGGGCAAGCTGACTTGGGGGTTTTGCTTTGTGCAACTGGTGTTGGCATGTCTATAGCCGCAAATAGATTCGAAGGAATTTATGCGGGGCTTGCCTGGAACGAGAAAGTGGCAAAATTAAACAAAGAACATGACAATGTAAATATTTTAGTTTTGCCAGCAGATTTTATTTCTGAGCAACAGGCAATCGCAATGATTACAGTTTGGTTAAAATCAAAATTTGCACGAGGGCGCTATCTGAAAAGAATAGAAAAAATTAACGCGTTTGGTGGATTGTAAATTTTAAGCAGGACAGATTTCAGAAGAAATGGAACCCTCAAGTAGGGTTCCATTATTCTTTTCACCTAAAATTTCTTTTACTTTTCGAGCAGTAAGAGTTTTTTTCTCTTGTAGCTCCTGAGCAATTTCTTTTAATTTTGCTTCATGTTTTTTCAAGAGATTTTCAATTTCTTGTTGACAGTTTTCTAGAGTTCCAATTGCTTTTTCGAAATATTTTACTTGTAGTTCATTGGGCATTTTTTTCATGTTTAAGCCCTGAAACACAATTGGCTTGATAAGGTCAAGCGCTTCTTGTTTATCTTGAGCGTGGTAACTATATCCGCAAGAGCCTAACAGAATTTTTTCTGCTGCAATGCCAGCCAAAAGAATTTTACATTCTTTTAATGTTTCTTCTTGTGACAACTCTCCCAGATGATCAAATGAACAGCGGGTAAATACCTGCCCGTATACAACATCTTTTTGTTTTCTTTTTTTAAAGTGCTTTAACTCTTCGTCTTGTAGTTTTGCAGTAATTGGCTTTATGGTAACTGCAGCAAGTTCTCGGCGTGTTTTCAATAGTTCAAGAGCGAGCGCATGGCCAGCCTGGTGCACAGCCATCAATTTTTGCTCTTGATCAGAAACATGCAGATTTTTGTTGATGATGTTTCTAATTTCTTCGTCAAGTGCTTTTTCTAAATCTTTTTGTGTTATTGGTACGCCAGAACGTTTTGAATCTTGGAAGGCGCTGTTCATCATTGCAGAAAGCTCTTCATATGAGCAGTCTTCTGTTTCTTTGGCAAGAGAGTCAATGTCAATGATGCTTAGATCTGGCAAGAGAGGTTTTAGTTTATTGGTAAAATATATTTTGCGTTCTGCAAGAGTCGGCAGTTCAAAATAAATTATTTTTCCAAATCTTCCACGTCGCCTCAATGCTCGGTCCAAATGCTCCGGTTTATTGGTTGCAGCAATCAAAATAACTTGCTTGCCATCATCCTTGCTCATAACGCCACTCATTGCATTTAAGCAATCACTCAGCAATGTGTTGTTTCCCTTGCTTCCACGCTGAAGGCGAAGTAAATCAATTTCATCGATGAAGATCACGCATGGAGATTCTCGTTTTGCTACAGAAAGTAACCAATCAACTCCTTCAGAAAGAATCACTGTTGCAGGGATGTTGTAAAAGCCAAGTTCGTCTTCACTTCTGCCTATTTCTTTGAATGTTTTTCTAATTTCTCCACCAAATGCTTCTGCAACAAAGGATTTTCCTGTTCCAGGCAAGCCAGTAAACAAATAGCCTTTTTCTGGTGGGATGTTTGCACGATCAAAACGCTCTGGATCTTTGATGTATTCCAAAATTCTATTTAAAGCATTTTTAATGTGATCAAATCCAACAACATCATCGAAGGTGTATTGTGGCTCCCAGCTTTCCATTTCACCTTTTTTTGCTGCTTGCTCTGCTTGTTTTCCTGCAACACCACCGACTAGTTTTGCATGTAAAATTTGTAGCTTGTTTGCCCCCCAGGAACTTAACTTTACCCACCAGTCTTTTCCGTAACAAAGTTCTATAGCTGGCAGATAAGAAGCCGCCAAAGACGCTGCGGTTGTTTTTACTAGCCATGGTGTATTGCCAAACCAGTTTACTTTTTCGTTGTTCCAGTTTATTGCTGTTTCTCCTCCAAAGAAAGTGCCGTCAGTGTGTCTTGCCAAGGGGTACCCAAAGATTCTTCGGAATATATGCGTGGATCCATTTTCTTGTGATTTTAACATATCAATTTCTTTTTTCATTTCATCAAGCATATCTTTGTACCGATCGTTATATGCAGCGATGTTTTTTGCGTTGTCGGCTAAATGGGACTGCTCCATGTACTTCCACTCAAGGACTTCTGATGGCTTGTAAAATAGAGAGGTTTTTTCCTGAATTAGGTGAAGCAAAATTGTTGTTATGAATGTTCCTAAGAAAATATTTTTATCTAATTTTTTTCGGTGTGCAATTGTAATAAAATTGTTCAACCTTCTAAATTGTCGATTAAACCAGTTGGTGCCGAATTCTGACGCTTTTTTTTGTAGATCAAAGAGTTGCTCTTCATTTTTAAATATTTCTGTTTCTACTTGTTCGATATTAATTGTTGGAGCTTTTTTATGAATAATGACCAGTTTTTCTTGGAATGATGGTATTTCTTTTAGGCCATTTTGCAATGCCTCAGAAATATGCTCCATTAAAACTTGGTTGAATGCGATTAAGAACTGCAGCGTCTGTGGATCAACTTGTACAAATTTTTCATTTTTAATTTGAGCAATGATTTGTCTGGTTTTTTTGATTTGTTTGATCAGCTCATTTTTGTTTTTTAGCTTGAATGCATCGTTTGGCAGAGACATGGACAAGTCTTCCAAAACACCCTCTATTTGAGAGGTTTGTTC
>Ga0180438_10009385_pt1 | contig 12203 bp, 8 predicted proteins | sample SS_ome_12_FD_132455 | JGI IMG/M metagenome (GOLD analysis project Ga0180438, IMG submission 132455) | Hypersaline lake sediment archaeal communities from the Salton Sea, California, USA - SS_3_D_2 metaG | ecosystem: Environmental > Aquatic > Non-marine Saline and Alkaline > Hypersaline >...
CGGGGTCGACATGGGTCCCATGAGCAAACGTGAGGTGATGTCCAGGATCAAGGCTGGCAAAGTCAAGGGGGACGACCTGGCCTATCATCCCAAGACAGGGGAATGGGTCATCATAGGTGAGGTGCGGGAGTTTAAGTATGCGATGGACCAGGGGAAGAAAGAGGTACCCGCCGCTGGAGCGGGGGAGGAAGGCGAGTCCGACCTTGTCAAGATGTGTGAGAGGTGCGGCGCTCAGAACCTGAGGAAGAACCGGATATGTATGAATTGCGGCGCGAAGTTTCCCAGGACGGAGGATATGGCAGGAGAGGACAGGGAGACACCGCCGCTGGACAGGGTCAGGACGGGCGCGATCGCCGGGGCTCTTGGCGGGGTTGGTTGCGCCATCCCGATAATACTCATCACCTTCCTGGGACTTAGCTTCATATCAGTCTTTCTCCCGATTGGCGGCGCAAGAGCTGCCGGGATTCTCTTCTTCAGATTCCTGATATTCGTGCTCGCCGGGGCGGCTGTCGGCTCCGCCATTGGATACATGGGGGCGTTCGAATTCGGTAGGGGAAGCGGCATCGGCGCTATCATTGGTTCCTTCATAGGTCTGATGTTCGCGATCGCCGCGGGAGCCGGCTATTTCTGGTCCACCGTGGAGTGGGGATTCGACTGCATGATCATGGGGCTGGTTATTGTCTATCTGGGTAGGCAGTTCTTCGATGCCCACCACATGGTCGTCCCCGAGAAACTCCGCCCCAAAGAGGAGACCGCGAGGCAAAGGGTTCTCAGCATAGTGATTGGAGTCGTCATAGGCCTCGTCATAATGGTATTCGTCATTCGGGGCCAGATAGCCAGCAATCGCCCGTCCGCCAGGCGCGCGAGATCTGTGAAGGCGATAAAAATAGAGGTGACTGACGGCTACTACCAGTCCACCGAGGGTGAATTCCACCAGATATTCGTATTAGAAGGCGTTCTCACGAATGTCTCAAAAGGTCCGAAGTACATGATAGGCCTCGAAGGGTATCTGATGGACGCTGACGGTGACACCATAGACCGGGAGTTCGACACGTTCAGTCGCATCGAGGTTGATGTCGAAGACATACTAAGTGGTGACATATTCGAGAAGGCTCAGGAGAGAGCCCGCGCCGGTGTGCTCCAACCGCGTGAGAAATCTGATTTCAAGCTGGTCTTCCACCTCTTCGGAGAAATGCCTGATGTTCAGGACTACGACGTGGAGGTGAGCAGCGTGCTGGAGTTTGAGGGCGAATGATCCGCCCGTGCCCCCGCACCTCGAATATACCTGGCCGACCCCCAACATTCTCTCATAACGTGAAAGAAGAGTGAAACGTGGGATCCGATCTCTCCAGACTGCCGGATAGGTACATCAAATGGTCATATCGGGGCAGGAAAGAGCTCCTGCGCAGGATCGGCGCCGGCGAGGATCTCGCCAGAGAAGTCATCTTCCTGGGTTTCACCAGGCATACTCCCACAGTGGTCAGTGTGGGGAGCGCGGGCCCCAATGGATCCGTAAAAGGCGTCGGTTTTGTGCCGGGTTCCGCACACATTGAGATGTTGCTGGCAAAATACCTGGAGCACATAGACTCGGGTTGGTCAGACGATTACTCTGCGCGAGGACTGAAGATACTTGAAGAGACGGTCTATGGGCCTTCGGGTGAAGACGTAGTCGACTTCACGAAGCTTGCGACTCTCGAGCTGGCGAAGGGTCACACGTGGCGGAATCTCAAGGAGAACCGGAGCGTGTCTCTGGTCTTCTATGAGCCGCCTGTGATCAGTTTCGAGGTGAGGGCAGTCGCCGAGATACATGAAGACGGCATTTACCATGAGTTCGTGAACGCTCAGCATGACGTCTATCACAAGCCCAACAGGCCGGGATGGAAAGACAGGCCTGCCTACATATTTGGTATTGAAGAGATATACGATAACTCGGCGACAAGGGACGGGTTTGGAACGCTCATATACAGGAAAGAGGAACCTTCGGCTTGACAGGCGCATGAGTATGTTCGGCTAGGATCTGATGAAGCGCAAGGTCACAAGTGGACATTCCACCTGTGAAATCGTCGGTCCGCACGAGCGGGTGGATGAACGTGAAACTGTCTTTGCCAGGGCCTGTCTGGATGAAGGGAGCGTTCCGGAGAAAACCTACCATGCAAGCCATCCCGACACCAGAGACATCGATCTCAAGATGGGGAAGTTCTACCACAGAGATACGAACGCCTATTTCAAGTCTGTCTTCGCCCCGGTTGCGGCTCTTGCCTTGCCGGATGTCGTTGACGGCCCTGTGTCGCCCAACAGGGTCACCGCGAGCGGCACTGAATTCACTGCGCTCGTGAAGCGCGTCGCCGGATACCTCGGCGCAGACATGGTGGGGGTCGGACTCCTCAATCAGGCATGGGTCTATACACACAGGGGAAGATACCCCTACTTCGGTGACTACCGCGCGAACCCTCCTCTCTTCTCGGGTGTACCGCCCCACTATACGGGTCTGTCTTGGGGAGATCCTATTGAAGTCAAGCACAAGTACGTGATAGCGCTGGGGTTCGTGCAGGATCGGCGGTCGCTGGGCGATGGCACCGCCAAGCAGACCGATTTCGAGGTCGGGAGAGTGTACGCCAGGAGCGCCCTCGCTTCAGTCCAGCTGGCACGATTCGCCAGGGAGCTCGGATATTCCGCGCGGGCGCATCACCTTAGAAATTACGGGATCATGGTGGTGCCTGCTGCCGTTGACTCCGGCTTGGGGGAACTCGGCAGGTGCGGGTACCTGGTCACTCGGAAGTATGGTGCCAACCTGAGGATAGCATGTGTCACCACAGACCTCCCGCTCGAGCCCGATGAAGGGCCGGATCTCGGAATGCAGGACTTCTGCAGCAAGTGTCTCAAGTGCGCCTTGGCTTGTCCCGCAGGTGCGATACCCCTGGGCGGGAAGGTCGTGGTAAGGGGAGTGAGGAAGTGGGAGATCGACAGGGAGAAGTGTTTTCTGTACTGGGGCGCAAAGGGCCACTCCTGCGCGATCTGCCAGATGGTGTGTCCGTGGAGCAAACCCGATACGTTCATCCATGCCGCGGTCTCGGGCATAGCAATACACCTGCCCATCTTGCGAAGAATGATCCTCTGGGTCGACTCACTGCTCTTCCCTCCCCCACACCGACCAGCTGCCGAACATTGAAGATTTGGGGTCAGACCCCAAATCTTCAATATTGAATATTGAAGGTTTGACCCCGGGGTTGACAGTGTGACTTGCGCGTGGTAGTCCTTTAGCAAAGGGGGCGGCAATGAAGAGAGGGGTTTCCCTGTGGATAGCGGCTGGGGTAGCCGTTCTTGCTGTCATACTGCTTAGCATCTGGTTATCCGTATACTCCGAGCTGGTCTGGTTTGCGAATCTGGGGTACTCCTCTGTCTTCTGGATAACGCTCCGTGCGAAGGTCCTGACTTTTCTCGTCTTCTCGATCCTCTTCCTGGCAATAACTCTGGCCAACGTCAAAGCCGCCTACAGGCTGTCCCCAAGACCGGAAGAGACAGGTTTCTTCAAGGATCTCAATATCCTGGACCTGGTCACGAGATCGCGCCTGATCACCTGGGGATGGACGTCGGCGCTTGCGGTCCTGGCTCTGATAGTCGGTGGTGCCGCGGTCTCCAAGTGGGATCTTATCCTGAGATTCTTGAACGATATGCCCTTTGGCGCCACCGAACCCATATTCCAACGCGACGCGGGTTTTTATGTCTTCACGCTTCCGTTCCTCAAATTCGTTCAGCAGTGGTTCTTCAATACCTTCCTGTTCAGCCTGGTCGTCACCGGCATAGTCTACGCCCAGGAGAAAGCCATCATGGTCCTGGGGCAGCAGGTCAGGGTCTCTCGCGCCACTAGATCACATCTGTCGTTCCTGGGGGGATTCATCTTTCTCTTTCTCGCCTGGCACATCAGGCTCCGCGCTTATGAGTTACTCTACTCCGGCAGGGGCGTGGTTCACGGAGCGAGCTACACAGACCACCACGCCCAGATACCGGTATACTGGATATTGACCGCGGCATCCATTGCCTGCTCGGCTGCCCTCTTTGTCAATGTGAAGAAGAGAGGCTGGAAGCTTCCTGCATGGTCTATAGGTGGCCTTGTCGTATTGGCTATCTTGGCCGGCACCATATACCCGGGGATCATTCAGCAGGTTGTGGTGAAGCCCAACGAGATCACGAAGGAAAGACCCTACATACTCTACAACATAGAGGCGACGACGAAGGCTTTCGGTCTTGAGGATGTGGACATAGTTCCCTTTGAAGTATCGGGTTCGCTCGGATATGAGGACGTAGTTAAGAACAGTGGGACCATATCAAACATCCGCCTGTGGGACCCAAGGCCGCTAACTCAGACCTACAGACAGATACAGGAGATCAGGCTCTACTATAACTTCATGTCGGTTGACGAGGACCGGTACAACCTGGACGGCAGGTACACGCATGTGATGCTGTCACCGAGGGAGCTATCAATCAGGAAGCTACCCAGGCAGGCGCAAACCTGGGTCAACAACCGGCTCAAATACACGCACGGGTACGGTCTCTGTCTGAGTCCCGTCTCGGAGCTCACGAGTGAGGGGTTGCCCATCCTGCTGGTTCAGGATATTCCTCCTGAGTCGCGAGTGGGTTTAGAGATCAAGCGGCCTGAGATATACTACGGAGAGAGCACAGAGGAGTACTGCATCGTTCGGACGCGCGAAGAAGAGTTCGACTACCCTCTCGGTGACGAGAACGTCTATACGACATATGAGGGGAGTGGCGGTGTGCCGCTGGGTTCCGGGTTCAGAAGGCTCGCCTATTCCTGGAGGTTCAGAGATGCCAAGATCCTCTTGACCAGGTACATTACCAAGGACAGCAGGATCATATTTCACAGGCTGATAAAGGATAGGTTGAGCACGGTCGTTCCGTTCTTATCGTACGACAGGGATCCGTACATGGTCGTGACAGATGGGCGGCTTTTCTGGATTGCTGACGCGTACACCACGACATCCAGGTATCCTTATTCAGAACCTTTCGGCGGCGGAGTCCGGGGTGTGAACTACATCCGCAACTCTGTCAAGGCGGTGATAGACGCATATAGCGGAGAGACCACCTTCTACCTGGTAGATGAATCGGATCCGATCGCCGGCGTCTACGCCAAGATATTCCCGAAACTGTTCCGCCCCTTTGACGAGATGCCTCCCGGCTTGAAGGCGCATGTCAGGTATCCGAGGGATCTCTTCCTCATTCAAGTCGAGGTCTATTCTAAGTATCACATGGAGGACGCGCAGGTCTTCTACAACCAGGAAGACCTCTGGGCTCTGCCCCACCAGACGTACGAGGGGAACGAGATAGTCATGAGGCCGTACTATGTCATAATGAAGCTTCCAGGGAAGGAGAGAGCAGAGTTCCGGTTGATGGTCCCGGTGACGCCCGCCAACAGGTCGAACATGATAGCCTGGATGTCGGCTACATGTGACTTCCCTGAGTACGGAAAGCTGATGGTGTACAAGTTCCCGAAGAAGAAACTGATCTATGGACCGATGCAGATTGAGGCTCGCATAGACCAGGATGCGGACATCAGCAAGGAGATGACGCTGTGGGGGCAGAAAGGATCGAGGGTAATAAGGGGAGATCTTCTTGTGATACCCATCGAGCAGTCGATCACATATGTCGAACCGGTCTATCTCCAGGCGACGAAGGGTGAGTTGCCCCAATTGAAGAGAGTGATAGCCGCGCACGGTGACCAGATTGTGATGAGATCGTCGCTGGACGAATCGCTGAGAGACGTGTTCGGCGGGAGAGTCGCTGCGAAGCCCCCGGGCAGGCGTGAGGAATCAACCGGGTTGGGGAGTCTGGTGGGTGAAGCGCTGAGGGCTCTCCGGTCGGCGAAACAGAGCCTGTCCAACTGGAGGTGGGGTGAGTTCGGCAGGGAGATGGACAGGCTGGAGGAGATCCTCGAGGACATGGAGCGGACCGCCCCTGTGGACTAGCCGTGGGCTGGCGACCGTCTTTGCTATTGACAGGTGAAAAACATTGACACTCTTCTCGCCCGTTGATAATATTCTTGACAAATCGGCGATTCAGGCGGTATAGCCAAGTGGTAAGGCGACGGTCTGCAAAACCGTTATTCTCCGGTTCGAATCCGGATGCCGCCTCCAGATGCAGGGAAGAGGGGAGATGAAGAACGCAGAGAATGCTAAAGCCCCGGCGACTGCGACTTCCGATAGTTCACCCCGCCCCTGCTTTCTTTTTTCCCCCCAGGTGGATCGAGAAGACGAATGCCGGGGTGGCGAAATGGCAGACGCAGCGGACTTAAAATCCGCTGTCCCTCAGGGGACGTGTCGGTTCGACTCCGACTCCCGGCACAGTAGAGAGAAGACCCCGGAGGCCGATGGATGATAAGACTCGAGGTCCAGTTCGACCAGAAACAGGTGGCGAGCTTCGGGTACGTTACCTCTCTGAACGCCTACGTGGACTTCCTGGGGGATGACCTGTTCGACGCGCTCCAGTCACGAAAGAGACAGTACGGTGGTTTTCTCGACGGTATCTGCGGCGATGCTTTCAGGATCTACTACAGCAGAGAAGACCGCATGGGGTCTGCTTTTGTCTACCCTGAGAACCCCCTGAGAGTGGTCGCTTACCTGTTAGCCTACCGATACGATTACACGTATAACGTCAAAGAGGACACGCTCGCCAGGGTAAGGGACTACATTGAGAAGGGAAGACCGGTACTGATGCCGATGGTCATACCTCCTCCTGAGTGGGCATTGATCGTGGGTTTCGATGATACGAGGCTGTACCTGCATACTTTCGCGGGCCCCAAGGAGATGACGAACGAGCAGTTCGCGGATGCCGTGGGCAAGTCCTGGTGGCAGCCCACCATGGACAGGGCCAAACCGACCGGAGAGAAACCCATGTTCGTGCTCTGGGAGCGCCAGGCGAGGTCTGACCTTCAGAAGATCATCATAGACGGCATCAAGTTTGGCATCAAGCTCGCGACCATCGAGACGGTGGAATACGCTGGAAAGAGATACACCGGCGGCCCTGCGGCACTGGAAGTACGAGCCAAAGATCTTGAAGAAGACAGGGATTACTCCAATCTCGAGGATAAGACTCTCGTCTCATGGCACTTCTTTCCCTTTTTGTACTATCAACTCTCGCGGTGGTCACGCGCGTCGTTCCTCGGTATCTCCTCTGAGCAGTTCGTTGGCGCGGACAAGGCGAGGATTGAGGAGGCCTTCCACCATACTGAAAAGGTCAATGATCTTGCGAGGCGGTACAGGGAGGCTCTTTCAGTGCCATGGCCGAAATCACCACACAATTCAAATGAAGTCTTGCTCAAGAAGATCAGCGAGCCAGAAAGGAGGAAAAGGGGCGCAGAGTTACTCAGGCAGATCGCGGATGCAGAAAGAGCTACCGTGGGAGAGCTTCAGAAGTTGGTGGGGTGAGTGGGGATGAAGAGAAGGTGCAGAAGTGAGAACAGGAACCAACTGAACCTGTTCGAAGGGATTCAGCCGACCTCGATCAAGAAGGAGATAGTCGTTCTCGACAGACAGATGGAGAAAGCTGTAGAGCTGGGTGAATACGAGAAAGCTATGGCTCTTGCAGAGAAGCAGGAGAAGCTGCTCGGCGCCTTGATGAATGGCTGACTGTCTCTTCGTGTGGCATGTTACCAAGCTCCAAAGCCGGATCGGGTCCAGATAACATCTGTTCTCTTCCTTAACTCTTAGCCTGGGCTACTTTGTGGTAGCCCCTTTTGCTGTCTATGGCCGCACACGAGATACTGCGGAAAAAACGCGACGGGCTCAGATTATCGTTCGACGAGATCGAAAACTTCCTGGGCGCGTATGTAAGGGATGAAATACCGGACTACGTCATGTCCGCCTTCCTGATGGCGATCTATCTGAGAGGGATGGATGCCGACGAGACCTTCTGGCTCACCCGCGCGATGATGACATCAGGAGAAGTGGTCGACCCGGACTGCATGGTAGGATACAAGGTAGACAAGCACTCGACCGGAGGCGTGGGGGACAAGGCGAGTATAGTCCTGGCACCGCTCATGGCCGCTTGTGGCTTGAAGATCCCCATGATCTCCGGAAGGGGACTCGGGCATACGGGAGGAACACTTGACAAGCTTGAGTCGATACCTGGATTCAAGACGGAGCTGTCCCTCGAGGACTTCGCGGGACAGGTCAACAGCATTGGCGCCGCGATTGTGGGTCAGAGCCACCGTTTGGTGCCCGCCGACAGGAAACTGTATGCCCTGAGGGACGTGACCGGAACTGTGGAGTCCGTCCCGCTGATAACGGCAAGTATACTCTCAAAGAAACTCGCGGAGGGTATTGACGGACTGGTGATGGATATAAAGTGCGGCAGTGGGGCGTTCATGAAGAAAGAGGCGGACGCTCTTGGACTCGCGGAGAGCCTTATAGCCACAGGCAAGAGGATGGGTAAAGAGGTGGCAGCGCTGATTACCGACATGAGCCAGCCGCTGGGTTCCACTGTGGGCAACGCGATCGAGGTGAGGGAGGCTATTGACGGGCTGAAGGGAGAAGGTCCCGCGGATCTCGCGGAGCTGGTCTACTCTCTTGGAGAACTCATGCTCGTAACGGCTGGTGCGGCCGCGGACCGCTCTGCTGCAGGTGAGATACTCGTGCGGGCAGTGGAGAGCGGCCGAGCTCTGGACAAGTTCAGAGATATGGTCGCGGCGCAGGGCGGGGATGTCCGCTATGTTGACAATCCAGAGCTTCTGGACGTAGCTTCAGGAGAAGTGATCGTGGCGAGCCCCTGTGACGGCTACGTGCAAGCCATTGACACGTACAGGATAGGCGCAGCCTGCGCTGAACTCGGCGCCGGCAGGATGAAGATCGATCAGGAGATAGACAGAAGCGTCGGGCTGGTTGTCGAGAAGAAGATAGGGAGCGAGGTTCTGGAAGGGGAGCCGCTTCTACATGTGAAATGTGACGATGTTTCTAAGGCGGAGTCGCTGTCCGGGTACCTGGCAGGCGCCTATAGCATCGGAGAACAGAAGAGAGAACCTCCCGCCATAATCCTCAGACGGATGAGCTAGGAATCCCTCTGGCCGCAGTGCCTGAGCACCGCCAGCATTTCCTGCACCGCTCTCTCGATCCCAACAAAGATCGCGCGGGATATTATGGAGTGACCGATATTAAGCTCCGTGATATCCGGGATACCGGCTATCGGGGAGACATTCCTGTAGTTCAAGCCGTGACCCGCGTGCGACTCGAGCCCCAGGCTTGAAGCCAACGATGAGCCAGTTGTGACCCTGTCCAGCTCCATCTTCAACTGCCCTTCTGTTTTGGCTTCGGTGTACTTCGCGGTGTTGAACTCGATGGCGTGCAGATTGAGAGACTTCGCTATCTCGATCTGTTCGTTGTCCGGTTCTATGAAGACCGTCGTCAGTACGCGGGCTTCCTTCAGGTCCGGGAGAACCTCCTTGATGTCCTTGGATGCCTTTTCCAGATCGAGCCCTCCCTCTGTGGTGATCTCTTCAGGTCTCTCAGGAACAAGACACACGGAGTCAGGTCTCACCTCCAGAGCGATCTTCTTCATCTCCTCGGTTGCGGCCATCTCCAGATTCAGCTTTGTGCGGATCACCTTCCTGAGTATCCTCAGGTCCCGCTCTTGGATATGTCTCCTGTCGCTGCGAAGATGAACGGTTATCTGGTCAACGCCGGCGAGCTCAGCGAATATGGCCGCTGCCACAGGGTCAGGCTCTATGGCCTTTCTTGCCTCTCTGATTGTCGCAATGTGGTCTATATTGAGTCCGAGACGAACCATCTTATCTCCCTGGTGCCTAACATTTTAACCTGTGGACGGCAGGCGGTCAAGCACAAAAGGTCACTGAGCAGTCCTCTAAGACTCTATGGATGCTGGAGATAGGGGCATCCGACTGGACGCCCGGGGGTGGTGAAATCCCTTGACTGTGTTGGGGCTTTGCCGTATATTCGGTTAATGCCGCGCTCGAGCGGTTTCATTATTGGGGGATGTGATGAGACCCGGCAAGACCCTCTCTTTGCTTCTGGCCATGCTTCTGTCGGCGGGATTTGCCTGCCCGGAGATAGCGGACGAGATAAGACAGAAGGAGAAGGAACTGGAGGAGATTCGCCAGAAGCTTGCCAATTCGAGGGAGAAGGCCAAAGAGCTCGAGGACAAAGAGGCGACGATCCTGGAGAAACTCCAGGGGCTGGATGTGCAAATAGAGCTCAACGAGAAGCTGACGGACGAGTTGAAATCCAAGGAGAAGAGGAAGTCAAAGGAGATCGTCGAGGTCGAGGAGAAAATAGCGGCCTCCGAGGAGAAGCTCGGGGAGAGACAGAAGATACTTGAGAGGAGATTGAGGGCGATCTACAAGCACGGGTCCCTTCACCCACTCGAGGTGATTCTGACAGCGCGGAGTTTTCCGGATATGGTGACGCGCACAAAGTACCTGACGTTGATCGCCGAGCAGGACGCGAGGCTGAGGGGCCAGATAGAAAGGAGCAAACAGGAGCTTGTCGACTACGGGATCAGACTGGACAAGGACCTGACAGACCTGAAGGATACCAGGGCGGAGACTGAAGAGGAGCTCGAGAACCTCGACGAGGACAAAGACAAGAGAGAAGGACTGCTCGAGGACACGAGGAAGGAGAAGGAGAAACAGGAGACCCTGGCAAGGGAGCTGGAGCGGGCCGAGCGAAAACTCCAGTCCCTCATAGACGACCTCATAAGGGTGAGAGCGGAGAAAGCGAAGCAGGTGGGCGAGCCTGTCTTGCCCAAGGAGTGGGATTTCGCCAAACTGAAGGGCAAGCTCACATCGCCTGTGCAGGGGATAGTCGTTTCAACTTTCGGGGCACAGAAGCACCCGAAGTATGGTACGTCCACTCTCAACAACGGGATGGACATAAAGGCGCCTCTCGGGGCGAATGTGTATGCGGTGGCTGATGGACAGGTTGTGTATGCCGACAGGTTCCTCGGGTATGGTCAGGTTATAATCCTTGACCATGGCTCGGGCTATTACACGCTCTATGCTCACCTGTCGGCTATCCTCACGGATGTGTCCGCTCTCGTCAAAGCGGGCGAAGCCGTAGGTCAGGTGGGCGAATCGGGCTCACTGGAGGGTCCACGGCTCCACTTCGAGATAAGAGAACAGGGCAGGCCGAGCGATCCTTCCGAATGGCTGACGGACTAGAATCATGTTTGAGGAGATAATAGACCAGGAACTGGCCAAGAGGACGCTGGAGAGTCGCATCAGAAGCAACAGGCTCCCGTCCACGCTTCTCTTCCACGGACCTGATGGCGTGGGTAAGAGGACCACTGCGCTTGTTCTGGCAAGGGCTCTGAACTGCAGGGAATCCGAGCTCGGATACTGCGGCAGGTGCGCGAGCTGCAGGGCTGTGGGGGACCTGGTTCATCCGAACCTGAGGATCATCTTCCCTGTGAAGAAAGCGGGCGAGCTGCAGGGACTGCCTCAGCCGGATCTGTACGATGAGCAGGGCACCATAAGCATCGACATGGTCAGGCTCTTGAGAAGGGAGTCTTCGTTGACACCTTACCAGGAGGGGAAGAGGGTGTTCATCGTGCTCGACGCTCACAGGATGAAGGAGGAGGCACAGAACGCGTTCCTCAAGCTCCTGGAAGAGCCGCCTGCCGATACGATACTGATTCTGACCACCTCGAGACCCGACGCGCTCTCACCAACCATACTTTCTCGGTGCCAGAAGATAAGGTTCGGCAGGCTCCCCCTGAGCGAGATTGAGAATTCACTCGTCGAGAAGCTCGGCGCTGAGAGACAGAGAGCCCGTCTGGTGGCGTCCCTGTCCGGAGGGAGTCTGGGCCGCGCGGAAAGTATGCTCGAGGTCTTCGCCGAGGAGCACAGAAGCAGAGTGTTCGACTTCGCTCTGGAAAGCGCCCCGAAAGATGATCTGGACATAATGGACCTTGCGCAGGAGTTCGTTAACGACGGCGTGGTATACCAGACACTTGAGGTGACAGAGTCAATCTACAGGGACGTGCTCGCCGTCAAGATGGGAGCTGGCAAGACGGTTGTCAACGCCGACCATGAGAATTCTCTGCGACTTGCCGCCGCGGGAATGACGTGGGAGGACATTCATGGTACAATACTCCTGGTTGAGGAAGCAGCCGGCTATCTGGCGAGGAACGTCAATCCGAAGCTCGTACTTTTCAATCTTCTGAGTGGAGTGCGGGACAAG
>Ga0180438_10009386_pt1 | contig 12201 bp, 10 predicted proteins | sample SS_ome_12_FD_132455 | JGI IMG/M metagenome (GOLD analysis project Ga0180438, IMG submission 132455) | Hypersaline lake sediment archaeal communities from the Salton Sea, California, USA - SS_3_D_2 metaG | ecosystem: Environmental > Aquatic > Non-marine Saline and Alkaline > Hypersaline >...
CGTCGCCGAGGCTGCTGGCGTCGCGGTCGTCCTCGAAATTGAACGGATCGAACTGGTCGCCGTGCCGGGCGGTCACCTTGTGGCGGCGCATCGTATGCAGCAGCTCGTCGCCTTCCGCCACGTCGTGCGGAAACGGCCGATCGAATCGGTTTGCCAGACCTAATTGGCCGACCAGCCTCTGCCGCAAGGCGTCGTAGTTCGGACCCGGCAGGTGATAGAACCAGTCGTGATTGCCCACCATGTAATGGATCCGCACGGGCACGGGCTGTCTTTCGGCCTCGGCGTCCGGTTTGGCGGCCCGAAGCGCCGGCGGCACGCTGACGCCGCCCTCGCTCGCCAGACTGCGGAGTACCGAAAGGGCGCTGGCGTTGTGCGTCAATACGTCGTCGGTGATGCGGCCTATCTGCTCGACGAATTCGGGCGCATGCGGATTTCCCCACGGCCGCACGTTCGGACGTGCAAGCCAACGGGAAGAGCGGATCACGTCGAGCACGTCACCCAGCAAGACCAGATCGATTCGCTCGATGGGCTGGTACGTCCCGTCGGCCCGCCACGAAGCGGCCATCGCCAGTTCTCTCAGCCGCTCGGCGAAGATATAGAATGCCCCGGGCGAGATCGTTTGGCCGGTCGTCCCATCGCTCAGGTGCAGATCGCTAACAACAACCAGCATGGCCCCCCATCCTTGGCGCACGAAGGCGCCGTTTCACGCGCTTTTCAGCACATTGGTTTTTATCGGCGACCGGTCGCACCGGGCGTGAAGGTTATTTCGGTTGGGCGGGGCCGGGAACTCGCTGCCCCCATCAAGAGGGGCTGGGTGGCTGGTGGCTCAGCGCAGCAAAGCCCCAGGTTGCGACGGCTGGGGCACCGCTTCGCTTTGCCCCAGCCACGCATCAACTGCGCCGCCCATCAACTGCGCTCTTACCGGGTACCAGACGCAGTAGCGATACACGACGGAGGAACGGGAAGGGCGGGTGGAGGGCCAACTCGGGGAGTTTTGAACAGGAGGCAACAGAGAAAACAGAGGGGCCGTCCCCTTGGTTCGCTTGGTTCCGTGCTTCCTTGGGGAGATTGTCCTGTTGGCAAGGCGGGCGTATTTGGGTAAGATGTGCGGACTATCGGGCGTTTCCCGATATGGAGAACTTGTACGCAAGGAGGTGTACCATGGCGATGGATCCCCGTAAACGACAGAAAAAACTCCAACGTCGCAAAGCCAAGGAGAAGGCCAAGCGAAAGGCCCTGGCCCAGCGAGCACCACGCAGCCTGGCCACCCGCATCCAGGGCGCCGCTGCCGCACCGATCTTGCACTGCTGTGCGACGGAAGCGCTTTGGGACCAAGGTCTGTCACACGTCTTGATCAGCCGCGAGTTGCGCAGCGGTGACGTGGCGTTTGTGGTGTTTCTGGTCGACGCTTACTGCCTGGGCGTCAAGGACGTGGTGTTCGATGTCGCACCGCGAAGCCGTTACGACTGGAAGGTCTACGGCAAGCTGCTAGAGACCCAGGAGGTCGTCCAACTCGAGCCCGAAGAGACTCGCAAGCTGATCGAGGGCGCCGTGGAGTACGCGCGCGATCTGGGCTTCGCGCCGCACCACGACTATCGCAAGGCCAAATCGATCTTCGGCGATATCGATGCCGACGCCGCCGAGGAAGAGTTCGTCTTCGGCAAGGACGGCAAGCCGTTTTTCTTTGCCGGCCCGTACGACGACCGAGCACGCTGCAAGGAGATCCTCAGCATCCTCACCAACCGTTGCGGTCCGGACGGCTTCTATTACACCATGCCGGCTGAGTTGGCGGGAGCGCTGCCGCCCGAAGACGAGCTTTTTGTGATCGACGAGATGTGACGCGATTGGGATTCTGCAGTTCGATCCGCCCGCTGCGGCCGTCCTTAGGATCGCCCCTGCGAATCGGCCCATGCCGTTCTCGATGGTGAACGTCTTCCGGGAAATGCCCCGTGGCACCGGGAGCTTCCCCGACCGTCAAATCACCCGAAATTCGTTTTTGGCCTCTGTCAAAAACGTGTTTTGAAATCCGTGGCCGGCAGGAATCTCTCGTACGACGGGCCTCCGAGCCCGTCGATTTTCGGCGGAAATCTGGCCCATCGACGGCTTTGGAGAGCCGTCGCACCTACTTCAAAACACGGTCGAAGAACCGGGCTCGGGCAAGTCTCGTCGTCACGAGCCGGAGGGAGGGGCCAAAAAGCACCGCAAACGACTAGATTTCGCGGCCGGGGGGGCTTTACGAAACCGCCAGATTGGGGTATCATGGTGGGCATCTTCCCGGGAGTGGACCGTTGGAACTCAGAGAAGCCCGGGTGAGCACATCAGGCATTCGGATCGTCTCCCAATGCGATTCTTTCTGATCGACCGGAGCACCAGGTGGCAGGTCGGGACCTCGGCCGAGGCGATCAAGAACGTCGCCCTGAGCGAGGGTTTTTTCGACGATCATTTTCCCCGCCGCCCGGTCATGCCCGGCGTGTTGATGATCAAGGGCATGGCCCAGCTTTCGGGACTGCTGCTGGAAGCGAGTTTGAAGGAAAAACACGAGGTGGACGCCAAGGCCGTGCTGACCGTGCTGGAGCGCACGAAGTTTCGCGAGATGGTCCGGCCCGGCGATACGCTGGTTTATCACACGCAAGTCACTTCCGTGAACAAGACCGGCGGCAAGGCGTCGGTCCAGGCCACGTGCAACGAGCGGGTTGTGGTCACCACCGGCATGGTCTTCGCGTTCAAGTACGTCGACGATTCCATGCTGGAGAGCAAGCGCGCGGCTTTGATGGAGGTATGGAGGAGGCCGGTGTGAAATAAGAGGCACCGAGAAGATGGGCCAGACAAGAGGCGGGGTGGTTACCGGTATCGGGCTGGTGGCTCCGCTGGGCAACAGTCCCGGCGAAGTCCTCCACCGTATGGGCCGAGCGGAAACGGCCGTTGCCGACCCGCCCTTCGACGTCTCGTCCTTCGCTTGTCCCGTCTGTGCCCGGGTGGTCGACTTCGACGCCGAGCCCTATCTCCCGGAAAACGAAGCCAAGGGTGATTAGCCATGGCGCGACTGGAAGAGAAGAACTACACCTATTTCACCACGGTCCGCGGCATGTGCCGCCAGTGTTGCGAGCTGGCCGACGCGCGGGTGTTTTTTCGCGACGGGCAGGTCTGGCAGCAGAGTCTGTGTCCCACCTGCGTCAACGAGCCGGCCCTGATCGCCGCCGACCAGGACTGGTACCTGTCCCACGTGTTGCGGACCATGCCGAACCATGCGCCGCTGAAGGGCGCCAAGCCGCCGAAGCGGGGCTGCCCGCACGACTGTGGCCCCTGCGCGTGGCACGCCACGCCCTGTCAGCTTCCGGTGATTTCGATCACCAACGCCTGCAATCTCCGCTGCCCGATCTGCTTCACCTTCAACCGCCCGGACCGCAACTTCTACAAGCCGGTCGAGGAGATGCGGGAGACGATCGACTGGCTGATCGAGTCGTCGGGCCCGCTCGATCTGGTCAACATCACCGGCGGCGAGCCCACGTTGCATCCGCAGATCCTCGACGTCCTCCGCACCTGCGAGCGGCCCGAAATCGGCCGGATCACGCTCAACTCCAACGGCATCACGATGGCCAAGGACTACGAACTCTGCCGGCGGCTGGCGGAGTTCAACCTCTGCGTGATCCTCTCGTTCAACACCTTCAACGGCAAAGTCAGCCGCCAGATGAACGGCAAGGACCTGGTGAGGACCAAGCTCAGGGCGATCGAAAACCTCACCCGGGCCGGCGTGCGGGTGGCGCTGCTGAACGTGATGACCCACGGGCTGAACGAGGACTCGATTCCGGGCATCCTCGATCTGATGCGCCAGAACGACAACATCCTCAGCCTGACGGTGCAGACGATGACCTACTCGGGCCAGGGCGGGGCCCATTTTCCCAAGACGCGGCACGTGCCGGTCGATCGGGGCGCCCGGATCGTCTGCGAGCAGTCCGACGGCATGTTGCGGTTCGACGATTTCGTCACCCGGCCGTCGTGCCATCCGTTGTGCTACCTGGCCTGCTACATGCTCAAAAGCGGCGAGGATTTTCTGCCGGTGGCCCGATTCGCGCCGCGCGAGCGGATCGAGCAGTATCTGGAAGACTCGTACCTGATCCGTCTCGGCGACGCCCACGAGTTCGTCGCCGACGTGATCAACGAACTCTGTGCCCAGGGCCAGACCGAATACCTGGCCGTGGCGCGGAAGCTGGTCGAGCGGCTCTATCCGACCGACAAGACCGTCACCGATTTCGAGCGCCAACGGATCGCCGAATCGGCCGTGCGGACGATCTACATCCACACGCACATGGATGAAGACACGTTCGACTGTTCGCGGGCCATGTTCTGTCCCGACTTGATGCCGGCCGAGCCGGGCCGACTGATCCCCGCGTGTACCTATAATCTCTTCTATCGCATGATGGATGAGAGGTTTTACGTCGTGCCGGAACATTGAAAGGAGCTGGTACTATGAAACGATCGATGCTGATGTTGACAGTGCTGTGTTTTCTCTGCGGTTCCACGCCGCGGTCGGCCGAAGCCGACCTCAACGCCGTCTGGACTGGTATCGGAGCAAACGACGATGTTTTCAACGAGGATAACTGGTCGTGGTTGGGCAATCCGCCGAGTTACGGTCTGCCGGATGACGATACCACCGTGATCCTGGATCATACGGCCGTCCACACTACGCTCGGCTTCTACGAACATTATCCGAACAACCGCCTGTATTCCGATACGGTCACCGTGGGCAACGGCACGGACCCTGTGACCTATCACTTCGTTTCCTACGCGGGCGTCGCACACTGGCCCCTGTCTTGTTCCGACGCATTCACAGTCCGGAGCCAGGCGGCGGTGAACTTCAAGAACATCCGGGTGTACGACATGCGCCTGATGCCGGGCTCGACGCTCCTGGTGGAGGAGGACGGCCATCTGATCACCAGCGGCTTGAGCGTGGGAGGCAACTTGCAGTTGGTGCTGCCCGACGAGCCCTCCGGCGAGTGCGTGATCGCGGAGTATGGCCACCTCACCGGCCAGTTCGCTTCGGCCGCCGGTCTGCCACCGGGTTGGCGGATCGAGTACGGCAGCGGAACGCTCGACTACATCCGAGCAGTCCCCGAACCCTCCGCGTGGATCCTGCTGATTGCCGGGACCCTGAGCGTGGCGGGCTACGGTTGGCGGCGATGGAAGAGAGCGTAGAATGCGAGTTTCCTCTCCTCGTGCAGCAGGTCGCAGAATCGCAAGACGGAAATCCCAGAGGAGGCGTTACCGATGAGAACCCTTGGTGTTACCCAGTCGGTATGCAATACGTGTCGCCGGATCGTGCCGGCCAAGGTGCTCACCGACGAGCAGGACGTCTATTTCGAGAAGTTCTGTGCCGCGTGCGCCGACGCGACGGGGCACGGCCTTTCGCGGAACCTGGTGCGCCGCGACGTGGAAGACTATTTGCAGTCGCAGCGCTTCGTCAAGCCGGCCTGGATTCCCCGGGAGCACGCCGGCGATTCGGCCGTCCGATGTCCGCAGGGCTGCGGGTTCTGCGACCGGCACGAACAGCACCTCTGTATGCCGGTGGTCGAAATCACCTCGCGCTGCGATCTGGCCTGTCCCGTGTGCCTGGTCGACGCGGGCCGGAAATGGGACATGTCGCGGGACGAATTGAAACGCCTGCTCGACGCGTTGATTCGCGCGGAAGGACAGGTCGACGTGCTGAACTTCTCCGGCGGAGAGCCGCTGATCCATCCCGAGTTGCTCGCGCTTCTCGACGAAGCCCTGGCCCGACCGGAAATCGTGCGCGTGAGCATCTCGACCAACGGGTTGACCTTGTTGCGGCAGCCGGACTTGCTTAAGCAACTCCAAGAACGCAACGTGGTCGTTTCGCTACAGTTCGACGGCTTCGACGAGAAGGCCTACGAAGTGTTCCGGGGGCGAACGCTGCTGAAGCAGAAGCGGGAAATCCTCGACCGGCTGGAGGAGACGGGCATCTCCACGTCACTGACCGTCACGGCCGCCGAGGGTGTCAATGACGATCAGTTCCCGGCCATCCTGGAATACTTCTTCGCGAATGCCCATGTGGTGAGCATGATGATTCAGCCGGTGGCGTTCACCGGACGCGGCGCGGACCTTGCGCAACAAGCGGGCCGCCTGACGATTCCGGACGTAATGAAACTCCTGGACCGGGCCGGCGACGGGCGGGTGAAGGCCTCCGATTTCGCCCCCTTGCCGTGCAGCCATCCGTTGTGCTTCAACCTGGCCTACTACCTGATGCTCGACAACGGCGGAACGGTCTCGCTGAATCAGATGGTCGGCGCGGCGCAGCTGATGGATTCGCCGGCCAACCGCACGATCTTCGGGCTGGACGAAGAGGAGCACGACCGGCTGCGCGACATGGTCTACGACCTCTGGAGCGGGCCGGCCGGAAGCGTTCCCGACTCCGAGGCCGTCCTGAAGACGTTGCGCAGCGTGATCGACGAATTGGCCTGTACCTGCTTCGACCCCCGCGCGGCCTTCACCGTCACGGAGCGGCGGATCAAGTCGATCTTCATCCACGCCTTCCAGGACGCGGAGACCTTCGACCTGGCCCGCGTGCGGCGATGCTGCAACGCCTATCCGCAGCCGGACGGGAAACTGATCCCGGCGTGCGTCCATAACGTGCTCAGGAGAAACAACGCGACGACCGCGTAGCGTTGGAATTCGTGCCACGCCCACGGTGGATCATCATACGAAAGCACTAGGGCGCACGACGCGCCATCTTGCCGGGCCGGGGGGCCAGCGGGTGTTCAACGTCCGTGGCGGAAAGCAAGCGTGGATCGGCAGCGCCGATGGACCGGACGGCGGCCCGTGGGATCAATGGACCACCGACTCCGGCGAAACCACCGGACCGCCCTTCCGCAATTCGCCCTGGCACGAGCAGCTGGTGCCGGTGGTCCACTTCTTCGGCATCAAATCGACCTACACGCTGCTGGCCGGGCTGTTGGCGATCGTGCTGTGGCGAAGCAAGGCCCGCGATCTGACGGCCCTGCGCTGGGCCAAGATCGCGTTTGCCGCGGGGATCGGGCCGTTGGGCTTCGGGATGCTGCGGGTCGTGCTCGGCGTCTACCACGAGAACATGGTGTGGTTCAACTTCTGGGAAGAGACCACCGAACTGCTGTTCATCGGGATCGTGGCTGCCGTACTGTGGATATTTCGGCGCGGGTTATTCCGCCCAGGGCAACGCTAACAGTAGGCCTGGAACCAATCGTAGATCGCCCGTTCGGCCTCCGGCGGAACGCTGTGGCCCTTTCGATGGTTCAACAGTCCCACCCGGGCTGTGCCGCCGTAGAGCCTGTAGATCGGCAGCACGGCCTCGATGAAGGGCCAGCTGCGCTCCCCGTCCGACTGGTCGCCTCCGAGCAGCAGAAACGCCCTGGGGGCAACCAGGGCGAGCAACTCGTGATGCTCGTGGCCAAACGTCTCGCGGCGAATCTCCTTGCCAAGATACCAGGGGGCGTCCCAGTTGCAGAACCGGGTTCCGATCCCGCCCTCGCTGCTGGCGGTGACCTTCACGCGCTCGTCCAGCGCCGCCAGGTAGAGCACTTCCTTGGCCCCCAGCGAATGGCCGACCGCGCCCAAACGATTCGCATCGACCTCGGGCATCCCGGCGAGAATATCGACCGCCACCTGCGCGTCGTAGAGCATTTTGGCCATGCCCCGGGAACCGGGATGCCGCTGCTCGAAGCGGGCGACCTGATTACCGTCCAGCGCCTTGCCGCTGGAGGGCCAGAGGAAATTCCGCGGGCAGAACGTCACGTAGCCGCGCTTGGCCAGATTCAGCCCGAACGCCTTTTCCGGGCGTCCCTCGACGCCGGCGGGCTGGCGGATCGTGTGGTTGACCGTGGAATGCAGCACGACCACGCCGGGACGGTTGGGCTGCGACTCGGCCGGCTTCAGCAAGTACGCCTCGCAGGGCACGTCCGGCTCGACCTCGTAGCGGACCAATTGCCGCACGACGTTGTCGGGACGGTCCTCCTCAAGGACCTTCAGAGGCGGGGGGCCCTGGCGGTCGACCTTAAGAGGCTTCAGAAAATCGAGCCACCAGCGGCGAATCTGTTGCCGCTTCCGTTCCCACGCCGAGAGCGTGTCGATAGGCCGGCCGTCGTCGTCGACCAGCAACGGCGTCAGTTGGGGCGCGCTTTCCGGCAACTGCTTCGGCGGACGTTGCACCTTGGCCAGCCAGGGGACCTCCGCGCCAACGCCGCCCTCGGCCGCTTTCAGTAATGCCGGAAAGGCACCCGTTGCCAGCGACCCAGCGAGGAATCGTCGCCGAGATAGTCTTCGAGTTTTCATCGGTCGGTACTCGCATCCGGTCCATTATTTGCCACCACGTTCGGTCCTTCCACGGTTCCGGCGTCGCTGCGGATCTCCTCGAAGACGGCGCGTTGCATCCCGGTGACCCGATTGTCCTTCACCGTGTACTTGCCGATCTTGTAGGGCGTGGCCAAATCGAGCGCGCCTTGCACCCGAAGAATCGTCTGCACGTCGCGCAAGGTGTTGCCGAGGATGTAGTTGCCGTAATAGGTATAGGTATGCCCAAAGGCGCTCTGCTTGCCGTCGCTGCGGACAAAGTATCGCACGGGCCCTTCCACGGTGTTCTCCAGGATCAGCGTTTTGGCGGCGGCCATGCCGATCACGGCGTCGCGGTAGCTGCCGCAGAACGTGTTCCGGTAGAAGACGAGGTACTCGGCGCGGCGGCGGTCCACGTCGTCGTTGGTAAACACCATGGCGGCCGCCTGAGAGTCGCCCGAGACGCGGCAGCCGATCATGCCCGAGCCGTGGGTGCCGTCGGGGTGGAATGCCCAGCACCGTTCTCCGCCGTCGAACGTGCAGCCGCGCAGCCACCAGTTGTCCGACTTGGAGATGCAGTAGACGGCGCCCTTGCCGTAGTTGATGGTCTCGCGGCCCAGGTTGCGAAACGTGCAGCGGTCGAAGACGACGTCGCGAACGCCTTCGGCCGAGACGACGTTGGCGTCGCCGTCGGCGTCGAAGACCAGGCCGCGGAAATAGAAGTTCCGCACCGGATGATCCTCGGTACGGTGGTCGGCAAATTCCTGGCTGGAGATCCTCAAGACCGCCTTGCCGCGGAGCGTGGCGCCGTCGGAGAGGAAATGGACGTTGCTGCGGCGGAGGATCTGGATCCGCGCGTTGCCCCGATAGCGATTCGGCACGTTGGCCGCGGCCTTGGTAATCACGTACGGCCCGTGCGACTTCGGCAGCCGGAGCGTTCCGCCCGCGGGCGGCAACATGGCCAGGGCCTCCTCGATGCCGGCCGTCTGCGACCGGGGATGTTCGGCGTGGACCGCGGCCACGTCGATGATCGGCTTCGGGCTGTCGATCTCGGGTTGATAGTCGGGGCTGCGCGGGTTCAGCGAATGGCCGTTCCACCAGGTGACCACGTCCAAGGCATCGTCGGGCACCAGACGCGGCACCCCGTCGTGCGCTGCCCGGCTACGCGCGCCGCCCGCGCTGAACGTCAACGCCAGCAACACGATCTCTACCATGCGTTTGCTTGGCATCTTGCGTCGTCCCCCTTGGCATCAAGACGGAGTGTGCCGGCCGTGATTCCCGGCCCGGGCGGGTCAACGGAGATCCTACCGCATCGCCGGTCGGCGGTCAATTCGTGCAGATTGCACGCTGCGGCCGATTGCGGTAGCATGACATTCCCGATCAAGCCACATTCATTCGGAAGGATAACAATGTATCGGACGACCCTTTGTTTGTGCACCGTCATGGTGGTCGCCGCAATCGGTGCGGCGGCCGAAGAGCCGCAACTGGCTCCCTTTCCGATCGACTGGCGAGCCGACGCGGCTTCGCCGGTCGACCTCTCCGGTTTGCTGGATGCGCCGGCCGGAAAAGACGGGTTCGTCCGCATTGCGGAGGGCCACCTGGCGCGGCCCGACGGCAAGCGGCTGAGGATCTGGGGCGTCAACGTTTCTGCGGCCGCCGCCGTTCCGTCGCCGCAGAGTGCACGTTTGGTGGCGGCGCGGCTGGCGCGGCTGGGGATCAACGGTGTCCGCTTCCATTTCTTCGATCGCCCCGTCCCCCGAGGCATCATCGATAACACGCGAAACGACACCCGGGCGATCGATCCGGAGCAGTTGGACCGGCTGGACCGTTTCATCGCAGAACTGAAGAAGCGCGGCATCTACACGAATCTCAACCTCAACGTGGCACGCGGATACAAGGCGGGCGACGGCGTGGCCGACCATGAGCTGCTGGGCTTTGCCAAGGCCCTGACCTATTTCGACCCGCGGCTGATCGAGCTGCAGAAGGAATACGCCCGGTTGCTGTTGACGCATCGCAATCCGTACACCGGCAACGAGTACCGCCATGAGCCGGCCGTGGCCATCGTCGAGCTGGTCAACGAGAACTCGCTGGTGGAGGCCTGGGTGAACAACCGGCTGGTGGGCAAGAACACCACGAAGTACCCCGGCACCTGGACCGACATCCCGGCCAGCTACGAAAAGACGCTCACGCAGAAGTACCAGGCGTGGCTGAAGCAACGGCTTTCGGCCGAGGAACTGGCCGAATTGCGAAAGGCGGCCGGGATATCGCCGGGCGAGCCGATTCCGCGGATGCGCAGGGAAAACCTGGCCGACGCTCCGCAGAAGCGGTTGTTCACCGAAGCCACGTTCTACATGGAAATCGAACGGCAGTACTTCCAGGACATGGACCGATACCTCAAGCAGGAGTTGGGAGTGAAGTCGCTGCTGGTCGGCAGCAGCGATCACAGCCATTACCGCAGCGGGTATCCGCACCTCGCGTCGATCTCGTTGCTCGACGTGGTGGACGGCCACGTCTATTGGCAGCACCCCCGCTATACCCGCGACCCGAAGACGGGAAAAACGATCGGCTTCTGGATCGGCAACTCGCCCATGGTCGACGATCCGCTGCACTCGACGGTCGTGCAATTGTCGCGTTCGGCGGTGGCGGGCAAGCCGTACACGGTCTCGGAGGTCAACCATCTGCGCGGGCAACGATTCGAAGCTGGCGAATCTGGCCGTGGAAACAGCCACCCCGTTTTGTGCCGTCACGCTTGGCGCCCTGGACGGCCGGCCGATCGCGTCGTCCGAACGGCTTCTGCTGACGGCCGGCGCCCGTGTGGCCAATGCGGGTATGCGGCGCGACTCGGGGCGCCACACGCTGGAGGATTGGGGACGCAGCGAGGTGTGCATCGAACCGGTGCTCGGCAACGTGCTGCTCCGCAATCTGGATGCGGCGAATGGCGTTGCGGTTCAGCCGTTGGACGGCAACGGCCGCCCGCTGGGATCGGCGATCTCCGGCAAGCGATCCGACGACGACTGGGTTTTCCCGTGGGAAATCCGCCCACCACGTGGTACGTGGTTTCCGTCGCGCGTTGAAGTGTAGCAGCCGCCGCGATAGGGTTTAGCAGGCGCCGGTACGGCGGCTCAGTTGGGCGACAGTATTTCCGCTCCAGGCCGCCGTGCCGGCGGCCGCTAAACGGCGAAGGCTGCGATTAAGATCCTGCTTTGCCCACGCAGTACAGCTTGCGCGTGACGCGGATGAACAACTGGCCGTGCGCGGCGCTGATCGACGCGCGGACGACTTCTCCGCCGTCGGGCTCGTCCATGGGGATCACGTTGAGGACTTCGCCGTCTTCGGCGCGGACCACGGACACTTGTCCCTCGAAATTGACGATATAGATCTTCCCGTCCGCCGCCAGGGGCGAAGCTTCATACTTGGCCCGCCCCGGCGTTTCGATGGTCCACTTCACCTTGCCGGTGCGCGGCTCGACGCGAGACATGCACTTCCGCACGTCGCTGAGCACGAAGAAATCGCCGTCGTAGAAGGCGGGCGTGGGCACGTCGGAAGAGACCTCCCGCACGTCCCGGCTGACCCAGGCGATGGCGCCGTCGTCGAGCACGCCGGAGCCGCCGGCCTTGATGGCGTAGACGGGCTCACGCTTGGGAGCACAGGCCAGAATCACACCGTCGCCCGCCACCGGCGATGGAACCAGCCGCCAATGCCCGATCCGCCTCGGGTTCCAGGTGCCCCATCGCCATAGTTCCTTGCCCGTGGCCGGGTCGTGCCCGGTCAGCGCGTCGCCGCCGACGATCAACAACTGATCGGTTCCTTCGTAGCGAAACGGGATGGGCGTGGTAAACGACTCCCGCGATTCGGCCACGGCCCGGCTGGGGCGGATCTGTCGCCAAA
>Ga0180438_10009387_pt1 | contig 12199 bp, 11 predicted proteins | sample SS_ome_12_FD_132455 | JGI IMG/M metagenome (GOLD analysis project Ga0180438, IMG submission 132455) | Hypersaline lake sediment archaeal communities from the Salton Sea, California, USA - SS_3_D_2 metaG | ecosystem: Environmental > Aquatic > Non-marine Saline and Alkaline > Hypersaline >...
ATGTGAATTCCATCCCGCTCAAGCAATACAGCAATACCTACAAGCTTATCAACGGCAAATACTTGCAACTTCAAAAGATACCACAAAAATTGAGAGTCAACGGCTTGGAACAACTGCCATCTAATTGTGAATGTGCCAATGCCACGCTACTTCACCAGCATGGCGATTATTACGTGGCAATAACTACCTATACTCCGCGAGAACACACGCCGACGGTGGTGCCAGCCAAATCAATTGGCATAGATTTTGGTGTAAAAAATCAGTTAATGTTTTCGAACGGTGTACGTGTGCAATATAAGGTGCCAATTACGCGCCGTATAAAGCAGTTGTGTAAGCAATTAAGTCGTAAACAGTATCGCAGTAAGAATTGGTGGAAAACGCTGTATAAGTTGCTCAAAGCCTACGCCAAAACCACCAATATTAAACGCGACATCCGCAATAAACTTGTTCATTTCCTCTACACCACTTTCCAAGTGGTATGTTATCAAACTGAGAATTTAGGCGCCTGGCAACGCCTCTGGGGTCGTAGAATGCTGTCAACCAGCCTCGGTGGAATCATTAGCATGCTTGAAGTCAAGGTGCATACACCGGTGGAAATCGACCGTTTCTTCCCCTCTACTAAGACCTGTTCGCACTGCGGTCATCAGCGCGCCATGAGTTTAGCAGAACGTACCTATGTGTGTCACCACTGTGGTTTGGTGATAGACCGTGATTATAACAGCAGTTGTGTGCTAGAACACGAAGGTAATAGAATACTAGGTAGGGGACCTACCGAAGTCACGCCTGCGGAGACTAATACCTCTACGTTAGCGTTGGAGTATCTGAATCAGATAGCCTACGTTAAGGCAAGTATGGTCGCAGAAACAGGAAGCCTCACCGCTTTAGCGTGAGGTAGTTCACGTCCTCAAAAATATTGTGATGATTACAGAGGTACTTGTTTTTTAACTTAGTCGGCGGGAAGAAAGGGATTTTAAAGAATAAGGAATTCTCGATAATAAAGACGATCGAAAAGAGAAGTTATTTCAGGATGTTACTTTTAAGGTCGAAACGTTTTTTTACAGGGAGGACATTAGAATCTTGAGGAACACACCACTTATGTGAACTATCAGAAAAGAAATATCTAATTAATTAGAGCTAAATAAATTTACGCAAGGATTAAAATGTTATTTAAAAAGGATGAAAGAAATGATTCATCTCATTTTAGCAACGTTTGAGTCTGGGCTGGGCTCGGTATTGTATGATGACAAGGTTATTTCGGCGAAAAACTCACACTCAAACTTAGGAGAAGGATATGATAGTTCAGAATATTATCCTCGTTTTATTCGAGCACTCTATGATTTTGCGAAAGAATTATCGAAGGAAACGCTAAGAGTTCATAAAGTGGATATTGGTGATTATTATCTTTTACTTTTTGATACAGGTGAAGTATTATGGGGCTTTTTTTGTGATTTTTGGGATAATATGCCCTATACTGAAGAAAAGATTATGAAAATTATCAAACTTTTGGATTCTACCGTAAGAAAGGCAGATAGAACGCAACCGCAATTTGAAATTGAAAATTCATTGCATCAAAAACTAGATCAAATATTGACTACTCAGGTGTTTCCTAAAGACAAATTGGAAGAAATCAATGAGATTATTGAAAAATTGGACAATACTGCTCCACCACAGATTACAATAACTTCTGTTTACCTTTTTGATATTGATGGTGGAATTGTAAAGGCATGGGAGCCTGTTAAGGATTATGGAGGTAAAATTCGTCGAACTCTCTACAAGCTAGTATGTGAAATGCCATTTCATTTTCAAAGTAGATTAGAACTAAATGTTGATCTAGGTTCAAATGAAAATGAAGGCTGGAAAATTTTACGCTTAGGAGACACAGAATTTGCGATGTGTTTTCGTGTAATGTACGCGACAGAACACAGGGGTCTACTGAATGTCATAACAAAATCTACATGTGAAAAGGTCTTAGAAATCATTAAGAATGACATCCAAAATGTCAAAACAAAAGCATCACATTATTCATATGAAATTCGAGCAAAAGACCTTTTCGATTTTTAATTGATAGACAGTTTACTCTTTAAAAAACAGTAAAGAGTCTTAAAGACTAGATATAAACGAAAATGAAGTAGAAAATAAAGTCAAAGTTTCCTGAAGAAAAATGGTGAACTGAAAATGAAAACTCTTGAGGTTGAAATTCCTTTTGATGAATTACCAGAAGAAATTCAGAAAAAATGCCGCGATAGCATCAAAAAAGAAATTAAAACGACTTTTGCAAGAGAAAATGACGGAAACGGATGGGTGATTCATTGCGAATTTCTTGGAGAACCTGTACAGCATAAGAATGTTCATGATACAGAATTGCAGGAAAATGAAATTATTGAACAGTTTTATGCTAAGGACATTGAATCTGAACTCATTGATCTGCTGCTTTCAGGTCAACACTTGTTTCCACTGGACATAGTGATTCGAATAACCCAGAAGCAGTTATAAGGTTGCTTATTTCTTTTTTGTTTTTAGAGATCTAGATTCACGAAAACATGTAAACTAGATGTAGTTTCTGGATTTCTGATTAAAGAGCTTCCTATTCAGTAAAGAATTTAAATATAACAATAAATTGTCAGACAATCGTTCTCATATAGCACTTGGAAGTGGATTATTGAATTTTGTGGAGCTCCAAGTTCAAATTGCAAATCAGTATACACTAGTTAATGAACATAGAAAGAAGAGAGATCAATATAATGAAAAAACACGTGAATTGATGAGAGAATCTATACAACTTCGTGAAGAACGTGTGAAATTTATTGAACAGGCCAAGAACGAACAAAAAAAACGCGATGAGATGAACAGTAAAGTCCGTGAATATAAAGAACAGCGGAAGGAACTAAATGAAGAAATAAAAAAGGCACGAGAAAGATTGAATGAATTAAAACAGGGAAGAAACGAACTCGAGGATAATAGTCCTTCAAAGAGTCCCACAAAAAGATTGATGAGAGAACTAAAAGATTCAGAATGGATAATTCAAACGACGGTAATGAGCTTAGATAAAGAAAGAGAATTAGTTAAGAAGATAGCAAAATTGGAAGCGCAATTAGAAGAAAAAACGACCGCTCAAAATAAAATAAATGAGTTTCAATCAAAAATAATTGAAGAGGCTGCTTCCCTTGGGGCAATAAAGGCAAAACTGGAACATTCTCATCAAAAAGTTATAGATTATGCTAAAAAAGCACAAGAACATCACGATCAAATGGAAAAACTTTTTTTAAAAGCTAAAGAATTTGAAAAAAGAGCAGACGAATTATATAAGCAATTTCTTGAAGTTAAGAAACTAGCGGATGACGAACACAAAAAAGCCGTAAAGATTTATGAAAAAATTGACATGTTAAAAAAGGAAATTAATGATTTGAAGAAAACGGAAGAGGAAGAAAAGCAAAGACGCATAGATGTAAAGCTAGAGGAGAAAGAGAAAGTCGCAGTTCAGAAACTCAAGGAAAAGAGAAAGAAGTTAACAATGGAAGAGTTTAGGATTCTTGTGGAAAAAGGACTCATTTGATCTTTTCATTTTAACTGAGATTTTTGAAGAATTAACTATTGGATGGGGACTTTTGTGGATGATCTTTTAGAAAAAGTATTGAATACGGTAAATTTCCCTGAAATTGATTTCATGGATATTCGAGTTTTTCAAAAAAAAGCAACAACTGTCCGTGTTGAAACAGGGCGCATATCAAAATTAATAAATTCGTCATACGGAGGCGCTGGTGTGCGTGTGTTTTCTTCTAATGGCTGTTGGAGTCATGCTTCCAACAACTCAGTTAGTGAAGAATCATTATTGAAAACATTAAATGTAGCTTATAAAACCGCAAAGAGTCTTACTAACAAAACTTCAAATGAACAAATCAAATTGCCTTCAATTCAACCTATTAAAAAGAAAACAGTGATTAAAGCTAAAATACATCCAAACGATGTATCTCTTGAAGAAAAAGCGAAAAGAGTCTTCGAATATGAAAAAATCGCTAGGACAGTCGATCCCCGAATAGTAAATACACATTTCAACTATCAAGATTCAATTACCAAAGAAATAGTTGTCAATTCCTTTGGAAGTAATGTTAGTAGCACTTGGATTTATACACAACTGAGAGGAAGAGTTACAGCCAAAGAAATGGATTTACGAGAAAAAGGTTTCTCCACGGTTGGAAAAACACAAGGTTTTGAAGTTATTGAACAAATTGACGCTGAAGAGTTCAGTATAAACGCTGCTAGAAAAGCATTATCGAAACTCACTGCAAAAACACCAACAGCAGGCAAATTTAACGTCATTCTAGATCCCCGTCTTACGGGATTATTTGCGCATGAAGCATTTGGACATTCCGCAGAAGCTGATTTAGTAATGGAGGGCGCTTCTGTCCTTGAGGGCATGCGTGGTAAGCAAATCGCATCTCCAAATGTGACAATTATTGATGATCCTACGATACCTGGAAGCTTTGGTTTTTTCCAGACGGATAGTGAGGGGGTAATCGCAAGACAAAAAGAACTACTTGCTGATGGGGTATTAACTGAGTATTTACACACGTTGGAGACTGCCTCAAAAATGAATATGTCACCAAATGGGAGTGCAAGGGCTAGTAATCATCACGTGACGCCTCTAGCAAGGATGGGTAGTATCTATGTTCAACCTAAAGATTATTCATTTGAGGAATTGATTGAAGGGGTAACGGGCATTTACATGAAAGGAGCTGAATTCGGACATGTGGATCCTGCAACTGGCGAATTCCTATTTAAAGCAGAGCAAGGATGGAACGTTGAGAATGGAGAGATAAAAGAACAGTTACGAGATGTTGCTTTATCAGGGTCAACTTTAGAAACACTAAGGAACATAGAAGCTATAGGCAAAGATTTAGTCCTTTTAGGACCTGGTCAATGCGGAAAGAGAGGCCAACTTGTTCCTGTTGATGATGGAGGACCACATATTCGCGTAAAAGACGTTATCGTAGGAGGACTACAATAATATTATCATGTCCTCCTCATTAACAACTAAAGAAATCAACTCTTATCTAGATTAAATAAAGTGTTATTTGAAGGTAGGATTATGGCATTAAAAATACTAGAATATCCAGAAAAATTGTCAGATTTTTTCGTTAAAGCGATAATCATTGGATTTATATACGCAATTTGTATCTATGGTTTCCGATTCGTGTTTCAGTTCCTACAGGTCAGGCCTATACCTGGTAATCCTTTACTAGGCTTTGTTCTTGAAGTTATAGCTGGAGTAATTCTTGCCTTAGTTCTTGGCTTTGTTTCAATTAGATTTACCTTTCCGTTTGTTACACGATCCATATTTGTCTTTTCGATTTTATTCATTATAGGCTACGCAAATAATATTGTGGAACTCCTCTTCTATTCAACAACACCAATCTATGTATTCTATCATGACTTTGCATTCACACTAGCAACGCACATAGTAACGGCTGCGGTTATTGCTCTTCTCTTTCCACCACTGAACGACACAGATTCTGCGATAACTCAACTAAAGATTTTCTTCTCTGGACACTCAACGACTTGGTGGATTTTCCGAGTGTTGATAGCCGGTGCATTATATTTCCCAATTTATTTTGCTTTTGGTTTGATAGTCAGCCCGATAGTAGTATCCTACTATACTGACCCAGCCCTAGGACTTGAGCTTACAATTCCCGGCTTTGAGGTAATGATTCCCTTAGGAATTGCAAGAGGAATAATCTACGTTCTTGTCCTCATCTTACCCATGGCAATGGCTAAGCTTGAGAAATGGAAATTAGTCCTCTATTTAACTGCAATTCTAGCAGGTGTAGGCGCTATAGCCGGTTTTATTCCTCTCCAACTATGGCCAATAGCTCTTCGTGTGACACATGGCTTAGAAATAACTGCAGATTCTTTCTTTCATAGCCTCGTGATCGTTAAAGTGTTAGACAAGTTCTCAAAAGAGCAGATCTAAATGCCTGTTCAAGTTTAAATGCGCAATTCTGTATCAAAAAAACAGCATTTTATCATTTCTCCGCAAGAAGACCCCCCAACTTGTTTGGGGGATGAATTGCGTTTTTACTTTGTTCACTTTCACCGTAGTGTCCCCCAGCTTTAAATAGGTTTTTGCGTATAGTAACTCTAGTGACATGAATCTCAGGGGAACACAGGGAGAAGTGTGATGAAACGAACTTACCAATTTCGCGTGTATCCGACCACGCAACAACAGACGACGTTAACTCAATGGCTCACTACCTGTCGTATGTTGTATAATAACGGTCTGGCAGAGCGAAAAGACGCCTGGCACACTCACCAACACTCAGTCAGCTATTATGAGCAAGCCACCCAATTGAAAGCTGCAAAAAAGACCAACCCGTTTCTGAAGGTGGTTCATTCTCAAGTACTCCAAGATACACTAAGAAGACTGGATAAAACCTTCAACAACTTTTTTAAGCGTATTCAGAAGGGGGAAAAGCTGGATATCCACGATTTAAAGGGAAATACAGGTATGATTCCTTCACTTACCCGCAAAGTGGGTTCGCCCTCGAAAAGAACAAGAAGAAACTCCGCCTCTCGAAAATTGGAAGTATCACTATTAAACTACATCGCCCGATACCTGCTGAAGGAGTTATCAAGACCTGTACCATAAAACGCGATGTCGACCACTGGTATGCCTGTTTTGCAGTAGAACTTCCTGACCCTGAGTCTCAGAGGGAACTACAGACCGCGATAGGGGTGGATGTCGGGCTGAAGAGTTTGTTAGCGTTAAATAATGGAGACACGATAGACAACCCCCGCTGGTTCAGAAACTCAGAGAAGAAATTAGCGAACGCACAACGAAGGAAAGACAGGAAGAAGAAAGGTTCAAATAACCGTCACAAGCAGAATAAAAAAGTAGCACAGCTACACCAGAAAATACGTCACCAGCGAACGGACTTTCATCACAAGCTCAGTAGGAAACTGGTCGATAGTTATGACCTGATTGTGTATGAAAATTTAAAGATTACAAACATGGTCAAGAACCATCATTTAGCGAAGTCGATTAGTGACGCCGGCTGGGGCCAGCTCATGTTATTTACAGAGTACAAAGCGGAGGAAGCTGGTACTCTCGTAGAATATGTGAGTGCTTATAACACCACACAACTGTGTAGTAGATGTGGAAAGCGTGTGCCAAAAATACTGGCAACCCGTATCCACAAGTGTCCTTACTGTGGACTTAATTTAACAAGAGATCATAATTCGGCCATCACGATTTTACAGCGATCAACTTACTATACAGAATCACTCTCATCATCATCATCAGGGCAGGGACTGCCCGTTGAGCCTGTTTGACATATCCCGTTGGGGAATGGATGATTCAGGAAGCCAGCCTACTTGTAGGGTGGTAGTTCACCAATTCGTATTAATCAAACTACATAATTTGAATTGCATGAAAGCATCATTTCACGCGATTCATAAGAATACTAGATTCTATCTCACACTTACAATTACCACTTATCAAGGTGAACTATCTCATTCAAAGACTTCTTGGGTTGCTGAACTGGGTCCTCATCAGGTATACCAAAAGTAACCAAACCCACTATCTTAGAATCTGCTGGGAGGTTTAGCGTGTCTCTGAGTTTTGTATCATTCCAAGCTCCTATCCAGCAGCACCCTACTCCTTGAAGCCAAGCAGCCGTAACCATGTTCTGAAGAGCTATTGTTACATCCATCAAAGTAAGCCTCTCCATAATTACCTCAGAAGGTTTGTATAACCCCACTACAATGAAGTCGGCTTCACTAGTAAATTCATTATATCCTCCAAAGGAACAAGCTTTTTTGGCTTCCTGATCCCTTATAACGACGAAGTGCCAAGGCTGCGTGTTTACTGCTGAAGGAGAACGCCTTCCAGCTTCTAAGATGTTATTTAATACGCTTTCAGAGACGTGTTCCTTCTTATACTTTCTGATACTTTTACGGGTCAACATTTTTTCAATGCAATTCATTTCTTTCACCATTTTTCATTCTAAAATTTCAGATCGCCTATATTTTTCGTATGCTTCATTTGAGGTCATTACAGGTATGATTTCGAAATCCACTAAATCTTGCCAGTTTGAAATCCACTCCTGTAACTTATTTATGTCATCGCACTCAACAACTTGATAACATTTCTCAAATTTTATGTCTACCCAGCTATTTATATAGCTCAAGCCTTCTGGCATCATCCTGCCATTCTTCTCATATCGATCGTATACCGCTTTAGCACTGCTTTTCTTGAAATTCTCAATCACCATGAATATCATACAACTACCTCACAAAGACTCTTTTCTTATAGGGGAAGTTTTCTGGCTCTTTAGCTGTATATATTTAAGGATTAGAGTGAATACTTGTTGGAGGGTATTCTAATCAAAACTAAAAATCCTTGTGTTCGTGAAACTATTCTTTATGAAGACTTACCAAACAAGAAGGTACGCTGTGGCGTATGTGAACGAAGATGTGTAATCCTCAACGGAGAGCGAGGATTTTGTAAAACACGTGAAAATATGGATGGTAAATTGTTTACATTGATTTATGGTGACATTTCATCAATTTCAGCAAATCCCATTGAAAAAAAGCCATTATTCCATTTTTGGCCTGGAAGTTATGCACTAACTGTCGGCTCATGGAGTTGCAATTTTACATGCCCTTGGTGTCAAAATTGTGGAATTAGCAAAACCGAACCAAATTCACGTCGAACAAACTATATGAGTCCAGAAGTATTCGAAAAAACTATGAAAGCGAATGATTGCATTGGATCATCGATTAGCTTTAATGAACCTACCCTGCTTTTGGAATACTCTCTTGATGTATTTGATACTGTAAAAGAAGCTGGTCTATATTACAACACGTATGTAACAAATATGTACATGACAGAAGAGGCTTTGAAATTACTCATAGAACATAAATGCGATGCGTTTGCCGCTAATATGAAGGGCGATGCAGAAGTTGTCAAAAAGTACTGTGGTGCAGACGTAGAACTCATATGGAGAAACCTAAAGTTAGCAAAGGAAATGGGAGCACATGTCGAAGTAATTACGCTTGTAATACCAACAATTAATGATGATGCACAAATCCTAAGCGAGATTGCCACTCGTATCCATAATGAATTAGGTAAGGATACGCCTTGGCATTGCACTCGTTTTCATCCCGCATATAAATCTAAAGATCTAGGACTCAAAGCGAGAACGCCTATTGCTACACTAGAAAAAGCATATGAACTTGGAAAAGACGTTGGTTTGCGATTTGTGTACTTGGGAAATGTACCAAATCATCCTTATGAAATCACATATTGTCCTTCCTGCAAGGCATTATTGATTAAACGGTTTATTTTTGACTCTCAGATCTTTTTTGATGTTAAAAAAAGAATAGGTAACAGAATTTATTTCGAGAAGAGGTGTCCGAACTGTGGAGAACATATTGCAATATTTGGTGAATTTATTAAAAAAGAAAAAGGGATTTTTGGATAAGTCTCTATGAAGAAGGCTTCACTAATGGATTATTTCTAACTCGGGATGACGGCGCTCATAATAGCGGATATATGTTTTTAGGACTTCAATCATTGCACGGATTCCCATTTTGACTATAGCTTTATGACCCATATCGCTGGCAACCACTCTATAATTTCTGTCCATATGCTTAATGTTGTGTTTCCAGCAGTCTAAGAGAATGCGAAAATGATAGTGGTTCATATAATCGGCTATGAAAGCTCTGGAATCTCTCATTGATGTAACCTGCATCGGAACGAAGAAAAGTGGTATATACAAGTGAGGAAATGCGTCTAATCTATTTATTAGTTCAAGGGTCTCCTTCATTTCATCTGATCCTTCACTAGGAAGCCCTGCTACTAATGTACAGACATTCGTCCAACCCAATTTGGCACACGTTCGTAGAGCGTCGTATATCATGTCTGGATATTCTTCTGACGAGAAAGGAAGGGCTTTACCACGCATTATTTCTCCAATTGTTTTGGTACATCCTGTTTCGATTCCTGGTTGACAACCATAGTACTTATGCCCTTTGCTTCGGAGGTATTTAGTCAGTCGTTCAAAAAATTCTGGGTCGAAAGCCATTGGTGCTAAAGTCGAATGCGTTACAAACACCCGACTTATGCCAACATCCTCGAAGAGGGTTTTATATAAATTCATAATGGCATCTTCGTCCGGGTAGAAGTGCTTTGAGTTGGAACCATATAAGAACGCGTCCTCAGACTGTAGACACATGGAATTATCACTGCTTCCCTCTGCATTTATTTTTGCATCATGTACGATTTTTTCGAGAGGGAAATCTCGCATTTTTCCGGCGGTATTTGGTGCACAGAATTTACATCCTCTCCCGCATCCTCGTGATATCTCTGTATAATTGCCAAGAGCTGGCCCCTGTAATAGAGGTACATCTTCTGGTTTTACAGGTTTACCATAGTACACTCTTTTATCAGGATCGCCATCATTTTCCATTATTTCGGGAAAAATCTCTGGAATTACATATTCTCCTTCACCGATTACTAAATGATCTATACCAAATTTATCCATGTGGTCTTGTACTTCCCAGGCACCTGGGCCGCCCATAACAACTTTAAATCCATATTTATGCTTTAACTCCTTGACTTTTCGCATTAATCTAAAATATTCGATGCGATTGTGTGGGATGCCCTTAAAAATGGTGCTCCAGGTTGAAGTTGCAGGACCGATTCCTAATGGATCTTCTGCCGAAATACCAACGATTTTTGTCTTCTTGTTTATCAATTTATCTAAATGAAGCGAATGTGCAACTTTTACTTGTTCTCTGGAAAAACCACTTTGTATACATGTTGCTTCAATGGTTCTAAGACCGAGAGTGGCCCGAACTAAAGTCCCATCAGAATAAGCTGGTTCGAGTGGGCAAAAGAACTTGAAGTAAATCCAGTGTGGACATATATTTTGTGGTAAACAAGCGCCAAATCCGACGTATGGGATCCCATTGTAATCGCTTGTTAGCGATAGATCTGAGGTTAATATGATTTCTGCACGTGCCATGTAAATTCACCTGCCCCTTAAGACAAAAAAGTTCCGTCATAGTTCTGAATAAATAGATAGGATTCTATACAATAGTTAACGATCATTTTTAGTACACAATTACATTTTCTAATTTGTATTAATTTTACGTGAATACTATCGGGGCTAAAACATTCCGATCAATATTTTAGCCGTTGTATAGTTAACTTGTATTTAAGAATCTTTTTCTATTTCATGCCTTTACAAGTATATAAACAGTGCGATTTTGGAGTATATAGTGCTATATAGCACTGCGATATTGGCAAAAACGTCAATAAGTATGATAGTATTATCATTCGGGTCGAAATCTTTTGCAATAATTACAGGTAGAAGTCAATATTTGTCTCTACCAAAGGAGTAACATCACCATTTAATTTTTATATTGAATCCTACGACTATACTCTCCCATGAAAAAATTGAGGGATAGAATTAATGCAAATTAATGCAAATCTTGCTCAGTATACTAGTGTTGCTTTTATTATTCTCGCAGTCGTGGTGATCATCTTCATTTGGAAAGAAAAATGGATTATTGGAATGGCATTTAGAAATTTCAAACGAAAAAAAACCAGAAATACATTAACTGTTATTGGTGTGTTATTCAGTGTTGCAATGTTAACTGGTTTTAATATCACAAGAGTTAACGTTAGTAATACTTTTTATGAGACGATAGAGCTCGCTACTGGTAAATTGGATTTGGAGATTACTAGAGCGGATGGTGAAGCATTTTCGGAAGATTTAATGCACATTCTTGATGATGTAGAAGGGATTGAGGCCTATGCACCAAGAATACAGCGTTATAGCATTATTTTTCTTCATGAATCATGGAATTCCACAACAGCAACGGTACTTGGAATAGATCCTACCTTAGATACCGCCTTTGGGGAACTTTATGACATAAACGGATCAGAACCAATTGATCATCTTGTAAAAGACTCGAATGTGATTGTCTCAGAATCATTAATGGATGGTATTTCCGGAGAACAAAATGATCAAATAGTAAATGCATCAGTAGGAGACAGTCTCAATATTAAACATTATTATGATTATCCAAACTCTAAATCTAAAAGATTTAATATCGCTGCCTTTGCAGAAAGTAAGGGGAAAATCGCACAGGTTGGCTATGGCCGTGTAGTTGTGGTAACATTAGGCAATGCAAG
>Ga0180438_10009388_pt1 | contig 12198 bp, 7 predicted proteins | sample SS_ome_12_FD_132455 | JGI IMG/M metagenome (GOLD analysis project Ga0180438, IMG submission 132455) | Hypersaline lake sediment archaeal communities from the Salton Sea, California, USA - SS_3_D_2 metaG | ecosystem: Environmental > Aquatic > Non-marine Saline and Alkaline > Hypersaline >...
CCGTGCATCCGACATAGACCCGCACCGCAGTCGCCTTGCCCGCGCTCAGTTCCAGGCTGTTGTTGGGGCACTTGGTATAGCCCTGGCTGGTGTCAAAGCACTGGATGGCCTGCGTCACCTCCAAGCCCTGGATGTAAAAGTCGACCGGGGCAGGGGGTGACGGCTCTGGCGGTGGCGCTGGCGGGTTCCCCAGCGGCACAATGGCCGGCGGCTCCTTGGGCACCGGGTCGCCTTCTCTGCGCCGCGCGTCAAAGTGGTTGTCCCCGATCCGACCGGCGTCGGGCCGTTCAAAGCGGATCCAGCTTTCGCCCATCACTTCTCCACCTGCGCCAGCATCCGCGTCCACGACGTCCAAGTTGGGGTCGCTCAGCCGCAGGAAGTAGTAGGGCAAGTCCACTTCGGAAGAGTTCTGCAGGGAGATGAGGAAGCTGCCGTCGCGCTCGGTGTAGGTGCTGGCCAACAGCTCTCCCAGCTGCAGCCGCTCCTCTGAGGCGTGCAGGCTGACCTGGGCAGCACCCAGGGGCCGCACCTGCCCGCCCAGCTCGATCAGGTTGACCTGTCCCGCGAAATCGCGTTTGAGCATCAGGGGAGCAGCGGGGACCGGCGCCGAGAACTCGGACGTGTTGAGGTTGCCGTCGGTGGCGGTCGCCGTGACGTTGGCCCCGCTCAGGGTGCCATTCCACTGCCAGTTGCCACTGGCGTCGGCGAAGGCGTAGGGTGGCGAGTGGACAAAGCGCCCTTGGTCCGCCGCGTCGGAAAAGACCTCGACGGTGCAGTTGGCACAGGCCGTGCCCTGCACGCTGTTGGCCGTCACCTGAGTGATGACCGGCGCCGCGAGCTCCGTGTTCCCACCGTCGAGCAACTCGATGCCCTTGCCTGCATTGGCCGTGATGGCGTTGACCGTGATCGGGTTCTGTACCGTGCCAGTACCCTCGATGCGCACGCCATCGGCGCCGTTGTGGGCGATGGTATTGGAGCTGATGACATTGTCCTTGGCGCCCACGACGTGCACGCCGTACCAGCCATTGCCCAGGTCCAGCTCGGCGCTGGCGTCGCTGCCAATATGGTTCTCCACCACGCCATTGGTATTGCTCTGCACAATGGCCACGCCGCTCCAGCCGTTGGCAGCGATGGTGTTGGGGAGCAGCACGCTGCTGCCCACCTGGTTGAGGACAGCACCGCCATAGATGCCCACGCCGTGGTGCCCGTTGCCGAGGGGCGTGACGCCATCGGCTGCGATACCGATCAGGTTGGCCCCCACGCGGTTGATGTCGGTGTTGTTGCCCTCGATCATCACGCCGCTCATGCCGTTGCCGGAGATGACATTGCCGTGCCAGCCCAGCTCACCGCCGACCTCGTTGTACTGCGCACCTGCCCGCAGCCACACGCCATGCCCGCCATTGGCCCAGGGGGTCTGGCCCGGGGGATCGGTGCCGATGTAGTTGCTCAGCACCCGGTTAGAGTCAGAGCCTGCTCCCTCGATGAGCACGCCACTGCCCTCGTTACCGGCCACGACGTTGCCCTCTCCCTGCCATCCGATCAGGTTGTGGTGCGAGCCCGGCGCGAGGTGCACGCCGTGCTGGCCATTTTGCACAATGTGGTTGCACGAGACCTGGCAGCTCTCTCCACCGCTGATGCTCACACCGCTGCCTGGCCAGTTGCGGATTACCAGACCGCGCACTGTCTGCAGTGAGCCCGTCAGCACCAGGCCGTGGCTCCCTGCCGGCGCGTTGCTGCCGTCGAGGACGATCAGCACATCCGGGCCGCAGACCCGCGGGTGCTGCCCGTCGATGGTTGTGCTCGGGTCGACCACGAACGGGAGCGGCGAGCGAGGTTGGATGATCCACTGGCCTTCGATAAACCCGGGATCCTCGTGCGGGATATCGAACACAATGTGGTCCGGTCCCCCGAGTTCCGCGGCCCACAACAGAGCCTCGCGCAGCGTGCAGTCACCCTGCCCCAAAGGCTGGCAAGCACCGTCGTCGTCATCGGCGGTCGAATTGACCGCCCAGGTGCGCGGTCCCTCGCGCGTCGATGTTGGAGAGGGTGTCGCTCTCGGCGTCCCGGTGACGGTCGGGGTGGGAGTTCTGACCACGGGCGTCAGAGTCTGGGTGGCCGTCGGCGTGACAGCCGGTGCGCCGCAGGCCACCACACTGACGTCGTCCACGCGGAAAGTGCTCGGCACCTCGCCGTCGGTGTGAACGAAGAACGTGAGTCCCACCGCCTGCCCCGCGTAGGCGGTCATGTCGACTTCCTCAAAGCGCCACTGGTTCAGTGGGGCCACGGCACGCAGGGTGCGTAGGTGATCAACCTGCTCTTCGCCGTACTGCAGCAACACCTCGAGTACGTCGTCGGGCTGCTCGATCGGGCTCTCCGCACGCCACGCAAAGCGCAGCCGCACGGGCTGCGAGCCCGCAGGAACGTCGATCATCTGTCCCATCTCGCCAGCCACGCTGTCGGCGCCACCCATCCAGACGCCGTAGGCCGTGTCCTGTCCCGAGCCCAGGCCGACCGCACCTGCCTGCCACCACGGCGCCAGTGAACCGCTCTCAAAGCCGCCGTTGACCAGCAGCTCCACACAGTCCGGTGGCAGCGTCGTCGTCGGCGTGGGCAGCAGGGTCGGCGTCTGTGTGGCGCGCGTGGTCGGCGACGCCGTGGGCAGGCCGGTTGCCGTCCGCGTCGCCGTAGGCACGCCGGTTGTCGTCGCTGTGGGGGTGCGCGTCGGGGCTGTCGTTACGGGGCGGCGGTCCCAGAAGCGGTTGCCAGTCAATGTCTTGCCGGCCAGCGGCGTGGCGTACTGGATGTGATTGGGATCAATGACCACGCCGTCCACCGTAGTGGCGTTCACTGACTCGTAGCCAGGCGGATCGACTTCCAGGATGTGGTAGAACTCATAGTTCCCCGACACCGGCAACCCATACCAGCCACTGGCATCGGTGGTTGTCTGAGTGAGTCGCAGGCCTAAGGTGCCAGCGTCGTTGGAGCCGTACAGCTCCATCGCCACGCCGCCCAGCGGTGAGCTCTCGTCGCCCACGGCTCCAGCATAGACGCGTCCTGAAAGTGTGTAGGTGGGCGCCGGTTGGTGGTAGGTCACCACCAGGCGAGGGCGCATCTCACCGTGTTCGCGGCTCTCGAACACGCGGCTGTAGATCACCGATTCGTCCTCGGGGCCGCGCAACTCCAACCCATAGTGCGGAGCGTTGTGCCAAGCCCGCGCGATCTCGGTCACATCCAGGCTCTTGTATCCAGAGCCAGAACCAATCGATCCGTAGGCGTAGGGTGCACCGGTGCTCGGCCGGTTGTTCCAGGTGACCTGTGATTCCACCCAGTCCTGGAGCACGCGCGAGGCAGTGAAGGGTACGCTGCTTGCACCCTGGCTCCCCTCTAGGAACAGCTCCAGCCGTGCCGAGTCGATGACGGCATCGGAGGGTAGCGCTGCCGCCAGGTTGAAACGCAGCAGAGTACGGCGCACCTGCCGTGATGAGAGGTACTGCACCTCCAACGTCTGCTGGTTGCCAAGCGTGGCGCTGGAGGCGACGCGGTCGATGCTGGCGTCGGACACCGCGTTGAGCGTGATGGTGCTCAAAGCGCTGGCCTCAGTGCCGCTCATGGGCTCGCTCGCTGACGTGAATCCCAGCGTGGGCCCCGTGTTCAGGGCCAGCAGAAGCAGTGCCACTAGAAGCAGTGTCTTGCTGCGCATGAGGTCCTCCCGGCTTGGATGTTGCGCTGCTAGGGATGCTGGGGCGTCGCTCGCCAGGCGGCTACTGTGGTGCGAATCAGGCCTGGCTCTGCCCGAGGCTGGGCATCGCCGCCATGCCCCTTTTCTCTCTCGGCTGAATGGTGCCCATTATAGCAAGACCCCTGGGCTTGACCAAGCCCAGGGGTCTGTTGCCTCTTACTCTTCGTCTGGCACGAACTCGAGCGACACCGAGTTGATGCAGTAACGCAGCCCGGTTGGCGGGGGCCCGTCCCTGAAGACGTGGCCCAGGTGCGCGTCGCACCGTGCGCACATCACCTCTGTGCGCTGCATCATCAGGCTGTTGTCGGCTTCGGTCTTGACCTTCTCCTCAGCAACGGGCGCCCAGAAGCTGGGCCACCCCGTCCCCGAATCGAACTTGGTGTCGGAGTGGAACAGCTCGTTGCCGCAGCACACACAGGTGTAGGTGCCCTTGGCCTTGTGGTTCCAATACTCGCCGGTAAAGGCGCGCTCCGTGCCCTTTTGCCGTGTGACGTAGTACTGCTCTGGCGTCAGCAAACGGCGCCACTCTTCATCGCTCTTGACGACTCGATCTTCCATGCTCATTACCTCGTTGCCCTCGGCCTCGCTCTCCTCGCTCGCGCTGCTGTGCAGCTCAGAGTCGGCGGCCGGCAGTGAGGTGGGATCCAGCTGGATGCCTCGGCAGCCGACCAGCCCCACCATCAAGATGACCAATCCCAGTGTGAGTTTCTCTTTCACTCTACCTCTATGTACGACGTTGAATCGTGCGGCCGCAAGGGGCGTACGTCATGCGCCATCGCTCTAGGCCCTAGCAGCACCCAACCACCGCACGCCGCAGCGCACCTGCCTCTCGCGGGACCAGTGGGGCAGGCAACACATCCTCACTGGACATAATGCATATTGAGCCATGGTGGCGGAAGCGCTGGCCGTGGACAGTGGCTTGGCCGCCTGGGGTTCGTTCTGAGTTTGCACAACGGTTGCAGCCCCAGACCGGCACGCTTCCGCTCCAGGCAAGGACAAGACGACCGCATCTGCGCGGCTCGCACAGATGGGCCTCTGTCGCACATATAGATGTGGCGGGGGCTCTGTCTCTTACCCGCTGGCACCCATGGGATCGGCTAGGGCCACCAGACCTGCTTCATCAACACCGGCAGAAAGACGCGCGGTCCAGGCCCGCTGGTAAGGGTGGCTGTTGCGGTGCGGGTTGGTGTCGACGTCCGAGTCGATGTCGGCGTGACCGTGCGCGTGGCGGTAGAGGTACGCGTCGGCGTGCGGGTCGCGGTTGCAGAGGCTGTGGGCGAGACGGTCGCAGCCGGTGTCACCTCGCCGGCTCCCGGCCAGAAGCCGCTCTGCACCCTGTAGCCTGCGCTCCCCGCCGGCCCCACCGCGGCCTGGCCGATGGTGCCGCCAAGGCTGTAGCCGCCGCTCTGGCTGACGCCACCCCCACCCGCGAGCACGTTCCAGCGGACAGCGTATAGTAGGACGGGCGCCTTCGCCGCCGCCACCGCGCCCAGCAGCAAGAGACACAGCAGAGCGAACAGCCAAACTCGCTTTCGTTTGCTCATCGCTGCCCCCTACTGCAGGGTGACCAGAACGTCAATCACGCCTTTGCCTGATTCGAGCCCGGCAAGAGCCTTGCCCAGGATGGTGCCCGGCTTGATCTCAGTGGCCTTCATGGCATAGCCGGCCAGCGAGGACGTCACCAACAGATCACCGGGCGTGATGGCCCCGTTCTCCGCGCAGGCCTTCACGGGTACTACCCCCACAATGGCCAGCGGTACCTTGCCTCCGAGGTCTGCATCATCGCTTGCTCCGCCCAGCAAGCCCGGTTTGGTCGAGTAGACACCGGCGACAGTGGTGGCATACGGCGTAGTGCTGAGCGTCAGCCGCCCATCCGCGCCGATGACCAGCACATCGCCGGGAAGCAGTCCGGCCTGCGCGGGGAGCATCTCCGCCATGTCGGCACCGCCAGGGTGGAACGTGCCGTCAGCGTACACGTCGCCGTCGACCTCCACGCGGAAGCGCTGATTGCTGGGACTTGTCTGGAAGGCACGGATAAAGTCGCCGGAGCCAGCGTTCTGCTCCAGCACCATGGTGCTGTCGCTGCCAAAGGCTTTGGCCCAAATGGCGATCCCGTTGCCCATGTGGCTGTTGATCGCGTACAGCGCTGCACCAGCCTCGGCTGGGGCCATGCTCTGGGCATAGACGCCGTGACCCTGCGACGCGGACTGCGCCATGCCGCGCACGCCAGTTCCCGACGTGGTCAGTCCGTACACGCCCCAACCGCCCGCTGTGGCATAGCCCCACACACCCTGACCACCGGGTGAGCTTGAGCGCCCGTATACGCCGATACCGTTGCCGCTGCTTGCACCTGCCCAGCCTAACACCCCCCAGCCGCCCTCGGCGTCACTCCGACCGGCGACGGCAGTGCCCAGTGTGCTGTAGCCGGCCAGCGCCTGGCCATCGCCGAAGTTGGCCACGGTGAGGGTTGAGGAGTAGGTCTCGGTGCTGTTGATCACACCCTTGAGCACCGCACCCGGCACCAGGCTGAAAGCGTACGGTGCCCCCTGCAACGGCTGACGCGGTGACAGCACTTGGCCGTTTACCTCGATCTCCAGAAACAGCGGCTGGTGAAAGTCAGCTTCGTCCAGTTCGGTGCTCGCTCCCAGAGCCACATGGAACAACCCATTGTCGACCTGCACGCCGTTGTGCGCTTCTTCCCAGATGGCTGTGCCTCCGCTGTCGGCCGTGTAAAGTCGAAAGACCAGGTTGCGGGGGCCGTCAACAGGGTTGCCACCGGCGTCCGTGAGCTGACCTTGGTAGCTCATCTGTTTGGTCAATTCGGCGCCACAGGCCGTGACCAAGGTTATGAGCACCAGGCCCGCAAACACGCTTGCCCAAGTCATCCATCTGCGCTTGCCCATTGTGAGTCTCCTTTCTTGTGCACATTCTTCTGGCTGCTGGAACATCGCTTGGTCTTAACGCGGGAACGCTTGTGAGCCAACGTTCAAAGGTTCGGCCTGCCGTTCCTGCTGGCCTCCTTTTGCCGGTCAACGCCCTGCTGACGATGCGCAGTATCGGCCTAGAGCTTGGCTAGGCCTGCGATTTCGTTTCAGGACCAGGATCCTGGGGCACCAGTGCTTGGCACGGCGTCAATGGGGCTGGGCGGCGTAGCCAGACTGCCACCCTTGGACTTGGCCTCCACGGCCAGGTACACGCGCCGCCAGTGATGTGCCGGGCTATGCGTTTCTCGTCAGAGCAGGTGGATCGAGTGTACGGATGGTTCTCCGATGGCTAGCGCTTCCGCGAGCTGCCGGTCGGGGTTGCGTTGGATGAGGAGGTTAGCGTGCTCGTAAGCGTGCTTGTCGCCGTCGGCGTGTTGATTGTGGTTGGCGTATGGGTCGTGGTGGGCGGCGACGTGGCCGTCCAGGTGGGAGCCTCGGTCAGCGTCGCCGTGGGCGTCAAGGTGCCGGTCGGTGTGAGGGTGAGCGTAGAGGTCACGGTCGTCGTGACCGTTGGTGTGAAGGTGGGCGTCGGCGTGCCCGCGATCTGGGTGTACTGCACCGCACTGCTGCTGCCCTGGTCACAGGTCATCGACGCCTGGTTCACCGCGGTGCGGCCACCGCAGGTGCTGTATGTGTTCAGGCTGAAGAGCACGCACTCTCGCCTGCCCGCCTCGACGGTGCCGACATCCCAGCGCAGTTCGCTGGGGTTTCCGGGCAGGTAGTACAGGCACTCTCGCGGCGACCATTGGTCTATGATGGTGACGTTGGTCAGTGGCACTTGTCCTTCGTTCACCACGCACACCACATAGTGGATGCGGTACGAGGCCGGCACCGGATCGGGGTTGTCCTCGTTGGTCAAGCGGAACTTGGGTGCCGGCGTATCGCTGGGCTGCACGGTGAAGGTAGGCGTTGGGCTCGGCGGAACCGAGGTCGCCGTAGAGGTTGGGGGCACCGCACTGGCCGTCGCGCTTGCCGTGCGCGTTGGCTCTGGGCTCAGGGTCGCCGAAGGCTTGGCCCCGGGCGTGGCTGGCATGCTGGGCGTCACGCTGGGTGTGCCTGAGGGCCTGGCTGCGGGCGTGCCTGTGGGCTCCACCGCTGGTGGTGCTGTGCCGGTTGCGGTGGTCGCCGCGGGCGATGTGTCAGTGGGCATAGGGGTGGGGCTGTCGCCGGGCACCGCCGCCGGCTCACTGGGCGTGGCAGGCGCCGCAGGCACGTCAGAAGGCTCGGCCGTCGGCGTCGCTGCCGGTGATTCTAGCTTGGTGAGTGCGTTGTTGGCCTGCTCACCCTTCTGCGCCGCGATGGCTACACCCGCCTCCAGGGTGGCTTGAGCGTCCGGGGGCGCACTGTCGAGCGCGCGGCGCAGTGTCTCCTGCTGCGTGTTGGTGGCATCGATCACCTGCGCCAGCAATCCGCGCTGCTGCTCAGCTTGGGCGGCTTCGACGGACTGAAGTGCGCCATTGAGTTGCTGCTCCAGCCGCGCTACTACTGCTGGGCTCACACTGTGTCCCGCCGAACTCAGCCGCAGCATCTCGTTGGTGCGTTCGTTGGCAAAACGCAGGTAAAGAGAAGCCCGTGCCGGTGGGCTGGAAGCCAGCGTGAGGCGGGTATCCTCAACCGTCAGTTTCAGAGGGTACAAGGGCGAGCCCGGCAGGCTGCTGGCAGCAACGCTGGCCGCGCCGCTGCCAACCAGTACCAGCAGTGCCAGCGACACCAATATGCCCACCAGACCCCGCCGCAGCTGTGCCGGGAGGCGCCAGCGAGGCCGCGTGACGCCCGTGGCCCGGCGCTGTTTGATTTCGACCGCCTTGCTCAGGAACCGCGCCCGGTTGGCGGCACGTTCCTTGGCTGCGGGTATGGTGGCTTCGCGCAGCGGCAGCAGGCGTGCAGAGAGCTGCAACAGGTCGCGCAGCTCCTGTCGCTCCTGTGCGGGCAGGCTGCGCACGTCCACGTGTCCCATGTACTGCTCGATGCTTTGCCCTTGGCCCAGGCGTTCGATGCCTCTGCTCAAGACCGCGGCCAGGTGGTTGCCCATCCCCCTACCTCGCCGTGGCGCCCAAGGCAGCCCGCACCGTCGCAGCGGACGGCCCGAGCAGCGATAGCAGACGCCTGAGCATCGCTAGGCTGATCATCGATGTGCTGTTGCCTCGCTCTCTGTTGGGTTGCGGGTCATTGCCCTCACCCCCAGCCAGCGCGCCCGTGGTTCCGGAGCTCAGATCGTCGAGCGTCTTGCGCAGCGCCCGCAGCGCGCGGTGCTGCAGCGCATCAACTGCGCCGCTGCTCTTGCCCATCACCGCTGCGATCTCTCGGCTGTCCATGCCCATGTAGAACTTGAGCATAACGACCTGCTGCTGCGCGTCAGTCAGGTAGCCCAAAGCAACCCGGACGCGTTCCAACTGGATTGTCTGCTCTACCGTCTGGGCCGGCCCGGGCTCGTCGCTTTCCAGCCACTCGGCCAGTTCCAGCTCCTCTGGTGGCATGCGTCGAAACTTGTCTACCACCAGATTGTGCGCCACGCGGTAGAGCCAGGCAGAGAGGTTCTTGCGAGGACTCTTGTCGCCTTGCACAGCGTTCAGCAGCCGGAAGAACACGCTTGCTGTCAGGTCTTCCGCCGCATCGGCCTGACCAAGGTAACCGTAGATATAGCGATAAATGCGGTCATGGAACTGGTCGTAGACCTGTGCAAGGGCCTCGGTATCGCATTGTTGAACCCGTTGCAGCAGCGTGGCTTCGTCCTGCAACAAGACTCCTCACTCTGCCAATGATAATGACGAACGAAAAGCGCTAAGCATACGTTTGCTCGGCGCGTAGACGGGCTAATCCTAATTCATGAGCGGTCATTTGTCAAAGCCATTTGACGCTGAGCGGCTCCGTCGCCGCACTGCGATGGGCGTCTCTTTCCCGGGCGGCCAGCTCAGCCTTGCCCAAGCGGCTTTGGGCACACGCAGAGGGAGCGTCCAAGCAAAAAACGGCCCTGGGGATCGCACGTTCCCCAGGGCCGTCGCTAGCTTCGGCGCGGTGCCTGTCCCAGGAACTACTCCTCGGTCAGCACATAGTTCACGTTCTGTCCATCCAAGTAGTTGTATACCTGCACCAGATAGGTTCCCGGTTTGTCCAGGTCAAAGGACACTTCGTGCGAACCGTTTGCTGCCAGGATGCCGCCCTCCGGTGCGTACACGTTCATCCCAAAGGCCCGCGATACCACGTGGTTGTCGGGGTCGTGGTACAAGCGCAGCGTGACCTCGGAGCCGTTGCCGTTGGACTCGACGTTGTAATAGTGATAGTTGCCTGCCCGGTCGCCGATCAGGCCGCCGCTGGCCATCGAGAAGGTCATCGCTTGGGCCGGCGACATCACCGGCGCGCGTGTCGGCTGCGGGCCCGGCAGTCCGCTGATCTTTAGCTTAAAGGCCACCGGCACATTGTCCAGGTAGTTGTAAACTTGGATCAGCCATGGCGTGGCGTTAAAGTCGGACCACTCGAACACCTTGCGGTCTACCTTGTCCGGCGACTTGACGCCCGAGCCGATGAAGTAGCCCTGCGGGCCGTACACGTTGAACCCGGCGGCCAACATGGCGACAGGATCGCCCGGTGCCAGATCCAGCTCCAGGGTGATGATCCGGCCATCGCCTGGATAGTCGATGCTGTAGTAGGCGAATGCGCCGGCGCGACTGCCGCCCACTACAAAGTCGAGCTCCTGGTCAGCGGGAACCGAGATGGGTGCTTGGGCATCATGGCTGACGTCTGCACGGATAGTGCCCATCAGTGCAACCACGATCGCCAACAGCCCAACCGTGATCAACACAGCTCTCTTGCGCATGAGTGAACTCCTTTCACAGCATCGCGGCCATGGTGATCCCCACCATACCGCTCATCTTGACCGTCTTTGGCAACGCACTGCAGAGCGGAGCTACACCGGGCGCCGCTGGCGCCGGGTAGATCTCCTCACTTGTTTAGACGTAAGAGCGCGGCGTCTGGATACGCACCTGCCACCAACCCTTAGGCCACTGCCACCAAAGGCGCGTCCAGCGGGCACAACGACAAGCAAGGGGATGGAGCGCGCCCCATCCCCTGCTGTGTCTGATCCTATTCCGTCACATAGTCGCGCAACTGGCGACTGCGGCTGGGGTGCCGCATGCGGTTCAGCGCTTCGCGTTCGATCTGGCGGATGCGCTCGCGCGTCAGGCCAAACTTCTCGCCTACTTCCTTCAGTGTGTAGGCGCGGCCGTCCTGCATGCCAAAGCGCAATCGCAGAATGCGCGCCTCGCGCGGGCTGAGGGTCGAGAGCACCTCGTCCATTCTCTGCGCCAGCAGGCTGCGCGTGACCTCATCGGTAGGCGTTGGGCTCTCTTCGTCCTCGATGAACTCGCCCAGTTCGCTGTCTTCTTCCTCGCCGACGGGCTTTTCCAGAGACAGCGGCCGGCGTGATACCTTGATCAGCCAGCGGACCTTGGTCGGGTCGAGCCCCATGCGATCACCGATCTCGCTGGGCGTGGGCCGCTCACCGCTGTTCTGCTCCAACTGCTGGGCGGTGCGGTACATCTTGCGGATTCGGTCTCCCACGTGGGACGGCAAGCGAATGATACGACCCTGCTCGGCCAGCGCGCGGGTGATGCTCTGGCGGATCCACCAGGTGGCGTAGGTGCTGAACTTGCACCCGCGCCGGTAGTCGAACTTTTCCACCGCCTTCATCAGGCCCAGGTTCCCTTCCTGGATCAGATCCAGAAAGGGCACGCCCTGGCCCATGTAGCGCTTGGCGATGCTGACCACGAGCCGCGTGTTGGCCTTGATCAGATGAGCGCGGGCCGCATCACCCAGCTCGATCGCGCGCAGGTACTCCTCGCGCTCTGCCGGGCTGTGTCCGTTCTTCTCCAGCCTGCGCTGCGCTGCCCTGCCGCTCTCCAGTTGCTTGGCAAGTTGTACCTCTTCCTCAGGCTTTAGCAATGGCACGCGGGCCATTTCCTTCAGGTAGAGGCTGATGCTGTCATCGCTGCTGATGGCGCTCAAGTCGAATGCCTGTTCTTCAACCTCAAGCTCCCGCTCCTCTTCTTGCGCGGCCTTGGGTTCTTCTTCCTCCGTGTCTTCAGCTTCTTCCGCCATTATCTCAATGCCTTCGCTGTACAGCTGCATCAGGAGATCCTCCAACTGAGGCAGGTTCTTCTCTGCCTCTGGGAAGAATTCCAGAACGTCCTCAACGGTCAAGTAGCCCTGCTCCTCGGCCTTTTCCGTTAGCTCCTTGACGGGATCCAATGCCTTGACCTTCGTTTCAATCTTTGCTTCGCCCGTTTCCATGTATCACTTGACTTCCGTAAGGGTAGTGAACACGCCGCGAGGTGTCTGCCCAAAGCCCGGTAGACGTTGCCACCTGCTGGCTCGCAAGTGTGGCGCCGTCTTCGGCCGTCAATGAGGCCAGGGGTTAGTTTGGGGCCAGCTTCACCGTTCTGAGCCTGGCCAAAGGCGAGCCCCCGTACGCCGTGCCCG